>ERZ780048.2-NODE-2-length-113802-cov-6.16791_pt1 | contig 113802 bp, 88 predicted proteins | sample MGYA00511846_ERZ780048 | MGnify/ENA primary metagenome ERZ780048 (study PRJEB29588, sample SAMEA2157270) | human gut metagenome | biome: human gut; feature: human-associated habitat; material: faeces | place: Denmark | collected 2008/2010 ...
AAGGCCCCAGAGCGCTGTAATGGCGATTCTGGGGCTTTTGCAATTATGCAAGTATGTAATGCATCAATGGTGATTTCACGCCGACAGACAATCCGTCACGGCGAACTCACTTCGCGTTGCTTCGTCCGGCCCTCCTACCGCCTCCTGCGTACTCACTATCGCGAGAACTTTTATCCTGCAGGCTCCTCCCACTTCCCGAGGCCGTGGCTGACCGCCTGTCCGGCTCTCGTTATCTGTTTTCCGCGTATATGCTGCAGGTAGTAGCGCTCCTTGAACGAGAAGGCACGATCAGTCTCTGATACAGTTCTTCCCCAGTCTTGCTGAGTTTGGCCTTTATCTAGCGTTTCAGACAACAGAAGAGCCTGTCAGCAAATTCGTCAGGATTCAACTGGGGCTGGTCGTATTCTTCCTTTGACAGCATTGGGCTATTCTTGGTGCTGAAGTCAACCGGTTTCCATTCTGTCGTCTGTAAGAGAAAATGCAGGAAAGTTTACACTATATTTACGAAAAGTTGTGGCATTTTATATGCAAAAAAAATCACTGTAACATGTTGGCCATTTCATTGCTGTCCGGTAAAAGTTCCGGACAGTAATGAGAGCCGGTAGCAAGTTACAAGCAAGTTGGCAAACTGCCTTATATGGCCCTCAATTGATGTTTCGCGCTTTTCGATTCCTCGAAAATCAAGTTGCCAGCAAGTTAAATTATGCACACGTCGGGATGTTCTTCATATACCGTGGTGCGGTATCCGGATCAAGAGGTTTGATGAGTCTTTGACTAACAGCCTCCTTGATGAGTCTTGATATGCTCTCGGTCAGTGAATCTTTTACTCCTAAACGCTTTCTCAACAATGCATTTGCCAGTCATCCCACTGAATATACATTAGACCGCCACGCAAAACTGGAGAGGCAATTAGCGTGAATGACTCTCAGAATTCGTCAACGAATGGATTGACACATTGCTGAACGGGGTGTTTTCTGGAAGAAGGCAGCACAAACAGTCCTTGAAAGGCTAGTCATTGAACATTCTGAGACAGCTGAGTCAATGTAAAAATAAGATATTGTTATAATCTTATTATGCGGATTTATGTTATATTAAGATAGATTTGTTAACTTTGTGCTGATAATATGCGTGAATATGAGCAAATACGACCAGCAACAGAAAGAACAGATTATAAAAAGACTTGTTTTTGACAATCCATGGTGGGCTACCGGCAAGATTGCTGAAGACTATGATTTAATGCCACGCCGACCTTATATAGACCTCTTCTATCCGATTGTGGCAGATCTTTCGCTGCGTAGGGCTGCTATTTTGATGGGGCCAAGACGCGTCGGAAAGACAGTAATGATATATCACGCCATTAAGCGGTTGATTGATAGTGGCGTTGATCCCAAGAGAATCATATATATGTCAATCGATACCCCGATTTACAGTAATGTCTCCCTAGACGAATTATTCTTATATGCACGAACATCTCTCCATACCGAGGATGTGGACGGGTTCTTCGTCTTTTATGATGAAATCCAATACTTGAAAGATTGGGAAGTTCATCTTAAATCCATGGTTGACACATATCGCAAGACCAAATTCGTTGCATCCGGTTCAGCGGCGGCAGCATTAAAGATGAAAAGCAATGAGAGCGGCGCCGGTCGGTTCACTGATTTCATGCTTCCTCCATTGACGTTCTTTGAATTTCTCCAACTCCAAAAAATGGATGGCTGTGTCATGGAAGTTAAAGACCGTTCAATCTGCCCTTATGATACGCTGGATATTGATGCATTGAATAGATATTTCTTCGAATATATAAACTATGGAGGGTATCCAGAGGTCGTTTTTTCAGAGAAAATCAGAGAGAATCCGAGTCAATACATCAAGAACGATATTGTTGAGAAAGTCTTGCTTCGAGACCTTCCGAGTCTTTATGGAATTTCTGATATTCAGGAACTTAACAAACTATTTCTCCATATTGCTTTCCGCAGTGGCAATGAGTTTTCATATGAGACCCTATCAAGCGAGGCAGGTATAAAAAAAGATACAATCAGGAAATATCTGGAATATCTGGAAGCTGCATTCCTTATAAAAGTTGTGAATCGTATTGATCAGAATGCCAAGAAAATGCAGCGTGTTACATCGATGAAAATATACCTCACCAATCCTACACTGCGTTGCGCCATATATACGCCAATCAGTGAAAACGACGATGCGTGCGGAGAAATGGTGGAAACGGCTATCTATGATCAGTGGATACTTGGAGAGAAGACTAGCTTCTATTATGCCAATTGGAACAAGGGTAGAGATAAAGGAGAGGTTGATATCGTTTGGGTTGACGCTGCTACTCAGAAGGCATTTTCTCTTGCCGAAATCAAATGGACAGACAAGTTCTTCGAGGCCCCTAGTCAACTCAAATCGCTGAGGAAGTTCTTGGCTGCGAATGATGGAATACGTAAAATAATTGTAACCACAAAATCAAAGCGCGGTAAAGCAATTGTTGATGACAACACGTTTATCTTTATTCCATCCGCTTTGTATGCTTATTGGGTGTCTCGATATCTTTTCGAAGAGAAAGCAAACCAGATTCTTCTTCCTGAGCGAGATGCATAATAAGCATAAAAAAATCTCTTATTCTAACATTTGCTTGTAAGTTATTAAATATCAGCAAGATGAAAGTGCAAAATAAGAAGTGAAAGGAAATAGGATTCGATAAGTTGAGTCTTAAAGTGCGTTATGTGGAATGAAGAATCCATCATCATTCGACATTGGAACTCAAAGGTGTAACTTTGTCTCCACATGTCGAAAATCTGTTTCCCAAAGTACGGCGGTCCCTGTCCGCAATGGCTAGCTTCGCCTGTTATCCGCGTATCGTCTAATTCAATGCAACCTGATGCAAAAGTAGAGAAAATGCGCAGTCAATCAGGCAGATTATTTGTCTTCGTTAAAAATTGGCCAAGCCTAAGCGGTTCTGGCAAGATTGATTGCCGTAAGCGACGCGTTGAAGTGGAAGGCCAGTTTTCTAAAGTCAGTAGACTGACAGTTCGTAATTCCCGCGAACTGTTTGCTGTCCCTGTACAGATTATGTGCAACTTCTCATGGCGCTACTCGCACTTGACTGTTGACTGGTTATTCTGCATAGTTGAATAAACAAATGTCACCATTTACCTGAATACCCGAAGTTTGCGTAGTGCTTAACTTCTGCTCTAATTAGACTGTCAATGTCTTTTTCTTCGATGTCCAAATTATTTTCAATGAACTTCAACAACTCATCATCTGTATGCACGGTTCCAAGTGCTTCCAATAGTTTGTGATGACCGCATCTTTTCTGTATGAGATTAACTATTACCAAACCAATCAGATAATTTTTCTGCGTCAAGTTCCCGGAATCAAACCTATCCAATATTCTAAGGTCTATTTCAGGATGAGCATCCAAATAATAGTCCAGGTCTCGAAAATGGGTCTGTATCGGAATTCCGATTATCTTCGGATTCTCGGAATAATATTCAGATAAACCATCTGTGAGCAAGTGATGTGTCCCCCTGTATTTTAATAACACGAACCTCATCATCTCATGCTGATAGAATTCTCCCTGCGTGGCATTTGAGTAAATAATGTAATTGTCAATATCTGTCGTACCTCCCAAATCATTGGTGTCAAATACTGCAGTCTCACCAATATCATAACCAAAGCCTTTCAACCTCTGCGACTCTCGGAACCCATCTGAAATATACACATCCAGATGAGGCAGCTTAACACCAAAATTATCGAGTAAAAAAGAGCGAAATTTAAGGGCTTTATTTATCTTGCCTCTGTTTGGCTTATATGTCTGGTAATGAAAAGTGATGTCACCTTTTGTTACACTTTTCCAGTTCTTTGAATAATAATCTAGCCAGTTGCCAAGAACGAAATTGTTATTCTTGTCCTTAAAGGAAAGTACATGAGTAGTGCACAGCACATAAGGATACTCCGAGAAATGCCCCCAATAATACATTGAATGTATATCATAATAATCGTCATTCAAAGGCTTGATAGATAACACCAGGTTCTTTAGTTCACCATATTTCGCCAATCCATATAATTCCAGATATCCTTCAGAACGGAGCAAATCATAACTTTTATATTTCTCTTTATCTCTACAATTCCAATATGGATTATTATATAAACTGTCCGGAGAACTCATAAGATAATCGGTCCACAGCTGATTGATTTTGACAATATCTGGATTCTTCTGATTCTCCGTCTCTACCAATGAATTAGAAATAATCTGTTGCGCATGTAGATCCACGCACAACACTAAAAAAGGTATAATACAGTATGATATATATTTCATAATAATAAACGTTTTAGACAATTAGAGCCTATAGTCTGAAAATAAAATACTTGGCACATTTTCCCAATTAGAAAAACTCTTACCTCGTCATTACTTCAAGATTTATTTTAAGAATATTATTCCGCTGAGTTGTACATTCATATCATTTTTGCCTTCGCTGTCGATGGAAATATTGTTGGTAAAGAACACTCCGCCATCTCCGTAGAAGTATAGTGGCTTGCATCCGTTCTCTTTCTGCGCCGTGTCAATCTCGCTCACAGGAATCGTCAGAGTGACAGAATCTGATGAGACGGTTACGAAGGCCGTGTCGGCCAATGGTACAGAGCAATTGAAGTTGATGTTTTCGAAGCGTGTGAATCCCTTAGGAATTATGGATGCTCCTTTGGTGTTGATTTCAATCCAGTGGAAACCGGATTCGTCTACCTCTACAGTGTCCATCTGCATAAGTCCAAAGTTCCAGAATCCCACAGTTGTGTCAACAATCTCACGCACGACTCTTTCCGGGTACATGTTGTAGAGGTATTCCATCTTCTCGTCTGCCTCAATCATAGTTGCAATATCCCCGGATTTCATTATCTCTGAATATCTTGCCGAGTCCAAAGGAAAACTGATGCCGGGACAGTTGGAGGATAGTGCTTTCTTTACTTCGCTGACCAGAACTCTTCTGGACATTGCTGAGAAATTCTGCGGGCCAACAGACGAAAGTGCTGCAAGCGCTAGAAAGGACAGCGGAATCCAACGGAATCTTTTGCATTTGCTGACCGTCAAACCTATGCAGACAGCATAGCCCCAAACGTTGAAGAGGACTACGTATAGGCGTGGCGCGGTGATTCCGTAGTCCGTTATCCTTTTAGCGATTCCTACCGTCATCAATATAAGAAGCGGAAGGAAAATGGCAGGCAAGAGTTTGAGCGCCTTGCGGTCGAATCTCCACTTGTTGTCTTCTTTTCGAAATTGTATCGGATAGAGCAGAAACATCATCAGTATCAGGCATATCATTGATGCCATTACAAGTGTTGATACCCATCCGCAAGGAAGCTTCCATTCAAAAACGATCTTTACGGCATATACATAGAGCGTTACTACATAAGTGCCGAAAAGAGGAAATATCAAATAGTTAATCAGTCCGAGTCCAGTTGTTCCGGGACGTTCAGTGTCATGTCTCTCTTTTTCTGGAATCAATTGCATGAACACCATCGGCGCGACGAATATCATGCATACCAGGAACACGTCAGCGAACACCTTCCATCCGATTTCAACTCCGAAGAGAACATTGAATGCAAGAACGAGCAACTCCAGTCCTCCAGAGAGGAGCACCCCGACAGCAAAAGCAGTCGCGAATGCTGATGTGCAGTCGATGATATAGTTCCATAGCCTCATGTCATTGTTGAATTCTTGAAAGACAGGAGCAATGAATATTCCTGAAACTATTATCCCCACGAGTGTGACAGCTGCATTGGTCCAACTCAAATCCAGCGGCCATGCCTGGCGGAACGCGAGGCAGCCCCCTAGCCATAAGGCATTGACGGCTATAATCCAAAGCGGTTTTACGGTATGTCTCTCGTCATTTCTCCAATCCGTGAGCACGAGCTTTACCACCAGATTCAGCAGACCGGCGGTTATCGTCCAGAACATCAGGAAAAAAGAGTCTTTTCTATCTATTTTATCTCCAAGATGAATCAACACGACCGACATGATGGCTGCCGCTATCATAAAGCAAGCCGAAGTCGTAAATCTCTTGAAGGTCCCAGCCATTTTCTGGCATAAGTTCTTGATTGTGGTTTTGTCTATCATATTGCAAAATAATCAATTCTTAAATTTAACAATATTTTCTGAACCCTCAAATTCCAAATCATCCATCCGGCTCTGAAGCAGCTTATCAAGGAGAATTATCCTACGGCAAAAGTTATCCTGTACGATGAATTGCCGATAGCCGGACCGTATTCTGCGACACCGGTGAGATTTGCCCAATTCGTGTGATTTATCTAAATTTGACACGTCGAAATTCGCGACAGTCACGTTTCGGATTCCGGCACATTGGATTTGAACTGGATTTGACATGGAAAATACTTACGACATTGAAACTTACATTGACAAACTCGAGGGAGAACTTGTGCGGATCTGTCGCGAATGCGGCTTTCCTGTGACGTCGGCGCCCAAGGAAGAAGCTGCGTCCCAAACAGCACCGTCAATGCTCTTGTCAAGTCCCGACATTGACGGGCATTGGCAAAAATTGGGCGGGGACTATATTGCAGATGCAATGCCGCAAATTGCTGATTATCCTACAGTTGCCGTCGCGTGGGCTGCTTATCTGGGCATGGCGGTGGCCTGCGGTTGGGATTCGGACTGGGCAATGTGTGCGAACATGCCTTATTCAGTCTATTATGGCCGTCAAGGTTTCGATGACATGGATGACCACATCATCAGAGACATTATCGGCATTGACCTGAATTCTCCGGAAGCCGAGTCGCTTCGGGAACTATTCCGCAAATGTGCAGATGCCACAGTCTCGCTGATACGTCACGAGCACATTGAACCACAGAGCATTGCTGCATATCAGGTCTTCGTGGCATCCTGTCAGGAGATGTACCGTATTGGCGCTGCAGTCGAACTGACGCGTCTCGGCTACAAGTTTGAAAAACTATAACAGTCCCTTTAAAGAATGAAATCATGTATCCCGTTTTGGCAACACTTCTGATACCGTTCCTTGGTACGACTTTAGGAGCTGCTTTCGTGTTCCTTATGAAACGCGATATGCCGGCATTTATGCAAAAGATTCTGCTGGGGTTCGCTTCCGGCGTGATGGTAGCTGCTTCGGTCTGGTCATTGATAATTCCGGCCATCGACATGGGGGAGGGGTCGTATGTCGTAGTGCCTCCTACCATCGGTCTGCTGGCCGGCTTCGCATTTCTGTTGCTTATCGACTACATCACACCGCACATTCATATCAGCGGAGAAGCGGAAGGTCCCCGTAGCCGCCTGTCACGGACAGCAAAACTAGCATTGGCAGTAACAATTCATAATTTCCCGGAGGGTATGGCGGTTGGCGTCGCGCTCGCCGGTTCACTCTCTGCGGATTTCAATCTGGCCGGTGCGCTGGCTCTCGCCCTGGGAATAGCAATCCAGAACATCCCGGAAGGAGCTATTGTGTCAATGCCTTTGCGCGCTGCCGGTAACTCTCGTTGGAAATCATTCTGCCTAGGAACATTGAGCGGAGTCGTTGAACCGATTGGCGGTGGGCTTGTATTGTTTCTGGCGACATCCATTCTGGGTATCATGCCTTACATGTTGGCGTTCGCAGCTGGAGCCATGCTATATGTAGTGGTCGAGGAACTGGTTCCTGAATATTCTAAGGGAGAGCACTCCAATATCGGCACAATAGGTTTTGCGCTCGGGTTTGCTCTGATGATGGTGTTGGACGTGGTGTTGGGGTAGATTCTTTTTTAAGACAATGAAAATGGTTTATCAAGATAAGATTTTGGTGCGTGGCGCCAGGGTGCACAACCTGAAAAATATTGATGTGGACATTCCGCTTGGACAGATAGTAGGAATTGCCGGCGTATCGGGATCGGGAAAGTCCTCGCTGGCCCTTGGAGTTCTGTATTCAGAAGGCTCAAGGCGTTATCTTGAGTCACTTTCGACATATACGAGAAGAAGAATGACACAGGCCGCGAGAGCCGATGTGGATGAGGTGCTTTATGTTCCGGCGGCTCTTGCAATGCATCAGAGACCTGCAATTCCAGGCATACGCAGCACTTTCGGCACGGGGACGGAACTGCTCAACAGCCTCAGGCTTATGTTCTCAAGACTGGCCAGTCACAGATGCCCCAACGGACACTATGTGGAACCCTCCTTGCGGGTAGCTGCAGGAAAGGACCTTGTCTGTCCCGTGTGCGGAGCGCATTTCTATCCTCCTGGAGCAGAAGACTTGGCGTTCAACAGCCAGGGGGCCTGCCGGACTTGCGACGGAACCGGAACAGTCCGAACAGTGGACGAATCCACACTCATCCCTGACGAGAACCTTACGATAGACGAAGGGGCGGTCGCACCATGGAACACGCTGATGTGGTCGCTCATGAAGGATGTCTGCAGAGCAATGGGTGTGCGCACTGACATTCCTTTCAAAGACTTGACAGACAAGGAGAAAGACATTGTCCTTCATGGTCCTGCCGAGAAGAAGCACATTCTCTACAAAGCCAAGAATTCCAATGACGCGGCCGAGCTGGATTTCACTTTTTACAATGCCACCTACACTGTTGAGAACGCATTGGCGAAAGTCAAGGACGAGAAAGGCATGAAAAGAGTTGAGAAGTTTCTCAAGCTCAATGTCTGCCCGGACTGCGGAGGCACAAGGCTTTCCGACGCGGCCAGGGCACCAAGGCTCAGGGGAATATCCTTGGCTGATGCCTGCAAGATGACTCTCACAGAGAGTGTAGAATGGGTAAAAGGCGTACCGGCTTCACTTCCTGAAGAAATGAGACCTATGGCCAAAAGCATCTGCGATTCTTTTCTCGATGCAGCCAAACGCTTGATGGACTTGGGAATAGGCTATCTGTCCCTGGACCGTTCGGCCGCGACTCTTTCGACTGGAGAACGCCAGAGAATGCAGCTTGCCAGAGCTGTCCGAAACCGCACTACCGGAGTCCTGTACGTCTTGGATGAACCGTCAATCGGCCTTCATCCGTCGAATATCATTGGCCTCTGCGGCGTGATGGAAGACCTTATAGCTGACGGGAATTCAGTGGTGCTGGTGGACCACGACACTCAGATTCTGGCCAAATCCGACTGGATGATCGAAATGGGGCCAGGAGCCGGATCGAACGGCGGAGAAGTGATGGCACAGGGCACTGTCAATGACATTGAGACCAATGCGCAATCGAAGATCGGACCATTTCTTTCGGGCAAAGCTTCTATTAAAGTAAGACAACAGGTAGAGGCAGCCAATATGTTCAATGATGGGAAGATAACGATGACTACTGGTGCTATCCACACAGTCCGGCCGCTCAGCGTGGAAATTCCAAAGGGACGGCTTACTGTGGTCACTGGAGTCTCCGGTTCCGGCAAGACCACCATGGTGCTGGAAAGCCTCATCCCCGCTCTTCAGGCGAAAATCTCAGGCCACGAGCTTCCGGAGCATGTGAAGTCAATCGAGGCTGAAGGAATCCGTCAGGTAAAGCTCATCGACGCTTCTCCGATAGGTATCAATGTCCGCTCCACTGTAGCTACTTATGCCAATGTCCATGATGAACTCAGGAAAGTGTTTGCCAAGACTCCGGACGCTAAGAAGCACGGCTACAAGGATGGTGACTTCTCCTATAACACAGGCAAACTGAGATGTCCTACATGTGACGGTACCGGAGTGATAAGCCTTGACGTGCAGTTTCTTCCTGATGTGGATATCCCCTGCCCTGATTGCCGAGGCTCCAGATATTCGAAAGTCGCTGGAAGCATAACGCGGGAAAACGCTGCCGGAGAATTCCATTCGCTCCCGGAACTTATGGACATGGACATCAATTCCGCCCTTGACGCTTGTGCGGATCTAAAGCTTATCAGCCAGAGGCTCAGGGTATTGCGTGATCTCGGTCTCGGTTATCTGACATTGGGAGAGGAAACCCCGAGTCTGTCAGGCGGTGAAGCCCAGAGGCTTAAACTTGCCAGCGAAATGGGCAGAGGACAGAGCGACTCCGTTTTCGTGTTCGATGAGCCGACCATCGGTCTTCACCCGTCAGACGTGATGACGCTACTGAATGTATTCCAGAGCCTTATTGACCACGGCGCCACCGTCATTGTCATTGAACATGACCTGGATGTCATCCGCAACGCCGACTATATCATTGACATGGGCCCCGGCGGAGGCTCGGAAGGCGGGAGAATCGTGGCGACCGGCACGCCGGCCCAGATCCGCGCGGCGAAAGACAGCGCGACCGGACGGTTCATATAAACGATAGCATCAGCCTAAAGAATATGCACAAACTCTATGAGGCGTGGAGTGAACTGGAAGATAAATCGGCAAGCACACTTGCCGAATTCTGTAGGAATTCAATAATTTCCTCTCACATTCCCGGATACCAGAGCGACTGCCAGTATTTTTCAGCGAATCTTCATACATTTGTATTGACAAAGATATGTAGAGTATGACAGATTTTGCAGCAATTGATTTCGAGACAGCCAATGAGTGCCCGTCCAGCGTGTGCAGCGTCGGTGTTGTGATTGTCCGTGACGGTCAGATCGTGGACTCTTTCTATAGCTTGATACATCCGGAGCCGGAATACTATAAGTGGTTCTGCCAGCAAGTCCACGGGCTGACCGAAGAAGACACTGAAGATGCTCCGGTTTTTCCGTATGTCTGGGAGAAGATAGCCCCAAAGATTGAGGGCCTTCCGCTTGTGGCGCATAGCAGCCGGTTCGATGAAAGATGCCTGAAAGCGGCATTCAGGGTGTATCGGATGGATTATCCTGAATATGAGTTCCATGATACCCTTTCTGCCTCACGCAAACATTTCGGTTGCGGTTTGCCGAACCATCAGCTGCAGACGGTTGCCGCAGCCTGCGGTTATGACCTGACTCGTCACCATCATGCCCTGGCCGATGCCGAAGCCTGTGCCCATATCGCAATCAAAATACTGTGACACTCAAGTTCAGGATTTTGGATAGTCAGTCATCTTTCTTATTTCGAGAAAAAAGTCTATCTTGCAGCAAAAATTAAAGTATGAAAAAATTATTGCTGTTCATTTTGATACTGGTTGCAGTCGCTGGCGTATGCGTGGTCACCTGCCCAGACAAGGCGGCTCACAGCGAAGCATTGAAGGACCTCGTAAACACGGTATTGACAGAAGAACTGGCCGAGGGCGAAAGCGAAAGCGACGCCGGATTTGTGGCATTCGGGTCAATGTTGGGAACCGGCATCGCTGGAATTGTACTTGACAACACGCTGAAAGTAGAAAATCACTTTGTCTGCAGCGTGGGGACCATCACGTACGCCGGAAAGACCAAAATCGTTTCTATCGGCATCTTGAATCACGTATTCACTGCAGACAAAGAAGACTTCAAGCAAGCACTTGAAAGCCTCTGACGGCGGCCCATTTGTCTTCTTCGGAACGGGCCGTCTTGAGTATGGTTCCGCCTCTCTGGATGGTGTTGCTGACGGACTGCGATGTAAATTCCGTTATCTCGTTGTTAATCAAGCCCTCGTAACCACGGTATATTCCCATAACCTTCCAACCGTTGAAGATGGAAGCCCTCAAAACTCAACTTCTGGGACAGGTAAAGAAAAGAGCATCACAGGAACGTCAGTCAAGATAGAACCAATTAAAATCGACTCGCCCGTCCTTATGTGTGAGACGAATCGTGTGTTTACCCTTCTCGAGGTACAAGCCATCTATCCACTTGCATTTCCACTCGGAAGTCTTGTCGAAAGTGACAAATTGTTCTTTTCCTCCATCTACAGAAACAGCCATCACTCCCCCAAGGAGAGTTGATATGTAGCGAGCTCCGAGCGAGTAGGTCCCGGTTTTTTCAACCTCAATCTGGTACTCAACCCACGCATCCTGCTGATAGCAAAGAATCATAAGTTCACCGGCAGAATCGGTACACGGACGCACTTTGAACACATCCTTCCATCCGGTCTGCACTCCACACATATTGTGGGCGACATAATGCTCTGCCGGAATGACTTCGTGCCTCCCATACCAACAGTTTTTATCGAATGAAGAAAAGTTCACATACACCCTTCCCAACTCAGTAAGTTCGGGAGAGGAAACATCACTATTCAACAATGATATGGCTCCCCACTTACCCGTTGCACGATGCATGAACCATGAATATCCGTCCACATTGCTGTCCGTCTCAAGCATGTTGAGAACATCGGACATAAACGAAATCTGCTCGGTGACACTGTTTGTGATGCTACCGTTCGCATGACAAAACTCGGTCATAAATACCGGTTTGCCGTACTTGTCGAACTTGCGTATCATCGCTCGCATTCCGCTCACGTTCGGCATATAGCAGTGAAGAGCAATCGCATCGAAGGCATCGTTCCCTATTCCGTCGCAGGCAACAAACTCGTCAAGCCAGACCTCGGGGTCGTGATAGCCCGAGAGTGTGCCGTAATTCAATGCCGGAGACATCAATTTCATTCCGATTTCCTTGGAAAACGCCCTCAACTCCGGCCAAGTCTTGGCAGCCACAGACGGCACCATATTGGCCTGGTCAACAAGGTTCGGCTCGTTGTAACCCAGAATATATCCCGTGGAAGGATAATCATTCTTGAGGCGACTGATATTGTCCTTGTTCAGTCCGGCATTCCAAACCATCGGATAAAACTCCATCCCCGCCCCGTAAATGGCTGAAGCATCCGCGGGATAGTTGTGGGACCAATTATAGTCCCAACTGACTCCCGGAGCGAGCAAGCGGGCATCTGAAGAAATCTGAAGGTTGCCACAGACTCCCCTCTTTGCACTGCGTGCCTGCTTTGTCCTGACTCGGAAGACATTAAAGTCTTCCTCGTGCGCCATTGAAGGCTCACTCTGACAAGACACTACAACAGGCGCGGCAGTGATAAGGGATAGCAACAGAATGATTATTCTGCTCATTCTTTTTCAACTATTTTTTGTACCAGAAAATGGCGTCAACATCCAGAGTGGTAGGGTAACCATTGGTTCCCTGAGTCCACTGGAGCACGTTTACAGAAGATGCATTATATTTTTCTCCCGCCATAAATGCTGAAACAGGAATTTCGATTTCGTGCCATTCGCCATCTCTTTTGAAACCGTAAGCAGCTTTCTCGTCCCCAATGGTAATAGTAGCGTCAAGCATTCCGAGGCTGTACTCGCCTGCAGCAGTTCCTTTCATTGCAATATGGAGAGTGTAGTCGGCTGTAATTCCCTTAAGAACTTCACGGCGCTTTGCGGACTCAGCCTTCTCCTCATCGGTAAGACCTTCTGCAAGACGGAACGCATAACCAAACCAGCCACTGGCAGTCTTAATTGAGAACCAGTCAGCAACAACTCCGAAGAAGTTAGGACCAGAAGGGGTACCAACCGCTCCGCCATTCCACCAGTCAAAGAAGAGAGTTCCGGTATCCGGTTCTCCATACACACCGTCAGCAGGCATAAAGTACTTGATCTTCTTCTCGATTTTCTTTATGGTAGTCTCATCCATAGAAATGATGATGTAGTCCGAACCTTGGAGACAAGGATAAACCTTGCTCGGTTTTGAAGTTACAAAACCTTTTTTCGAGAATCCGAAAGAAGGCTCATATACTACAGCCAGATATTCGGTATCGGCATTGAGCCCCTCGAAAACCTCAGCAGCATTGCCCTTGAGCTTCTTTGCTGTTTCAGGAACGGCTTCTTTGTAGGCAGACTCCTCAACGACCCAAAGGCTGTACTCTGCAGCAGCATCGTTTACCTCAACGCTGACCTTTACTGAATTTTCAGTAATGTCAGAAGTCTTCACGATGCAGTCGAAAGCATCACCCTTGACTTCTGACTTCTTGCATGACGCAAGAGAAAGAATAGTTGCCGCACAAAGCAGCAAGCTTGAAATCTTTTTCATAAAACGTGTATTTAAGTGGTTTATAATTAATTTATTGTCATCCGTATTCTAATACCCGGGATTCTGCTCCAGACCCGCAATGCGGACTTCCTCTTGAGGAATAGGCATAAGATAGTGGCAATCCTTGAATTCGTTCATATCATCTCCGTCAAGGAGTTCGAACCTGCTTGCGTCAATTCCGCTGATGAAAGGATATTCCGCTTTGAGTGAGCTCCAATTCGCAATTTTAAACTTCTCGCGATAGGCATTCATTGTCTCTTTGGCAATCCCCCAGCGGCAGAGGTCAAACCAGCGGTGGCCCTCCATTGCCAACTCCACCCTGCGCTCGTGCCTTAGAGACTCACGTGTCGCCTCTACTTCAGGGAGTGAAGCACTTGCGCGATGACGCACTTTATTGATATATGTTTTTGCCAAATCAAGTTCTTTCCCACTTTCTATCGCAGCTTCGGCATACATAAGAAGTACATCAGCATAGCGGATTTCTTTCCAATTCAAGCCGGCACGAGATGGATGTCCGAGCTCCGGAAAGTCGAAACGCAACCCCTTCGCAACAGCCTCTGCCGATGCAGGATACTGCTCCTGCTGATATTTTCTGTTGTAAAAATAGTTTGCATATTGAATCTCTGCCGTTTCGTTCTCAACCTCGGAAGGAAGCTGCTGGAGAATGGTCCAGTCACGGCGCGGGTCACCGATCTCATATTCTGCATACAAATTCCAAGTCGGGCGATCATATCCCCAACCGGAAACGCCTCCGACTTTAGCGGAACGCGGACGCATCATCACAGTGGAGAATGTTCCCCTGGTAAAACCGAATCCCCCGTAATCGGAGTACATATCCTCAACATAGTTGATTTCAAAAACCGACTCTATATTCCATTCGTTTTCCGGAAGGAATTGGGAGAAATAATCGGGTGCAAGGTCATATTTCCCGGAACCGATGATTGACTTTCCCCATTTGAGTACCTCGTCGTAGTTCTTTCTGTAGAGATTCACTTTCATCAGAAGAGCATCGGCTGCACCCTTTGTCGCACGGCCAAGTTCTGTTGCGGCATATTCGTCACATTTCGGAAGTACAGCCTCAGCGCTTTCAAGGTCAGAAATTATGAGTTCATAAATTTTCTCTGCACTCTCGCGCTGTTTTTTCCAGTCACGAGAATCCAAAATCGGCTCAGTAGTGTAAGGGACTCCGCCGAAAAGACGAACGAGGCGGAAATAATAAAATGCACGCATAAATCTGGCCTCGGCAATGAAACGGCTACGGTCAGTTTCCGTCATATCTTCCGGAAGCGTCATTTCACGAATAGAGGCTATCGCCTGATTGCAGCGGCCGATGCCGATGAACTGCGCATTGTAAAAAGCCTCAAGAAGTCCATTGCTCGGAACCACCTGGAATTTGCAGATGTCGAATGCAGCCGGCATATCCTTGAGATACTCTCCTCCCTTGATTGCGTCGTCCGAAGCGATGTCCCCGATGAGCCATTCGTTGCAGTAGGTTCCTCCGAGATTCCATGTCATTGGAACGTAACATCCGTTCACGGCCTGCTCCGCAGCGCTTCTGGTGACGAAGAAGTCGCCGAGCTTGGATTCGTTAGGCTGTTCTTCCCGTAGCCATTTGTTGCAGGAAGTCAGGCAGAGACCGAGAGTCAAAGTATATATCAAATATCTGAGTTTCATTATTGTTGTGGTTTAGAAGTTCAGTGATGTTCCGAAAAGAATTGTACGTGACTGTGGGTAGTTTCCCCAATCTACACCTCCGCTGACCTCAGGGTCATATCCGCTGTACTTTGTGAATGTAAGCAGATTGTTGGCGGAAACATAAAACCTCCAAGACGATACGTGGAATTTCCTCGTGAGATTGTTCGGAATGGTGTAACCCAACTGGATATTCTTCAAACGCAGATAGGATCCGCTCTCGACGAAACGTGAATTCGCGTCATAGTTTCTGGAAGAGCCTGAAGGATTCGGAATTATGCCATCGGTGGATGTCGGAGTCCAGACATTACGCATAGCTGTACTCAGCGTAGATTGCCTTCCGTCTCCCTCAGTCTGACGACGAAGTGCGTTGTAAATCTTATTGCCATAAACTCCCTGAAGGAACATCGAAAAGTCGAATCCTTTCCAATTCATCGTAAGATTGAGACCGTAAGAGAGCCACGGGAAAGGATTTCCGATGTTCACCATGTCGTTGGTGTCGATGAGCCCGTCGCCATTCTGATCCTTATAGCGGGCGTCTCCCGCGTGTTCTGTGATGTTGGAAGTACCGAACTGATGCTCCTTGACTTCCTCATCGGACTGATATATTCCTTCATATTCCCATCCCCAGAGGCAGAAGAGCGGAAGTCCCTCATCGCACATTGTAAAGCCTCCCTGGATTCTCTCGCCACCATTCAGATGGGTGAGACGGTTCTTAACGAGAGAGAGGTTGCCATTTATGTCGTAGCGAAAATCTCCAACGGCATTGGCGTGACCAAGAGTAAGTTCTATACCTTTGTTGCTTACAGTGCCGACATTCATAGTGCTTGAGTAAAGGTTTCCGACCGTAGCAGGCGCCTTTACGTTAAGGAGCATATCGTAGGTGTTTCGGATGTATGCGTCGATATTTCCGTAGAGTTTGCTGTTCCAAAAACCAAAATCGACTCCAAGGTTAATCTGTTCGGTATATTCCCATTTACCCCCTGTATTTACATAGGTTGTCACTGCCGCTCCGGGAACATATGCCGTGGACCAATTCGCGGTGGTGTTGCCAAAAGGATAGCTGACAAAGGTCAATCCCTGCATAATGGACTGCGTGAATGCCCCGTCACTGATTTTGTCGTTTCCAATCTGTCCCCAGCTGAGACGCAGTTTGAGATTGTCCAGAACATCCTTACTATTCTCCATAAAATGCTCCTGAGAAACTCTCCACGCTAAAGCGACAGATGGGAAATATCCCCAAGTATTGTTCGGGAACTTTGAAGAACCGTCCGCACGGAAATTTGCAGTGACGAGATAACGATTGTCGTAGCTGTAAAAGAAACGGCCCAAGAAAGACAGTCTCCTTGTCCTCGCAACTGCATCGCTGGAGTTTTTGTCCTCCGTTGTATTGGAGACATACCATCTGTTCGGGTCGGTCACAAGAAGAGTGGAGCCGTTGCCTGAGAGTGAATAGTAGTTGTACTCCTCTGTAGTCTGACCGACCATAAACGAGACGTCGTGCTTGCCGGCGAACTTCTTGGCAAAAGTGAGAGTGTTTTCATAAAACATCTCGGTGCTACGTCCCATTGCCGCAGAAACTGAATTCTTGACATTGGTGTCATAGTCGGAGAAATGGTACTTCTCACGATAGCTGCGGTTTTGCCAACTATAGCGATTCATACTTATGCTTGACTTGAAAGTTAGCCACTCCCAAGGTTTGATTTCGAGATAGCCATTGGCAAGAAGGCGTTCGTCAGTATTGTTCGGGTGCGAAGTCTCAAGCTGAGTGAACGGATTGTACACGTTGGTGTAGTTTGTTGATGCTGCAATCTTTCCGCTGATATCCTCTCCCGATTTGGAAAGCGTTCCCGCAGGATAGTGAGTAGGGTCCCACGGAGCCATTGAAATCGCTTGAAAAAGCACACCGTTGTATTGGGCGTTATTGCCAAGTGAACGGGATTTCGAAGTAATGTAGGAAAGATTGGTTCCGAGCTTTAGCCACTTTGTGATTTCGTAAGAAGCGTTGGTTCTGAGAGTGAGACGGTTATAGAACGATTCCTTTATTGTTCCGTCTTGAGCAAAATAGCCTGCCGAGAGGGAATATTTGATTTTGTCTGTCCCTCCGTCAACGGATATGTGATAGTTCTGTATAGCCGCATTCTTGTGTTGAACCTCAGCCTGCCAATCAGTTTCCTGCGTCTCATAGCTGAAGGTTTCCGGAGTGGCGTAATAATCACGTCCCAAACGGTAGGTGCCGAGCCAATTGGTGAAACCTCTTTTGAGTTCCTTTCGTTCCGCATCGGAATTACCGATTTTCACCATAGTTTCGACATATTCGTCCCTCTTCATCAAATCAAGAGTGCGCCATATATTTTGGACACCGCCGTAACAATCGAAGGAAACTTTGACCTTGCCTTCCGCACCGCTCTTGGTGGTGATGATTATGACTCCGTTCGCTCCACGGGAACCATAAATAGCCGAAGAAGACGCATCTTTAAGTATTTCCATTGAGGCGACATCAGCCGAATTGAGGAATGAGATATCCTCAGTAATGACTCCATCCACCACATAGATTGGAGATGAGTTGTTCACTGTACCGACTCCACGGATTCGTACCTGCGCCGCCTGTCCCGGCTGTCCGGACTGGGCATTGACCGTCACTCCCGCAACACGTCCCTGCATCGCTTGGTCAACAGTCGCAACCGGAGCCACCTTGAGTTCATCAGCAGTGACAGAAGAAACGGCTCCAGTCACATCGCTTCGTTTGGTGGTTCCGTAACCGATTGCAACGACAGCATCAAGAGAGATTGCATCTGTCTCAAGCGAAACATTTTGAACACCGTCTTCCGTGACCTTGATTGTCTTTGAGATGTAGCCGAGACAAGAGTATTCGAGAGTCGTTCCCGGAGCAACGTTTATCTCGTAAGCCCCTTCCGCATCTGTCATCTCAGCGAGGTTAGCCCCCCTCGCCACAACTGCCGCATAATCAATCGGCAACTTTGTAGTGGCGTCAGTGACCTTGCCTTTTATTGTAATGTTCTGGGCTAAAGCATCATTAAACTGCCCCCCCCAAGTGAAAATCAGCAGAATTATGCTGAATGCAAGTAAAGACTTTTTCATTTCTTGCGTTTTAGCGTTCTATACAATGTGATACGTCGTACTTTCTACCGATGCTTCATCGATTGCGAAACGACGATATGCAAAAGTAATGTTTTCATAATCACAAACATCCTATTTTCAGGAAAAAGCAAACTCACAAAAACTCACACCATTGAGTATTAAGTAATTACGAAAAAGAAACCAACAAATCCGAGGGTACAAATAACCCTCCCGCGATGTTTCGCAGGAGGGAGAGATGCTATGCTCAGGCGCTAAAAGCGTTGAAGAAACTCGATAAGATTCTGTTCCCGAGAAAGATTGAGTTTCTTGCGGAGACGATAGCGCATCATCTCAACACTGCGGTATGTCAAATTCATCAAAGGAGCTATTTCCTTTGACGACAAATCCATCTTCAAATATGCGCAAAGTTTTTTGTCGCTTACTGTCAGTTCCGGAAAAGTACTGCCCAAACGGGTGAGGTACTCATCGTAAACGATATCAAAATTCTTTTCAAACTTTTTCCAATCGTCATCGTGGCGGATATTGCTGTCAATATTTTCCCTCATAGTGACGATGTGCCCGATTACATACTCCGGTTTTTCGCCGTTCCTCAACATCCTTTCGGTTTTGTTCAAGCCTTCCTGAATGTCCATAAGTTCCTCATTTTTCCTCAGGAGATTCATTGTTGAGGTTGCAAGGTCATTGGCTTTATGCAGCAGATCGTTTTTCATCTGCTCCTCTTCCATTTCTTTCTCTTTACGGCGCGACACTTCCGCAATCCGCCTCCGGTATGCTGCCCGAGCGATATAATACAAGGCAACCAACAGGCATATAGCCAAGAAGGCATATAAAAAGTACGCCCAATTTGTCAGATACCAAGGGTGTTTGATAATAACATCCAATGCCGTCTCATCACTCTGTCCTGTGACGGCATTATAGGCACGGACACGGAAAATGTGATGTCCATAGGGCAGTTTCGTATAGTCTTTTGAGCAGGAAACTCCCGGAAGAGACCAGTCGGAGTCGTACCCCTCCATCAAACAGCTGTAGATTATCGCCTGCTCTTGTCTATACTCTACCATTCTGAATGTGAACCTGAGAGTATTTTCGTCCGGATTGAGTGTCCTTAATTCTGTTTCTTTGGAGAATGTATTCTCCAGCACCGTCGTCTCCTTGCCTCCCTTTATCACTCTCACCCTCCTGATTATCAGTGGAGTAACCTCAGGCTTGCGATTCTTGAGCATAGCGGTGTTTATAACCGAAAAACCGTCTTCTGTATTGATGAGGACTTTCCCCTCTTCCAGATAAAGCAGATTCTCGAATCCCAATGGACGACGCGAAGCCATATAACGAATCGAGAGGGAATCGAGACGATAATCTCCCGCATTGTCCCTATATCCCAAAGCCTGTACCGTGCCGGAAGAATAGAAATCATCCCCGTCCGGTAAAGGGAAAAGCCTCATCGCGACCGGAGTGAAATTGAACCGCCTGTTAAGACTGTCAACAGGAACGGCAAGATTGCGGCTGTTGTCGAATTCGTAAAAGCCTCCCTCGGTGGAAAACAGCACTTTCCCGTCCACAACATTCGGATAATTGTTGAATGATGTAGGAAATCCGTTCCGTTCGCCAAAATACTCGCAGGAAACAGCTTCGGTAAATTCTTTGTTGAAAGTCAGACGAAAAAGGCCCTTAACCCAATGCGCCAGCCACATCTTTCCATCGTCGAAACAAAACGACTTGCTCGCATCATCGGCCCCTTTTATGAAACCGGCGAATTTCCATTTTCCTCCAGGCGTTTTTGTAAGTCTGAAGAAATGGTCGTATGTACTCCCGACAAGCAAATCATCCTCGCCCGTCGGAGCATCGAGTTTCCACGTGCCGTTTAGAGGAATTGTAGATTCACTGCCATCGGGATACATTATATATATACCGGAATCGTGACAACAGAAAAATTCTCCGTTACGGACAGACAAATCCCAAACCTGACTAATACCATTATTGCAACGTGAATATATATTTTTCGCAGTCAAAGATTTATCAGTCACAAAAAGTCCCTGATTTGTCCCAAGATAGAGCTTCCCCTTCCACACGCACGAAGCATATCCCGTCCCGAAGGCATCGTTGCCCGCGAACAATTCGCGTTCCGCCGCAGACAGGTTTATATGTGCAACACCGTTGTCAAGCCCGGCCCATATATTCTTCTGTTCATCAAAGCGCAAACTAAGTACAGTATTGTTCCCCAAACCGGAATCTGTATTCAAATTATACCACTCACCACTCCTGTTGTTGTAGATAAAGACGCCGTTAGTGACTGTTCCGAAAGCAATGTTCTCCCCGTCAGTGGCGGCCGTATAGATTTTGTCGTTCCCAAGCTCGGAAGAAAAGGGATACTCTTTCTTTACCAGCTTACCGCTATCAAGAATAAAAACACCGTCAAGCCTCGTCACGAAACCAAGATTGTCGCCAATTTTCATAATCGCGCACACCCTCTTCTTTCTCAAAGACTCCGTTCCTTCGATGGCTTCAAACCTTCCTGAATTGAAATACAAACAACCCTCACCACTGACATAGATGTAGAGTTTGTCATCAATTACAGATGCGCAATAGATTCTTTTGTCAAAGCCATAGACTCTGACAGCATTGCCATCAAGCATGTATATGTGCCTGTCGTCCTGAAACCAAACTTTTCCCCCGATTTTGCCAATACTCCAAATTTCAGTGGCTGTCACATCGAGCGTATCAAGCATCGAACGATAGACCGGAGCCTCACGACAATCCAATCCAAATTCAATCTTGCCGAGTTCATTCGTAGAACCGACATAAAGAACGTCATTATCACGATCGTAGTAGAGCGAACGGACATTTGTTCTGTTGCGGTTGCGAAAAAGTGTCCACTCCCCCGAGTCGAACATAAGTACGCCGTCATTATTTGCAAAGAATGTAAATCTGTCCGGAGTGCAGGCCACGTCCCAATTCTGAGTAGCCGCGTGATAAACATCTTTCCTGAAATATCTGACTGAAGGGTTATGTGCCGCGATTGTTCCCTCAACAAATATGGCGACGGTGAGTATAATCACCAGCATTGTTCTGTTGTTGTTCATCTTTCCGTCTATGATTATGTGTTATAGTGTCAACATTCTGTACTCAAATTCATTCACCATCCAAGATGTGAGTTTATGAAAATGAGCTGTTGAGTTTTTGTGAGTACAAATATATTCAATCTTAAGAATTTTACAAATACTTTTGTATCGGTCAAACAGAACATAAAACTGATAATCATTATGCACTCTAAACAAAAAGGGACATTCCCTACAACTCCCCGCATACTCGCGGCTTTTTTGATGGCATTTTTCCTTATGGTCAGCTGTGGATGCTCGACCAAGATTGGACAACCGGTCTTGCCTGACTCGGAAGGCAACGGCTCTGAAACCGAGACGCCTGACGATAACAAACCCGACGAAAACAAACCGGGCGAAAACGAACAGACTCCCGATTCGGAAGGCTATGTTTTGATGTGGTCCGACGAGTTCGACTCAAACTCTCTTGACACCGGGAAATGGCGCATTGAAGTCAATGGAAACGGAGGAGGTAACGCCGAACTGCAATATTATGACGAGAGCGGAATTTCATTGGGAAAAGATTCCGAATACGGCAATTCAGCCCTCAAAATTACTGCAAAGCGTGAACAACGAAACGGCAAAGCTTTCGTGTCCGGACGCCTGAACACATCCGGACATTTCCAATTCTGCTATGGCAAAGTGGAGGGAAAGATACGTCTTCCACGTACAGCCAATGGTCTTTGGCCGGCATTCTGGCTTCTTGGAGCGGACTTTCAGACCAACTCGTGGCCACGTTGCGGTGAAATCGACATTATGGAAATGGGCAATGCGGAAGGCATCAAGAAAGGTACACAAGACCGTTTCTTCAACGGAGCTTGCCATTGGGGATACTACAAAGGAAGCGCTTATCCCAATTATGCGCACTCCACTACGAATTCCTATAGCATTCAGGACGGAAATTACCACACATACACACTGATTTGGACTCCACAGTCCGTGAAAATGTATCTCGACAGGGACCTTCATCCGAATGCTTCCCCTTATTATGAAATGGACATCGTAAACAAAGACGATGACTGGGGTGTGGGATACTATTTCCACCACAATTTCTTCATAATCCTGAACCTTGCTGTCGGCGGCTATTTCACCGGCATCCTTCAGTCCGAAGGCATAACTGCCCTTCCGAACAACGGTGACAGCGCTACAATGTTTGTCGATTGGGTGCGCGTATATCAGAAAAAACAATAACCATATAAAATATAACTCGAAAATGAGAAAGAATCACTTATTGGGTGGGAAAACCTACATTTCCCCGGAGATCCTGGTTCAGAGCCTGGATGTCGAACTCGGCTTTGCTCAATCTATGAACGGAAAATGGAACGACAGTTCCAATTCAAGTGCTGACTTTTCAGGCTTGTCCAATGTTTATGATGATGAATTTGAATAGGAGGATTGGCTTATGAAAAAGAACACATCAATTATTTTGTCAGCACTTCTGTCAACAACTGTTTTTGTTGCCTGCACAGAAAGGATTGAGGACACTATTGTCCCCGGTAAGACAAGGACTATTGAAGTTCGGGTAGAAACCGAAATCAACGACGAAAATACAAATGGAGCAGTCTCCAAGGCTACATGGCAAGATGGCAAAGGACTGCACTGGGCCACTGGTGAAGCTGCTGTTTTCGGACTCGCCGACAACAATGGCAGCAACAATAATGCAGAATCGTTCACCCTCGGAACAGACGGCACAGCCAGTTTTACAGGCAGCGTAGCCGAGACTGCAAGCAAATTCCTGCCATACTATCCCAAAGTCGGTGCAGCCGGCGGAAATGATGGTGACCTTACAATAAATTTCCCGATTGCTTCCATACAAACCCAGACAGAAGCCGGGAAAGTGGACGTTTCGGCCGACAAGATTGCCCTTACAGGAGTATCCCCCATTGAGCTTGAGGCTCAAACAAGTTATTCTGCTGCAATGACTATGCAATCTTCAATGGTAAGATTTATCATCTACTCTTCCAAGGGCTCTACTGATGCTGTAAAATCGGTATCTCTCACAACCTCTGAGAATGCCAAGATCAGTGGATTGTGGGTTGTCGTACAGCCTTGGAACGGAGAATCCCGCGCATTCATTGCGGGTGATCAGAAATCATCAGTCACGGTAAATCTGGGCACTGCCTACAATTTGGAGGGCGTAACGGGCAAAGATGATGCTTCCGGCATATATATGGGAGTTTGCCCTGCGAAAACCACGGGTTGCACTTATGTGGTGACCACCGACAAGGGAACATATAGTTTCGAGTCTTCAAAAGAGAAGGAATTCAAGGCCGGAACAATACACAATATCGCGCTCAACCTCGACAAGGGAGTATTCCAATCAACAGCAGAGGATGTCGTTTTCTATCCCAATGGCAGCGCCTCGCCTGCGCCTCAGAATGTGGACATGAATCAGCATATTCAATATCTCGGTGCTACCACCGCCACTTATGGAGGAGAGCCTGTCACAATAACTCCGGAAGACTGCGTTCTTGTGAGCGTCAATCCTGACGGCAGCGATGCTTCCAGTTGGGCTGTAGCCGATTGGGAAAACACCAATAATTACAACCTTCGGATAACGATTGCCAAAAACAAATCCACTTCGGATCGTTCTTGCAAAGTTTATATGGAATACAAGGGTATCCGTTCAAAAAATTTCATCAGTGTCCACCAGGACCCTGGCGACGGACTCCCTGTGATTGTACCGACGCTCACGCCAAAATTTGAAGGAGAAATATCCTATACTGGAGAAACGGTTGAAGCCGCCACCCTTGAACTGAAGGTTGACGGGACAACGGTAACGGGAGCAGATGTCGATTCTTACGTTGCTGACAGCAAATATGGTATATCCATTTCTTGCGGAGTGGCAGCAGCCGTATGCAAGGAAGGCATTGTCAGCATTACTGTTCCGGAGAACAGTTCGTCCAGAACCAAATCGTTCAAGCTTATTGTAAAAACAGAGGACGGCTCAGCAGAATCTTCTTTCACTCAGGCAGCAAACCCTGCGGGAGAAACAGAGACACACACATTTGAATATGATGTAAGAGCGAATGAACCGGAAACTGCAAAACCGGGATTTGGAAATACCGCAGTATCATTGCAGTTGTATCATTTCTCAAACATCAAAATCGATGGCATTGCATACCCGGCAGGAACAATGAAGAACATTCCTGAAGACTTGCAGAATGCACTGATTGAACACGCATTGAAACTTACTGACTTGGAGAAGGAAGATATTGGCAATCAGGTCGGGCCTCAATACACTGCGGAAGAAATGAAGACATTCGTATCATTCACCCCTGTTGTTGACGATGGCGCCGAAATGCACGTTAACGTCAATTTGACTGCAAACACCACGAAAGAATTCCGAAATTTCAAGATTATATCATACAATTCGGACGGCAGCATATACAGAACAAACAAATATTTCCAGGTTCAGTAACGCAGATTCGCGTCAAAAACATAGTTCGGACATATACATAGCATTCAATCCCCCGCAGATGAGCAACGTCTGTGGGGGATTGCACTTTTAACATTCTCTCACGAAACGCTCACAAAATGACGATGAAAAATTACTAACTTTGCGAGTTTGAAAAATCATCAGAAGATGAAAATTGGAGAGAACATAGATTTGGGGCGGATATGATGTACACTGAATTCATCTCTTCGGACGGGCTTGTCAGGGATGCGCGGAAGTCGCTTGAGAAACTCAAGACCTACGATTTTGAAGCTCCGATTGGGATTCAGATTTACGGGAGCATTCCTGAGGCGATGGTGGACGCGGCAGTGATGTCCCCACGGCAATATTGTGATTATTTTTCGGTCTAATCTTACTTCACGAAAACCATTTCCTTCAGCAGATGGTCTGCGCCGGCAAGCTTGTCTATGGTAAACAGGACATAACGGATGTCGAGCGAGATGTTGCGACAATAGTCAGGGTCGAAGACGATGTCGCTCATCGTGCCTTCCCATACGCGGTCGAAATTCAGACCGATCAAGTTGCCGTCCTTGTTGATTACAGGGCTTCCAGAATTGCCTCCTGAGGTGTGGTTGGTGGCAATGAAGCAGACCGGTACGGTCTTCTTGCCATTTGCCATGCTAATCGCCCATTGACCATAGTCCTTTGCGGCATAGATATCGCGCAGCCGCTGTGGAATGTTATAGTCGAAAATCTCAGGATTGTCCTTTTCCATTATGCCTTCGAGCGTGGAAACCGGTTCATAATAGACACCGTCTGCAGGAGAGTATCCGGCAATGCTTCCGTAAGCCACTCTTAGAGTGAGGTTTGCATCCGGGAAGAAGGACTTTTCCGGCTCAAACGCCATCTGACCCCTCATGTAATCCCTGTAAAGCAGCGTAATCTCCTGATTCAGACACCTCTCATAAGGATATACGTCACTCCCGTACCATTTTCTGAATTCATTGGCGAACCGCACCGCCGGATCAGAACGCATAACCAGCGAATCTGCCGCCTTAAGTTTTGCGACCTTCTCAGCGTCTGCGAAAACAGATTCGCCGAACAATGCATCTGCCCATTTGCCGACACTTCCGTAACGGACTAACTCCCCTTCCATATATTCCGGATGGAACTCAGCGGGAACATCTTTGACGAAAGCGCTCATTGTCGCCACGAAAGACTCTTTGTCAATGGAAAGACAGTAGTCCTTGAAGAAAGCCTCTGACATGGACGCTGCACTTTCATTGTCTCCTCGTGCAATCTCCTGAGCCACAGAAGCCGCAAAACGACAAAGTTCCACAGTCGCAGCCGTCTCGCTATAATATTCTTTGGCGAAAGTATAAGGTTCCAATGCCCTGTATAATGAATCCAGACGCGGAAGTATGGTGCTGTACTCAGTCCCTGCCGCCCACTCGGCAAACCTCTTTTCATACTCGCGTTTTGCCTCTACAGTACCCAGACGGTTGATTCCCTTCATCTCGCCCTGCCATTTTTTCCAAGCATTGGCCACACCGGCGTTCTTCGAAGAGTACTGGATTCTTACCTTCTGGCTCTGGGACATATACTTTCTCTGAATGTCGAGCCGCATTGTCCTCAATGCAATTTTTGCAGGGTCAGACACCTCTGACACATACCTCACTCCTTCAGACATGATATATTCCTGAGTCCTTCCCGGGAAGCCGTACACGAAAGTAAAATCGCCTTCCTGAACACCTCCGAGCGAAATCTTGAAAAACTTCTTAGGTGTATAAGGGACATTGTCCTCAGAATACTCAGCCGGATTATTGTCCTTGTCGGCATAGATGCGGAAAATGGAGAAATCGCCCGTATGGCGCGGCCACATCCAGTTGTCAGTATCCCCGCCGAACTTTCCGATAGAAGATGGCGGCGCACCTACCAGACGCACATCACTGTATTCGCGGTAGAGAAACAGGAAATACTGGTTCCCGTAGTAAAGCGACTCGACCGTAGCGCGCAGTCCCCTGCCCTCTGATGTCGCCTCCTTAACAAGCCGCACAGTATTGGCCTTGACAATGGAATCCCTTTTGCTTTCTGTCAATGCAGGGGTCACCCCTTCCAAAACTCGCGAAGTAACATCCTCCATTCTTTCCAAGAAGCTGACAGTCAGCCCTTTGTTCGGAAGTTCCTCTTTTCGTGTCAATGCCCAGAATCCGTCCCTCAGATAATCATGTTCCACGCTGCTGTGCTTCTGAATCTGGCTGTATCCGCAATGATGATTGGTCAAGAGCAGTCCCTCCGCAGAGACGACTTCACCTGTACATCCGCGTCCGAAAAGCACGACCGCATCCTTCAGCGATGCCTGGTTCACGCTGTAAATGTCTTTCGCAGAGAGTCGGAATCCCTTGCTCTGCATATCCCCTATCCGCTCAGAAATCAGCGACGGCAGCCACATCCCCTCGTCCGCAGAGGCTGTTGTTTCCGCAAAGATTCCCAATGTCAATGTAACTGTCAATGATCCTAGAGCGTTCCTGAAAATTCCTTTGTGTGTCATCCGGTTATGGTTTGATGTATGTTTTGTTTGATTATGATGTCCTGCATGACGTTATGACGAACATCACGCAAAGATAATCAAATGCCGCAAAAGTGACCTCATGCAATAATGAGGATTTTATTAATTTTGCATGGATTTGAACATTTTGTAAGTCAGATTTGAACATTTTGTAAGACGGAAATAAAGAAAGTCGACCGCATGGCGCGATCGACTTTCTTGAAGTTATCAGTCTTCCGGATATGGAGCGAAATCGGATTTAGATGCGCCGCATACCGGGCATTTCCACGAATTCGGGATATCTTTGAAAGGTGTACCAGGTTTTATCCCGCTATCGGGATCACCCTCAGCCGGATCATAAATCCATCCGCATCTGAGGCATTCATACTTCATCAGATCTTTTGGCATAATATAATTGATTATTAGTTAATATTCTCAAAGTTAACCAATTATATATTAATTTCAAAATACGGAGTACATTAAATGTAGGCATTGACAGTATCGACAATAGATTTTTTAACATTTTCCCAATCGAGATTCTCCGTCATCCTCGGCATTGGGTCTGCTTCTGCATCTTGAAAATATGTGAGACTTTTGATCGCAGTAAATAGTTGTGCATCCGAAAATTTCCGAACATATAAATCAAGCAGCTCTTTAAGAGAATATGTCTTCAGGAGGTAGTAATAATCAATAAAATCCTTTTTGGTTCCACGATTGGTAATTGCAGATAATTTCATTGCTGCAATATCTTGTATACCGGCCAAGGTCACACCATTTTCTACAACAGGTGAATCTATCCATGGATACGGATAGTTTACGATATCTACTTTAATGCCATCCACAATCAAGAATCGCATCATTTTAGATGCAGATATTGGTGATACCGAAGCAAAGGAAGATAATTCGAATACAATATCTTCTAGAGGAGCATCGATTTTTCCGAAGAAATCCAAATCTACGGAGACTCTATGTCCCAGATGTAAAGCGAGAGCAGTCCCTCCAACAAGTCTCGACTCCTTAAACATATCCAAAGATTGAATCCTTTTTAGAAGTTCCAATGTGTTTGGGTAGATGGTTTCGTAGTGTAACATCTGAATGATTCTTTAGGGATGGAAGTCAGCGCACAAATGAATGAAAGAGCTTTTGGGTCTAAAGTCCGCAAATTTTGGGCGATTTCAGCTATGCGTGGAATTCCATATTTGCCGACCAAAAGCCTCCAGTCATTGAATCTTCCTAATTCCAGGACACGGCTTACCACAAAAGGCGCATTGGACTCCAAATCTATGGAATCCTTTTCCACATCCCAGAAAAGAAAATCCGAGAAAGAATTTATGTATTCTCTATCGCTCATAAAAGACAAATATATGAATTGATACCAGAAAATCCAAGTCCGACCTTCAACTGACGTTTTCCACGTCATCGCAGCAATTATCTGATTTCTGCTGAAGATGCCTTCATGGCGATCTGTCGGAATGGAATTGAAACAGACGTTGAAAGACACGAAGATAGATGCATTGCTATTTTAAATGATATTTTATACTTTTACGCAAATACTTAAAAATGACATTTTAATAATCGTGGTTAATAAAGCATTACCAAGTTTATTTTTAAGGATTACTAAACATTAGGCATTATGGATGATCTTGACATGCAGCTTTATGAAGCCGCAAAAAAATTCAAAAGGCAAGATTTTGTCGCGAGCATATGTAACAACTGCGTTATAGGACACATTGAAGGTTTTTGTGAGTCCTATCAGAAGGCATTACGAATCTACGGCTATGATGAAGATGAGATTCGTAAAAAAACAATCATTTCACTCTTCGAACACGGATTCGAGCAGGAGTACGTGAACGACGTGATTAAAGTAGACGAACATGAATGGGCAGAGTTAACTAAAGGCCATACTGCAGACATAAAAGAACGCAAAGCCTTCTATGCCGAAGTGTACCGCAAAGGAATAGAATGCATGAAAGAGTTTGAACGCACACATCCCGGATATTTCGATGAAACAAGTTTATTGATCTGTACAGGAAAAACAAAAGACAAATCCGAATAGTATTCCGGAACAGATGGACAATCTCGACGAAGGTTTCGGCAACCCGCCCTAAGCATTATCGCTATCTTCTTCTTTCGGAAGGACGATAGGGCGGAATCTTTTTTGGCGACGCTCCCAGCGTTCGCGGGCAAACTGCTGCATGTCAGTTGCCTGGTCATTCTCATCTATGATTTCCAGACCGAGGATGGTCTCAATGATATCCTCGAGGGTGATAATGCCCTGGAAACAGCCGTATTCGTCAATGATGAGAGCCATCTGCTCGTGTTTCTTGAGCAGCTCCTCCCAGATATGACCGCAGGAATCCTCCTCTTTGAAGAATGAAATCGGGCGTTTCAGCTCCACCAGCCTCTTGTCGAACTCATCGTCAGCAAGTCCCTCGAGGGCATCGCTCAAGAGAATGTAGCCGGTAATGTATTCCGGCGAGTCAGCATAGACCGGGATCCTGGAGAAATGCAGATATGTCTCGTTCTTGTAGAAGTTCTTCAATGTCATGTTCTCCTGCGCTGTCATCGCGACGATTCTCGGAGTCATCACATCGCAGGCCTGGACATTGTCCAGTTTCATGATATTCTGGATGACCTTGTTCTCGTCAGAATCAATCACACCTTCCTCCGCACCTATGTTGGCCATGGCAGTCACTTCATCCCTGCTGACAGTCGCCTCGTCATCATTCTTGCTCAACATCTTGGTAATCAACTGGACCATAATCACAAGCGGCCACATCAGCACCATCAGAAAAGAAATGACCGATGTCACGAAGCCCATCAGATTCTTCCAATATGTCGTTCCGATTGTCTTCGGCACAATCTCCGAGAACACCAGCACGAGCAATGTGGTCAATGCTGAGATAATTCCAAACCAGGTGCTTCCGAAGAGAATCGTCGCCTGGCGTCCCACTGCCGCAGCACCTAATGTATTTGCTATCGTGTTCAATGACAAGATCGCAGCCAGTGGCCTGTCCGGGTCCGATTTGAACTTGAAAAACTTCTCAGCCGGTTTGTAGCCTTGCTCCTTTTTCATTGTTATGAACGATAGCGGAGTTGACATCAACACCGATTCCAGAAGTGAGCAAAGGAACGAAATTCCGAGTGTTCCGAGCAGGTAAGCTATAAGCAGAGCCATAGATTTTATCAATAATATTTTGCAAACTTACATAAAATCCGCCAATTATTCGATGCTGAACTCAAATTTCATAAGATTTGATTTATCTTTGCAGCCGATTACGACACAAAAAGTGATGAGAAAAGCGATATTGATTGCAATGGCTGCCGCGATAATGAGCAGCACTACTCTGGACATTTTCGCCCGCAACAGTCAGAAAGCAGAGAAGAGTCAGAAAGCAGGAAAAAGTCCTTCAGAGAAGAAAACAGGATGGGGATTCGGCATCCTGCCATGTCTCACGTTTTCTTCCGACATGGGCTTCCAATACGGCGTTTTCGGCGACCTCTATAACTATGGAGACGGTTCCACATACCCTAACTACAGGGATAAAATAAGTTACGAGGCATCTCATTTCACGAAAGGCAGAACCAGACTGTTCCTTTCGTACGACAGCAGAGTTCTGATTCCCAAAGTCAGGTCATCGGTGAGTATCACCTATATAGATGACCCGTTGTACAGTTTCTGGGGATTCAACGGCGCTGCAACTCCGGTTTTCAATTCATTGATCTCAAACAAGTCATACGCGTCACAGATTTCTGACGGAACGATTCCGGCAGCAGATGCGGCATTTTTCGGCAGTATGGGCGTGGATCCGCTCAAAAAAGTCTCCTACTACTACACTGACCGTGACATCATACGCGTTCTTGCTGATTTTCAGGGCAATATAACAGCACATCTTCAGTGGGCAAGCGGTCTGAGCTACTGGAATTTCCGGATGAAAGACATCAACGAGAAGAAATACGGCTATGATGCTGCATCCACGCTTTACAATCACTATAAGCAGTTCGGCGTAATCAAGGAGTCCGAGGCAAAAGGTGGCAGCAGACTGGAAATCAAGGCCGGACTGGTTTATGACAGCAGGGATTTCGAGACAGCACCGAACAAGGGCTTATGGGCTGAATTTTATGTCAATGGCTCCCCGGACGTATTCGGAGACGGATTCAATTATCTGAAATTGAACGCACATTTCCGCCATTATGTAAGCATTCCGTTCGGATTCAAAGTCGGAGATCCCGTCTTTGCCTACCACCTGGCATATCAGGGCAGCCTGGCCGGAGAAACGCCTTTCTACATGCAGCAGAACATTTCTGCTCTGGTTCTCAAGCAGATGATGTCAGAAGGACTCGGCAGTTCAAACACGATCCGAGGCACGCATGCCAACCGTCTGATCGGCGACGGCTACCTCTGGGGCAACTTCGAACTCCGTATCAAGTTTGTGGATTTCAGGCTTCTGAAACAGAATTTCTACATAGCCGCCAATCCGTTCTTCGACTGCGGAATGATCGTCCAGCCTTACCGTGTCCGTGAGATGAGCGCTCTGCCGGAAATCCAGGCATTGGCTGTAGCAGCAGGTCACAAACCGGAAAACACACAGAAATATATCCGCAATATGGCCAGCCAGTTTATCAGCACCGGCGGATTCGGTTTGAAACTTGCCTGGAATCAGAACTTCATCGCCTCCGCCGAGGTTGCCCACAACTTCAACAAAGGCATCGGCGACCCGTTCTGGATATCCCTCGGCACCAACTATTGTTTCTGAACACTCTCCAGCTCTTCTATTCTTCAGCAAGTGAGGATTCCGGGATCGGAATGAAATTGACCTGAGGCAATGCATTCTTGCCGGTCGGGGCTGCGATGCCGTGGCTAACAGCACGTTCCGCCGCTTTCACGATGCTCTGGTTACCGTCCACAAGACGCCTGGTGTTCTCCTCAAATCCTTTGAGCACGACTTTAAGTTTACCTTCAAGTTCAGCATTGCACCTGCAGAAAATGCCCACCCGCTCTACCATGTCCTGAGCAGCCTTTACGATTTCCTCGATATTATCCATCTGAGCTTTCTGCAGCCATGCTCCATGGATAAGGCGCAGGAACGGGACAAGCGTTTCCTCTGTGGTAATCAGCACATTGTGCTCCAACGCCCAGTTGAAGATGGCGGGTTCCTTCATCCTTGCCAGCTGCCATGCCCCGTAATTCGGAATGAACATAATCACGAAGTCCAATGTCTTTCGGCCGACCACATATTTCTGATACTCTTTGCTGATAAGTTCCTTGACATGATTCTTCACTGACTCGAGATTCCTGACTGCAGCTTCCTCACGTGCCTCGTCAGTTTCGGCTTTGTGATAGTCAGTAAGCGCCTGCAGAGACATTTTCGAATCCAGAAGAATATCAGTCTCATCCGGGAGATGCAGCACGAAATCCGGACGCATACGCTTGCCTGTCTCATCGTTACGGATAAGCCCACCATTCTTGTCTCGCAGCCAAATCTCTGATTCATAATCAGTTCCCTCACGGAAGCCCTGTTCCTTGAGAATATTCTCGAGAATTGTCTCTCCGAAATTACCCTGGAGTTTGTTCTGCCCCTTAAGCGCCTTGGCCAGGTCCTCGGCCTGGTTGCCGATCGCCTCAGTCTGCTCCTTAAGATGCTTTACAGTCTCATTGAACTGGGTCTTGATGGCAGAACTCTCCTCCGTATGCGTCTTTTTCTGCGCCTCAAACGCCTCGGTCATCCCTTTTATAGTCTGGTCCAGTCCTCCGGTAATATTCTTCATTGTCTCGGCTGCCTCTTTCTTGAGAGTCTCTTCCCTGGCCTTGAGAATCTTTTCATTTTCGAGGGCCAATGCTGTTTTAGCTGCCTCTATAGCCTTTTCCTGCCCGGCCTTCAGTTCGGCCAATGACGTCTCGTGACTACTTTTCACCTCCTGCAAAGCCAGTTCGTGCTGCCTCCTCTCACTCTCTCTAAGAGCCTCAGCAGTACGCACTTCCGACTCCTTGCGTATAAGGTCGGCGTCACGCTCCGCAAGTTTCCCGGTCAGTTCCCGGATTTCGTTTTCCTTCTTCGACAGTTCGCCCTTGACCACGGCATTGGCCTTATTCAAGACGATTACGACAACAGCCACCACAAGCACTGCAACGACAGCAATAATTAAAGTAGTATTCATATATATATATTTTTTTCTATTACTAATATACGCCTCAATCGTGAAAATCTTTCATTAGAATCCAGTTTTTATTCCACACTTGTAAAAATACGCCGAAATTTCACATATACGTACGCATCATAAAACGGCTGTATAATGGCGAAAATACGTAGAATTACGTATTTGTTTCGCGCCACTTCGTGTGTATCTTTGGCGAAATCTAAACTTAGACCAAATAAATATCAAATAACAATTTAAAACAAGGACACTATGAAACGAGTTTTATCCACCATGCTTATCATAGCATTGACAATCCCCCTGCTGGTAAACTGCAAGAAAGAAAAAGCAGAGGAGGTAGCTATAATAAGCATCACCATCGAGCCTACTTCTTTTGTGATCAATGCAGGAGAGACTAAACAGCTGAGCGTCACTGCGCTTCCTGAAAATGCTACCAAGAAGGAAAAAATCCTGTCCACGCTAGTGTGGCATTCTGACAATGAAGAAATTGCAAGCGTAGATGAAAACGGCATGGTAACGGCCAAGAAATACGGATCCACGACAATTTCAGCCTCTATTCCTGACGGATTTGTGACAGGAAGCTGCGATGTAACAGTGAATCAAGACATTACCGATAAATTTGACTATGTTTTTGCAGCTGCATTGGAGTATGAGAATTTGATTGAGGATTCGGACAAGATCATGTATGCGGAAGTAACGAAGATAACATCATTTTCGATGCCTAACACCTACAAAGAGAATCTTGAGTCATGTAAAGGACTGGAATTCCTGACAAATCTTGAATACTTGTACCTTACGGGCTGCCAGAACCTGAAGACATTGGACGTCAGCAAGCTCACGAAACTTCAAAAGCTCATAGCCAATAAATGTCAACTGACGCAAATTGACTTGAGTAACTGCGTCAGCTTGAAAAAGCTTGATTTGGAAAGCAACCAGATAGCAAATATAACTTTTGGAAAGCATGACAACATGGAGTCCATCTCGTTGGAAGAAAACAAATTGAAGAAATTTGACGCCAGCATTTTCCCGAATCTCACCATTTTGTATCTCTCGGACAATGAACTCACAGAAATCAATCTGAAAGGATGCAGCAAACTTAAAGTATTGCAGCTCAATGGCAATAAGCTCAAGAGCATTGACATCACTGATGCAGTCGATATGAATGCCAACCAGTTCTTATACTGGAACAATCCTGGCGAGAATCGCGTCTTAAAAATTTTCAACAGTAATATAACCTCTACAAGTTACAGTTGGCTAATGACTCCGGGCAACGAAAGTAGCCGCGTCCAGGGAATGTACTATTGTGAAAAGGCCCCGAAAATCAAGACTCAGCCAAAGAATGTTTCCGCGAAAGACGGTGTTCCATTCAGTTTGTCAGTAGAACTGGATCCTGTTTTGGAAAATGCGACATATACCTGGTGCGTAGCACAGATAATTACAAATCCGGAAAACGGAATACAAAGTGTCACGTACTTCGGATTAGAAAAAGATGTAGACGAGAGTGATGAAAAAGGCAAATGGATCATAAGCGGCACATCGTCTCCTACTCTGACGATGACAGTATCTGGCCAGCACTATAAGAAAATTGGCAAAGAATTAGCACTACTCGTATATATAACTGACCCTGACACAAAAACAATTACTATAAGCTCCGTTGCGACAGTGACATTCGCCGGCAACTGATAAAAAATCATCCCCTGCGCCACAACCGGTGCAGGGGATTTTTTTAGAAGCCGTTTTGAAATTATCAGTCAATCAGTCAATGTATTTCTGCTCTCTAAGTTTGGATATCAGTTTCGCGGGATAGTTCGTAAAAATCGCCTTGAGCTTAGGATAATACTGTATTACATCAGCCATGGTCTTGTCGTCATCTGGTCCGTAGATACTAAGAGGAAGACCGGCATTGAAATAATCCAACGGACGATATTTACTCTCCGGATTGTCACCGAGAATCTTGCGGTAAGCCAGCTGAGCCCATACCTTGCCATAATCTTTCGGATCCGCATATTTTGCAGGTTTCGTACATGTCATCCAGGCTATATTGATTTTGTAATCATTGATTACCCTGTCGCGTACAGCCATAAATATATCCTCGCCGGTAGGAATCAGGAACTCGCAATAGTTCTGGGCATTGGCTCCTGAAATGATCACAGAAGCTCTCAGACAGGCATTGATGGAACGCTCCGCATCCGCTAAGCGCTTCACATCCAGCCAGAGTTTCATGCCGTTCGGGTTCAGCTTCTTGTCCATCACGATTTTGAGGAAATCCGTCAATGTCGGTATGGACTCGCCGTTAGACAATTTTCCAGCCTTTCTGATTTGATCTACCGTATGTGTAGCTGGATCGAGACCGTTCACCTGTCCGTTTCCGTCAGGATGACAGATCAAGATGTCATTGTCCCCGGTCAGAACAATATCAGCCTCAGAAGCATAGCAGTTCTGACTGATGGCATATTTCAGCGAAGCTACAGAACAGTCGGGGTGTTTGCACTCAGCCGAGCCTCCCCTGTGCGCAACGATCTTATAGACAGCTGTCTGCTCCGTCTCTGGTTTCTCTGTCCGGTTTTCAGGTGTCTCTATTTCAAGACACCCGGACAGCATAGCCAAACCGGCCGCAAATATTATAATTGAAGTCAATTTTTTCATAATCATTCTCCTTTCACCATATTGATTTCCAGTCCTTTCAAATCGCACCACTTATTCGCGGCGATTGCGTATGCCTTTTCACTGGCAACCGCACGTACATTCATTGACACTCTGAGTCTGAAATACATATTGCCGCTCTTTATCGGCTCAATGCCTTCGAGAGGGAAGGTATATTTCCTGTAACTCTGGTCAGTAGCCTTGTCATAGGTCTTACGGGTAGCTGAAGTATTGTCACGGGATACGTAATAATGATATTTTCCAGTTTCCTTGAAAATAGTCGTATCACGTGCACCAGGAGCCGCTTTCCATAGAGTACCATTTTCTGAATACTCCAACGAGAATACACCAGCGGCAGAACCGGCCGCACCGAATGAAGCCTCCACTGAAACTTTGACGTCAGGTGTGATGTTCATGACAGGAACTACAGCCATAAAATAGTCATTGAGCATCAAGCCTTTGATCTGAACGGAAGGATTGAATGTAAAATCTGTAGGCGCCTTGCACTCAGCAGTGAGATATGCCTTCTTGTTTCCGATATTCGGATACACTTTGTGATCCGAGGACGGAACAGGCTGTCCTGGCCAATGTGCAGCATCGGCTGTCCAGCTGTAATCGTAATCTGAGCCCCTCAAATCGGCAGCAGGAATATTCAGGAGATAGAAATTCCAGCCGACATCGAGTCCTGAAGGCTTACCTCCGGCAGCATCGAACACCGTCAACTCACACTCCCCTACGGACTTTCCGTTTGCGAAAACCTCGAACTTCACATTTCCTTCAGCATCAGGGGTTCCCATAACCGGTATATCCAGCACTCCGGCACCTTTGTTGAATGAACTGTAGGTCTTGGTTTCCACGTACAAACCCTTCACATTGTCAGAAACGACATTGCATGATATTTCGTAAGATTCTGTCCCATTGGCCTTTACATAAGGCAAATGAAGTACTGCCTCAGATGCTTTTCCGTCAAACAGCGCACCCGAGACGGTAGGAGCCTCGAAAGCGAAGTCGCACTCGCCCTGTTTTACTGTCACAGGATATTTCTTGCCGTCATAGATCAGATAAACTGTGGCTTCCCTGGCTGCACCGGCATTGTAGCCGATGTGCAGATCATAGGTAGTGTAATACTTTCCGTCACCTTCACCGCTTTCCGGAGAAATCTTCACCCATTCAGTTCCAGAGCAGTCTGAAGTCCATTTGCCGTCACATTTGATCGACTGGCTGATAATCTGTTCGGAGCAGTCACAAGTAACGACATCGTTCTCTCTCTGGAAAAGAGAAGACTCGCTGGAACAGCTCATTGTCAAGAGCGCTGCCGCCACTGACAACATTCCATATATTGTTCTATTCATATCTCTTTAGTTTTTCTTATCCACTTTATCCCAACCAGGGTTCTGGCTCAATGCCGGATTCTCCTGGATTGCCGTCTTAGGAATCGGCTTCACATATTTGTAGTCGTGCCAATTGCGCTGAAGTGCTGTCGCAGGAAGGATATTTCCATGAGTTCCCACAGACAGTTTGTGCCCGGCCTCAGATGCCGCGTCTATCATCAGAATATTCAATGTAGAGGTCTTCTTGACATCTGCCGTCACGAGTGTTTCCGGTGTACCGTCGCCATTCAGGTCAAGCGGCGTATCCACGGCTGAAATCCACAGTCCCATCCACGGACGGGCGAAAAGTTCTCCCTGATGCCATCTGACAATGTCATAGAAACGGGAATTTTCCATAGTCAGTTCGATTCCTCTTTCCCTTCTCACTTCCAGAATGAACGGATCCGTCACCTTATTCTGGAAATATTCAGCCATATAAGGGTCTGCCGCTGTCGGATAAATGCTTTTGACACCGGAGCGTTCCCTGAGCGGTTTAATGGTCTTGTTCCAGACATCTTCACTCATCTGGCCCAACTCCGCCTTGGCCTCGGCATAGTTCAGGAGGACTTCAGCATAACGCATCAGCGGAACATCTGTAGCGATGGCTGCTGTATTGTTGTCCTTCGAAGAATCATCCGTAAGCCATTTTACCGGCTGATAACCAGTCTTGGAGAATTTCACGTCAGGAGCCCATGAAGTCTTGCCGCCGTCTCTTGTAAAGCCCGGTGTTCTGATGGTCTGGGCGAGACGGTAATCCCTGTCCTTGCACTCGTTAATGAAGTCAACACTGTTATAATCAGCATATTTGGTCGTGAACGGCGTACCGTCAGTCATCAGATAAGTATTGATGAACTGCCTGGTAAAAGCATAGTTCGCGTGCTGAGGATTTACCATATAGTCATTTATGGCATAAGTGACCTGCAAATCCAAGTCGTAGTCACGGGCCCAAATGAATTCATTGGCATAAACCCCGCAGGCATCTGCATTGGTAAACATATCCCTGTACTGGGTCTTGCGCGAAGCGGCATTGTCAGTAAGCGAATAGATGCCGGAATTCATTATTTCCTCAGACGCCTTGATACATTGTTCCAGATACATTGAACTTTCATCCTTGGTCCAAGGCTTGCCGGTGGAAGGATCGACGGAATGATATTTCCTCATTGTCCCTTCATACAGGCAGAATCTGGATTTCAGCGCGAGAGCGACGTATTTGTGGATATACGAGGCACGGATTCTGTATTTGGAGTCGTCAGAACAATGTTCGCAGGCATAGTTCAGGTCTTCAAGTATCTTGGAGGCGATGAATTCGCGGCTGTCGCGTCCTTTGTACAATGCATACTTGTCCGTCGGGTCAATGGTAGTGTCATACCATGGCACTGCACCGAAAGTCTTCATCTTGGAGAAATAGAACATTGCCCTGAAGAAACGACCGACACCCTCATAATGGTCGAGCACAGCGTCAGAGGCAGAAGCCTTGCGCATATTGTCGAGGTAATAGTTGATGGATCGGAGCTGTGACCAGTTCGACGTGGACCAGTTAGAAGCGTCCTCTGCCGTATAGTTGTCCATAAAATATGCGGCCTGGCCATCCCAGGAGTGGGTATCAGCGTTCTTGTCCCCGTCAATGAAGCTCTTGATGGATGTGGCAAAACTTCTGATGAAGCCGTTGGTGTATATCTCCAGAGAGGATTCGTCCTTGAAATAGAATCCGCTCTCTATCTTGTTGGGGTTCTCCTGCGTGAGAAATGATTCGCAGGAAGGCAGGGTCAATGCTGCCGCAACCGCCAAAGGTATCAATATCTTTTTCATAATCTTTTAGAAGGTTATGTTAAGTCCTAATGTAAAACTCTTGAGTACCGGATAGGTATAGCCGTCAGCTGCCGCAGAGAAATCTGAGTCGTAGGACAATCCCTCAGGGTCATAATTCGGCGCATACTTGTGCAACGGGGTGAATGTGAACAGGTTCTCTCCGGTAAGATAAACTTTCAGTCCTGCAAGTCTCATCTTCTTGCAGAGTTTTTCATTGAAAGTATAGTCCAGCTGCACGTTCTTTACGCGGAGATATCCGGCATTCTGAATATATCTCGTGTTAGGAATCTCCAGGACCTTGGTCCAGCTGTACGATGCATTGGACTGATAGGTTGTCTTTCTCGGCCAATATGCTGTATCCCAGTTGTTTGCCTCTTCGCTATACACAGTCTTGCTGTCCGTGTGGATGGAAGGGATGAACGAGAAGAACGGACGACCGTATTTTCCCCAAAAATATCCGGAATCGGAACCAGGATACCAGTCCTTGTGGATGACTCCCTGAAGGAAGACTGACACGCCTATACCATTCCAGTTCGCCGCGAGATTGATACCGTAATTGTATCTCGGAGACCTGTTTCCGATAATCCTGAGGTCACCATGGTCGTGCACCTTGAAGTTGCCCGGGCTGATGACGCCATCGCCGTCGAGGTCCTTGACTTTAACCTGTCCCGGCCTGGTGACTTTGTCCGAAGCCTGCTGGAAATTATGGATCGGGGAGTTGTCGATGTCATTCTGGTCACGGAACAGTCCGTCCACCGTATAACCCCAGATTTCGCCCAGTGTCATTCCCACATAATATGAGGAAGGAGAGCCTCCGTTCTGGATATAGCCTTTCAGAGTACCGAGGGAACCGGTATCATTGGCATATTTGGTAATCACGGACTTGCTGTCCCATAGCATACCTTTCACGCTGTAGCTGAACGGTTTGCCGAAGAGCTTGAATTCGTCTCTCCAGAACAATGTCAGTTCGAATCCGTCAGTTTTCATCTCCGCATTGTTTCCCTTTGGAGGAGCAGTACCGAAGACAGAAGGAAGAGATTCGCTGACGGTGTACATGTTGGAAGTGTACCTTCTGTATATATCACCGCTGAATGACAGTCTGTTACGGAAGAAATCCAAATCCAGGCCGACATCATAGGTAGTTGCCTTTTCCCAAGTCAATGATACAGGAACAATGCTGCCGACTGTAGTGTATGACGGCAGACTTCCGCCCAGGACAATGTCACTTGCAGTGCCGATGCTCATATCGGATGTGTATGAATATGGAGCCACGTTTCCGTTGCCCATAGAGCCGGCTGAGATGCGGACCTTGGCATTGTCCAATGATTCTGCCCATTTCATCCACGGTTCATCTGATATGCGCCACGCGAGGGAACCGGACGGGAACATTCCCCATTTGGAGTTTGACGGGAATTTTGAAGAGCCGTCATAACGTCCGCTCAATTCGGCAAGATAGCGTCCCTTGTAACTGTAATTCAGTCTGTAGAATGCTCCGACATAAGACCAGGCATTTCCGCCTGCAACAGGGTCCGTGGTCGTGCCGTTCATCAATGAGAATGACGGTTTGGACGGTGTGATGATACCGGACCTTGAGACGTTGAGCGTTTCATATTTCTGCTCTTCAATATTCCATCCTGCAAGCAATGTAAGGCTGTTGTTCTTGCCGAGATTAGGGCTGAAAGTCAGATAGGCATTGGCAGCCTGATATCTCGTAAAATAGGTCACCTGCTGACGAGAAGAGCCAGCCGAGGCCGATTCAAGCATCACCTCACCCGGCTTCTTGGAATATTTCACCGGATTCTGCACATCGACTCTCTTGCGGCTTGTGTAGTTGTAGGAATAATCGACAGAGGCCTTGAGCACATCCTTGATCATTATGACATCAGCAGAAATCTTCTCACGAAGATACATGTAATCATTTGTGCGCCAAGAAGATCCTTCAGAGAAAGCGGCATAGCCGGAAATAGCTGCTGCTGTAGTCCATGAGCCGTCAGGATTCTTTACAGGTGAGAGCGGCATGGCAGCGTGATTGATGGCTCTCTGCACATTGAAATTGTTTCTCGAATGTTTCGGTTCATAATGATTCACGACCGACATAGAGATGTTGTTGGTGATATGCAGCCATGGGCGCACTTTCAGCGTTCCTTTTGCGCGCAGGTCATATTTCTTGTAATCCTCGTTTCCGACTTTATAGATACCGTCCATGTCATAGAAACGGCCTGAGATATAGTAGTCTGCCATATCGCCTCCTCCGGAAACTGACAGATTATGTTCAGTGGACCAGTTGTAATCCTTGTAAAACAGGTCATACCAGTCAGTTGACTCCATATATGCCCAGCCGAACATACTGTTTCCTTCCAGGGTTGTCGTCTTGGAGAGAGACGGATCGTTCTTCCTGCGAACGAGTTCGCTGTAGATGGCCTCGCTATAAGGGACAGTACTGTCAATGTGACTGAGCAATGACTTGGAGCCGTTGTAATATCCATTGTAGCAGTCTTTCCACCAGTCGAGCCAATCCTGACCGTCTGTGATGACATCAGGAACCACGGTTCTCCTGTTTACGGTAACTGAACCATTGTAGTTGATGACAGGGCGGCCTTTCTGAGGATTCTTGGTAGTCACAAGAATTACTCCGAACGCTCCTCTTGCACCATAGACTGCAGTAGATGAAGCATCCTTGAGCACACTGACGCTTTCCACATCCTGTGGGTTAATGGAATTCAGACTTCCCTCCACACCGTCGATAAGCACAAGTGAAGAACCTCCAGCGCCTACGGATGTCGTTCCCCTGACATTGAAAGAAGCGGAACGGGACGGTTTGCTGTCAGTAAACGATATGTTAAGACCGGCAATCTCACCCTGAAGTGACCTGGCAAGGTTTCCGTTGGACCTGTTCTCGATGACATCACTTTTCACCTGGTCCACAGCACCTACGAGGTCGCGCTTTTTCATTGACGCATAACCGACTACGACTGACTCATCGAGAAGTCTGTTGTCTTCCTCGACAAGAAATCTGAGGTTGTCGGTCTGAGGGCCTGCGGTAGCAGTGAATTCCTTATAGCCGAGCATGGAAACCTTGAGCACTGAGCCCTGAGGTGCATTTATGGCGAACTTTCCATCCACACCCGTAACTGTCACTTGGTCAGTTCCTTCCACCATCACAGCAGCACCGGCCACAGGACCGGCTTTGTCCACGACTGTACCGGAATAAGTGGAAGTTTTTACCTGCTTTTCCTTGTACACAAGAATCATCTTGCCATGGAAGTAAAAAGAGTTGCCTGTATTTTTCAATACTGAGGCCAAAAGGTCAGAGACATTGGTCTCCGATGGTACTGACACGACTCCGGAAAGGTCCAGAGCGCTTTCATTGTAGGCCACTGTCAGGCCCGTCTGCTGCTCGATGGCAGAAAACACTTCTGATATCTTCATCCGTTCCCGACTGAATCTGACATTCTGGGTCTGGGCAAAAATCCCTGACGAAACAGATGAAGACAAGAGAATGCAAGCGAGCATTGCAATCAATTGTTTCATAAAATTATTGATTATGTGATTATAATTTGTCCGGATTATCTGATATAGATATTGGCATTGACTTTCCGATAGGACATTCCCGGAATGAGTTTGCACAATGCGAACATCAGATCGTCCAAAGTAGATCCTTGGATAAACTTGGCTGTTATAAGGTCGTTGTCGTATTTTCCTGTCGTGACATAAATCCTCACGGCATATCTGCGTTCGATGATTTTCACGATTTCATGTATGGATTTCGAACGGAAGCAGAGCTGGCCGCTCTCCCAGGCCACGTCTTCATCTGCATTGACATTCTCCACGAAACTGTTGCCGCTGCTTCTTTCGACGACAAACCGCTGCCCCGGGGTAAGAACCACAGGTTCCTCCGCATTTTTCGTCAATGCGGAAATGCTTCCTCTGCACAATGTGGCGGTCACGTTTTCGTCGTCGCTGTAGGAAGACACGTTGAATTTCGTTCCGAGGACTGTAATGTCCATAACGGAAGTGCTGACGACAAACGGCTTTTTCTCGTTCCTCGTCACATCGAAAGTGGCTTCACCATTGAGATAGACTCCCCTTTTCCCGCCAATGAATTCCGCAGGGCAAATCAGCACGGTACCGGCATTGAGCGTGACAGATGTAGAGTCAGGAAGAAGCACATGACGCATTTCACCGGCATTGGCCGAATACTCGAGCATCTGCAGAGCCTCGTCATTGACCTGAGCCGAAAGGCCTTTCTCGTAGGAATGTCTTGAGACATTGACAATGACGACAGGCAGAATCAGGCATGCGGCAGCGACGGCGGCAGACAGTATCCTGATGATCCTTTTCTGGCGGCGGACACGCAACTCTTCTGACAATTTGATGGCCAATGAAGCGGACTCAGCCCTGCGTATCTTGCCTTTTACGGAAGAATACACGCTGTCGAGCTGCTCTTCCGTCAGCCCGACCGGTTCCTGAGAGGTCCATTTGCCGTATAAATCTTTGTTTGTCATAATCGGTTTTTGACTTTGCATATAATACAATGCAAACCGTGCGTATCCCCTAAAAGTTTTTTGATATTTTTATGAAAACACCATAGATATGAAGAACACTATGATATATTTTATCTTCCGCAGTTCACGCAGAGCAAAATTTATGTGATTCTCGACCGTTTTGGCTGAAACATTCAGTTTCTCCGCGATTTCCTTATGGCTCATCCCGTGCAATCTGCTGAGGATGAACACCTCACGTCGTTTTTCCGGCATTTCGGATACGGCTTTGAAAATGGTGTCGAGCCGTTTGCGTGAATCGAATTCCTTTCCCGGATCCAGTTCATCAGGAAGGTCAATGTCTTCCAGGCCCACGTGCCGTTTCCGGACTTTCGAGAAGTTGATGGCGAAATTCACCGTCATCCTGAAAAGATAGATATCCAAATACTCCCGGTCAAGCAGCACTTCTCTTTTCATCCACAGTTTCACGAATACATTCTGCGCCACATCCTCTGCATCGTCGTCCGACTGCAGAAATGAACGCAGAAATGCAAGCATACGTGGATAATACCGGTCAAAAACCTTTCTGAACGCGGCTTCATCCACATTGACCGCCACAAAACTATTGTCAGACTCTGTCATTTATCAGAAATTGTAATACTCCAACTGCTGCAGATTGCCCGGGACGGTGTCGCCAGGCTCCGGCCGCAGAATCAGGACCGTGTCGGAACTGGTCTTTCCGTCTGCGCTCACGGATGATGAGCGGTACGCATTGAACGCATCTATCTGAGCCTGCGCAAGTGCCACGCAGTCTGAAATGTCATCGTTGCATTGGGCCAACGCCTTGGATCCTTCCTTGACCTTTTTGCCGAAATAGACCATGTCCTCGATGCTGGTAACCGAGGTCACACCGAGACTCGCCGATGCCACGCCCATTTTTGCCAATGATATGGACAGTTGGATGTCCTTGCCCTGGGCTATCCGGTCCTGAAGGGTCTGAATCATGGAGGATATGGACAGGCGGTTGCCGTTGGAGCCGATGAATGACAGACATTTATATACTGTGCCGTCCTTGCTCTGAACCCATGTCTGGGAAGCGGACGGGAAGTCATAGTTGCCTTTCATGTATTGTGCGGTCTTTTCCCACATGGCATTGACATCCCTCAAGAATTCATTGACAGCAGAACTGCTGGATTGATAAGCCCTTACCTCCCAATCAATCCGCGGTCTGGCCTTCTTGTCTTTCTTGTCCTTTTTGGCGGGTTTGCGCTCCTGGACTACTGTGACTCTTTCAGGCGCCGGCTCCTGTGCTACAGTCTGTTTCGCGGACTGCGCTTCCGACTTTTTGGCAGCCTGAGATGATGTATATTCTTTAGGAATCGGGATATTGCAAGGAGTCTTGCTGAGTTTGAGGTCATAGAACACATATTGACCTGAACGCTTGTCGCCGCACTCCAGCCAGAACATCAGCTGGTGGCATTTGAAAATCGGAACCGTGACGGTGAGCGGCTGCATCTTGTTGTCCAGCCAGTACTCCCCTACGAGAACCTGGTCAGCAAACACATTGAGTTTCACAGGATTGAGCAAAGCCTCTGGACTTTTGTTCTGGAAAACATCATCGAACGCATCCACATATTCCACTCTGTTGGCGACCGTGAATGTGCAGCTCTCGTACTGTCCGTAAGGATTGAATGCCGCCGCGGATGCCTGCTTGCTGTTCTTGTCCTCAAGCAGGAGGAAGATGCTGGCTGTAGGTGTTCCTGACACGCCTGCGCTGATGCCGGTGGCTGCGGAGACGTTTGAGCTGCTTATCGTCGAGCCTACTCCTGTCAATGCCATGAATACCGCATCCATAACGGTCACATTCTCCAGACCTAGAGGGATATTGGTCTCCAGCATGAATCCTTTGTTGATCTGCCTGCCGTCCTTCATCTGGAAGTATTTGGTGATGGTGCTGCCGTCGTGGAAGCAGTCAGCCATGTTAAAATTGGTCAGGTCGCTGACATATCTTCCTACATAGTGGAAATACGGTTTTCCGCAGACGTCTATCAGATCGGCATCGTGAGGGCAATCAGGCACGTCGTGTTCAAATAACGTATTCGGCACAGGCCGGCCACGATAGAGGATGATATCGCCGACTCCGATGATGGTCTGCTTGTTCTTGCCGTTGCCCAATTTCTCAAATCTGAGCGTGCGGCATTTGTTTACAGGCAGTTCGTAGTGCTGGTTCGGCCATGTACAATATATAGTATGGTCGAAAACCAGCTTGTCATCAGCATATACGCGGAGATTGTCATCATCCAGCACGTGATTCATGCTAAGGCAACCTGCATCGAAACTGATCCAGTCATATTCGCCAGCAAGGTCGAATTCCGCATAAGAAGCCACTCTGTCACCCAAGAGCTTGTTTCCGGTGGTCAGCAGCAGTCCTTCCCAATACTTTTCTCCGCCCATCGAGAAGGTGTAGTGCCGCGATTCGCCAGTGAACAATGTCTTGTCTGCGGAACTAATTCCTCGCACGGAATATGGCTTGATGGAGGACATCAGCGGACATACATCAGGAAGCTTGGCGATTCTGTCGCGGTTAGGATTGACAATGCCTGCTGCCGGAACGTTCGCACCCTCCGGATAGGCCTTGATATCCACCACTCCGTATGTGATGCCGCCCAGGAAGTCGCTGTTTCTGTATTCGCATATAAGCCCGAGCCGAGCAGCGCCTTTCACATCGACAACTATCTGTTTAGCAAGGTCTTTCTGTGTCACCATTCCTTCATAAACGGTCTTCTTGTCTGCTTTCACGACAAGCCAGGCGCTCGAATTGGAGCTCTGGTTGTCTCTCGGTCCGACGACGAATGAAACCTTGTCATAACGCTTGTCCAGCCAGAAATATGCGAATTCCTGTTCTGTTCCGGCAAGTGCCTGTGATACGGAGAAGCTAAGACCGGAATTGTATTCCTTCCGGTTTATGCTGATGCCTTTTTCCTGACCGGCTCCTTTGGCATTGTCACCGAGTACAGGCTTTACGAACCCGGACTCCCTATATTTATATAACTGGTTGGTCTGCATAAGATCGACAATTCCGCCCGGCACTCGGGAAAGGAGTGTGTTCGGGTTTGAAACTGCTGCTCCTGCCTTCCAGAGTTTTACGTTTCCGAATGCGATTTGCGTATCGCCCCGTGGAATCGTGAATACTATTTCATTGACCCCGGCGACATCGAATGTCAGGAAGCGTGGGGCGTCGTATGCGAAAACGACCTCGTCCAGCAGCCGTTTCCCGTCCGCAGAGACTGTCACGATGGAATTGCCTTTGTCGGGATTGCTGTTCGAATACGGGCCCATCACAAATGTCAACTTGCTGTATGCGCCTTTGAGAGCGAACACCGCCTTACCCGGGACATTGTCAGAAATCAGTCCGCCGGAAGGTGCACCGATCACGAAACCGCCCGTGATGTCATAGCAGCAGATTTTCATGGCACTGCCACCGGTTTTATATATGGAACACTTCTTGGACTCCGTAGGGACAAGTGCATTGACCATATATGTCTGTGCATCAAGGTGAGAAACGCAGGCAGCAAGCAGCGTAATGACAGTTAAAATCTTTTTCATAAAGTTCCGGGTTCAATTTTCAAATTTCCTGGCACAATTTCCGGCAATTTAGTGATTTGTCCGAACATCTGCAAAAAGAGATGGGAAGGCAAGCCATATATTTAAGAGTTTTGCGTAACTTTGTTTGAAACAAAAGGAGAATTTGCTATGCTTGAGATTGGTAATCGAATGCCTGATTTTTCAGCGGCTGACCAGAATGGCAACATTGTCAAGTCTGCTGACCTTATTGGAAAAAAGACGGTGGTGTACTTCTACCCGAAGGCCAATACGCCGGGCTGCACTGCTGAGGCTTGCAGTCTGAGAGACAATTATGAACGGTTCTTGGCATTGGGCTACAATGTCATCGGCATAAGTAAGGACAGCGTGAAGGCCCAGAAGAATTTCAGCGACAAATATGCATTGCCATTTCCTCTGCTCGCCGATACTGACGCATTGATCATCAAGGCTTTCGGCGCATGGGGCGAGAAGAAGCTCTATGGAAAGACTTACGAGGGAATTCTGCGTAAGACATTCATTTTCAATGAGAATGGCATACTTGAGGAAATCATTGACAAGGTCAACACGAAGAACCACGCGGAACAGATTCTGGGATAGAGAGTTATGACGAATTATCAGTTTACCGGCGGGACCATTTGCGCGCCGGCTACAATTCCGGGCACAGGTGCGATATCGATAATACGAGTCAGCGGAATAGAGTCATTGGCGATAGCTGACAAGGTCATTGACACTAAGGGTGTTCCTATTGCCGAGACCGAAGGCTACAGGCTGCGCTACGGAACGGTTTTCGAGGCGGACGGAAGTGTTTTGGACAATGTGATAGTCAGCGTTTTCCGTGCTCCTCATTCGTACACGGGCGAGAATTCAGTGGAGATTTCCTGCCATGCTTCGCGATTCATTGTGAATAAAATTCTAGAGTTTCTGGTCAATGCCGGGGCCCGTATTGCGGCGCCAGGTGAGTTCACGCGCCGTGCTTTTGTCAATGGCAAGATGGACCTCGCCCAGGCAGAAGCGGTCGCAGATGTGATAGCTTCGCAAAGTGCCGCTTCCCATAGAGTTGCAATGAATCAGTTGAAGGGCGGTTTTTCGTCAGAGTTGAAAGTGCTGAGGGAAAAGCTTCTGACAATGACTTCCCTACTGGAGCTCGAACTGGACTTCAGCGAAGAAGATGTGGAGTTCGCAAGCCGCAAGGAACTGGGGCAGTTGGTGGACGATTCATTGACACATATCGGACGTCTGACCGCATCATTCAGCCGTGGCAACGCTATCAAGAATGGTATCCCGGTGGCGATTGTCGGGGCTACGAATACGGGTAAAAGTACGCTTCTCAATGCCCTGCTCGGGGAGGAGCGCGCGATCGTTTCGGATATTGCCGGCACGACTCGTGACACTATAGAGGAAACGCTGAATATCGACGGTATCCTGTTCAGATTCATTGACACTGCCGGAATCAGGGAAACTGACGAGACGATAGAGAAAATCGGCATTGACCGGACTTTCAAGAAACTTGGTGAAGCTGCTGTCGTGCTGGGGATGACGGATTTGTCGCGAGGCGAGGCGGCTGTGCTTGAGGATGCGGATTTCATTCTGTCCAAGGTCAATGAAATGTACGGCGTGAAAAATGACGGCTTAGCAATCGACGGGGCTGAAACGGGAGGGGCATCTCTGGCTGAAACGGGCAGAACAACTCCGGCTGATACGGGCGTGGCCTCCCAACATGGTCATGGTGACGGGCAGGAAAGGAAAGTGGTTATTCTGGTGAACAAATGCGATGTTGCAGGTAGTTTCTACAAGGATGATAACGGTACTGGCTATGGTTCAGGCAATGATTTGGGTGAGAATATGGCGGAGATCGGTGGCAACAAAAATGTTAACCACGATAACAACATTGTTTCACTCATTGAAAATAAATACGATAACTGCAAAGTCATTCCAATCTCCGCGAAGACCGGAAAAGGGTTATCAACATTGACAAAAACGCTCGGCGAAATAGGTTCCGAAATCACAGGCAGTACCGACGAGACCCTAGTGACCAACGTCCGCCACTACGAAGCCCTGGTCCGCGCCGCATCAGCTCTCGAGCGTGTCCGGGCCGGCCTCCATATCGCCACCCTCCCTCCGGACCTGATAGCCCAGGACCTCCGCGAAGCCCTCTACCATCTCGGCGAAATCGTCGGCGAAATCAGCACCGACGAAACCCTCGGGAATATATTCCGGAATTTTTGCATCGGAAAGTAGCCTAATATCAACAAACATCGAAATATAGCACAAAACCATTAAATATCAGCATCTTATCTCCGGAACAGATGTTTAACAATTTAATGGTTTTTAATGCATTTCTACGCTTTTTTGTCATAATTTGTACCGCATTTGTACCTTATACGGTACAAGATTTCACGTCTTTCCGACCACCGTGCCAAGGAACTCCGCAGGTTGGACAACGTTGAACAACCTTGAACAAAGATGGACACCGAAAACCGTAGATGCAGCCCAATTGACCCGCTATGGACACACCAAGAAGAACCTACCGCAAAATCTGCCAACACTGCGGAAAAGAATTCATCGCCTACACATCGGCGACAGCCTACTGCTCACACCGATGCTCCGGACTTGCCGACAAGCTCCGCAAGAGAAACGACCGGCTCAAATCCACCACCAAGGAAGTACGAGAACTACAGCGCCAAGCCCTGCTAGACAAGAATTTCCTGACACTCACCGATGCCGCCAAACTGATGCAAATCTCACGCACCACTCTCTACCGCATCATTAAACTCAACTCCATCCCACTCAAGCGCTTTACCGACCGCACGGTCCGCATCTCCAGAGAAGATCTCGACAAGGCAGCGAACCGACAAGTCACACTTGAAGACACAACTATCACCGAAAAAGAGGACATCCTCACCAACTGGATGACCAAAGAGCAAATAATGGAGGAATACGGCATCACCCTGAGCTGGCTCCACTCCACCACCAAGCGTCTCGGCATCCAGCCACGCACCATCGGATGCAAGAACTTCTACGACAAGGCACAGATAGACAAGATCTTCACCCGTGAAGACTACACCGATTCCGAAAAATGGTACACCTTCGACCAGCTCCGCGAACAGACCGGAATGCGCACCGAATCTATCTGCGACTTCTGCAGGACCCACAAAATCACACGCGAGCGCAAGAACGGCACGACATACGTCGCCAAACGCCAATGGGATAATGCCAGAGGCACGAATACCGACACAGACAAATACATCACAATGAAAGAAATCACCGCTACCTACGGTCTCTCACGCAACCACCTCTACACAATTTTCAAGGAGAACGGAATCGAAAGAGTAAAATTTGGTAATTTTGTATACTTCAACAGAGAAGAGGTCCGCACCCTTCTCACAAACAGAAAGCAAAATGGGCGCAGTTAAAGTGACACTCAGAAAGCGGGAATACGCCAGCGGCAAAGTCTCCCTCTATCTCGACTTCTATCCTGCCATCCGCAACCCCAGAACAATGCAGATGACACGCCGCGAATATCTCGGCATCTACATAATGAAAAGCCCGCGCACAGCAGCGGACCGCAGAGTCAATGCCGCCAAGCTCAAGCAGGCCGAGGCCATCCGCGCTCAGAGAGAAATATCCCTGATCAACGAACAATACGGATTTCTCGACAAGGGCAAAGGGATGATGAACGTCCTTGATTATTTCTATTCCATCCTGCCAGGCCACGACAAGAAATGGCGCATAGTCTATGAACACTTCAACATATTCGTGAAAGGCCAATGCAACTTCGACGAGCTCACCGTAGATTTCTGCAACAAGTTCCGAGAATATCTCGGCACCACGACACGCATCAAGAGCGACCACCTCAAACTCTCCCAGAATTCAGCCGCAGGATACTGGAGCACATTCCGCGCATTCCTTGCCATCGCCTTCAAAGAAGGCTACCTGAAAGAGAATGTAAATGACTACCTTGACAAGATAGAAACCCAGGAGACAAAGCGGGAATACCTCACACAAGAAGAACTCCAGAAAATTGCGGACTCTCACTGCGACTACCCCGTCCTCAAATCCGCCTCGCTGTTTTCCTGCCTCACCGGACTCCGGCTGAGCGACATCCTCCAGCTCGAATGGCACCACATCCAGGACTATCCATCTGGCGGTAAATGCATCCGCATCAAGACAGAGAAGACCGATACCGAAGCTACCATCCCCATCAGTGACCAGGCACTCGAACTCTGCGGTACTCCGTCCGAAGGCAAAGTATTCAAGGGCCTCACACGCCAGCTCGTCAACGGACGGCTGAAAGAATGGATAAAGTCCGCCGGAATCGACAAATACATCACCTTCCATTGCTTCCGCCACACCTACGCCACACTGCTCATAGCCGGAGGCGCAGACATCTACACCGTCAGCAAGATGCTTACCCACAAGAACGTCAGCACCACCCAGATATATGCCGACCTTGTCAATGAGAAAAAGAAACAAGCTTCCGAAATCATAAAAATCAAGGAATAGCACGAAAAATATAGAAAAATCATCTTGTACTACAACTTGTAGTATAGGATTCAGCCGATAAAATCCGCTGATATTTGCTCACGATTTATAACAGTCGTGGGCTTTCTTTTTCATAAGGCGCCAAAGAAAGGAACGACTCGCGACATAAAACAGAATTTTATGTCAGCATACACATTTGAAGAACTGCCTGCAGTCGTAGCGACGCTGGTAGATGAAATCCGAGACCTAAAGCCCTTGTCGAATCCGGTCAGAAGAACGCAAAGGCCGACAGCACCAACCCGTGGATGACGCTGAAGGAATTTCAGCAGTTCCACCCTGAGCATCCGGCCGCACCTACAATCTACGGTTGGGTCAGAGGAGGGCTTGTCCCCTACTACAAGAAAGGCAAGAAACTCATATTCAAACGTCAGGAAATCGAAGACTGGTTCAATGCCGGACGACAGAAGACCGACATCGAAATGGAGACCGAAGCCATCAACTACATAAACCACAGGAGGGCAGGAAAATGAGCGAGCCAAGACAAATCGGAGACATAATGCTCCAAATAGCTTCTGATCCCGAGGACAATTTCGGAAAACTCCTCCGTCATTGCCCCTTCATCCAGAAGGAGCTGATGGCAAGAGGCCTGATGAGTTTCGACGACCTCTCTGACGAGGAATGTGACCGCCTTATTGAAAGCGACACACAAGAGAATGCACCAGACAACTCATTCTTTGACAATCTCATCGATGGACAAGACGTGATGATGCGTCTCCATATCAGCCAACGCACCCTCCAGACACTCCGCTCCAACGGAACCATACCGTTCATCAAGATCGGCCACAAGATCTGGTACCACCGTGAAGACCTCGAACGCATTCTCCGCGACAACTACACAATGTTCAAAATCGAAGAACGCTATGGAAAAGACCATTGACAGACAAACCTTACTCTCGCACACACTCTGGGGCGTGGACATCTACGCCCACATACTGCGCAAATTCTACCCCGACGAGACCGTCATCAAAGTGACGGGAAGGGACTGCGGCATCTGCCGCAACCCTTTCGCCGGAGGCAGAAGAACACTTCACATCTGGTTCAGCAAGAACGACCCCACGGCAAAGCTCAGTGACGAGACGGCGTTCCACCACGACGACACCGGCACCATCCCGGATGGAAACGCACTCGACTTCGCCGCTCTCTACTACAGACAGACCAGCCAGGAACTGCTGACGACACTAAACCGTGAGATGCACCTTAATCTTGACGGCAGCCACAACCAGTACGGCGAAACCGTCTCCGAACACGTCTCCAAAGGCCCAAGATTTTCATTCTTCAAGGCCCCGATAACGAACACGAAATCCTACAAGAGCATCACCATACTCGATGCCTACAACTACATCGTCGGGCCATATGCCAGGACACAGACAGAACACCTTCGCAGCATACAGGACAAGAAACGTGCACGGAACTACAAGGCCGCCAACTTCGCCTACGCCACCTTCTGCGGAGAATTCGACATCAGGGCAAACGACAAGATCAAATCCATTTCAGGACTCCTGTGCCTCGATTTTGACCATATATCACAACTTGAAGTCAATTTCGGGAAGCTATTGCAAGACAAATACTTTGAAACCGTACTGCTTTTCCGAAGCCCCTCAGGAGACGGACTCAAATGGGTAATCGAAATCCAGCGCAAGGGACTGTCCCACAGCGACTACTTCCGTGCCGTATCGCGCTACATCACCAGCGCATACGGCATAGAACCAGACCAGTCCGGAAAGGACATCTCCCGTCCCTGCTTCCTCCCGTACGACCCCAACGCATTCATCAACGAAAATTATCTCTGAATATGAAAGATACATTCCATCCAGAGGACTGGATTCAGCAGCCAGCTTCCACAAACACGACACCGCAAGAATCAGCCTCATCAAGCGCACTGGAAGATATTGAAGCCGTCACCTCTCGCATTGAGCAGTCCGGCATTGACATAACCTCAGGCTACGACAACTGGCGAAACCTCGGCTTCTCCCTCTCCGAAGGACTCGGAGAATCCGGGCGCAGCTACTACCACCGCATCAGCCGCCTGAATAGTGGCTACACCCCCGAAGAATGCGACCGCCAATACGACAAATGCCTAAAGTCCCACGGCACAGGCATAACAGTCAAAACATTCTTTCAGAAAGCCAAAGAAGCAGGAATCTCAATCATCACTTCCGGCAAATCCGCAGTCTCCGCACATTCCGCAAAATCCGCATCTCATCACACTGCGGAAATTGCAGAAACAGCGGAATCTGCGGAAATCCTCACAGAACCACTGCCCACATTCAGCGACAAAGTCGTCAGCCACCTCCCAGACTTCCTCAAACAGATTGCCACCTCCGGCAACTCTGTTCAGGATGCCGACATCCTCCTGCTCGGCACAATGACGGTGCTCTCCTCTTGTATGCCTCACATCAAAGGCATCTACGACCGCAGGACAGTATTCCCGAACCTCTTCCTGTTCGTCACCGCCAGAGCCTCGTCAGGAAAAGGCCGGCTCAACCTCTGCCGTCACCTCGTCGAACCCATCCACGAAGACTTGCGCAACCTCAACGAAGCCGAAATGATGGAATACAAGCACAGACTATCTGAATACAATGCTGCAGGAAAGAAGAAAGTCGATATGGAAAAGCCTGAAGAACCGCCGATGCGGATGCTCTTCATCCCTGCCAACTCCTCAGCCACCGCAGTCTATCAAGTCCTCAATGACAATGGCGGCCAAGGACTTATGTTCGAGACAGAAGGCGACACCCTCGCAAACACCTTCGGCTCCGACTACGGCAACTACTCCGACGGTTTCCGCAAGGCCTTCCACCACGAGACTATCTCCTATATCCGTCGCAAAGACCGTGAATATGTAAACATCAAGAACCCGAGACTTTCTACAGTCCTCACCGGCACACCTCGGCAAGTTCTGAACCTCATCACCGATGCGGAAAACGGCCTCTTCAGCCGCTTCCTCTTCTACTACCTCGACACCAAACTTGTCTGGAATAATGTCTTTGCCGAATCCGGCAACGATACCCTTGAAGACCACTTTGCATCCCTCGGCAAAGACTACCACGACTTCCACCGCATCCTATCCGAACATAGTTCCGACATCATATTCCGCCTTACCTCCGAACAACAGGAAGACTTCAATGCCCTGTTCGATCGATGGCAGTTCGAATATGCCGCCTCCTGCGGAGACGAGTTCATAGCCACCGTCCGCCGACTCGGAGTCATAACATTCCGCATAGCGATGATCCTCTCCGCCCTCCGCATTATGGAAGACGGCAACTACTCGCCAGAGCTCATCTGCTCCGACACCGACTACACCACAGCTCGAACCATAGCAGACGTGATCATCCGCCACGATGAACGGGTATTCCGAACGCTCGCATCCCCGGCATCACCGACGACTGTCTCCACAACTGCGCAACGCCAGTCCTTACAACTGAAATACCTTGAAGCCCTCCCGGACGAGTTCGACCGCAAGACCTACTGCGAACTGGCCACCACGATGGGACTCAACCCCAAATCCATCGAGCGCACCATCAAGAAATGGTGCGAAGAAGGTCAGCTGGAAAATGTCTCATATGGGAAATACAGGAAACTCAAATAATGACATAGGGCGAGGCGTTTGCTGCCTCGCCCTATTATTATCTACGCTTTGGCTTGCCCTGCCGAATCAATTTCTTGTCCTTTTCCGCCTCATACTCTTCAAGGCTTCTCTCAAGGCTCTTGAATATCCCCACATCATTTTTGTTCACGCTCGCCGCCGAAAGATTGTTGTTAAACTTGCTGAAATCCTCTCCAAGCATATCACCGAACGCCTGAAAGACTTTTGATGCAGTCAACTCATCCCCATCGACCGCCTCAAACGCACCCTTCTTGTACAGAGCCATAATCACTCTGAACAAATCAACTTTGTCAAAGCTCTTCGACCTTCGTATCAGTTGTGTTGCCATATTATCCTCGTCCCAATCGATTTCGTCACTAAAAGTATAAAATTGTCCACTTCCCAAATAATCAATCATCCATTCCTGAAGTCCATCTATATCCGTGTCCATATCGACACTGTGCTTAATTTTCCGAATTGTCTCCCAATGTTCACCAAATCCATTGACAAGCTCCGTGAATATCCGTAGATTCTCAGATGAATCCTTAAGCCCCAGACCAAGACAAGCAAGCGTGGCCGCACAGACAAGATTTGTCAAATATGCCAAGTCTTCACCATTGGACGTAAACTTGCTCAAAATAAACTTGTCGCGCAACGACGAGAATACCACATCCCTAAACTGAACATTCACATCCTCATCCTGTTGTTTAACCGAATCCAACGCCCAAACCAGATAGAGAAGAAAATCCTCATCCCTGACTTGAAGCGACACTATCTTTTGTGACCACTTCCGCCAGCCCCTCTTGACAAACCCATACAGCGGAGACTCCAGAATCCTATTTTCTCGCTCTCCTGCCATTCCTCTTCTTCTTTTCAGACTGAATATACGTATGCGCATCATCTTCAGGCATCAACGTATCAAGCCAATCCTTCAGATTATAGCGTCCACCAAGCAAAGCCGTCCCATTCACAAACTCATCGCAATACTCGTCAGCAATCCCATACACAGCCTCAGTATCACGCCCATACTCCACTGACCCCGACTTCTCGAAACCAATCCGCATCCGATAATTATTCTCGATAAGCATATCAACCGTATTCCTCACGTCATCCTTCGTCTCATCCAGAATCTTTCGCGCCGGATCATCAGACATCAGCTTAAGCTCACCCTCCGGAGCCGCCAATTTCTCCAGCACAAGTTGCAAAGCCTTATCGACCTCGTTCTCCTCATTTGCCCTCTTGCCGTCAATCTTCACGCAAAGACATTTCACCCTATCCTGACCACCATCAGTGCGAGACTTCACAATGTCCCAAATCGAGCCTTTACACAGCCGTTTCTCATAAACCATCTTCCAGTCCAACTCCGAAATCTTCAACTCACGAGAACAGCAATCCACAATAAGCCCCGCCACATCATCAGCATTCCCGAACACATCCCTCTTCTGCTGCACCAGAATCGCCATCGAATCCGGTCGGGTATCGATAATCGCCCAGCAAAGCGGACAATGCTCAACATCCACGGACTCATTCTTATCCCTCGGCATAACTTTCTTGAACTTATTGTTCCGCACCTCCAGCAAGGCAACGCCGCCGGCAAAATGCTTTATCTCATTCGTGTACATCTCAGGAGACTTCACGCCCTTCTTGTCAGCCTTGACACAGTAAAGATTCAGCTTCCGAAATTTCGCCTCTGCTCTTTCTCCTATCAATACAGCAAACTTATCATTGAGATATTCATTGGAAACGTGTGCATTATCCTCAGCCGAAAACAAAGTCCTTTCACCGGTTTTTTCAAAACGGTACTTGTAAAAAAGAAAATTAGCCATTAGTTTATCGGGATTAATTACTCCTAACAAATATAGCCAATTATAATGGTTAATTGATTGTTTTCGTGAAATATCTATGAATATCGTTCATCAAAAGCTTAAATCCATTATTAGATGCCCCAAAATTTTCTTGATACTTGCCCTTCAACAATCTCTTCAATATCATCGTTCAACAACGGAAAGAAATCCTCGCCCGTAATTGACTCCAACTCATTAATTGAAACCGAGCAGTTGACATATGACTGAACACTGTCGTCATTGAGCAGAATAAAACCAATAGCCTGATATGTTTGATTATATTTCACTAACAAAGCTTTATAAAAAGCATCCGGTATTGTTATTCCATTTGCGCCTATCTTCCCGTTTCGTGCCTTTCCGATGATTGGACCGGTGACAATATAAATCCGTCCGTATTGCTTTGCCCATTTCCGTACTCGACTCTCCAACCTCTCCCAACTGGTGCTATTGAAATAATCTGTTTGAGGGCAGCAATTGGTAAAATAGAATGTGTCATCCATAGCTCTATCGCTCCACTTAAAGTCAGCAGCCGGAGCGAGATGTCCTTTTGTCCATCCGCTTCCTTTATAATCAGCATGCTCAGCCTGAGGAAAACAAACATTCGCATCAGGTTTAAAATTTTTGCCTTTTCTTGAAGCTGTGCCCTCTAGTTCTTCTGCCGTCAAGTCATAAGCGACCCAACGTGGAATCTTGTTAGCAACATCATATGAGACATAATATGCGACTTTATTATCGTCTGAGATTTTGGCTGAACTCACATCATATTGGATATCGTCATACCCAGAATATTTTATGATATTGTCTTCCGGTCCTATCGCTGGTACTTCCAGCCCATAACTTACATTATTATTTCCTAAATAAGTAATGCAGCCACAAAGCAAAAGCAATGCGGCTGCCACGATTATGCTTCTATTGAGCCTATACTTAGTCATTCATCTTAATATTACCAATAACCGGAACTATATGGATCAAGAACCGCTGATTATATTTTTCCCAATCTTCCTTTTTCCACGCCTTCTCCTTGTTTGTCCCAACACTGCTTAAGTATTCCTTACTATTCTTGAAATCCTGTTCAGTAAATCTTGGAACTCCACCTTCACCACTTCCACTTATTACAAGCTCACATCTAGGCATATTTGCGAAATCAATACCGGCTTCATCTTTCCAAAAACGATGAAGTGCAAGAGCTCTCTGGTAGCTTAAAACATCATTGTTGAAGTAATCATCGTTGTTATAACCATCAGCAGAAGCCTGGCCTTCAATAACGACAAGATACTTAATATCTTGGTTCGTAAAGGTAGAGTCTTGCAATCTTCTGATGGTTTGCTCTATCTCTCTTCCAGCAGATTTAATCTGTTCACGCACTTTATCAGCAGCAAACTTATCATTGACATCGTCTAACAATTGATCAAGTTTAAACTTTCCGGCTTGATATGTAACTTGTATTTTGAAAATATGCTTCACATACTTCTGATTGAACTCAAAGTATGTTGAATCAATATTCTCTACAACCTTATAGATTGACCTAATCTCCTCATACTTATTGGCAATCTTTTTAAGTTCAGCCTCTTTCACACGGAAACGACTGTATGACACAGCAAACAAGACCACCATGATGGCAAACAACGTTGTCATCACATCAACATACGAAGGCCAGAATGAAACTCTGTTCTTATCTCTCATCACTTTCTACCGAATACCCGTTTAAAAAATCCTCTCTTTTTCGGCTTTTGAGGTATCTCATGATCAATGTTGTCCTTTTGAACTTCCTGTGTCCTATATAGCTGAGAAGTCGGCTTTGATATATTACCTAATTGCTTCAACATCTCATCGAGTTTCCCCATAAGTTCGGGCTGTTCTTTTACGGATGCGCGAATATCATCAAGAGTTATATTCATTCCATCTAATACATCAAGATGCGCAAGATGTTGATTCTTAGCCTCAAGATCGAGAGACTTTCTGATTTCAGAAATAAACTCATCTCGTTTCTCTTGAACAGCCAGTTTACATTCATTGATGATTTTTGAATAAGCCGCCTTAAAATCACTCATTGCAGACTCAAAATCTTCCCCATGTCTCTCAATAGCAGCACGATACTGTGCATTGATGCTTTCGATTGCCTGAGATTGCTCATCATAGATACCTTTAAGTTGCTCATCAGCCGTCTCCTGATAAGCAACGGCAAGATTTGTCTTCTTCTTGATGGCAGTGATCTGTTCTTCTATGAGATTCATCTGAGTGTTACCAAAAAGTTGAGTACTCTCGATATCTCGTCCAAGAGCATTGATTGAATCCTCAAAGGTGCTTATACGATTAAGAATATCATTAACCTTCTCAAAGACTCGCTCCGGGATAGACATTTTCTCAACATAATCTGACTGTGCTTTAATAAGATTTTCACTCGCTCTTGCGATATCATCCTTAACATCGCTCAACTTGACGATAGAAGTTGTCACAGAATCAAATTTATCGGCTGCCTCATTGAATTTCACAAGAGTATCCAGTGTCTGCCTCTGCCGCATCGTCTGCAGCAACTCATCCTGCTTTTTGACATTATCATTGATTAGGGTCATATTCTTTCCCATCACATCAACTGCATCTGTGAGCTGCTTCACATTTTCGCCAAATGAACCTTTAAGCATATCTGTACATTCACTGAATGCTCCCTTGAACTCCACTATAATGCCTCTAAAAGCAGGTTCAAAGGTATTGATAGTCTGATGAAGTTTATTCAGTGCTGATACCATGCTTGTCCCCATTGCCGGCATTAGTTCAACCTGAAGAAAATCATAGAACTTGTTTTTGTCGGCTTCAACATTCTTTTGGTATCCACTAGCAACCCAGTTACCAATCATCATAAGAATCAAACCGACAAGACTGGTCACCATCGAAACGATCACACCTCCAATAAGTTCTGATACAATACTATCGGTAACACCTGATGCGGCTACGCCTATGTTAAAACTCTTAAGTCCGATAAAGACTCCAAAGAATGTTCCCATCAATCCAAGATAAGTAGGATAAGAAATCTTTGACACCGCATCATCATAAAGCATTTCCAGTTTTCGTTCAGTTTTATCCTTTATGATGCTGAAATCAGCAGTTCCTTCATTTTTATAAAGGTACTCATTAATTTCAGAGACAAGTTCCTTTACACCATCAGAAGCTTCCGGAACGAGTATCTGATATGAATTCCCCAGTATGGTTGTTTTCCACGCGCTATTGCCAGGAAAGAATCCGTTATATCTTATTAGTTTACTTATTGTAGAGCGGAATGCCGCCAATTGAAGTATTGCAAACACTACAATGGAGAGCCATGGCTCATTATCCAGGAATATGTATATTTGTTCCATCACGGTAAATCTAATTCTTATAGTTAGTCAAATCCAACAGCGCATTGTTTACCGGCATGAAAAACAACGTATCGTTGTATTGCTCAATTTTAGAATACTTCTCAATTATTTCGGTTTGGAACTTAGATTCAAGAATATCATCAACTCCCTTATTTATGAGTTTAAGAATATTCTCGATATCCAGTTTATTGTTGACAACACCTCTTCTTATAAGTGCCCCCAACACTTCAGCATATATTGAGTTCATCGTTTCCACTTCGGCAAAGACTGCCGGCTTGACAATGCTATGGAATTCCAAAGAAAGTGCCTCGACATCTTTATACATATCGTTCCTGCCATCACCATAATAAATAATTGGCCTTGGCTGAGCCACTCCATCTTTATGATATAGTCCACCATAACAAGTGCATTCTTTACGAATTATAGGTAATATGAGCTGTATATCAGCAATCTCCTCATTATATACCTTGCTCATAATAAGATGGGTAATATCTGTAAGGATTTCAATGTTTGAAGTAATGTATTGATCAATATAACGGCTACCATTACCACTGAATGTGATGGTTCTTGGATGTTTATAGCCATTGGCTTTAAGCATTGAAGCAAGGTAATAAACGATAGCTGTATAGTGATATGCGAATATAAACGAAAAGTCTTCTTTCAACTTATCAGATATATGAGTTTCCGCATTATTGCTAATCCAAAAATTGATAATATCTTGAGTCGTGCTTTCCGGGTCATTTAACATAAGTTGATTAACTTCTTTCAAAGAGGCAGACTCGAAGCCAATAGTATCCTTGTATCTATTATAGATACCGTTCTTTTTAGAATTTCGGAACTTATCAAACGCATTGCCCCAAAGAACATCACAACCAAAGTGAACAGAGTTCGCAATCTTTGGCTCACCTTTCTCGAAATATACAAAATCAGTTGAGCCACCTCCTATATCAACTATGGCAACGGAATCAACACTCCGATATTCATCTTTTACATTGAAATAGTAATAAGGCGCTTCGGACTCGGTATAGCACTTGATCTGCTCCTCTGGAGATTCAATATTCAGAATTGATTTGGCCTCTTCCGACCAGATGTTTTCAAATGTATTACGCTCCGTTTCTTTGAAACTTAACGGTCGGAACCAGATAAGTCCAGTCTTAGAAATCGTCGCATTTTCCTGAAGCATATCCGCCTTGATAATCAACAGCAATTCACGTATGAAGACTCGCAGTGCCTTTTCGTCTGCCGACCATTTAATATCCGTAACAATATGTTGGTTTCCAGCAGGCTTGCTCTTCTCATAAAAAAACGCAATGTTACTATTGTCGAAAAGTGAAATTTTTGAAGAATCATCGCCCGTACGGCAAAGTGCAGTTCTGATAGGAAATTTATATACGTCCCCATCAATGAATGGAGGGACAAACTCTGTTTTATATGCCGTCTTGAATTGCAAAGGAGTATTATCCTCCCAGCAAATCACTTGATTCTTCTGCTCAGAACCAGCCCTTTCGTGAAGGTAGCTAACGATAAGGCTATCCATAGCAAGTTGCTGAGGCTCATTCATTGTCCCTTTCTCTCTACGAGAGATGTATGTATTTGACGTACCAAGATCTATTGCGTAGTCAAACACTTTATTTGAGGGCTTCGCCTTTGACCACTTTGGAAAGACTGCAAATGTATAATCCTGAAAATCAATATTTGCGGTCACAAGAATCGCGTCAAAAGAAGAATTGAACACTTCATAATACTTGGTGCCACATTCAACGCCGGTATTCTGTTGAGATCTGATTACAGATGGCCGTATCCCACTTTTGAAAGTGCTGTCGGTAGCCTCTTCAATATGTTTATAGCGACCTTCCGAACCTTTACGATAAAAATCAAGGTGAATTTTATCGATAGTAAAAGACCTTCTGTCATTATCATCAAATGTAGATACGAGGACTTTGAAGTAATTATTTTCCACGTCATTTGAAGATAGGACATTCGGGAACACTGCCATATCCAGATTTATTTTTGCTTTTCCCATCTGAACAATTCTCCCTTCCCCAGCCTTTAGGGCAGAATCCTCCATACGGAAGGTCTTTTTAAATTCTTTGCCCCTATGGACAATCTTAACCTCAATGGCCTGATTTTTTTCTTGACATTCAGCCTTAAAGTTATCTGTATCAAGAACGTCTAAGGCCTGATCAGAAAGGGGCAAAAGATAATCATAATCTCGGCTCGGTTTATCATTGATATATGTCAATGTCTTAAAATTATCAGAACACAGCTTATATGGAACCTTAAGGATAGCATCTGCAAAGTAGTTGACAGAATCCAAATCATCCCCCGTTTTCATTGAAATTCCATTCACGACAACTTCGCTATTCTCATTGGAGAAAATGCTTGAAAGCCGTCCTGCTTCCCAATTTGTCTTAATATCCGGATCGTTTTTGAATGACTGGATATAGTCACGCAGTTCACGAAACTTATCGTCAACAGAGCCGCCATTTCCAAATAGAAATGAATACATATAGTTTTTGAAATCAGCTGGCCTCTTGTCAAACAACTGGATATCATGAAAATAATTGCCTATAGTCTTTCTTTTAAGAGGAGTAGCTTCTAGAGCGTTATAACTATCACCAACAAAAACGAACTTCTTTGCAGAGCCTCCCCGGACATCATCCTTAACACATTTCAAATCCATATCCGGTGGTGTAATGAAACCTGTCAGGGGGGAACTTGTTGCAAGGAGATATTCTTTGCCGTCTTGGACGAGAATAACGAAGAAAATCTTTTTCTCACCAAGATCATCATTAAAATAACTCTCTATTGCTCTACCAAGAATTGGCACCTGATCTTTCAATGTCTTAAGATCATTGTCATAGTTCCACTCTTTGACAACAATATGCCTGCCACTATTCTTCCACAGGTTTTCATGATATTTCTTGTTGTATAAGAGTTCAAATACATCAAGACAATTTGACACCAACTGCTCATAGGCCCTGCCGGCAGCTTTCTTGCTATCATTTCTCTCCTCCAGAACCCTTCTGAATGCCTCTTTGAAAATGAAGAATCGCGCAAATGGAGTTGGCAGAGCATTCAATGCACCGCCATTGTCAGTTCTCTGCTCTCCTATATTACCTAAATCCGCAGCAGTAATCTTACCAGGACCTGCTGTCCATTTGAAATCAGAGGCAGCCCCTCTTTGGATAATATTTAAATCTATGCTTGCCATAGTACGTTATCATTAGATTTGATCAGTATAGTCTGTAATTCCTTCATATGCAAAATCCAGCATATAACGAAGTTTATTGCCATGCTCATTTTTTGAAGCTTCATGGCTTGCTTCAATCATTTTTAGCAAATAATATGACTCATCCTTCGCCTTAAGACTAATTCCTTTTAGGATAGACGTGAGCTTTTCTCCTTTTGATATACGATTCAAAGGGGCAAAACCACGATTGTTCTCCGAAAGTTCGACATACCAGTTATGGAACTGCTTAACGAAAGCATCAAGCGACTGGAAAGGCTGGTCTTGATAAAACTCCTTATCCAATCGTATCGTTTTCTGGAGAGGAAATTGTCTTTCGTCAGGAAGTATATTCAGCAGCAGGTCGAATATCATCATATTTGTAACATTCTTAACAATATTCTTATACCCATCACCAAGTGTTGAGAGATCAAGAGCATCCGCATTTTCGCGAATTGCACGAGTCATTGCTTGGCACGAATCCGGTCTTGGCCTATTCAAGAAATCAAACAGAGCCGATGCTGCCACAAGTTCAACGAAATGTGCCGTATCCTTCTGTTCTTTTTCATTGTTTTTATAGTTCGCCCGCAAACTCTGCTCCCCGGCATAATACAAATAATCAGACTTGACACTCTTCTCATAATAACTAAGCGCTGCTTTTGTTTTCGTATAAAAATTTGCCGAATCAATGTCACTGCCAGATGTTGTAGGATCATCAAGTGAATAATATGGAAGGACAGTTACTGCCCCCAGAACAGCATTGCTGATCTGAGGATGAGCCTCATCCTCCTTAATCTTCTTTTCAAGGAGCGGGTATCCTGACGCTCCTGTTCCGCCAAATATGGAACTGATTATAAACACCCTGTCACCTTTCTCGCAATGTCTCTGAAAAGAATCATACCAATCCGCCCCACTGATCATTTCATTCAAGACGACTGTGCCGACATTAGGATTCCCTTTAAAACCCACAGACAAGCTATTGCAGAGATTCTCCTTCGAATATAGCGTCTGAATAAGATAATTATTCACGTCATCATTAGCGAGTGAACCTATGTTCAGATACTGACCGAATGATTTCTTCTCAGCCATATTGGCACCCATAGGGTTCTGCTGATTATCCAAATCTTCAAGTCTAAGAATCTTCGTGTTGAAAAATCCATTTGGCGCATCTATTTGTTGAGCTGCACCAGAGGTCGCATTCTTATAAATTTTAATATAGTCCCCGACCATTGTTGTGAGGATTGTGTTCTCTTCCAAATCCACATGTGGATCAATAATAATGGGAACAATATCATACCCATTCGTCTTCATCCCAGAAGCCGCAAGCATGATAACAGATTTCATCACTCTGATTCCAGTTCCGCCGACACAAAATACAAACACTTTAGCCATAACTATTTGCCGAATTTAAGGAACCTGAACGCATTAGTCGGTACAGGCAGATTACATATTACAAGGGATGCGATAAAATATACGAACATTCCATATATTCCGTTAATCAATGACAACCTTACCAGAAATCCAACCTTCTCCTGAAGATTGCTGGACACTATCAAATTGCCCAATATGAATGTGGCAAGAAATGCTACACCAGATGTTATCAGCAGCCACATAACCCAATGCCATATTTTGTATTTTCTTCCTGGCCACTTATTATATCCATAATAATAAAAGCAAGCAAGTGACAGCCCTGCGATAATAAACACAAGCATAAAATAAATAGCAGCACTATCAAGACTAGCCCAAAAAGACCGAGCCATATTGTAAAGCTGTTCATTGTCTTGATACCTGTTAAGATGCGCTCCCTGATTCGGTAATCCCCACTTGTATAATTCTAGCATTCCCATTGTGTTATTTAGATTTAGAAATCAATATCTTGTTTGGCGTCGAATCCCAATGATTCTGAATAGCATTAAAACAACCACCTATAAATTTATCCATAGAGAACGACCCGCTCAAATCTCTTTCAGAATTTGAAGAAATAATGTTGCTGAACCATTGAGATTCCTGATATTCCGGATGATTAAGGCTCCATTCTATCACATCAGACTTTGCGGCATACATATCATACACCTTAAGGTCAAATATTGCAGTTGCCTTACGGAGAAACTCTTTCTGATAATGGTTATCAACTTCCACTTTAATGTCACCCACAGATACATTTGAACCATAAATAGCTTTTACATTGAGTAAGTTTCTAAGAACACTCTCATCTGCAATCGTCCATCTATAATCTGAGAGGTCTAATTTAAGCTTGACTGTGCAAGTATCACTGAAATTAACATCATAACCGATAAAGGTAGGTTCCGTTCCAAGTTGAAGCGCATTTTTCGGAATTCCAAAACTATAACTAGGACTTTTATAATCAAACCCCATTTCAATGCTTTCCTTGTAGCTGCCATTATCTTCAAGAATAGTCGCTATGCGATTTCTCATATATGCTACGCATTCATCTTTTCCAAAAATCACATAATAATAAGGAGATTCAGATTCAGCGATAGCTCCGTTTGAGGCCAGATAGTCCGATGTTGCGCATATTATACAAACTGCAATGTCTGGATATTTACCAATCACATTTCTTACATCCGTCTGATATTGAGTTAAAAGAACCTGAACATCCCTTTGTCTTTCTGGGCTATATTTCATATCCGAAATAAGGACTCCAACTTCTCCATTATTATAGTCAAGGTTGTCTAGAATAGATTTAATCATTGTCGGAACAAGTGTCTCCTGATTGCTTATATAAGTGCCCGAATTCATACTCCTACGAAAATCCGCAATGGAATTCTGACTAGCAATAGTTCCCGAATTAGACAAAATAAAAACTTCCTGGTTTCCGAAATTTGAGACAATAGACCAGATATCTTTCTTAAATTGAGTTGCCCGATTTGATCGAAAGAAGCCATTCATGCTTCCACTGACTTCAACAAAAAAGCCCAATGCTTTTGGAGCTTTGGCTTCAAATGTAGGTTTCAAGCTATCTATATAATAACCAGACTTGTTAAAACTAGGATCTTGAACCGTATTCACATTTGTCCCACATGAAGATATCCCAATGATCACTCCAAACGTAAAGGATATCCCAATCTTCGTTAATAAGGTGCTTAAACAAGTTCGCATTCAGTGTTATTTATCTGTGTCCGGCGACAGCCCTTATCCGAACGGATACAAAAAAGACGTGGGAGTCATACTTTTGCTCATCCCGTCATCAGGCCTTGGCTGCCATTCAATCAGAACGAGCAACGCAGCTAGCCCACGTCAGGGATGATATACAGTAATGACCACGCACCAAAGCGTGGCGACTGAATCGTCATCACAATGTGGACGCTCCCGTTGCCGTTTCTTCTGATTGAATCATATCAAATTGCCAAGTTTGATGACAGAAGATAACGTCAAGTAACGTCTTATTATGTCTGCCCAACCCACCCTGCAACCAAACCACAAAGTCCACCGATACGTAACTTCAACAGTTTGGAACACTGGGCTAGCTAAGCGATGTCAAATATACAACATTTTCCGAACAAATATTAAAATCTATAAAAAAATATAGATAAAGTCAATCAACAAGGTCATTTACAGGTATTATACGCCCGAAAGCCCTCTGGCATTTCTCCAATGCCAGAAGACTTTTCCAACGGGCAGAAAGGTATCTGCCGACTTCCTACCGTCAGTCCGCTGATGAATTCAACTACGGAAGCCAAGCTTCCGAATCAAACGCCCGACAAGACATTCGGCATCTCCGCATCCGCTGCGATGCCGAAAGACTTGCCTCAACGGGCAGAGCGGAACCGGAAGATTGACGCTCTACGTTTCACTCCGACCGCCAAACCTCCGGCTTCTTCAAACTCGCTTCGCTTGATAATACAGTAGCGGTGTCGAGACTTCAGCCTTTCTCCGTTTCTCTCCGAAAGCCAGAAGACTCGACCCTCTTATCCCCCACCGCCCCGGAGGGGCCATAACCGACTCCGCTCCCAAAGTGCGATGCGACCCTCATCCCTCGAATCCGAAAGTTAAACATAATCGAAGCTTAGTTGTGTAACAGTCGGCTATCGCCGCCAGATTACACAACCCCGATTATGTTAACTGTCTCCCTCAGTGCGAGTTCGACCGTCATACCACCGAATCCGCTCCGTCGGGGCGGCTGGCGACATTGAACTCCCTTCAAGGGCCAACGCGCTCCAGACCCGTCAGGGAGTTCAGAACTTCCGGAGTGATATGCGTGGGAAGTCTCTTCAATTTCAGTATTGTCAGAACTCTACCCTTATTCCTTGAAAGACGACCGGAAGTCCAAAGAGTCGCCAGCCTTAGCAGCACAGCTGCGGGCCTTCTCCGTGATTTCTTCAAGTCTTCGAGCGGAGCTCTCTACTTCAAGAAATCACTCCGTCGGAAAGGTATCGGCTTTCGCCGATGAGTCTTCCGATCGTTCGCATCCGCTCACTGTATATCAGCGGTATTGCGGAAGACGACGGCTCCTGCGTCACCGTCCACTTCCGCAATGTCTGTCCGGGAGAGACTCGTTCATCCACGCTTCACAGGCCTTGCGGCCAGAGAAGCGCGGCTCGCCACTCCCTATGGGCAGGACTGGCACGGTCTCAATTACGCTGACGCTCCATTGCGTCCGCACCAGACCTGCCGTGAAAAGAGGTAAGGCTTCGCCTTGATTTCTTTGACGCTCGCTCCATCCTCTCCGGAAGTGTCATCCGCTACGCTACTGACACATCTTCCGAGGGCGAGCGGAGACGCGAGACTGTGACAGCCGGTGTTCCGCTGCTCTGCACACCGTCTCTCCCAGACTCGCAGAGCGGTATCGCTCCGTTGGCACTCCGCTCCCAGTCGTGCCGGGCCCAGACGCTCCAGAGGCCCGGCTCACACGTCCGAAGTGCGTTACCGTTCCACCAAAATTCAACCATCCGTGCCAGAGCCGGAAAGACCATCATCTCTCGCCTCGACCTCCATACCGTCCGGCTCCTGCCGCGCCTGTCGGCTTGCCTGCTCACTCTCCGGAAGACAGAAAGAACGATGCTTCCGCATCGCCCTTTCCGACTTCCTCCGAGTCGAGCGATGGATATATTCACGCTCTTAATTCAGTGCATAATGGAACCACATCACACGCAAGGAGTGAGGACAAAGAGTATATTCATAAGCAACAGAAAGCACTCTCGCGCTTCTGCAACTCGCTTTATCAGCATTGTATTCAGATTCGGTATATTGGTGACTGCCATCAATATGCTATAAATCATCTATGTGGTTAAGACTTGTAACGCGCTTTCGCCCTATGCCGAGATTTTTCCCAAATGCTCTCCTTTCAGACTGCTGGTCATCCGCCGGCAATGTCACATTCTATCATAGGAACGGCGTATGCTATTTCCGGAGCAAGGCTTTTTCTGAATTTGTGGGAACTGCCGAGCAACTCGAACAGAAAGGGCTTCACCATCGAGCGATTCTTGCGTGGCAGACATTAACCCCTCGACAACAACAGGAATGGAGAAGACTTGCCGTTGGTGTGGCTGCACACCGTCCTCCGTTCGGTGACGGCAACCATATCAGTGGCTACAATCTGTTCGTGTCGGCCTATCACGGATTCGCACAGCTGAGCAATGAGCACATTCCGGAGCCAGTGATGTTCGAGCCGTTTCCGATATTCAGTATGGACTATCTGGATTGTTCAACAGCTGATGGAGGACAGCTCAGGTTGCGTTTCAGGCTGACTCTTTGTGGGGCTGGTGAGCCTGGGCGATACCGAGTGCTGGGCAAATTCCAGATTGGAGAGCCAGGATGCGGGCGTAATCCCGGACTGATGAGGAATTACCTGTCGGAGTCAGTCCCTTCCGCAGAGTGCTCAGTGGTTGAGTTTCTGGCCCCGGATTCAGTGCCAGCATTGGAGATTAAGCAGCTGCATCTGAGGTATCTGCTGCTGGATTGTAAGACCGGATACAGGTCGCAGTATCATTCGTTATCAGATATTATCTGACACTGCGGTAATCATTCTCGGCACAAAATTTGAAAAAAAAATGACAAATATTAGTAAATATCAAATTAATTGTTGATATTTGCAGTGCTTATCTGATGACAGAAGGAGTTTCGGGACTCGCATGACTTGGATTCATCGCGAGCCCTGTTTTTATATTACCTCCGGTTCTTTCTTTTTCATCTTTTTCTTAAGTGCCTTTTCGGCGTATGGAGCATCCAGGTAGTAAGCAGTAAGCAAATAAAAATCTTTTTGAGCTCGTCTATCAAAGATTATCACATACTTTCCTACCCTATCGTAGATATAGGTATGCTTAACGTCTTGCCGTTTTTTCTTGTCCCATTCAACAACTGTAAAGATATCTATATTTGCCGGTGTCTTCTCGTGGACATGATGATTGATCCAATGCAAACGTTTTGAACGTTGAATATCAAATTCACGGTGCCTTTCGTCGAGTTCATTACCTTCAGCATCAAACGAAGCATACTCTTTCGTTGTAAGATGCGTGAATGTCCTGTCCATATCAAGTTGCCCTTCTTCTGATTTCAATGGGTGGATTTGTATGCCGCGAAACTTAAAGTCAGGATTGTTCTCAATATCTCTGTCATATATTCTACGAAGAGATTGTTTCATTTCGTAGATACTTCCAAACAATTCAAGAAGGTCAGGATACTTCTTCGTCAAATTATATGGCATAGTTATTTCAGCTTAATAAAGAACAGATTGAATTTTTCCTCGTCTTTACTTGTTTGCTTGACAAGCGACAAGTTGGAATATTTCTTAACCGTCTCAATAATCTTTTTCTTCGATTGAGATTGTCCTGGAAGATCGCCCTCTTGCATTCGCAAATTATAGTTTACAGCCCCCATTAAAACATCCGTCAATTGGATAAATTGGCTCTCATGGGATTTCATGAACTGGAAGTTTCTGATGTTTGAGCCATGCATAAGCATTTCCCTAAGTCTACGAAGTTTCAAATGACTACACGTGTCCTTAATGTCAAAATATACATTATAAACACTTTCTGCATCTGTCGTTGGATAGTGCAAAAGCTGATAATACATCCTGAAATAGAAGTCATTGAAAGTATATTCGGGACGAGTTTCATCTATCTCTGATTTCTTAACAACAATTGCTCTAAATTTCAAGTTTGATCGGAAAAAGTACTCAATTAGTTCAAGGTACATTGGTTCTGTCTTGCGATTAATACCAGACCATTTCATTTCTCCGGTAAAACCATATTTATCCTTTATGTCATTAATCGCGAGCTTTGCCTCTTTCATAAGAGGATATGGGACACAAGTATATCCAAGCAACATATAAGGACGGCCATCATTGGGGAGATGGGTACTTTCATCGCAATATATATTATACGTCTTTACCATATGTCATTATTATATCTCCACAAATTTACTCATTCGTTCAGTACTTTCAATATCTTGCAGCACATATTTGAATGATTTGCGCAATTTAACGCAACATAAAGCAGCAGAAACCAATTCTGTTTCAATAGTTTAGATATGTGATATCTTTGCTTTCAGAATTCAAAAAGAATAATGAAAGCCCTGCCATCAATTGCATTCAATGACTTTTCAGGCTCCGCAAAGGATGTCACCGCCCGAAGCACATCGGGCGGGACTATCCTATCTGTTCGTTCATACCCATCAAAAGTGTATTCACCCAGTCAGAAAGTGCAACGAAATAGTTTGTCCAAGATCTCCCGGGCATATAAGCAGCTCACTGATTCCCAAATGCAATCCTGGGAGGTTTTGGCCAAGCATCTCAAAGGTGTCTCCACCTTCGGCAAGGCTGCCGAGCTCACTGCACACAATGCATTCGTACGCATTAACACCAACCGCCAAATGGCCGGTGAGGATTTGCTTGTCGATGCTCCTTCCTATCTGTCTGATATTCCGGAGGTGGATTGCGAATCAATTTGGGTTACGCCATCAAGAGTTCTTCTCACTGGGGTTGCCAATCCTACCGGAACTTATAAGCTGGTAGCCAAGATGTCGGCCGGCCAGGGCACAGGAGTTACAAGCGGCTGGAACAAGACCGTAGTAATCACTCCGGGTATGAAGGATGACTGGGGCGATGCCGGCCTGACGGAGCTCTACACCGAGAAAATCGGCTATATGCCTTCCATTGGAGAGAAGGTATTCATCGAACTGTACTGGCTCGACCCTGCAAACGGACTGGTAGGAGAAACTATGCGCACGACAGCCATCTGTATGTCTGAGGCTCAGGCAAAGGAGGAAAGATTCACGCCACGTGTTCAGTTCTTCAATGATATGTTCGAAGATCCAAAGGCGCACCTTGTATCCGCCGATGTCGAGATGCCGGGAGGAACTTCCCAGATGGTAGTTGAAGGCGTCACGGACATTAAGGGATTCGGTTCTTACTTTACCCTGTATTCAGAAGATACTCCGGAAGAGTTCTTTGAGGGTGACACTATGGTCTTCAGCCGCTCTACTACCAGACCGGATTTCAAGCCGGGTATATTCTCTGTATCATTCCGCAAGGAGTATAAATCCGGGAAATATCGTCAGGTTATGTCATTCTCCCACAGGGCCGGTGGATATGACAAGAAGAGTGAAGTATTCGGCTCCAACCCTATAATGCGCTGAAAATTATGACAAGTATAACTGCAACAGGAAACAACTTCGGAGCCGGTGATATCCGCTTTCAGGCTTTCATTGAAGAGAATTACCTGATTCTCAATTCAGAAGTATCCTTCGATCCTTCCAATGCCCAATATCAAGCCGTTTCTCAGCTGGAAATCTATGTCCCGGATCTGCCTATCGGGAAGAGTGCCATCACCGGTATGCTGATGTTCGGAACTCTCAACGGAGAGAAGAACGGCACGGCCATCAAGGCGTGTATTCAAGACAAGAACACCATAGCAGTGGAAAAGGTCACAGCCTGGGATGACAATGAGACAATTACGCTGGTATTCTCAAACTCATTTGTACCGAGGAATGTCAAGGGCAGCATTGGAGTACTCAAGTGGAATTATATCTCACTTCTGGATAAGGTCGGCAATATCAGTACCTATCAGAGCTATTGGACATTCACCGATGATTGGGTGTTTATGGCCATCACTTTCTCCAGCATCGAGCAGACTGACGCAGAGACAAAAGTTTCGTTCAGAATCAAGGATCTGCCCGAGGTTGAAGACTTTGACGGAATTATTATGGATGACCAGGCGGTTTCACCGTCAGTCGGCACAAAGATGTTCCGCTTTGAGATTCGGGACAATGTGTTCACCGTTGAAATCATCAATCCGGGATACTCCTGGCATTCATCCCAGTACTGCGGATTCATCTGCTACGTTCCAAGAAAAGTAACCACTACAGAAGCATAACTACCTATGAAAAATTTCACCATCATCCTTGCTTCCCTGTTGTGTGTGGCCTGCGCATCCGCTAGGCAGGTCACACCTTCAGAGAACACCCGCGTGGAAGTGCGCACGGAAACGGTCTTCCAAAAGGACACGGTCTATCTTGAACTGCCGCTCCTCGTGGAGAAAGTTCAAACTCTTGATACGATGTCCGTACTGGAGAACAGATACGCGAAATCCGAGGCCATTGTCACTGATGGAGTTCTGGTCCACTCACTCGCCACAAAGCCTGTCAAAGAGCCAGTACCGGTCGAAACAAAAGTCGTTTACCGCGACTCTCTCGTCTATGTGGACAAGATAGTCAGGGAGACTGTTGAAGTAGCCAAACCTCTTTCCGGCCCGAACAGATTCTTCCTAGAGTTCGGCAAATGGGCCTTCGTAATCCTGCTCGGATTCGGTTTCTGGAAGTTGTTCAAACTCACAAGACTCAGCAAATGAGATATTTATATTCCTTATTGTTTCACACCTAAAAATCTTCAAGCTATGAAGTACATTCCATCAATCGCCTTTGAGGAGATGTCAGGCTCCGCCAAAGGAGTGACCGCAGCCAAGGTGCGCGGTCGCAAGTACATCCGTAACCGTGGCTACGGCGGCGGATTCAAGTCCAGCGCCCAGGGCGCAGTCAAAGCCATCTTCAAGCAGCTCAGCCAGAACTGGAGGTCGCTCACCAATGCCCAAATCCTCGCCTGGAATGCCCTCGCAGGCACCCAGAAGGGAAAGAGCGTGCTCGGAACTTCTTCCAAGATTTCCGGGGCGAACCTCTATTCGAGGCTGAATTACTGGATCGTGAAATGCGGTGGAGCCGCACTCAGTGCTCCTCCTACCCTCGTCGGAGTGGAAGCTCCGTGCGAAGCGGACCTCTCCCTCACCGCCGACAGCTTCACCTTCCAGCTGCCTGATCCACCGGCAGAGACCGCAGACCTCAAGCTCGTCATTATGGCATCCGCTCCGCAGAGCAACGGTGTCACAAAGGCCTACTCGAAGGCTGTGATGATTGGCTCTCCACGAACTATCGTGGAAGAGGCCATCAACATCAAGGCTGACTACGAGGCAGTCCACGGTGCAGTCACCACCGCCGCTCCAAAGGTATTCCTCCGCTACTTCTTCGTCAACACGAAGACTGGCGAGAAATCCGGAGAAATGCTCGGGCAGATCAGCCTGTAGGCAATGTTTCATCTCCCCGCCGGCATCAAGCTGACGGGGATTTGTTTCAATCATTATGAAAGCATCAGTAGACGCATACGAACTCATCAAACAGTTCGAAGGACTTAGACTTGAAGCATACCTCTGTCCTGCTGGAATTTGGACAATTGGATACGGACATACTTCCGGTGTATCACCTAATTCCTTCATTACAATTCAAGAAGCAGATGAATACCTACATAGAGATGTAGCGGCCATTGAAATGCAACTGAATAAGTTGAATCTCAGCCTCAGACAATGCCAGTGGGACGCTATTGTCTCATTCGTCTTTAATGTAGGAATTGGCAATTTCAAGGCTTCCACTTTACTTGCAAAGATTCGCATTAACCCGGATGATAATTCAATAATAGATGAATTCCTCAGATGGGTTTATGCTAACGGCAAAGTGATGCGAGGATTACAAAAACGCAGACTGACAGAAATGAAACTATACTTCTCAGACAAGCTAAAGTAATGCTGTTATATGATGAGTTCAAACAAATAGATATCAGGCATATGGAACCCAATGAAATCATTACTAATATCGGAACATTTGTTCTTCCCCTTGTCACAGCGGCTGCTGGTTGGCTCGCAGGACGGCGTAAACAAAAGAACGACTTCCTGCACGACTTGCAATCTTCTATAAACCTGCTCTCCTCAGAGAACAAGAGGTTGCTTGAAGAAATCACTTCAGCAAACAATGAAATAATCGCCCTGAGGAAGGAGAACGAAGAGCTTAAAGCCTCCGTAGATCATCTCTGCAGCGAAAACACAGTACTCAAAGATGAAATAAGACAATTGAAAATTTCTCTCAAACATTAAAAGACAATGGACTCTAGAATTAAGAAAGCCCTGATTGTTTCAGGCATCACATTATGCTGTATTGCCGTTTCCTTTTGCACAGCATTCGGCAGAGAAATGCTGAGCGTCGCTGCCACAATTATTGCAGCCGTCACCTTCCCGATTTTGATGATAGCTGGAATCATTGGCGGCTTAATTGCCAACTTCTGGTTATGGCGCAAGTTCGCAGAATGGCTTGACAAAATATTCAACTGATTTCTCAGGACATCAAATCCGCTATCTTCTCTATTCCGAGGATAGCGGACAAGAATACCGAAAATGAAGTCTTGAGAAAAAATTCCATTACATTCCGGAAGTCAATTACTGAAGCAGAAAATAAGCCAGAAAAAGACATTAAAAATCATAGGAAAATCACTACATTTGTAGAACGGAGATAAGACTGAAAACATTTAGTTTTTGCTGCTTTACATTCGATAACATCACAAAAGCCGTACCCTATTTGTACCGCTTAAATGTTAAACAGTTGATATTCAATAATAACTAATTCCTGCATCGGGAAATAGACTGCCGAAAATGGCAGTAATATTTGGGTAAGAAATTCTCTAATTTATTGAGCAGCAGGGGTCTTGCTGTGGATAACTTTTTGGCTTGTTTCTGTGTAATACGGGATATTTCGGGTATATTTGAACCACATTTGAACCACGGTGGTTCAAGGTATCGGAGAGTCCCGCCATTTTGGACGAGTTTACATAGGTTTACATAGATTTACACATTTTGGCGGTATCAGTGGCTTAGATGACTGCTTGGAGGTCTCGGATTCGACTTTCTGATTGGATTGGGATTTTCAGGCGGTTTTTGTTTTATATGGCTGTTGATCTTGGCACTAAAGTTTGTCGCTATTGCGGGCGGGTTTTCGAGCGGAAGTTCGGAAGGCAGCTGTATTGTAGCGAGAGGTGTCGGGAGGCCAATGAGAATGAGCACCGGAGGGTATGCCGGAAGGCTGAACGGGATGCGATGCTTGATGCCGAAGTGTCGGAGAAATTATCCTTGATGTCCGCTGGTCCTGTAAATAAGGCAGGAAATGCAGAGTTGTGTGGGACAGATTTCGGGAAGAGGTTCGTGTCTATCAAAGAGGCTGCGCTTTTATTCGGGGTGAGCCGTCCTACTATTTACAAAAGGATTACTACAGGTGAGATTCATCCGGTGAAGGTGGCGAGCAAGACGGTGAGGATTTCGGTGTCTGAGCTTCTGACTGGCAGCGGACTGGAGACGAGACCTAACAAGGGTGATTTCTCTGTTCCTGTGAGATTGGATGAGGCTCTGAAGATTTATCGTGTCTCACGGGGAAAGTTTTTCGAGGAAGTGAGGAAAGCGGGAATCCGCCCGAAGAAGTATAAGGGTGTGGATTTCTTTCCGAAGAATGACCTTGACAGACTGTTCCCTATCCTGCCGGATTTTGACCGGAACGAGTGGTATTCCGTTGAGGAACTTGTGGCAAAGAGCGGGATGTGCGCAAAGTCGGTTCGCGATTATGCGAGGAAGAATAATATCAGGAGGATGAAGGACGGGGTGAATGTTCTGATTTTCTGCAGGGACTGGGACAGGATGCGTTTCAGCAATGGACGTGAAGACGAGTTCATGACTGTGGACCAGGCGAAGAAGTTCTATCGTATCGGGCAGGAGCGCTTTTATGATGAGGTGAATGCTGCAGGTATTGAGAGGATGCGTGAGAGGCGGTTCGTGTATTTCCGCAAATCTGATTTGGATGCTTTGTTCGGGGCTGATGTCGATGTGATTCCGGAGGATATCAGAAATAATTATATATGTGCTAAGGATTGTCTGAAGATTTATCATGTCGGGCAGAAGAGGTTTTCTGAAGATACGAAGGCTTTTGGTGTGGAGAAGAAACGGTACAAGTTGTTTGTGTGGTACAGGAAGGAGGATTTGGACCGTGTGTTCGGAAAGCCCGGTACGGGTGGCGGTGTTAATGTTTAACTATATAAAATCTATTGTAATATGGCTACAAAAGTAACATTGCGACAGAGGGAGTTAAAGAGCGGTAAGATAACTTTGTATCTCGACTATTATCCTCCTGTCCGGGAACCGAGGACAAGGAATTTGGTCCGCCATGATTACCTCGGTATTTATTTGATCAAGAATCCTAAAGACGGATTCGAAAAGCGGTACAACAAGGAAAAACTTCTCCATGCGCAGGCAATTCGTGCCGAGCGAGAACTTGCCCTGCTGAAAGGTCAGTACGGTTTTCTTGACAAGGGCGTGCTGCGGATGGATTTTCTTGCGTATTTCAAGAATCTTCTGTCGGAGCATGACCAGAAGTGGATGAGGGTGTATGACCATTTCAAGGTATATTGCAAGGGGCAGTGCTCGATGAGGGATTTGACTGTTGAGTTTTGTGACGGTTTCCGCAAGTATCTGATAGATGCTAAGCAGCTGCGCAATGATGCGAAACTCAGCCGCAATTCGGCAGCTGGTTATTGGAGCACTTTCAGGGCTGTCCTGAAACTTGCGTACATGGACAAGTTCATTCTTGAGAATCTGAATGACAGTCTTGAGAGTATTGATACGATTGAGACGAGAAGGGAGTATCTGACACTTGAGGAGCTGAACAGGCTCGCGGCCACTCCTTGCAGTAAGCCGGTTCTGAAGGCCGCTTCTCTGTTCAGATGTCTTACGGGATTGAGAATCAGTGATATTCTTGCTTTGAGTTGGGACAATGTTCAGAAGTCGCAGGACGGCGGCTGGTGTATCCGTTTCCGCTCGGAAAAGACGGATGCGGAAAGCACTCTGCCTATCAGCGATGAGGCGCTTGCGCTTTGTGGAGAACGCAGCGAGGGTCTGGTGTTTAAGGGGCTTACCAGGCAGATGACCCAGTATAAGCTGCAACTTTGGCTGGAGGATGCCGGAATCGTTGACAAGAGGATTACTTTCCATAATTTCAGGCATACTTTCGCGACTTTGCAGGTGGCTTCGGGTACGGATATTTATACGGTGCAGCATATGTTGAGCCATGCTAATGTGGCTACTACGCAGATTTATGCGGATATTGTGGATGAGAGCAAGCGCCGTGCTGTTGAACGAATAAAAATTAACGAGCCGTTTGTATGATTAGAAAAAAACAGATTGAATTTTCCTGATGATTATCCATTCGTCAGGGATGCAAGGCGATGGTTTTCCCGTCTCAGCGGTCTTTTTCATCATGATGATCCGGACGGTGATGCGTTGATTCATCGCGCTTTTGACAAAATGGTGAATGTTGAGGGACAGATTATAAGAGAGCCTGTCGAGATTCAGGAATATATTTATCAGAATGAGATAGAGGTTGAGAAACAGAAGTCTGAGCCGGATTCGCATTTCGTGAATATGCTTGAGATTCAGCTGCGTGTTGTTCAGGGCAGAATTGTGCCTTCCCCGAAAAATAATTCGGAGACGACTAAAACTGCCAGGGAAACAGGTATGACTTCGGGACAGCTGGTTTTGTTCTTTTACTATATGCTGGATGCGCTCGGTGTGAATTTCGGCAATTCCGACAAAGCCCAATGGCTGCGGCTTATGCAGAGCGTAAGCGGCAAAAACTACGACAACCTGAAGAAAAAACTAAATTTCGATTTTGACAATCCACAGACACGCAAGGACATGAGGTTTGTCCGGGATTGTCTTATGGAGCTATTGCCTTCTATCGGTGCAAAAATCGAAACTGACAGTCGTAATCAGGACTAAAGTGTAATTTGGGGTATCTTCGGGGGTCCCCTGAAACCACCCCGTCACCGAAACATAGGGATATTTTTGCACTGTGATTCCACGCCGGAGTCACGGTTTCTGTTTTTGCGCAAGCATTGAAGAAATCATTTATGTAATTTTAATTTATTCGTTATGTTTCAGAATGATGAGAAGCTCACTTTTGAGCGTATGCCGGAGGCGGTGTCAACGCTGCTGAAGGAAATGAGAGAGGTGAAAGGTTTAATCCTCAACGGTCAAGCTGCCAAGCCTGAAGAGGATATTTGGCTTGACATCGAGCAGCTTTGCGCCTATCATCCGGACAGGCCTGCGAAGAAGACTGTATATGACTGGGTGACGCAGCGCCGGGTGCCTTTTCACAAGGACGGTAAGAAGTTGAGATTTCTGAAGTCGGAGATTGACAACTGGCTCAGGGGTTCGTATCATCAGACGGATGAGGAGTTGTATGACGAAGGTCTGCGCTACGTGAACAACAAACGGGAGGGCGGAAGATGATTAGTCGTGATGACGGCAGTCCGGTCGATGTAATCAGAAACGAGCTGGAGTCAAAGGCCGGCACTCGGGATTACGGTATGCTGACTCTGCGCTCGGCGAACCGGACTCTGAAGGATGCGGCGCTGCGGCCGGACCCTGTGGACTTGTACCATGAACTTTGGTACGAGGGTGAGGTCTGCTGTCTCTTTGCTGACAGCAATCTTGGCAAGAGTATATATGCGGTGCAGATGGCTGATGAGATTGCAAGGACCAGGAATGTGCTTTATGTCGATTGCGAACTTTCGGACAAGCAGTTCCAGTTGAGGTACACGGATATTGAGACCGGCAGGCTTTATGAGTTTCCGGAATCTCTGACGAGGGCGGAGATTAATCCTGAAAAGATGAATCTGAAGAACTTCGAGGATGAGATTATCCGTAATATTGAGGAAGCGGCTTTAGGTACTGATTCAAAGGTAATTATCATTGATAACCTTACCTATTTGTGTAATAACAGCGAGAAGGGCGATGTTGCCGGTTTGTTTATGATTTCATTGATGAATTTGAAGAAGAAATATGGCTGGAGTCTGCTGATTATCGCTCATACTCCGAAGCGCAGTCTGTCGAGTCCGATTACGCAGAATGATTTGGCCGGAAGCAAGAAGCTGTATAATTTCTTTGATTCTGTGTTCGCCATCGGCAAGTCGGCAAAGGATGAGAGTCTGCGCTATGTTAAGCAGGTCAAGGTCAGGGCCGGTGCGTACAGGTATGACGGAAGCAATGTGATTTTGTATGAGATTGTGCATGACAGGGAGAATGTGCGCTTTGAGTTCAAGGGCTTTGCGAATGAGAAGGAGCATCTGACGGAAGCTAATGACAAGGAGAAGAAGACTCTGCAGGAGAATATTATGGAGTTGGTCGGACAGGGCAAGTCTTATCGTGATATTGCGGCTGCGCTCGGTATCAGCAAGAGTCTTGTCGGTAATCTGGTGAAGAAAGATGAAGTGTCCACGGTGTCCACAATGTCCACGGACGTGGACGGCATGGACAGTGTGGACAGCCAAAAGGAGGTGAATGATGGGAACACGCTCTTTTAGCCTGCAGCGCTATGCCGGAATCAGCAGCAGGCATACTTGTCCGGCTTGCGGTGGCAAACGCTGTTTTACTTTGTATGTGGATGAGAGTGGAGAACCGCTGTCGGAGATTGTCGGGCGCTGCGACCATGAGAGTAGCTGCGGATATCATTACAAGCCGAAGGATTATTTCAGGGATCATCCTGAGGCTGGCGGTGAGGATTGGAGGGAGGTTTCTCCGGAATTGCGCCGGCATTTGGAGAAGCGGCTGGTTCGCTGCAAGCCTTTGTGCGTGATTCCGTTTGAGATGGTTACACGGTCCGTGCGTCCTGCGATTGCGAGTTCATTTACCCGTTTTCTTTTGAAGTTGTTTGATGCTGAAATGGTTGCCGGATTGGTTCGGGATTATCATTTAGGCGTTACGAAAGGCGGAGATGTGATATTCTTTCAGATAGATGTGCATGGGCTGTGCAGGACCGGAAAAATCATGAAATATGATGCAGAGACCGGGCACAGAATCAAGGATGATGATGTCAAGGGAAAGATTGGCTGGGTTCATTCGGTGATGAAGTACAGAAAGGCGCTGCATGCGAATTGGGAGTTGAGCCAGTGCCTTTTCGGTGAGCATCTTCTTGCACGGTTCCCTGATAAGGTGGTGGCTTTGGTGGAATCGGAGAAAACGGCTGTTATATGCGCTGCGCTGATGCCTGATTATGTGTGGCTTGCGACAGGCGGCAAGAGTCAGTTCAATGAGCGGCTGCGTGTGCTTTCAGGTCGGCAGGTTGTGGCGTTTCCTGATGTGGACGGTTATGATGAATGGGTGAAGAAGGCAGCTGGTGTTCCCTACCTCGACATCAAGGTCAGTACGATTCTTCGGGATAATGCTACGGCCGAGGAACGGGATGCGCATATCGATATTGCGGACTGGCTTATAAGGTGGAAGCTGGAGCCTGATAAGATGCGTATCGGGCATCCTGCGATGTCGCCTGCAGAGGTTACTTTTAGGAAAGTTGAGCACCTCATCAGTCCGGAATATCATGATGAGGTCCGGGCGCTGATTGAGGATTTGGGGCTGGAAGTGTGGTAGTTAGCGCAGATTCTTCAATAGATTGGAGGAAGCGAGGTTAAAAAAGTGTATTTTTGTAACAAATTAGGCTATGGAATATTGCTTCTTAATTTGATTGTTTATGAAGATTGACGGAAATATATTACTTGCAGAGTGTACGACTTACGATTTCAAACGTGAGCTGGAACGCCAGAAGAAAGGCAAATGGCTGAAATCAGTCAGCGCATTTGCCAATACTGCTGGAGGAAAACTGTTCTTCGGTGTGGACGATGATGCTTCTATCGTAGGGCTTGAGAATGCACAGAAGGATGGAGAGTTCATCAGTCAGGCCATCAATGAACATCTTGACCCGATTCCGGTGTTCTCACTTGAACCGGTACCTGCTGACAAAGGAAAAACGATATTGGTACTCGATGTGGCTGCTGGAAATCAGACTCCGTATTTCCTGAGTATTGACGGACGCAAACTTGCATATGTCCGCTCCGGAAATGAGAGTATCCCGGCAACTTCACACCAGCTGTTCAATCTTGTTTTGAAAGGGAGCAATAAGAGTTGGGATTCGCTTGCCTCGGTGGAGGAAAGGTCGAAGTATTCTTTCACATTCCTTGAGAAGGAGTACAACGAGCGTTCAGGAGCAAAATGGGAGGAAAGCCTTTTGGTATCTTTCGGACTTGTCACTGAGGATGGCTTCTTAACAAATGCGGGACTTCTTTTTGCTGACAACTGCCCGATAAAGCAATCACGGGTGTATTGTACAAAGTGGAACGGATTGTATAAGGACAACAGTATCAATGATGCTGAATTTCAGGGCAATCTTCTTATGAACCTCCGCGATGCCAAGATGTTCATCAAGGCAAACACCGCAACTCCGTGGTTCAAACTGCCGGACTACAGATTGAATCTTCCGGAATACTCTGACCGAGCCATCGAAGAAATGCTGGTCAACCATCTGATTCATAGAGATTATACTGATTATGGAGCTGAAGTCGCAGTAAATATTTATGAGGACCGAATCGAGACAACTTCACCCGGCGGAATCAAAGACTCTTCTGAACTTGTGGATGTAATTCCGAGTGAAACAGCCTCACGCAGGCGCAATCCGGTTATTGCGGAAGTCTTTGCACAGCTGAGGTATATGGAAAAACGAGGCAGCGGACTTCGTAAGATTATTGACTCGACTGCTCTGCTGCCGACTTACAAAGAGGATAGAAAACCATTCTTCCGCTCAAGCCGGACTTTCTTCTATTCTACTGTTCCGAATGTGAATTACGGGATGTCTCAGGATGATTTGGAGACTTTCGCTACTGCGAGTGATTTGGTAGAAAACCGCCCAGACACCACCCAAACAGTCAGAAAAAACCGCCCAGAGTCAGAAAAAACCGCCCAGACAAAGCAAAAAAACCGCCCAGAGGCTCAAAAAACCGCCCAGACAAAGATTGGAAAAACCGCCCAGAGCATACTGGATATTTTAGTGGCAAATCCACAATGCACAAGAGCGGAGTTATGTACTAAGCTCGGCAAGGCTGATGGAACAGTAAAAGAGCATTTGGCCAAGCTTCAGGAGAAAGGAATCATCGAAAGGATTGGTGCAGACTTTGGTGGCTATTGGAAAGTGCATATCAGGAAATAATTTATAAATTCCCGAAAAAAATGAGAAATAAATCTCATTTGGGAACTTAAAATGGGAACTTAAAATGGGAACTTAAAAGCTCGCGCAAGAGAATCTATGCGTGGGCTTTTATTTTGCGCTGTCCTGTTCGGTTTTCAGAAGCTGATAATATCCCAGCTGAGACCGACTCCGATGTATGGTGATGGTTGGAGTTGGTTGCCGTTGATTGTGAAGCCGTAGCCGGTTTGGATGCCTATCCCGAAATGTTTTTGCTTCGGTTTTCGGGGTGTAATGGTTGTTGTTATGATTTGGTGTTCGGGATAGATTTGGAGGCTGTCAAGCTGTGGATTGTAGCCGGAGACCCATGCGGAGTAGTTGGATTCTTCATAGTGGCGCTGCTCTCTTGGCAGGCCGATGAATACGGTATCGGAGCGGAGAACAGTGTCGATATGGCTTTTTGCGATATAGATTGTGTCTATTGTGCGGATTGTTTTGACAACCGGCTTGAAGACGATAATTGTGTCCCGTATTGTGAGTGTATCGGTCCGGTTGATTGATCCTTCCGGACTTCTTTTGTCTGGATTTGGACGGATAAGGCAAATGGCTACTGCTAAGATCAGAATAGCTGTCGCTATCCTTAAAATGCACCGTGTCAGTTCATTGGTTGTCATAGTCTTTCTACTTTATATGATTTATTGTAGAGGATTTGTCCGCGCTGCGGTCCCGGGTGTTTGTGTGAGATGTGGATGAAAGTCGGATAAATTATTAGCTGGTCAAACGGCAGGGCAAGGCGCTGGGCGAGCCTTGCGAGCTGGAGCAGATTGTCGGTGGCTATGTCTGCGGCCTGGCCTTTGGTGTGCTGGGATGCCAGTACTCCTCCGACAACTTTGTTGAGTGTCGAGCAGCGATAACCGGAATTGATGTGCAGCGACTTGCCGTGAGCGCAGCGAATCGGCTGCAGTACTGTCACGACAAGAGATCGGATTTGCGAAGCAACACTCTCATCAGGAACGCTATTATCGATGTTCAGTTGCAGCGCCTTTGCGCTGCGCTGAAATTCTTCCCATGTGAAGTTTTCGCTGATGTTGCCGGTGTACGTCATTTCGACTCCTCCTTTTCTATTTTGTCATCCGCCTCCATGTCGTAGCCGAATGGCGGTTCTCGGTCGATACATTTGAGTTTGCGGCAGCGCAGGAGCGTGAGTGTGGCTATTCGTGTGTTCTTCTCGTTCAGTTCCTGACGAAGCTTGGTGTTGATGTCGAACTGGATCATATAAAGTTCCTGAAACTCTTTTGCTCTGGTCTGGGCTTCGGCCAGTTCGCTTTTGTCCTGCTCGACTATTTTTTGCCATTCGTTGATGGCGAGGTTGAGGTTTTCGGTCTGAGCCTTGGTCTTGCGCTCGGTAATGAGGAAGAGTGCGAGAATGCCGCCGCTTCCGAGGAGAAGCGTGAGGATTTGGATTATCAGTTCAGTTGTCATGGCTGTGCGGATTTTGAGGATTTGCGGATAATGTCCCGGAAAAGAAAAATCCCCGCCAGTCGTGCGGCGGACGGGGAAAGAATGAGAGAGAATTGAGGTGGGCCTAAAGGTCAATCATAGAAAGCATCTCGCCTGACTTCTCGCCGGTCTTGGTATTGACGTAGAAGTATTTGAGGAACACTTTCGGAGCTGCCTCGGAGACTTTGCCGTGGACGGCTTCATAGTCGGCCTTGATGTTGATCATCGTGTCGACAATTTCTCTCGGTCCGCCAATCATGACGGCTTTTGAGTAGGCCTTTGTCACGCCACGGCTCTGCGGAGCGGATGCCATGATGACGAGTTTGAGGTCGGTGGTGACTGCCGGAGGGTCAGGCAACTGGAAAGTGAAACTGTTTGCATCAAGCGAGAGTTCTGCCTCGCAAGGTGAAACAACTCCCACGAGGGTCGGAGGAACTGCGACTGCGGTTCCTCCGCAGCGGACAATCCAGTAGTTCAGCCTCGAGTAGAGGTTTGCTCCGGAGATGCGTGCGGACGTGCCGAGCACACTCTTGCCTTTCTGCGTGTTCGCGAGCGAGTTCCACGAGAGAATCTGCTCGTTGGTGAGAGAGCGCCATGTCTGGCTGAGCTGCTTGAACACTGCCTTGACCGCGCCCTGCGCGCTTGACTTGAAGCCGCCGCCGTAACCGCGGTTACGGATGTACTTGCGGCCCCGGACCTTTGCCGCGGTAACGCCCTTGGCGCTGCCGGACATTTCTTCGAATGCGATTGAGGGGATGTACTTCATAATGATTTTGTGTGTTAAATGGTTAATAATAAAGGTGTTATAAAATTAATTTGTTACTCATTCGTTACTCGCTCTGCTCTGTCGGCGCAATCTTTCTCGGCACATAGCAGATGAACCCGCAATTCTGCGCTGAATGTGACCAGTGACTTTCCGGATTGAATATTTCAAATGAAAAGACGTTGTCGCGGATGTGGAATCTGAACATTTGCGTACCGAGCGAAGGAGTGTATGGCTGGCTGTCCAGCATTATTCCGTCAAAGTCTTCCATGTCCGGCATATCTTTGAATTTGAACGATACCGGAGTATCCGCATCAGCCTGCTCCAAGTTGCCGAATGCTATGCCTAAGAATACCCATTCGTCCGTATTTGTCCAGAAAGTCTGTGCGGTTCTCACTTTGCCAACAACATCAGTTTCATTTGCGATGTTCCATTTCAGTCTGGTTATCGGTGCTTTGATGTTCCTCGGAACGTAAGAATTTGAAAAAACAAGGGTGATTGTGTCGTTATCGTCCCAAGCCGTGACTTTCTCCACTGCAATGGTGTGGATGTCCTTTATCCGGCTTTTGATGGCAGTGCCGTTCTTTTCCCCGTTCTGAGTGCCGAGCATCAGCATTCCAGATATCGAACTTCTCTCGAAAGGCAACTCCGGGACATATATTTCAAGTTCTGAAGCGGCCTGATATTCTGAGTTTGACGGTGCGAAAGTCACTTCCGCATTGAGTATAAGCAGATTGCCCGAAACGAAACTGTCGAACTGAATCTGCCCGGCTCCGAAGTTGTTGCCTGTTGCTATGATTGTCCGTCTCATACGTTAAAGCTCATTAAAGGGTTTGATCCGAAGATTTCACATTGCTTGTCATATCCTCCAGCCCTGTGCGCCACTCCGATATTCTGCTGTTTCTTGCCGTCTTTCCACACATCTTCAAAGATTACCGAAGCCAAGACCGGCTTGAAGTCCGGACGTTGTGATGAGCGGCTGAACACCATTGTTCCTCCTCTAAGAATTGTCTCGGGAGTTTCTATAGTGGTCACATTGAAATATGAGCCGTAGCCGTGGATATCGAAAGAGCCTTCCGCTACAAGTTGCGAAGTACCGCCCGGAATTTCAACATCTATGTCAACAATATCGGCTTTGTCATTGTCAATCATTTCGGTCGTGAACTGCGTTCTTTCTTCAAGACCCTCCTCTTTGGCGGAAGCCTCGGAAGTGCAGATGGCAGAAGTTCTGGCCGCATCACCGGTCATTCCTAAATCCGGATCTATCCAGTACATCTCGATGAAAACCTTGTCATTCTCTTTCAGGAGAAATCCGATTTTCTCGTTGTAGAGTTTGGTGAGCGGAACATCGCCCCAGTCACCAGACATGCCCGGCGTGATGATAACTGTCTTATCCCAGCCGGAACTGACTCCAATGCTCTGACCGGCGGACATCTTTACTACAAGTTTATAATCCGAGTTCGGAGCTACTATGCCGCTGATGAGCACCCGTTTGGTCGTTACCCAGATATCGCCGTATATTACTGCAGGAATAGTGTTGGAGTAATCCGGTGCGGTTTGCAGAAGTGACTGACCGAGCATCTGGCGGTTTGAGTTGATGCGGACAAATGCGTTGTGGGCCGTAAGAGTGGTCGAGTAGCTGAGAGAAGACTTTGATTTGAGATGTAATGCCAAAGATTCCCAGGACTTCATTTGGGAATCGGAGAGTTGCTTGTACGCCCTGGAAATCTTTGACAGAGAATTTCTGCTGACGGCCTGCGCCGGAGTTATGATGTTGGAGTGATATGCCTTTGAAGAGAGGATTGTCCTGCCGTGTACGCTGCTGGCAGTCACGGCTTTGGCGGAGCCGGAGAAGTCGTTGAACGCTATGGAAGGTTTTGCAATCATAATCGGGTTATGCTATGCAACCTCCGTATTCCCACCACAAATATACGAAATATATTCTAATTATGTATCAATATGTTAGATATTTTTACATAAAGGAATTATTGAAGTTGTAAAGAACCGTGGTCTTACTCTGAAATCACCAAATTTTCAAACTTTCTATTCTGATATTGGCTCCGATAACCGCTCTTGCAGTCGATGAGAGTAAACCGGCAGAATGCATCGAGAGAGCCCGAAGCGAGTTCCCATCGAGAGCGGAAATCACTGATGATAAATGTGGCCGTGTAGTGTTCTTCTGTGCAATTCTCCTCAGCAATGAAAGTCCTCATCATGCCTGGCCTGACTCCGGAGCCGCAGTTTGTCAGTTGAAGTTTCAGATGAAGCCGGTATGCGGATTGCCCCGGATTTTGAATGTTTGATTTTATCCTAAGTACCAGGCTCTCAGTCTCAACCTCAACCGACAGCAGTTCCAGAAAGAATATCGGGAATAGTTTCCACTTCTCCGGACCTGGTATGTGTTCATTTCCCAGCTGGGCGAATCCGTGATAAGCCGAGACAAACAGATTATGGCCGGTGATGTGGCCGCTGCCATCGAAAGGCGGTCGATGCGGCGGAACTTCCTTTGCGTACTCGTTCCACTGCAGCTGCACATCGTGAGACAGAGTGCGCCAGCACTCGAGCGCATGCTGATGGATGGCAGTGGCTCTCATCTGATCCGTAGTGCCGGTGAATTTGCAGACAGGCTTTGTCTTGTAGAAGCACTTTCCGTTCCGATGATAGAACGTGACATTGCCGACTGATGACCAACAGTCGGAGAAACGGGAGTTTGGCTGATACTTTGGCATAGGCACGGTTTTTTGAGGGTTTTACATCAGGAGAGGAGGACTGTGCCCGGGCAGCATGTAAGGCTTGAAGTCTTGACCACATAGGTAACTCATAGGGACTTCAGCAGGAGTTTCCAGTGGTCAAATTTACCGAAATTTGGCCACTAATCCAATGATTATATATATGTATCTCATTACCATCGCTGAATAGAGGCAGGTCGGTCAAGTTTTGCGCTGACATTGAACATCGCGTTCACCTCTCCGCTCGACTCGGAGGAAGTCTTTGAGGGCACGGCTGCAGCCGTGGTCTTGAAGATTTCCGGAGAGTGAGCAGGCAAGCCGGTACGGCGCGGCAGGAGCCGGGCGGGAATATGTTCGGGCGAGGTAGTACGGTCTTTCCGGCTCTTGCAGGATGGTCGAGTTTGGGTACGATGCCAACACTGTTGATACGGGCGGGTCGGGGCGGCGGAGGTGGCTTGAGTGACGGAGCGGAGACGAAGGACAGGAGCCGTCAAGGATGACGAGACCGGAGGGCTCGGCAGACTCGGCGTATGTCCGAAGTCGTAGCGCAGGAACTGAAGCCGCCGGAGCGTATAGCCCCGACATAAATGGAGCGAAGCGACTTCCGCTCTGCGAGTCTGTGGCCGTAACGGAGTGGAGAACGCAGTCTCGCGTTTCCCTGACAGCCCCGGATTGTGAGGACTGCGCAGCGGTACGGAACGGCTGAGAAAACTGCACCGGCGCAGCAGGTGCGGATTTTCTGGCTGTGAAGTAATGGGCGGTAGCCCATAGCGGAGAAGTACTGACAAGGAGGGAATGAACGGTCAGTACTCCCCTGAAAGGGGCTGGGGGTTGATATTAAAAGCCGCAGGCTTTACCTTGAAGCGGGAGCGGAGTAAGCGAGCTGGCACGCTCTACGTGACTGCTGGCTTACGGAGTGGAAGCGACCCTGCAGCTGTGCTGCGGAGGCTGGCGACTTTTCGGACTTTTGGCCGTGATACGGGTGATGACATTAATTTACTTATTGACGTTCTTCCGAAGCACAGACCTTCGCACTGCTCGCCAAAAGTCCATGGGCTTCCCGACGGACCTGGAGGCCATTGGTCCCTGAGGGAAGCCTATTGTTGCCAGCCGACTCGATTCCTCGGATTTCCTACGCAGACCTTTGTTTTCGCTCTTACGGAGCCACTTAACATAATCTAGATTGTAGGCGGAGCGAAAACAGCGAAGGCTGTTCTACAATCTCGATAGATTATGTTATGTCGCGGATTAAATGCTCCGACCTTCGCACCGTACTGCCGGAGAGGAGTCGTTTATCCTCCCCTCTGGGGAAAGTGGGGCATAGAAAGGTCGAGTCTCCTGACTTGAAGGGAGGAATGGAGGTAGAGGAGAGCCTGAAGTGAAGTCTCAGGCTCGGGAGCGGACGGAATGACGAGTGAAAAGGCTGGAGTCTCGACACCTACTTTTCTTAATCGAGCGAAGCGAGCTATAATGAAGGATGTCTGGCACTCTGAAAGAGTGGCTGACTTCCGCTTCCTATCTGCCATTAAGGCAAATCTTTCAGCGGCTTGACGATGAATGTTTTGCCGGGCGTTTAATGCGCGGAGCACTTATTGACAATGAAGAGGATTGCCGGCATTGTTCCGGGCGGAAGCACGGAGCTTGACGGCAATCTTCTGATTCCGCTCTGCCCAAAGAGCAAGTCTTATAGTCTTGGATAACGAAATGCAGGGAGAGAAAGAGACGAAAGTGAAGCCTTCGGCTCTGTAACGACCGGAATGTAGGAAGTAGAGACTGGAAGTCTTGCGGGGCGTTTATTCTGTTGCATCCTTTTGGTAGATGAGCCGAGCATGAAACATATCATCCGGAATGTATATTCGTCTGAATTTTGTAGCGATATCAATCTTGCCTATACCCTTTGTGGAATAGCAGTTTACATCAGTTGGAATATGTATCAGCAACCAAATTTCATCAAGAGTTTTATCGTACTTGTCGAATATATTGTTTTTCTTCTTTACACAGTTGATAATGTCAGACGTTTGTGGAGTTTTAACGAGATTCATCATGTGTGAAACGGGATGAATAAATGTATTATCCGAGACAGGTACTTCTGATTTTCTGAACCAATATATGAATTTGTACTCCTCTGGTTTTATTGAGCCATGAATTGCTTCAGACACCTCATCGAATAAATCATTTTTGATATCGTTGATTATAGAATTATTAAGAACATCTTGTCTGAATTCAATAAAATAAATGCCGAAAATTTGCTTTGACTTGAGATTCTCAGCAAGTTTCAAATACAAGTTATTTATTGCCCTGTTCGTAATAATATCGAATTCTTTTGGATGGCAGTCAATTATTTCTATTCCCACACGATTTCCAAAATAATCAAAGCGAATGTCGGGAGATTCGCCGAAGTAATTAATATTACTGATAACATCTCCCAATAAGGTGTGGACAGGATCAAAGGCCCATATTTCTGATGACTTTTGTTTATCTATGTGCGAAATATTATTCATTTTTGAAAAGGATGCCATTTTCATTAATTTCCGGTAAACTTTACCTACTGAAGCATTTTATGAATCATGGGTCACCCGGCATTATCACAAATATAGCATAAAATGTTGAACATTGCCAATTTTTCACTAAATTTGCTTTTTAATCAATAAGAGCGTACTATACTCATATTGATAAGAAACAGTAAAGTTATGGGAGACATCAACAGAATCAAACTTGTTCTTGTAGAAAAGAAAAAGACCAATAAATGGCTTGCCGAGCAACTTGGAAAAGACCCAGCAACCGTCTCAAAATGGTGCACAAACACTGCTCAGCCGCAGTTGGAAACGCTTATTGCCATTGCTGATATATTGAATGTTAGCATTGAAGATTTGCTGTGGAAGAATAAGAAAGTAACGGATAATGAATAGACAGTTAATATATAATAAAGATTCATATATAGTCAATGGTGATTGCCTGGAGGTTTTGAAAACTATCCCGGACGAGTCCGTTGACTGTATTCTGACAGATCCACCGTACAATCTAGGCTTATTCATGCATAATAGGAATACTAATCTTGTAAAAATGAGAGATAATCAATTCGCTTATGCAGGTTGGGACAATATAGAGTATGAGGAGTGGTGTTCAAATATGAGAGAGTTTTTGAAAGAATGTTCACGTATATTGAAACCCAAAGGCACGCTCATATCATTTATGTCAATTATCAAGGTGGAGAGTTTCATTAGGTTTGCAGAGGAAGTCGGATTTTATTACAAGACCACGGGTATTTGGCATAAGAAGAACCCAATGCCTCGCAATATGAATTTACAATTTGTCAATTCTACTGAGAGTTGGGTATATTTTATTAATAGAGGGACATCTGGTACTTTTCATAATAACGGAAAAGTTGTTCACGATTATTTAGAATCATCCGTAACACCTCTATCAGAAAAAAAATACGGCAAACATCCTACGCAAAAGCCGTTATCCATTATGAAACAATTAATCAACCTTACTACAAATGAAGGAGATATTGTTCTTGATCCATTTATGGGCAGCGGAAGCTCTTGTGTAGCTGCAGCATTGCTTAATCGAAATTTCATTGGAATAGAACTTAATGAATCCTATTTTGACATAACATCAAAAAGATTAGAGGAGGTTTTAAAATGAGGGTAGTTGATTTGTTCGCAGGCGTTGGTGGAATGTCAGAAGGTTTCAAAATGGCAGGCAATTCTATTGTCTTTGCCGTTGAGTTTGACAAGGAAATTGCATATTCCTACGCTCAAAATCACTTTGGTACGGATGTATATTCGGACGATATATGCACCCTGAATCCTGCAGAATTACACGAGAAGTACAATGATGTGGATATAATTGTAGGAGGCCCTCCATGCCAAGGATTTTCCCAAAAAGGTAAAAGATTAAGCATTGATGACCCACGAAATTTTCTGTTTCGTCAGTTCGTTAGGTTTGTTAAAGAATTCATGCCTAAGTACTTTGTTATAGAAAATGTGCCTAATATCATCACGACTTCGAATGGATATTTTAAAGATCATATATTAAACGAATTTGAATCTTTAGGCTACAAATTATCATATGGTGTATTATGTGCTAAAGATTTTGGCGTGCCCCAAGATAGAAGACGCGCTGTGTTTATAGGACATCGTGGAGAGACTGTTGTTCCTTTGCCACAACCAAATAATCGCCATGTGTCTGTTAAGGAAGCTATATATGATTTACCATTTATCGAGTCTGGTACCGGAGAAGAAGAATCTCGATATGATAAACAGGCAGTATCTGAATACCAAAAAGAATTGAGAGGAAATGAGAAGATATTGTATAATCATGTAGCAACCTCTCACTCTAAAATAGCATTGGAACGATTAGCTATGATTCCTAAAGGAGCTGGCAAAGAAGTTCTACCACCAGAGCACAGGACAAAATCAATCTATAGTGGTACATGGTGCCGTTTGAATGAAGATGACATAGCAAGTACGATCACAACCAGATTTGATACGCCGTCATCTGGAAGGTTTACTCATCCGATTTTGAATAGATGCCTAACTGTCAGAGAAGCTGCTCGAATTCAGTCTTTCCCTGATTCGTTCAGGTTTTATGGCCCTAAAACGAGTCAGATGAAACAGGTAGGTAATGCAGTACCACCTTATTTGGCAAAAGCTATTGCAGAAACTATAATGGACTTTGATAATGAACTTAAGTAACTACACAATTCAGAAGCGCAAACCCATTGAATCAAAAATGGGAATTAAATCATCTTTGTCGGAATTGAAAAGAGTGATTGCATTATCATATCTTCTTTACAAATTTTCGGCAAAGAAGGACGAGTGCGAGTACGCTGATGAAGACTCTTCATCCGGAAAGATTGCCTTAAAACTGAAACAGTCATATATTGATAACATTAATTCATTTCTTGAAACAGATGTTTCTGATGAACTGAAATCGAACCCACTTCTTACAGCACAACTTGAACACATAATGGTTGGGCTTACTGTTATGTTCAAATTATCTAAGGTCTCATTTAAAGCCAAGATGAGTTTTTCTGCTGAACGCACTGGAGGAAATAGGTACGCTAAAATACTATCCTTCACCGCCAATATGCTTATATTGGACATGATAGTGTCATCCTATGAGAAAAGTGTTCAGCAACAATTCATTATATCATGGCTTAAAAACCAAGATGTTGAGTCATTGCTCGAACAAAAGGTAAAAGTATTTATAGCAGTTCTTCTGAGAAATACTGAGTTTAAACTACGCGATGACTCTGACGATGAACATTACTTCCAAACTGAGAACCTATATCATCAGGTTCAATCTGGCTCCTTTGACTTTGAAGACTCCCACGAGTTTGTAGGACCAACGCGAATATTAAAGTCCTACCTTGCAGAGAATATAGATCCATGGCTATCAATATCAAGAAATAGCATCTCAAAAGAAGATACTAAAAAGGATGTAATTGACTTCGAAAATTTTGTCGCATTACTTGGTAACTCTCTTGATATTGATATTGTTGAGTCCATTGCTAAAGGCTCAATGAATGAGCCTACAATTAGTGAACAAACAACAAATTATAACACTGTAGATTCCATGAAAAATTTTATAGACGCACTTAAAACAAAACCATTCCTGCTTTTGGCCGGTATTTCCGGAACAGGAAAGAGCCGCAAGGTAAAGGAACTCGCATATATGACCTGTCCTAATAAGAATGGTTTACAAGACGACAAGACTACGCCGGGTAACTACTGCTGTATCGAGGTGAAACCGAATTGGCATGATTCAAGTGAACTTCTTGGATATTACAGTAATCTTAATAAAAAGTACACATTTACGCAGTTCGTGAGGTTTGCTGTAAAGGCGTTCAATAATCCTGATGTACCTTTCTTCGTATGTCTCGATGAGATGAACCTTGCGCCAGTGGAACAGTATTTCGCTGAATATCTGAGCGTACTGGAGAGCAGGAAAATTGACGGTGGTGTCATCAAAAGTGCCGAGCTTCTGAAAAAAGCGGACTTTCAGAGTTATGAAGAGACTGACGACTATTCCGCAGATGATTTGGAAGTTCTGAAGTATATCAAGGAGAACGGATTGTGCTTGCCGGAGAATTTGTTTGTGATTGGAACCGTGAATATGGACGATACAACTCATCAGTTCAGTCGCAAGGTGATTGACAGGGCGTTTACAATTGAGATGAATGGAGACGAGTTGAGTTCTATGTTCGAGGATGATGATACTTTGGTTTATACCGACTTTCCGCTGCCTATTGATGCATTCAAACCGAGATTTGTAAGTGCTACAGATGCTTTGAAAGATGATAAGCTTCTTCCTTATAAGGAGGATATTGTCAAAAAAGTGCCTGAGTGTCTCAAAGAATTCAATGATGTTTTGAAAGATACGCCTTTCAGAGTTAGTTTCCGTGTGCAGAATGAGTTTGTTCTTTACCTCAGCACATTGATTTTGAGAGAGGAAAATCCTGATATTGATTCTCTCATAAACAAGACTGCTCTTATTATGTTGCTTGAGAAGATTCTTCCGAGAGTTCAGGGCGATGAAAAGTTGCTTAGGAATGCTCTTAGGGACCTAAAGACGAAAGTTGAGGAGAAATATAGCAATGCCTCTGAAAGTGAATGCTACAAGGAAGTTGTTGCCAAACTTGACGAGATGAACGCTCGTTTGGAAAATTCATATTTCACGAATTTCTTTTAGCCACTGGTAATGGAAGTCCTGGATTATACATACAATGATCTTTACCGGCTTGAAGTTAAGTCGGCTAAAGATATTTATGGCTCATGGAAGAAATTCAGGGTTAGGGCGAATACAATTCGTCCGGAAGAATATTGCTCGTATGAATGTAGAACTGGCGGTTCGTTAAGGGTGTTCAACTGCGATAATTCGACTTTGGAAGATGTCGTGCAGGAAAATTGGGAACATGCCCGTCCTGTCTTTTTTGAGACTAATGTATATTCGTTTTGTCTGCGACTATTCAAGGTTAAAGAAGGTACGGAGCCTCGTATGATGCATCAGGATAAATCTGTTGAAGATTTGTTCACCGGATTTTGGACTTCTGATGGATATGTATTGAATGGCAACATTGATTTTCTTAATCAACCCGGACGTTTCTCGTTTCGTTTTGCCTTTACCTCGTCAGATGGTTCAAGTCATGAGGAATGCATTTCGTTCGATGTGGTGTCCCCTAAAATGGATACCAAACATGATTTGAATGTTCTGATTAAGGAACTAAAGTCAGAGTATGATGATCTTGTTTTCAGATATTTGACACTGACTTGCCAGCAGTTTTCTCTCGGAAAGGAAGTCAACAATGATTTGATTTGGCTCTCAATTTTCCGCAATGTGGTGAATTCTTATGTGGCGGCAGTGCGATATATTTTGTTTGCCCCACACAATAAGGAGTTTATCAATACGGAGTTTAAGAAACCAGACCGAATAAAGAAGTGGAGCAATCAATTATCTGAGCGTTTCAAAGAGGATGAGTCCGAGAATGCAGAGCGAGCTTATGCGTCTTTTTATCGAGTAGAGCAAACAGAATCTACAAATGACACTATAGAAAATCGTTTTGTCAAGTATTCAATCGACCGTATTTGTGAGCGTCTGGAAAAGGTTGTCAGAAAGATTAAGACACAGGATGCATCAGCAAGTGAGGTTTCTGAATTGGAGGACAGTCTGAAGGCGCTTGATGCTTTACGCAGGAATGCTTTATTTCGTGGTGTTGGACGGTTCCAGGGATTCAGACAGGAGAGTATGGTTTTGCAGCAGAGGAACGGCTATGCGCAGGTTTATCGTTTCTGGATTTTGCTGCAGAATGGTCTTAACCTTATTCATGGAGAGACTTCTGTAGGTGTGCAACCGATTTGGAAATTGTATGAGCTTTGGTGTTTTCTTAAGGTGAAACGACTTGTAGCTGATGTTCTTGGACTCGATTTGCACAATCCGGCTGATTTGGCTTATGTTGATGATAAGTCCGAGAAACATTTTGATCCTTTCAATGGTGGCGATTTGACTGGTAGCGTTATCTATACAAACCGGGATAATGGAGATAGAATTGAGGTCGGATATCAGTATTCGTTTTCGCAGAAAGGAAGCGGTATTCGTTCCGTTACTGTCGAACAGAAGCCGGATATCGTGATGCACATTCATAAGAAATCCGGAATAACATTGACATATTTGTTTGATGCCAAGTATCGTGTTCTCGGGGATGACGATTCTGCATCAGATTCAGTTATCGATTATCCTGTGGAGGATACTTTGAATCAGATGCATAGATATAGGGATGCTATTTATTATTCGGATGGCGACAATAAGGGTTTTGCAAAGGAGATTGTTGGCGGATATATTTTGTTTCCTGGCAGATTGAATGAGAAAGATTATTTGTCGCGCATTGAAGCTGGAGAGTATGATAAGCTTCCGTATTTCTTGAAGTCAATCGAGTATGTGAATATTGGCGCATTCCCATTGTTGCCTAATGAGGGCAGCGGTTTGTTGTTGAGAAGTTTTTTGGAACGGATTATTGTCGGCTCTGATGCAAATGCACAGATTGAGGATTCCATTCCGCAGAGAGGTATGTATTATTCGCTTGAAGATGAGGGCGTTTCGGTGATCGTTGGCTGTGTGAAGAATGATGCTCATCACGATTGGATTCTTGCGAATATGAAGTATAATCTCAGGCTTGACAAAAACAGAAAGGGTGCAGTCAATCTTAAGAGTGATTATGCGAATGCCAAGTATTTGGTCCTATATAGGCAGGGTGATACTCATTCGGATGAAATTTATCGGCTTACTGGTGACTACGATGTTATGACTTCTGATGAGCTTTCCGGAATGGGATATCCGAAGCCGGGTGGAAAAATGTATTTGGTTCTTGGAATTGAGGATAGTGCTGAGGAGGTATTGAAGAGCCGTGGATGGGATTTGTCGAGTGATTTGATTGATACTTCGGAGGGGTCGCCGAGGTTGATTAAATATGTCAATTTGTTGCCACCGGAGTGGGTGGAAAATATATAATTTTGATAATGTTATGAAGATTAAGTCAGTTAGTATTTCTAACTTCCGAAGTTATAGTAAGGAAGTAAAAATTGATTTTCAGGACCTTACTGCTATTGTTGGAAAAAACGACATTGGAAAATCAACAATTCTTGAAGCTTTGTATGTTTTCTTCCACAATGGGAAAGAGTTGATTAAATTAGACAAAGATGATATTAACATTTCCGAAAGAAGCAATGGAGATCAGGATATCAGAATCTCTGTTGTCTTCGACTCTCTTCCTCAAAATGTAGTTATAGATGAATCAAATAAAACGACCCTTAAGGATGAGTATTTGCTCAACAAAGAAGGTGATTTGGAAGTTGTAAAGGTATTCAAAAATGCATCAACAACGGACAAGAGTATTATCGTATCAATTAAAGCGAATCATCCGACAAATCCGGATTGTTATGACTTATTATCCAAGAAACAAGCAGAATTACAAAAAATAGTTGACCAATTAGGATTATCATGTGAAGATAAAAGAAAAAATGCATCCTTACGGGCAGCTATTTGGAAACACTATGAAGACGAAGGGGCATTAAATTTGGCTGAGTCTGAAATTGCGGTTAATGCAAAAGATGGTGATATAAAAGCCTTATGGGAAAAGTTGCAGTACTATATGCCATATTATAGTTTGTTCCAATCTGATAGAAAAAATACAGATGGTGATGATGAAATACAGGATCCCCTTAAAATCGCTGTGAAACAAATTTTTTCTGATGAAGAATTACTTAAGACATTAGATGATGTCGCCCAAAAAGTCAGGGACAAGTTACAGGAAGTATCAGACTTAACCTTGACTAAGATAAAGGAGATGAATCCGGATATTGCTAATAGCCTTCACCCCAAAGTCCCTACTGCGCAGGAGTTGAAATGGGCAGATGTGTTTAAAAGCTTATCGATTACTAGCGATGAAGACATCCCTATCAATAAGAGGGGTAGTGGCGTTAAACGGTTAATCTTGCTTAACTTTTTCAGGGCCGAAGCCGAAAGACGTCAAAAAGAGTGTTCCAACCAGAGTATTATCTACGCCATTGAAGAGCCCGAGACTTCGCAGCATAAAGATCATCAATTATTATTGATTGATGCTTTGAAAAATTTGTCCACTAAAAGTTCTTCTCAAGTAATTATTACGACTCATAGCTCTGATATTGTAAAACATCTTGAATTTGAACAAATTAAAATCGTATACAAGGACACTAATGGAGACAAATACGTTAAAACAGCTGAAAAGAATGGCTTACCGTATCCTTCATTAAACGAGGTTAATTACATCGCTTTTGGAGAAGTAAGTGAAGAATATCATAATGAGTTGTATGGTTTTCTTCAATCAAAAGCTGTGGATGAGGACCCGAACAACGAGAAAGAAAAAGAATTTGAAACGTGGCTATGTGGAAAAGGGTGTGGTCAAACTAAGTCTTGGATTAGAATCAAGAAAGGGACACCTCAGCCACCCCAGCCATGTACCATTGAAACATATATCAGAAATTTCATACATCACCCGGAGAATACTGTTAATTCAAAATATAGTAATTCAGAACTTAGGAGCTCTATAGATGAAATGAAGAAGATAGCATCCTCTTACATATAACAGATCTTCGCTGAAAGTAATATGAGCAAAATATCATTTCGTTTTTTCAATGACCGTGCGGTCAGGGCAGTTTGGGATGAAGAGAATTCCAAATGGTGGTTCAGCGTGCCGGATGTGGTCGGTGTTCTGAATGCGCAGGATGTTTATACCAAGAACAGAAACTATTGGAAGTATCTGAAGAATAAACTGAAAACTTCTGCTCCGCAGTTGGTTAGTAGCACTAACCAACTCAAATTAAAGGCTGCAGACGGCAAGACCTATACGACAGATGTCCTCGACGCTGCCGGAATTGTCGAGCTCGCGAAGTTTATGCCTAACAACAAGGCAGCCGGTTTCATCGAATGGTTCACAAATGGAGAGAATACGATTGACGGAAAGAGCAAGGAGAAAGCATATTCGCTGTTCGAAAGCTCCTTGCTTGACAGTATTGAGGTCGGTACAGTTAGGGGGCTTCAGCAGATTCATGCATATCTGTTCGGTGGATTATATGATTTCGCGGGACAGATTCGGCAGGTGAATATTTCAAAAGGAGGTTTCACTTTCGCTCCGGCAGCTTTTCTCAGCCAGACTTTGGCGACCATTGAGAGTATGCCAGAAGGAACTTTTGAGCAGATTGCGGATAAATATGTGGAGATGAATGTCGCGCATCCGTTCCGTGAGGGGAACGGAAGGACTACTCGAATCTGGTTGGACCTGATTTTGAAGAAACGGCTCGGCAAGTGCGTGGACTGGAGCCGGATAGACAAGTATGCTTATCTGTCGGCAATGGAGCGCAGTGTGGCTGACAGCATTGAAATCAAAAGCTTGTTGAAAGATGCCCTGACGGACAAGGTGGATGACAGGGAAATTTTTATGAAGGGTATTGACTATTCGTATTATTACGAGGAGGTATAGGAATATTGAATGATAGCCACATGCAATTTATGAAAGTGTCTTACTAAATATTTCAGAAAAAATAAGAATCACTGATATTAAAAAGATAAATATGCTAACGATTCCAAAATCAATATTGATTCAGAAATTTTTTGCAGGCAAGAACAAAACCATACGATACTATGGTGAAAATGATTTTTCTGTAGATAATGAGTCTGCAACAATAATTTCTACTGAGCCTTTCATAGTTGAAACTAATGGCCAAAAAGTGATGTTTACAAATAAATTGGTTGAAGATATCCCTGCCGATTGCCAATATGTATTAAAAACCAGACTCAAGCCACGCAAATCTATGCTCAGGACTGGAAATTTGGAATGCATAGAATGGCTGAAACACCCAAATGTAACTAATGATACTCCCGAGGAGATAGTATCTTCTTGGAAAGGAAAATTTTTATATAAGAAAGAGGATCCTGATAATGAGATTGAAGGCTTACGAACCCCGCAATTGGGCGCAATATATGCTTTCATGTCCAATGCTCAGGAACCTAAGGATAGGGGCATAATCGTTATGCCAACTGGAACAGGAAAGACTGAAACAATGTTAAGTGTTTTAGTTGCCAATCAGTGCAAGAAAGTGCTTGTCACAGTACCTTACGATCCATTGCGCGAACAATTGGCGAATAAGTTCATCAAGTTGGGAATACTGCCGAAATTTAAAATTGTATCCGATGATATAATGTTCCCAAGTGTCAGTGTGATTTCAAATGGGATAGATAATATTAATGATTGGAAACAAGTAATAGCCAACTCCAATGTGGTCATTACCACTATGAATTTACTTGCCGGCGTATCTCCGGAAATAAGAAATCTAATCACTGATAGATTTTCAAACATTTTTATCGATGAAGCACACCATTCTGAAGCACATACATGGAGCGAATTGATAGATTGTTTTGACAAAAGAAAGGTTACATTATTTACAGCAACGCCATTTCGAAATGATGGACGTAAACTTCAGGGTAAATTCTTATATACATTTTCATTGAAGTCAGCGCAAGAACAGGGATATTACAAAAAGATTGATTTCCTTCCTATTAGGGAGTACGATAAAAAGAAAGCAGACAAAGCTATTGCAGAGAAAGCAGTTGCTCGCTTAAAGGCAGATTTAGAAGATGGACACAATCATATTCTGATGGCAAGATGTAGTACGAAAGCAAGAGCAGAGGAAGTTTATCAGTACTATACTCAATATGCTGATTATAATCCGGTTGTTGTTCATAGTCAAATAGCTAATGGCTCTGCCATTATTAAGGATATTAAAAAACTTAAGCACAGGATTATCGTCTGTGTAAATATGCTTGGTGAAGGATTTGATTTACCACAAATGAAAATAGCTGCCGTACACGACGAACGACAAAGCCTTCCGATAACATTGCAGTTTATAGGTCGTTTTACCCGTACCTCAGCAGATGACAATCTTGGAAATGCAAGCTTGATAGTAAATTTAGCGAATCCTCCAATTGCTGATCAATTGAGAGATTTGTATTCGAAAGATTCCGATTGGAATATTCTTCTTCCGCAGATAAGTGATCAAGCGACACAGGAGGAAGTAGATTTCAATCAGATGCTGGCAGAATTCAATCATCTGGATAATTCTGTAATACCGTTCCACGAAATTGAACCTGCGTTAAGTTCAGTTATATACAGGATTCCTAAACGTGAGTGGAATCCAGACAATTGGAAAAGTGTCTTTTCTGAAAATGATTATGACTATATCTTTGGTGATTGTAACCATAAAAATACCCTTGTTATAACGCTTGGAAAGACTGAAAAAGTCGAATGGGGAAAGTTTGAAGAAATACAGAATGTCAAGTGGGATGTAATTCTACTATATTGGTATGTTACACCTACATATAACCATGCCTATCTCAATACTTCGCTTGATTCGTATGATAGCAAAAAACTAATTGATGCAATATTTGGAGAAGATTGCGAAAAAATTACCGGTGAAAATCTTTTTCGGTGTTTCTCGGGTGTAAGCAGGCTTGCCGTTATGAATTTTGGTGGCAGAAAAGCAAGGCAGGGGGATATCTCGTTTAAGTCTTACTACGGCAAAGATGTTCAAGAAGGTATTAGTTTAACGGAACAAGGTACTCTTACAAAGAATAATTTGTTTGGAAACGGCTATCGCAATGGAAAAAAGACCAGTATTGGATGCTCAATAAAGGGTAAAGTATGGAGCTATATGAGGGGAAATCTTAAGGTGTATGTTGATTGGTGTAAAAAAATAGGGAAGCTGATAGAGGATAATAATATAGATCCAAATATTGTTCTTCAAAACACGTTGAAAGTCGTGAAAATAGATACCCTTCCCAAAGTTATGCCTATATCGGTTGATTGGGATTCTGATATATATCAATATCCGGAACAGAGCTATATACTCACAATAAACGGAAAAGAACATCCTTTCTTTGATGTAGAGCTGCATCTCACTGAAACAAATGAAATTCGTGATGAAATTTTCTTTGAGATTGCCACAGAGGATACTATCACGAAATTTAAAATTTCATATAGTACCATTGAAGAAAGCGGCGGACACAAATGTACATATCACGTATCAAAAGTCACTGGGCCCAATATAGAATTCCAATGCCGCAGTAAAAGGTTTGTTGATATATGTGATTATTTTAATGACGGGAATAATGCACCTGTTGTATTTTTTGCAGACGGTTCACAATTGTTTGCTAATAATTATGTAGAATTACACGAAAGTAGTACTCCATTTTTACAAGATAATCTTATACCTTTAGACTGGACTGGGGTTAATTTATCCAAAGAGTCTCAGCATGTTGCACCTTATGAGCAAGACTCTATTCACTATTTCTTTGCACAGCACATAATGAACGAGTTCGATGTTCTTTACGACGATGATAATAGTGGTGAGATGGCTGACCTTGTCGGTATTAAAGATGAAGGGACAGTTATTCATCTTCACTTGTATCATCTCAAATATGCTAAGGATGGCATAGTTTCTAACAATATTACTAATTTCTATGAAGTGTGTGGCCAGGCACAAAAATCACTCAAATGGAAGGAACGTAATCGTGATGTTTTTAATCATTTATTGGCTCGAAAAGAGAAAACTTACGCAGGAAGAACAGGAACACGCATTCTTCATGGAACTTATGATGATCTTGAAAGTTTCGCAAGTGCAGCAAATTGGAAAAAAACTATCAAGTTGCACATCTATATTGTTCAGCCCGCATTGAGCAAATCTAATGCTTCAGAAGCTATTATGCAGCTTCTTGGCTGCGTTGCTGATTTTATGAAAGATACTGGAGCTGTGGATTTGAAAGTTTATTGCAGCGAATAGGATAAAATGTCTATATCTAGATTATAGCTCGCGAACTTGTATCTCCTCTTTGTTTCGGGATGCTTCGGAAACAGTTATCAACAGGTATTTTCACATGGAAAATGGTGCGGAATGGTGGTATTTTAATCTGAACCACATCTGAACCAAACAAATGTAAAATATTGATTGATAATGCGTTCAAGGCTATGCGTCGGGAAATAAAGAATCTGCTAGAGTAAATTCTCGTTTTATAATAAGTGTCAATAGAAATCAGGAAAGGATTGTGCAATTTCATACTATCTGTCATGAATTAGGATATTTATTTTTTATACTGAATCTAAGAGACGGAAATTAACCATAAAAGAACGAGAATTTGAAGCTGAGACTGTTGCATGGCTTGTATGTAAACGACATGGAATATATAATCCCTCTGAAGAATACCTTGCTTCGTATGCCCCTCTGGGAGAAATACCGATATGTAGTACAGATCTAATCATGAAGGCTGTAGCTGAGATAGAAAGAATGATGGAGCCCCCTATTAAGATTAAAGAATCTTTATGGTATAAAGAAGATAAAGGACTTAAAGTAAAAATTAGGGTTATAGAGCGACAGCAAAAAGGGCCTGATTTATTCGCATAGCCAAGCAAGATTTCTGCTATGATTTCTCCGCCGCAGCCTCAAAATTAGATTATTACTATCTCATTTGAAATAATATGGACGCAAAACTGTATATGATTATAGATTTAGAGAAACGCGGCGACAAGCAAATGTTTGTCACAGAACGTGTTTCGTCTATTTACCAAAACAAGAATGGACTTTGGACTGTTCGGTTTTCGTCATCACCACGTGTATTCAATTACAATACATCACGTTTGCTTTATCTCACACATCCTGAGACAATCAATCTTGGAGAAAAAGGGCTATACATCAATAATAAACATATTAACAATGTAGCAGAATTGCTACGTTTTACAGATGGTCGCTACATTTTTTATCGAGTAACCTATGACAATGGTTATTATGAGAATCTGGAAGGGAACGAGGTCTATATTACCCGTACTCCGATTGACAAAAATGAAGGTTCTATTTGGGATTATCTTCGCAAACTGGCTGATGAAACAGGTCTGATTACGGAAGAAGATGATAAAAGTATTCTATCCAAACAATATGAATTGGTAGATGTGAAGCGCGACAATGTTCCCTTGGCTCAATACCTAGGTGACAAAACAAAATTGGCAACTTACTCTATGCCCAAACATGTCTATTATCCGTTTGGATGCAATGCCAGCCAAAAAGCTGCCGTAGAAGCTGCGTTAACACATCAGGTAAGCATTATTCAGGGACCTCCGGGAACCGGTAAAACACAGACAATACTGAATATTATTGCCAATCTGCTGATGAAAGGTAAAACAGTATTGGTTGTATCAAACAATAACTCAGCTGTAGAGAATGTAGCTGAGAAACTAAACGGAGAAGGATTAGGCTTCCTTGTTGCCAAACTGGGTAGTGTACAAAACAAAAAAACATTCATCGCCAACCAGCCAGAGCATCCTGCTATGACAGGTTGGAAGATTGATGAACAAACAACTACAAAGAATCTGGCAAAAGACTCACTTCAAGCCGTTTCACAAGGATTTGATGCTCAACTCAAGCAGGCCAAACTAAAGGCAGAATACGATGCCCTATTAAAAGAATCGAAATACAACGAAATGCGGGAAGACAACCAAACAGAAGATAAATGGTTGAATAGCAAAACATCGGCTAAACTTATGAAATTGCTCAACCGCTATCAAACGATGGTTGAGAACGGACATAAGCCATGTTTATGGTTCAGATTGCAATGGACTTTCTCATTAGGAACTAAAATATTGACATTTTTAAATAGAAAAGCGACAGATGTCATAAACAGTTTGGAGTCGGCCTATTACTTTTCTCGAAAAACAGAATTAGAGCAAGAGCTAGAATCGATTGCTTCGGCACTCCAAAGCATAGATATCCAGAAGAGTATGAAAGAACTTCGCTCCTCTTCTCTGCAACTATTGAAGGACAAGATAGCTAAACGATATAATACCGGACAAAGGAAAAAATTTACAATCAAGGATATTAAGCCCAGAACAGAAGAGTTTCTGAAAGAATATCCGGTTGTGCTCAGTACCACTTATTCGGCCAAAAGCTGTATAAGTAAAGACATGGTATTTGACTATGTGATTATGGACGAAGCCTCACAAGTGGACATCAAGACGGGAGCTCTGGCTTTATCATGTGCCATGAACGCCGTGATTGTGGGTGACGACAAACAGTTACCAAATGTGGTAAGCCGAGAAGAAGAATTGGCGTTGAAGGCTATTCAGACCACATATCAAGTGGACGACCGATACAATGCTGTCACGCACAGTTTCCTACAATCGTGCGTTGAAATATTTCGGGATGCGCCAGTAACATTGCTTAGAGAACATTATCGTTGCCATCCGAAAATTATAGAGTTCTGTAATCAGCGCTTTTACAATGGCGAACTGGTTGCCATGACTACAGACGAAGGAGAAAAAGATGTATTGCAAGTGATTCAAACTGTACCCGGAAACCATGCCAGAGGACATTTCAACCAACGTGAAATAGATGTCGTTACGCAAGAAGTATTACCGGAATGTGCAGAATCGAAAAGTATAGGTGTTATTACCCCGTATCGGGCACAAGCTGAAGCAATCAATACAACAGTCGGAAAAGACATAGCCAGTACGGTACATAAGTACCAAGGGCGGGAATGCGACACCATCATCATGAGTATGGTAGACAACACTCCTACAGAATTCTCGGATGATGCCAATTTGCTTAATGTGGCCATTTCACGTGCTAAGACCAAATTATGTCTAATTACGAACGGAAATGAAATGCCGGAGGATTCCAATCTCAGCCAGCTAATCAGTTATATACAGTACAACAATTTTGAAGTGAAATCCAGTAAGTTGCATTCTGTTTTTGATTTGCTCTATCAGCAATATACAACAGAAAGACTGGCTTACGAGGCTGCTCATCCTGCCGTCTCCGAACATATATCAGAGAATCTAATATACGATATCCTGTTAAAAGCCATTGCTGAATTAGGTTTTCCCCATACGGGGGTACTTTGTCATTATCCTCTGTCCAGACTTATTGCCGAATGGAATCAACTGGAAGATAAAGAAAAAACATTTGCCGAAAGTCCATTCTCACATGTGGATTTCCTGCTCTATAATTCCCTGACCAAACAGCCAATCAGTGCCATAGAAGTGGACGGATGGCATTTCCATAAGGAGAATGACGCCCAACAATCACGTGATGCGTTGAAAAATCAGATATTCACAAAGTTAGGACTTCACCTGCTTCGCATTTCCACGACAGATACAGTGAATCTGGAAACGATAAAAAAATCATTATTAGCAATTTTATGAAATTAGGATATATACACAATAACAGAGAAGAGCAAACCCGGGTCATGCAAGTACTGAAAATGACTTCGGAATCTGTGGCTCTCGACGAACTTGGCATTGGCCGTATCCGTGATGCTTTCGCAGACCGTATGTTTCCTGGGATATCTACCCTGCAAAAGCACATGAAATATTTCTCGCTTATGCCGCAACTCTATCGTAAGGCTACAGAAAAACTATATAACCGTTTGTCGGAGGTAAAAGCGGAAATTATCCGGCTGGAACGCATCATGACAAAGAATCTCTATGAAGGGAGTACGGACAAACGAGGTATCACAGGAAGTGAGATGATTGGTAAAAGTGGAAACAATTATGTAAAATATGATCCGTCATACATCTACAATTCCGGATTACAAACTTTTGGAATTTTACGTAGTCCACAGTTTTATGAACTAATCTACTCAACTTCAAAGGCATTGCACAATGCCCCTAAAGTGGCCAAGACGGATGACGAAGATACAAATGACGATGCGGACGAGAAGTCAGGCCTGTTCCAGTTCTGCTCTTTCCCTAATGTAGATTATGATTTTACCCAGAAATGTACATTAGATCTGACCGTAGAAGATAAAGACTTCATTGTGGATCACATACTGAATGCAGAAGCATGTCAAGGTACCTTATTACGTTACATCGTAGACAATCCAGATTTTGTGATAGCCGATAGTTTTGAACAGATTTCCTCCCGACAGTTACCACAGGAGATTGGAGAACTGCAAGACCTAGCTCGGCGTTTTGCAGATTTTATATATATGGTACACATCCGCTATAACTATATCTATTCACAATATCAGGATGAAGAAATGCGAACTAAGTTTCAGGAGAAACTCGAAGAATACCGGAGTAGCGGTACGGACATAAATAAGGTTCCGAATGCCGTAAGCATACGAGAGAGCAGCGGGAAATGGTTCTGCAAAGAAGTTGCGGAACGCATTGCAGCGAATGACATTGAAGAAGATGGCGGTTTGGATCGGTTGATTATCAACCGTGAACGAAGAGTAAAAGGGAATCGAAGAAAAATTGGAAATCCTGCATATATTTACAATAAAAGGAACCGCATACATTATTATAAACTCACCTACCGATGGGAAACGGTAAAAACCTTTGCCGAGGAATTAAGAAAGGAGGCTATCAATGGCTGATGCATTATGGAATGATATTATCTATACGGATGTGTTGCAAAGCGATGGCTTTGTAATTGATTATGCGGTTTGTACTACCTATAGTCTGGACATGCCTTCCTTGCTATCAGTGCCCTTTATGTTGGGCACAATGACCGACCTGACAGAAACAGCCATGCGCTCTCCTCACCTAATATTGGAGACTATCAATAAATCAGCTGGTAAGTTTGCCGTTTTCTGCAATGCCGGATGTATGGTAGTACCGCAAGCCAACTCCAAAGTGTATTCACTATTGGAACAGAGCGTTGTACAAGTAACACTGCAAGAAAAGGGGAACGGTTTCGTCAATTTTCATCCCAAGATATGGATTATAAAAGAAACGAACCCGGACACCGGTGCTCAGCAAATCAAACTAATTGTCCTTTCCAGGAACCTTACCAGTTCCAATGACTTGGACGTAGTGTGTGAACTTATTGGTAAAATCGACACCAAACCGGCCACAAGAAAAGCGCAAATCAAACATGCACCGCTTGTGGACTTCATCACATGGTTAATCACAAAAGCCGACAACCGTACTATCCGTAAAAATATGCGTTCTATCCGTAAGGACATCGACTACATTGAACGATTTGACCTTACCGATTCTCCTTTTGAAGATTACGAGTTTTTCCCTATGGGGATACCTGAATATGATGGATATACAAAGTGCTTTGAACAAAGTATGCTGAATCATGCAGCAGAAATGCTGGTCATCTCCCCCTTCGTGGACAAGGATATTTTGAATCAGATGGTCAGTTGCAATCATAGTACTAAAAAGACACTCATCACACGACATGCTTCAGTTACACAAGAGGTTATAAACTTGTTTAATGACGGTGTTTACACTCCCAAGGAAGTACTGACCGATAAGGTGGAAAAAGATGTGTCTGTCGACTTGCACGAGAAAGTGTATTTCATACGCCGAAACGAGGGCAATCTCAGCTATAACCATCTGTATCTTGGTTCTACCAATGCCACCATGAATGGATTCAGACGGAATGTGGAGTTTTTACTGCACCTGAAGTGTGCTCCCTATAAATCTTCGTATGAAAAATACCGAAGTGAACTGATAAACGATAGCAAGGAATGTATGTTCGAGCAGGTTCTTTCGGTACCAGAGGAAGACTTTGTGAAAGAGGATGTCACCAACGAATTGATGTTGCGTCGTGCAATTTCAGCCATTCAGCAGGCACGAGTTTCGTATAATGACGGAAACTATACCGTCACCATACAATGCCAGACTAACAGAATACCTTCGGAGCCTGTTTTTCTTTATCCTTTAGGATGTGACGGCAAGGAACAAATATTAGTTGACGGGCTGACATTTAAAGATATGCCACTGGATTCATTAACAGAGTTTTATACGATACGGATTGGAGACTTGCGTCGTCTGATAAAAATACAGACGGAGGGAATACCAACCGATGAACGAGACAAAGCGATATTCCGTTCCTTTATCAATACGAAAGGAAAGTTCATCAACTATCTGGCATTCATGCTAACTGATGAGGTGGAACAGTATATATTGGAAAGCCAACAACTGGAAAAGGAGCAGGCCAATGACAAGGCATCCGCTTTGGAACAGCAAATTAGCACCACACTTTATGAAGACATGGTGAAAATGGCCTATAAAGACCCTGACCGCATCGCTTCTATCCGGCGAATCGTAGAGAAAGCAGACGAGACAGTCATCCCAGACCATTTCATAGAGATGTACAACACATTTGAAAACGTTATTAAACAAATAAAACGCTTATGAGTGAGGAAGTAAAGGATTTTCAGCGTGCTACAGCAGATCGCATTCTGCATATCTATAAAAATTTAGGTCATCGACGAGTATTGCTAGCCGACGAAGTGGGATTAGGCAAGACGTTCGTGGCCAAACAAGTCATCAACCTGGTTCGTGAATGGCACAAGCAGGAGAAGGATGAGTTCTTTAAGGTGGTTTATATCTGTTCAAACGCCAACATAGCCGACCAAAACATTGAGAAATTAGGTGTTGAAAATCGAATGAGCATCAGTGAGAGTCGTCTGTCTATGCAGCATCTCTATATCAAGTTTGCTGAAAAAAAGATTGCAGAACAGCATGAGAAAGTAGAAATGCCTGAATCAATCATTCCGCTGACTCCTTCCACTTCCTTCCGGTTTTACAGTGCGCAAGGAACGGCCAATGAACGAGCCTTGATGTGTGATATTTTATGCGGACTGACTCAATTTAATGAGTATAAGGAAGTTATCAGTGATTTTCTTAGCTGTAATGTAAAAAACTGGCAGGAGCTTACGAACACTTATAACGAAAAAATCAAAGGATGCGGAGATGATTATCTTTTTGAGATGCATAGTAAGTTACAGACGAGATTGTCGGATGCTATTATAAATCAATTGATTGAGTACGCACAAAATGGTTGCGATAATCGTCAGAGGGCAGACATGATCAATAAGCTACGTCGTATTTTCGCAGAAATCAGTATTGACATGCTCGACCCTGACCTGGTTATCATGGATGAGTTTCAACGCTTCAATTCGTTGCTTGAACAAGGCGATGACGAGCAATCCATGCTAGCCAACAAATTCTTTGACAACGAGCGTTCCAATACGAAGATTCTGTTACTTTCCGCTACGCCCTACAAACCTTATTCCACCCTTGAAGAGTTAAATACAAATGGGAATGACGAGCACTATCAGGACTTTATGAAAGTAATGGATTTTCTATATGCCACAAAAGATAAAATGGACCGGTTCAAGTTGACATGGCACACATACTCTGCTGCACTCAAACGTACAAATGTGGTTGATTTAACACCGCTTGTGGCGACCAAGAATGAAGCAGAAGAAGCACTGTATGGAGTGATGTGCCGCACGGAACAGTTTAACAGTGGCATTATAGACGATTCCCATGTATGTGACGTACAGATCGTGCCGGAAGATATCCTTTCTTTTGCAGAGGGGCAGTATCTGATGGATTGTCTAAATCAAGAAAATACGAAAGTGCGCTTAGGTAATCTCCCCATGGAATACGTCAAATCTTCACCCTATTTGTTGTCCTTTATGGATAAATACGAACTGAAGAAACGAATTGCTTCGGCATTACAACACTCAGACGTAAAAAGATATGGAAAAATGGACGCATTGCTTCTATCTAAGTATGCCATCAATAATTATCGTCCCATTCCTGCTGCTAATGGAAAATTAAAGTATCTACACGACCTCGTATTTGGTACACGTCACGAGAAGAAAACACAGTTGTTGCTTTGGGTTCCTGCATCTAATCCATACTATAAAGCCGGAGGTGTATTTGAGAGTAACGAAGCTCGCAACTTCTCCAAGATTATCCTATTTTCTTCATGGGAAATGGTACCGAGAATGATTTCCATCATGATGTCATATTATTCGGAGTTATATACTTTGGGAGAGTTAAAGAAGGTAGAAGCAGAGATACGCTATACTTCTCAAAAGAAGAACCGTTATGGCGAGAATCGTTTCAGAGCCGACGGATTATTAGAGTATCCTTGCCAAACCCTATCCAGTCTTTTCTCTCCTACCACATTTTATGGAGAGATACTTCCCTCAATCCGGAAAATCATAAAACAGAGAATTCAAGAAGAATTTGCACAGAATACTATCATAAGTAGTATTCCACAACAAGGGCGAAACAACGCCAAACTTATTCTTACTCTCATGAAAATACTGGATGGAAAGCCAGTGGAAGCTTTGAACGACTTGTATGTGCCTTCAAATGCATTGGATGTGATGACAGATATTGCCATCGCTTCACCAGCTGTATGTGCTTATCGGCAATCTGGCAATGAAGAAGATGCCCAAATGGTGGCCAAAGCAATCGTCTCAGTATTCAACAAGCCTGAAAGTGCAGCTGTGATAGACCTGATGTATAACAAAAAGAACGATGATGATTATTACGAATCAGTTCTTGATTACTGTGTGGTAGGTAACCTGCAGGCTGTACTTGATGAATATGCCCACATGACACAAACAAAGATGTTGGGACATACTGTTACGGAGGCTATTATTGGCACAAGCAATCTTAGCATAGATACAACAGATTCATTGGGAATGGAAGAAAAGAAACAACTTATGCGTTGTCATTTTGCTATTCCATTCATTGACAAAACGGTCACTGACAAAACTGTCGCTCGTACCACTAATATTCGTAAGGCTTTCAATTCTCCTTTCCGTCCGTTCCTGCTTTCAACGACATCAATAGGTCAGGAAGGTCTTGATTTTCATTGGTATGCCAGAAAGATTGTTCACTGGAATCTACCCTCAAATCCTGTAGATCTAGAGCAACGGGAAGGCCGTATCAACCGATTTAAGTGTCTGGCTATTCGCAGAAATGTGGTAAAATTGTATGGCAGTGAAACTTATCATACATGGGATGAACTGTTTTCTCTGGCTTATTCGAATTTGAAAGGTACACATTCGGATATTGTTCCTTATTGGTGCCTTCCTGTCGCAGATCTGACGGAAGAACAACGGGCAAAATTGGAATACATTGAGCGTATTGTTCCGCTTTACCCGCTCAGCCGCGATCGATATAAGTACGAACGTCTTATCAAGGTGCTTGCCTTGTATCGCATGACACTAGGGCAGCCACGTCAGGAAGAACTGTTGAACCTTTTGAAAAATATGCATCTCTCGGATGAACAGCTCAAAGAACTGACAATTGATTTGTGTCCATATAATAAAAAAAGGGAACGATATACCTGTTTACCCTAAATAAAAAAACGCAATCGTTCGGTTGCGTTTTTTCGTTGCTTTCAACTATTTATGAAAAAAGATAGTTGAATATGAACAAAAAGTCGGATAATATCTCTCACGGCAAACCGTCCGCAGGACTAAATCCACTAAATGCGTCTCAACTTATTACCAACAAATTAAAATAGTCCCTTTTTTGTCCCTCGGGCACTTCGGGGGACAAAAATGCCTATTTTTGAGGTAAAAAGTGATGAAATACAAACATCTGCAAATATGAATTAGCAAAAGAAGCTCGCCCAAAACCCAATGTATTTGTATTTAGTATGGTTTTACTTGCAAAATCTTTGTCCAACATCTATTCCAAACACGCATAAAATGGTTATAGATAATGATTTCAATCAGACTTTTGAGGTTATTCAGAGATGATTTCAGAAAAATTGCCGTAACTTTGCACTCCGCAATATGAATCGATATAGAATGAAACAATTTATAAAGAAAATAACCATTGTATTTTTAACGCTATTCAGTTTTACCACTTTATGGCACATCTCAATATCGAGAAACGCGTAGGTTGCTGACTGACGTGCATAATTATATACATGAAAAGCCAGATAGTGCTATTGCAGTACTGAAGGGTTTAGGGGATCTTGCTTCACAGGACGAGGGTACTGAGGCTTTGTTGCAGTTCTACTTACTAAGGCAGAATATATAGCAACCGATAGCATCGTCTCGGATTCACAGATTCAAAAGGGTCTACAATATTACAATAAGATAAGAATAGTAATAATATTGAAATCAAGTGTTTTTATTTATAAATAAGATTATCAATATATTAACTATGGGATTTTTTACAACGATTTATAGGATAGTTTAATATGAATGATAACAGAACAAATAATTTAGGATTTATTTTTGAAGAATCTTCACTACTGTCCGGAGAAATTTTCTCCGACAAGGTTTTAACTGTTTAACTTCAATAAC
>ERZ780048.9-NODE-9-length-64625-cov-6.46421_pt1 | contig 64625 bp, 65 predicted proteins | sample MGYA00511846_ERZ780048 | MGnify/ENA primary metagenome ERZ780048 (study PRJEB29588, sample SAMEA2157270) | human gut metagenome | biome: human gut; feature: human-associated habitat; material: faeces | place: Denmark | collected 2008/2010 ...
ATTTCAATCAACACAAGAAAGCCGCAAAAGCCAATCCTTTGTGCCGACCGGTCTGCGACACGCAGTCCATTTGCATGCGGGATTACCAGCCGTAGATGTTACGGAGAATCCACCAGAGGATTACCAAGATGAATATTGTAATGATTATCGACCGGTGGCACACGACAAGATATAACTTCGGGTGCTTCTTGCGTAGAAGATATGCGGTTATCAGAACTATGATGTACGGTATCATAAGTACCATGAACGCATTGTACCTGAATGCTGCGGAAATGTCGCCTGTAAGCAATGAATGTATAACCCGCTGTGAACCGCACCCGGGGCAACGAAAACCTGTCAGCTGCAGAAACAGGCACTTGGGAAACAAGTTGCTTGATTCCGGGCTGACTGTGGCATAGATGTAAACGAACAGTCCTGCCAGCAGCAGTGTCGCCAATGTCAGGACTGTCTTTCTAGTACAATGAAACTCCTGCAACTACAACAATGATGAAGTATAGTGCAACCCATACAATTCCGCAAATGAGAGCAATCTGGCTCCATTTCTTGGCATCTGCACTTGCCTGAACCGCTCCTTCGTAGTCACCAGCCTGGTACTTGGTTGATACTTGAGCTGCTTTTACAATTCCCGCTATGCCGAAAGGAAGGCAGCAGAACAGTGTAGTGAGAATCGCATAGACAAGATAGTTGTCCGGACACGGCTTGTGGTTCGGCGTTGTCGGTTGTGGTTGTGATTGTGATTGTGATGGTGTCGATACAGGCTGGGCCTCGCTCAGTTTGTATCCGCAATTAGGGCAGAACGTAGTTCCATCTGCAACTTGCGCTCCGCATTTTGGACAAAAGCTCATAGATTTTTGGTTATATTTATTTCAGTGTATTGCCGTTACCGTCGCGGTAGGTGTTGGCGGCTATCATAATAAGGTCAATGATGGTCCAGACTCCGCAACCGCCGAGCGTTATAAGCATCAATACGCCTGTAACTATGTTTCCGGTATAGAATCTGTGAACGCCCAATGAACCTACCAAGATGCAAAGAATCAATGCGATAAGCCATCTGTCTTCATTGGTTGAAGCCGGCTGGTTTTGATAATTCGCGATTTTAAGTGGCGCTCCGCATTCAGGGCAGAAATTAGTTTCGCCTGTAACAGGTTTTCCACAGTTAGGGCAGTAGTTCATAAAGTTTTACGTTTTCTCCACAAGATAGCAATTGTACAAATAATTTCCAATACAGTTAGGTATGGCTGACAGAGAAAAAGTTGAACAACCTGGCTCTACGTGTATTGTCTAAGACATTGATACATAGTATGTTGGTAAGAAATGCCAAAGACAGGTTGCATGAAAAAATGGGTAACCTGACTTTCATATATATGCGTAAACTGTTGATAATCAGTAGTATTGCCAAAAGTTCGACATGCAGGTTGTTCAAAAACGCAAGGCGAGAAGCACTATCCGGCAGAATAATGCAAGTGGGGATGCAACAATGCTTATGAGAGTTGCATCTCTATATGGATGGTTGATGGGGGGGACTGTCTGAAAAGTCAAATATTCCTCAGTGAGAATCGAAAATCCGCTTCTGGCCTTGTTACTTGTTAGGGGTACGGAGTATTTCAGTCTCGCGAGGACTGGAGGAGGGACAGGGAGTTGATTGGTTATAATGAGGAGGATTGCTAGACAAGGAATCCTTAAACAAATATGATTTGATGCGAAAATTTACATTGGCGGCATTGACCGTCTTTTTTGCTGTCAGTCTTTCTGCGCAGAACAAGTGCACAGTCAGCGGATATATCCGGGATGCAGCTACGGGGGAGACGCTCATCGGAGCGGGAGTTATGGTGATGGTGACGGATGGTGCGTCAGGGGGGAAGACCTCAGGAATATCGTCGGGGACGAATGCCTCAGCGGCGACAAAAGCCAAGTCATCGATGGCAAACTCGAAAATCATTGGCGCCGTCACCAACGAATTCGGATACTATACTATCACCATACCGTGCGGAAACATTGACCTGACATATTCTTATGTCGGATGCGCGGATGTGAAACAAAACATTGACCTTCAGCGAGATACGGTTATAAATATCTCATTGCTCCAGGCGGCTTCACTTAAGGCCTCGACTATTGTCGGCCGTAAGGACGCCGGAATTCAGTCCACTTATATGGGCGCAATGGAAATCCCGCAGGAGATGATCAAGAACATGCCGGTGGTGCTGGGCGAGCCCGATGTCATCAAGACCATTCAGCTGATGCCTGGCGTGCAGGGCGGCATGGAAGGATTTTCCGGAATCTATGTGAGAGGCGGTGGCGCGGACGAGAACCTTATGATGCTCGACGGAACGCCGCTTTACAATGTCAGCCATCTCCTCGGCCTTCTGTCGGTATTTACACCGGAAGCGGTCAAGAAAGTCACATTCTACAAAGGCTCCTTCCCGGCAAGATATGGCGGCAGAGTATCCAGCATCGTCGATGTCAGGACCAATGACGGCAATGCCAAAGGATTCCACGGCTCGGTATCAGCAGGACTCCTTTCGGAAAAACTTCACTTCGAAGGCCCTATCGCAAGTGAAAACACCACATGGTCCTTCAGCGCACGCGGAATGCACACCTTCCTGTTCGACAGGTTGATAAAGGCTTTCGGCAGTCCTGCCAATTATGCCTTTTATGATATCAATGCCAAGTTAACACACCGTTTCAGTGACTCTGACAAACTGTTCGCCGGATTCTATACGGGACGCGATTATTTCAGATACTCCGATTCCGACAAGTCCAGCTCGAGGTATTATGGCCCTGACTATGAACCATATACGAAGTACGAAGAGGAGAATACGAAAATGAACCTCAAATGGGGCAACACATTGGCCTCGGTCCGGTGGAACCATGTCTTCAACAGCAAACTGTTTGCAAATACCTCGGTTTCGTGGAATACATACAAGATGAACATGGTCACCAATACCAGGGAACTTCTGAAATCCGAGACGGAGAACTACGACAAGCAGTACAGGTATTCCTACACGTCAGGCATCCGTGACCTGAGCGCAAGGATAGACTTCGACTATATTCCTGCGCCTACCCATCTGATAAAATTCGGCGGCGAATTCGTGAATCACCTTTACCGTCCGGAAGTGGAGAGGTCGCGCAGCGTAAACAGCATTGGCGGAAATAAGGAAACAAGCGACAAGGTGAACGACGCCAGTCCGAACCTGTATGGCAATGAACTGTCGGCCTATATTGAAGATGATATGACCTTCGGCGAGCATTTCTCGTTCAATCCGGGATTGCACCTGAGCCTGTTCCTGGTCAATGGCCGTACATATTTCTGTCCGGAACCACGTGCAGCGGTCAAGGTCTCATTCGGCAAGGGCTGGGCTGTCAAGACAGCGTATTCAAGGATGTCGCAATACGTACATCAGCTCACATCTGGCAACCTGAGTCTCCCTACTGACCTATGGGTGCCTATTACCAAGAACATCAAGCCGGTAACATCTGACATCGTCTCTCTCGGCACATATTACAGCGGCCTGAAGGGATGGGAATTCTCGGTGGAGGGCTACTGGAAGCAGATGAACAATGTCCTTGAATATAAAGACGGCAAAATGTCATTCTCCTCAGCCGCCGACTGGGAAGAAAACGTGGAGATGGGCCAGGGCCAGTCGTATGGCGTGGAACTCTATGTCCAGAAGACACTCGGCCGCACCACCGGAACCATCTCATACACATTGTCCAAGACCGACCGCATCTTCCGCGACGGCACCATCAACAACGGAAAACGCTTCCCGTTCGTGTATGACCGCAGGCACAACTTCTGCGTCAGCCTGAATCAGAAACTAGGTAAAAGAGTGGACCTGAGCGCAATATGGACCATCGCCTCCGGAAACTGGATGACGGTTTCCACCAGATCTACTCTCACACTTTCGCCGGACGGAAAGGGAATGTCGATGGTGGACTATATTTCAAGCAGGAACAATTACAGGCTTCCGCCGTCCCACAGACTTGATTTCAGTGTCAATATCCACAAGAAGAAACGTCATGGCGAACGAATCTGGAACTTCGGAATGTACAATGCCTATGGCGCCAAAAATCCTAACTGGGTAACTTTGGACAGCAGGGAAGTGAAGAACCCTGACACCGGAAAAACCACGTACATCCCGGCATTGAGCAAAAAGACCTTCCTCTTGTTCCTTCCTTCTTTCAGTTACACATATAAGTTCTAGAAATCATGAAGAAGTCAATATTGATAATAATTGCGGCAATGATGTCTGTTGCATGTGAAGAGTACATTGACCTGCGCAGGGAAGGCCCGGAGAAGATGCTCGTGGTGAACGGAAATCTGGTGGCGGGCGACACGCTGCATACGGTTTATCTTACCTGGGGCATGTATGACGATGTGAAACCTGTCGAATCGGCGCATCTTGAATGCTACGTGAACGGCAAACTGGTGACATCTACGGACAAGGTGACCGAGCCGGACCGGTTCTCGTACTATGCCAATGCCATTCGGTTCAAGGCTCCTTTCAATGCCGGTGACGAGGTCAGAATTATGGTCAATGCCGGCGACGCCCATGCCGAGGTGACAGGTGTCGCTCCCAAGGCGCCTGTTGTCAATGCCGTGGATACGACGTCATTTATGGCGAAGAACAAAGGGGGAGAGCTTGCCGCTTTCTATATGACCAAGGTCCATCTGCAGGACGTTGCCGGAGAAAGGAATTTCTACCGTATGGTAATGTCTTATGAATCAGAGTACAGGGCTTCAGAAGTGCCGTCCGGCAGTCCATACAAGGAAGGCCAGTTCTTGTGCAGGGCCTCCAGGGACATCGTCTTCGACAACAAGTACGAGAGCCTGCTGTACAGGAATCTGAAAACAGGTATGGAAGACAATTCCAGTGACGTGGATAATTATTATGCCAATGAATATAACTTGTTTACAGACAATACTTTCGCTGACAGGGAATATACATTGAAACTGGCTGTGGAAAAGACACTCCTGCATAATTATTATCCGAATTCATGGTCTCGTGACGAATATGTGCCGGCCGAATACGGGAAAATCTGTTTCCGTGTATTGTCAATGTCCCGAAGCACCTATACTTATATGAACGACTACGCATTCGACAATTCGGAGCAGGGCTCCTGGAACTTCATTGATGAAATTCCTTATCCGAGCAATGTCAGCGGCGGTACCGGCATGGTTTCGATTATGACTCCGGCGGATTTTTATATTGACCTTAAAAAGAGACAACAGTAATGAACAAGATAAATTTTGTGCTTGCATTGACATTGACCCTTATGACCGCGATAGCGTGTGACAAGGATAAGGTCTCGTATGATATGACTGAGGCGGCACGTGCCGCGATGGACAGGCTTGTCGGTGAGTATGAGCTCGTCGGCGCGGAATGGGACGGGGCACCGGTGGACCTGAATGGCGACGGAGTGGCTTCCGCTTCGATTTTTGATGAATTGAAAGAGGTGCCGGACCTGACAGATGAAACCGGAATAGAGATAGACATGACGGTGCCGTATCGTACCACCGTGAGAATCAGTCTGTTGATAGAAGATATCTACCTGAACACTTCAAGTGCGTTTTGGAACAAGCGTGTTTATACGCCGACATTCACCGTGGACTCGTCAGGGAATTATGATCTGGGCATTGACCCTTATTACGGGAAAATATCCGATGACGATCGCTGCCAAGGCTATTTCTATAAGATGAATGTCAGGCTGGAGGGGGATGATATCCTGTATCTTTCGGGTTATTCGGTGTTGCGTGACGAACGCTCCGCCCAGCCTGTGACAGGAACCCTCACTTACAAGTTCAAGTGCGTTTCCGGCAAGGGCAAAGTTCCACGCCCTCAATAACATTCTGACACGCCGGAAACCGCCATCAGCAAAAACTGGTGCTGCTGGAGCAATTCTCAAATTATTTCATTAACTTTAAAGGTTGTTTTTTAGAGAATGTGCTGTGTTTTACGTTAGTGAAATAAAGGGAGAGGCGCCGGAAGTGTTTGCGACGCCGTTGCAGAAGAAGGTGTATGAGACATTGGCTCAGAACAATATACCTTTCGGGCGGGTGGATACCGATCCGGGAATAACGATGGAGGATTGCCGAAATATCGATGCGGCAATCGGGGAGAGGATAGTCAAGACCGTGTTTCTGTGCAACCGTCAGCAGACTGTTTTCTATCTGTATGCCATGCCTGCAGACAAACCTTTCATTACCAAGGATTTCGGCCATGCTCTCGGAATCTCAAGAGTCTCATTCGCCTCAGGCGAAAAGCTTATGGAGATAGCCGGGACTGAGCATGGCGCCACTACGGTCCTGAGCGCCTGTCTGGAATCTGCAAAAGACGTGCACATCATCATTGACAGGCAGGTCCTCGAAAACGGCCATTTCTGCTGCACGGACGGCACTGCCACCTGCTTCATAAAACTGGACAAATCCGATCTGCTGGACAAATTCCTGCCCGCCTGCGGACATGTCCCGACGATAATATGACACCACTAAACTGACAGACTGATGAATAACGGAAAAAAACTTGTAACAGCGGCAACGGCGGCACTGAGCCTGTGCGCCTGCGGGAAACAGGAAGTGAAGAAACCCAATGTGGTTTTCCTGCTTTTCGACGACCTCGGATATGGCGATTTGGGATGCTACGGGCAGCAGAAAATCGAAACGCCGAACATAGATGCATTGGCCTCGCAGGGGTTGCTGTTCACGGATATGTATTCAGCAGCGCCGCTCTCGTCTCCGTCCAGATGCTGTCTTCTTACGGGCAAGCATATGGGCCACAGCCAGATACGCGCAAATGAAGAACATTATGTCCCTAAAGACAGCCTCGGATGGAACGGAGTGTTCCTGAATCCGGAAGAACAGGGCCAGTTTCCTCTCGAAGAAGGAACTCAGACGATTGCGACAATGCTGCAGTCGGCCGGTTACAGAACTGCGATGGTGGGGAAGTGGGGACTTGGCTTTCCGAAAAGCGCATCTCTGCCGAATACAATGGGGTTTGACTATTTCTATGGATTTAATTGTCAAGCACTTGCGCATTCATATTACCCTGTGAAACTATGGGAGAACGGCGTGGAAGTCGAGACTGGCAATGACCTCGTCGTGCAGGGTTGCAGATTTCCTGACTCGCTGGATAGATACGATCCGGCCAACTACGAGATATACGGAGGAAAGAATTACAGCTGTGATCTGATGTATGACAAGATGGTCAAGTTTGTGGAGGACAATGCCTCCTCACCGTTCTTCCTGATGTGGACTACAACTGTCCCGCACAGCGCAGTCCAGGCACCGGCCGATGAGGTGAAGTACTATGTGGACAAACTCGGAGACGAGGAACCTTGCACAAACCCTGGAATGTACCTTCCGAACAGATACCCTCACGCGACCTATGCTGCTATGGTTACCCACATTGACACGCAAGTCGGCAAACTCGTCAAGAAACTCAAGGATCTCGGAGTCTGGGACAATACCATATTTATCGTATCTTCAGACAATGGCCCGGCAAGCAACGGCAACTCTCCGATGGAGTATTTCCAGAGCGGCGGCCCGTTCAAATGCGGTAAAGGCTGGGGTAAATCATCATTGCACGAAGGCGGAATCAGGATGCCGTTCATCCTGCACTGGGGCAACAACAAGAATTGCAGACGTATAACACGCATGTCCAGTTTCGCCGACCTGATGCCGACATTGGCGGAAATCACCGGGGTCAATGCCCCTGAGAATGACGGTGTTTCCTTCGCGCCGACCGTTCTGGCGGAAACTCGTGGCGGACAGCGTTATGCCAAGGCCAATGACATGATCTTGCCACCGCAGCGCGACCACGAATACCTTTACTGGGAATATCCTGCATCCAAGGGCTGGGTGGCAGTGAGGATGGGAGAATGGAAAGGCATCGTGCGCAAAGTCCTGAAGGGCAACTCCGAAATGGAACTGTACAATCTCAATGATGACCCGCAGGAGCAGAACGATGTTGCTGCTTCGCACCCTGAGATAGTCAGGTCAATGTGGTCCGCAGTCAGGGAGAGCCATTGTGATGCAAATCCGGAAGTCCCTAAATTCTGTATGGATATAAACTATCCTGATTCACTCTAGGCCTTATGAGACTGTTCCGGTTCATGTCTGTTGCAGTCCTGCTGCTCGCTTTCGCCTCGTGCACACACCGCACGGAGACGGAAAAGCCTGGCAGCGTACTCTATCGGATAGACACGTCAGGAACAGCGTGCCGGATATGGACGTACCACCCTGACGGCAGCATTCAGGACAGCATAACATTGGACAGAAATCTTAAGAGGCTCGTATGCATGTCCTCCAGTCACATCGCCTGCCTTTCAGCAATCGGATGCGACAGCCTGATATGCGGTGTCTCAGGTATAAAGTATATTTCTGACACATTGATACAGAGGCGTTTCGCCGAAGGCAAAGTTGCTGATGTCGGTTCGGATGTGGCGGCTGACTATGAAAGGATATTGTCAATGTCACCCGACCTCGTGACGGCCTACAGCCTGCCGGGTTCCGACTTCGTGAAAAAGCTCCGCTCGTTGGGTGTCAATGTACTGGTGCTCAATGATTATCTGGAGAACAATCCGCTCGGCCGGGCTTCGTATATAAAACTTTTCGGTGCATTGACAGGAAAGACGGCTGTGGCAGATTCTTTATATGAGGCGGTCCGTGCAGATTATGATTCGCTCTCTGCTATAGTGCAAGGTGCTGTAAATCAGGATAATGGGAGAAAGAAAGTCCTTGTCAATGTCCCATATTCAGATGTCTGGTACATCCCGGGCGGCGACAATTATATGTCCCGGCTTATACATGATGCCGGGGGAGAGGTGCTCGGTGCCGTTGCTGGAAAATCCGAGTCCGGAACGGTTTCCGTGGAGCAAGCGTATCTGCTGTCGAAAGATGCGCAGGTGTGGCTGAATACAGGATGGTTCGACTCTCTCGATGCCTTATACGCCTCGTCACCGGTTTTCGGAAAGTTCGGCTGCGCTGACAATGTATATAACAATACTTTGCGTACTACGCCGGGCGGTGGCAACGACTTCTGGGAAAGCGGAGCGGTCCGTCCTGATCTGATTCTTTCAGATTTGATAAGAATCCTGCATCCGGGGCTGATTCAGGATGCCCCTTTGCATTATTATAAGAAATTGGCTAAACAGAATTGATACGATACGAGATATGAAAAAGTTTGACGGAAAAGTCCAGATGCTGGACGCGGGAATGGTATTGTTTGAAGCCAAAAGCGATTTTGGAGACACTTTAGGACAGGTGAAAGCTGAAATGGAAGTCTATGGCAAGGTCCTGAAGCCGGCTGATCTGTCTGAAGCGGAACTTCCGGAGTCAACAGGCGAGTGCGACCTGTTTCTGGACTGGTCCAGCATTTGGCGCGTGCGATACATCTCCTGCCATCTGGAAAGCGCCGACGGTGGTGAGTCTGATCCTCACCGTTATGCGGCTACATTCAAGGAAGGCAACCGCAGCACGATGCTCAGGGGAGTGGTGATGGCTGTCCTACTGGTCGGTTTCGTCCTGGATATAATATTCGTGCACGGTGTGCTGAACACCATCTGCGCAGTGGTTTTGGCTGCATTGACAGCATATGTCTGGATACTTCCGAGCCGCAAGGCGCAGAGGGTAGTGAAGTCTCTGATGAAAGCCTTGAAGCGATAAGAGCAGCGCCTGAGAAGCTGTTCTTAAAAACTAAAGCGACAGTGCTGCTGACCTTCCGGCAAGATAACCGGTGGAGAAAGCGATCTGAAGATTGTAGCCGCCGGTATCTGCGTCAATGTCAAGCACTTCGCCGCAGAGATACAGACCGGGGCATTTTCTGGAACTGAGAGTCTTAGGCACGATTTCATCGCAGGAAACGCCGCCTGCCGTGATGACGCAGCGCTCATAGCCCACATATCCGGCTATGTCGAATTCCCAGTTGCGGATAGCTTTGACAAGAGCACGCATCTTGAGCGTCTCTATTCCTTTGCTTCCGCTTATTATTTCGGGATGGCACTTCATGAAGCCAGGAATTATTTCCCATGGCATCAGTTTGCCCAGAAGCACTTTGGCCATTTGCCGTACGCTTTTGCCCTTGCTTCTCGGGTCCGCCCCCACTTCTTTCCACAGTTCGGCGACTCTTTTCTCGAACTCCTCGGCAGGCACTCCGCTCTTCAGGTCCAGCACCACTTTCACCTTGCTGCCGTTCAGAATTGCCTTCACGGCGTTACGGCTTATCGCAAACACTGCAGGACCCTCGAGACCGCCGTCAGTAAAGTCAATGTCGCCCTCCATTTCCTGAACCTCACTTCCGTTCACGAAAAGTCTTATCCCTATGTTTTTCAATGAATTGCCGCACAGAGCGGTTCCGGTTTCGGAAAGCGCGGCGCTCCTGTCCACGTGCCCTTTAAGTTCAGGACTATTTTCCTCCAGCGGAAGCTTGTACTCTTTCGGAACAAGTGCCGTCAATGAAGGAAAACACTGTTTTATGCTATGCCCGAGTGACTTGGCGAATGTATATCCGTCGCCCGTAGAGCCTGTATTCGGATATGAGAGACCACCAGTGGCGATAATCAGCCTGCCTGATGAAAAACTCTGGCCGTCAGCGGTTTCCACTGCGAAGATACGGTTTCCGAACTCCTCTTCCATGCGTACTCCGGTGACTTGCGCATCTGTCATAACCCTCGCGCCAGCATTCCTTGCCGCACTATAAAGCGCATCCACCACATCCATGGACCTGTGCGAAACCGGAAACGCCCTGTCTCCACGTTCCACCACCGATTCCATCCCGTTGGCATTGAAAAAATCTATCAGCGCATCGGGAGGGAGGCTGTAGAATGCCGGTCTCAGGACATTGGAATTAGACCTTACGTGTGAGGAAAAATCGCTCCAGCCCTTTACATTGGTAAAATTGCATCTTCCCTTGCCGGTAATCATTATCTTTCTGCCCGGTCTCGGCATTTTCTCGAGGACAAGGACAGACGGGCGCTCTTTCGATGCGGTTCTGGCCCCGTAAGCGGCCATAAGACCTGCCGCGCCGCCACCGATAATGATGATGTCGTAATGCATAACTACCTGATGTTGAAGTCAATGATCTGGTTTTCGCAGAATGTGCCCTGGACATTGACAATACCGTCTTCTCTCGACCACAGATGGCTGCGTGACGAAAGTTCTACTGCCACAAGGTCGCCGGTCCTGAGATAAATTCTGCCTGAAGCCTCCGTAAGAGCCGCTTCCAAACTGCCTGTCCCGCCCGCATTGATCCTTAAAATCTCACTTCCTTCCCGCATCAGCACGAACTCGTTTTCGGTGTTCTGCGCAACGCATTTCTGATAGAGAGGCGCAGGCAGGAAGGATGTATGGTCAATGCAGGATGCGGCTGCAAAGTCTTCACTGCCAGTCCCTATCAGATTTTCAGGATAGAGCAGCACGCCGAAGTTCACGCTGTCGTAATACCGGTCAGCGAACCTTGCCCCGACGCATTTCCCCGGCTTGCACACTCTTGCGAACATTACCGGAGCAAATGTCAGGGTGTCAATGAAATCCTGAGGAAAAACGTCTTCGTTGTCCTTTTCCCAAGTCGTGTCCGGCCTGACAATGATATGGCCTGAAGCGGTCTTTACGATGATGTTCATGTCCTTTGAGCGCGAGTATTGAGGCTATTTGCCCTGTTCAAATTTTCCCTTCAGTTTGCTAAGCGCATCGTTAAGAGCTTCACCTTCAAGCGGTTTGCTCATCGCCTCCTTCTTTTCCTGCTCGAACCGCTCTCTCACGCGCGCGAACTGACGCTTAGTGTCCATCGTGAACTCGCCGTTTTCAATCCATGCGAAATACGCCGGCTCCATCTCGAACACCTCTTTGGCAGTCTTGCCGCGGTGTTTTCCGAAACTGATGACCGGCTCGTTGTCCTTTCCGAGCACAAGTCTTCCGGCATAGTCCACTGTGCGTGGGCGTCCGCCTACTGATGAAAGAAAGTCCACATTGTTCTTGAGTGGAACTTCATGGAATTTGTCAGCCTCCTGGTACTTTTCCAGCTCACCTTTGAGAACTTCATATGTTGCCAATGTGTCTGCTTCCGCAGAATGTGCATTCTCGAAATCCTCACCGCCGCAGTAGAAGCGGTAAGCGGCCTTCAAGTTCCTCGGCTCCATATAGTGATAGATCGTCTGCACGTCCACCATCAGTTTCGAGTGCAGGTCAATGTCGATTGCCTCCAGGGTCTGTCTGGCTTTGGCTTTTTTCTCCTCGCTGCATTTCGGGTCTTTCAGCCTGCTGTTGCAGTATGCTCTTACCCTTTCGATTTCCTCAGCCAGCATTGGGAGGTCGAATTTGGTGGAATTGTAACCTGCCAAGTCGCTGTCTTTCAGCCAAGAAACCACTTCCGGAGCTATCTCGATGAATTTCTTTTCACCTGCGACATCCTCGTCCTTGATGCCGTTCACCTGGCTGGCACCCGGATCGATGCTCTTCTGCTTTCCGGCAGAGTAGTCCCACGGACATACCCGCCATGTCTTTACCTCATGATGATGGTCAGGAAATACCTTGACGAAACTGAGTTCCACGATGGCATCAGACACGATATTCAGTCCTGTGCTTTCAATGTCGAAGAACAGGAGAGGTTTTTCAAGATTCAGTTCCATTTTACTTTACCATTATAGGCATTACGATTCCGAATACTTTCTCGGTCTTCAGTTCCTCTTCAGAAGGCTGGAGAAGAGCGGATCTGCGCTTGTCCACAAACTTCATGACAACCTCGTCGCATGACATGTTGGAGAGCATCTCGATGATGTGGGTTGATTTGAAGCCGATGGTAAGCTCGCTTCCGTCATATTGGCAGGAAACCTTTTCGTGTGCTGCGATCTCAAATCCAGGATCCTGCGCGGAAATCTCCAGAGAGCCCGGCGTCAGGTCGAACTTGATGTGGTTCGAGCCTTTCGGAGAACATACGGAGATACGGCGTACCGTGTTCAGAAGCACGAGCCTGTTTATTCTGAGGATGTTGGAGTTGTTCTGAGGAATGATGGTCCTGTAGTCAGGATATTTGCCTACAACAAGGCTGCAGATGACCGTGGTGTTGTCGAATCTGAAGATTACTGTCTTGGAGTCGAACTCTATGGTAATCTCCTCCACGTCTCTGCCTATTACTGATTTCAATATGGCCGCGTGTCTCTTGTTCAGTATGAACGAGCAAGGCTCCGCTGCCTTCACGTCGTCCGCCGTATAGCATGTAAGTTTCTGAAGGTCAGATGCTACAAGAGTAGTTGCCTCCGGCTTGATGTCGAAGAATATTGAGTTCATCACCGGACGGTTGTCCTCGTCTGAGGATGCATAGATGGTCTTGCTGATGCCGTCCACGAGGCTTGCTCCTGTGAATACCACAGTCTTGAAGCCCTCTTCCACGCTCTTGCACTCCGGATAGTCGTCCGGGTTGAAGAAAGGCAATGTGGATGAACCGCTCGACCAGATACATTCGAACTGGTTGTCGCTGATGGTCCTGATGGTGAGCGGCTGGTCAGGAAGTTCCCTCAGGAGGTCATTCAACTGTCTTGCCGGCACCGCGATTCTGCCTTCGTCATCTGCGCCTGAAGTTTCCACAGTGATGGAAGTCTTCATCGTGATTTCCTTGTCAGAGGCGGTCACCTTGAGGGTGTTGTTCCCCAGTACGAAAAGGTAGTTCTCAAGTATTGCTTCATTGGTCTTGGCAGGAATTGCCTTGGATACGGACATGAGTCCTTTCAGCAGTTCTGAGCTTGATGTGACAAATTTCATATACGTGCTATTTTAATTATCTTTTAATATGTGTCAGCCGTCATTGACCTTCCTTCTCAGGAAGAAGGACAGGCTTCTTACAAAGGTAGGTAATTTTCTGGAATTGTGGCATATATTTTGATTTTTCATCTGCCCGGTTACGGACATCGTTGCGGTTTTCTCTGCAGCGTGTCTTTGAATGTGAAATTTTAAAATTCAATGAATATGAACAAATCATTGCTAAATCTTCTGGCGTCAGTCGGTGTTGCCGCACTGACAGCATTCGGCGTAGTCAAGGCTTGTACACCGAAACTTGTATCCGAAGGTGAGACCGCTGCATTGGCAGCAGACGGCTCAGCATACAGAACTGTCAATTTGTCAGCGACGGAATATCCTGATTTTACTTATGCGGCCGAGTCTGCCGTAGATGCTGTGGTCTATGTGAAAGTGACCATACACCAGCAGACATCCGCGATTTCAGATCCGTTCTTCAAGTTCTTCTTCGGTGACCAGATGGCTCCGCAGTCCAGAGACCAGCAGGCGAGCGGTTCAGGCGTGATCATCCGTGCGGACGGTTATATCGTGACCAACAATCACGTGGTGGACGGCGCTACCAAAGTGGAAGTCACATTGAACAACAACAAGACTTATCCTGCAAAAGTCATTGGTACAGACCCTGCTACGGATGTTGCAATCCTGAAGATAGATGCGGAAGGCCTGCCTGTCATTCCTTTCGGCGACTCTGACAAGTTGAGACTTGGACAGTGGGTGATCGCCATCGGCAGTCCGTATGACTTGCGTTCTACCATTACGGCCGGCATTGTCAGCGCCAAGGGCCGTCAGATGCCTCATCCGCAGGGTGAATTCAAGATTGAGTCGTTCATTCAGACAGATGCTGCCGTAAATCCTGGAAACAGTGGCGGTGCGCTTGTGAACCAGAAGGGCGAACTTGTAGGCGTGAATACCGCAATTATCTCACAGACAGGCTCTTTCACCGGCTATTCTTTCGCAGTGCCTTCAAATATCGTGAGGAGGATTGCTGAGGACCTGATCGATTTCGGAAGTGTCAAGAGAGCGTTGCTCGGAGTGTCAATGTCACAAATTGACGACAAAAGAGCTAAAGATTTGAAACTTTTTTCTCCAAAAGGTGTATATATAGAGGAGGTCGTGAAAGGAGAAGCAGCTGACAAGGCGGGAATTCAGAAGGGTGACGTCATCGTCGCAGTGGATTCCACAGAGATTACCACTCCTTCTTCTGTGCAGGAAAAAGTCAGCTCGTACCATCCGGGAGACAAGGCTGAAATAACCATTGTCAGGGACGGTAAGGAGAAGACGGTAGAGGTTACATTCCAGGGTACATCTATGGAAACCGGCTCCAAGGACGTTGACGGCTCGGTGGCATTCTATGGCGCCAAGTTGAAGAAACTGTCCGATGAGACGCGAAGCCAGTTGGGACTCAAGAGAGGTGTGGAAATAGTGTCTGTAGGACCGGGCAAGGTACAGGATGCAGGCGCTGTGGAAGGCTTTGTAATCCTTTATGTCAATGATCAGCCTGTCAGCGACCCTGAAGATGTAATCAACATAGCAAAGAAGGCGAAGAGGGCTATCTATGTCGAAGGTGTTACCAGAAACGGCAAGGCGTCCTACTTTGCGTTCGGCAAAGAGTAAAAAACGTATATGAGACAACTTAAAATTACTAAGTCGATCACCAATCGTGAGAGTGCCTCCCTGGACAAATATCTCCAGGAGATCGGTAGAGAGGAGCTGGTTTCGCCGGAAGAAGAGGTGGAACTTGCCCAGAGAATCAGAAAAGGTGATCAGAGAGCATTGGAGAAACTTACAAGAGCGAACTTGAGATTTGTGGTTTCTGTTGCGAAACAGTACCAGAATCAGGGCTTGAGTCTCCCTGACCTTATCAATGAGGGAAATCTGGGACTTATCAAGGCTGCTGAAAAATTCGATGAGACGAGGGGATTCAAATTCATCTCCTACGCCGTATGGTGGATCCGTCAGTCGATTCTTCAGGCATTGGCAGAGCAGTCCCGAATCGTGAGACTTCCTCTGAACCAGGTGGGTTCGCTCAACAAGATAAACAAGGCGCTGTCGAAATTCGAGCAGGAAAATGAAAGGCAGCCGTCAAGCGACGAGCTTTCAGAGATGATTGATGTCCCTAAGGACAAGATATCTGATACGCTCAGAGTTTCAGGAAGACATGTTTCGGTGGATGCTCCTTTCGTTGAGGGAGAAGACAACAGTCTGCTGGATGTGCTTCCTAACACAGATTCTCCAAGTGCTGACAGAGGACTGGTGAATGAGTCTCTCAATACAGAAATCGAGAGGGCTCTGTCCACATTGTCCAGCAGGGAGCGTGAGATCATCAAATCTTTCTTCGGAATCGGATGTCAGGAAATGACGCTCGAAGAAATCGGAGAGAGGTTCGGCCTCACAAGGGAGAGAGTACGTCAAATCAAGGAGAAAGCTATCAGAAGGCTCAAGAGTCCGTCAAGAAGCAAACTCCTCAAAGGGTATCTTGGATAATTTTAGGTTTGCTTTAAGATGACACCGGAATCATTTATTCAGAATAAGGCCGTTGAGGCCATAAAAAGCGTTTACGGAGCAGATGTCGATGCATCTTCCCTCCAGATACAGGTTACAAGAAAAGAGTTCGAAGGCGACTACACGTTAGTTGTCTTCCCTCTTTTGCGTATTACACATGCTTCACCGGACAATACCGGAAATGCGATAGGAGAGTGGCTCAAGACCAATGTTCCTGAGATCGCAGGTTACAACAGCGTGAAGGGCTATCTGAATCTCCTTTTCTCGCAGGTTTACTGGAACGAACTTTTTGCTGAAATAGCTTCAGCAGAGAATTTCGGAATCCTGCCGAGCACAGGAAAGAACATTATGGTGGAGTTCTCTTCCCCTAACACCAACAAGCCGCTTCACCTCGGCCATATCAGGAACAATCTCTTGGGAGACTCCGTTTCAAGACTGTTGAAGGCCTGCGGAAACAATGTCATGAAGGTGACATTGGTCAATGACCGCGGCGTCCATATCTGCAAGTCGATGCTTGCCTGGCTGAAGGCCGGCAATGGCGAGACACCTCAGTCTTCCGGCAAGAAGGGCGACCATCTGGTAGGCGACTGCTATGTGATGTTCAATGACATCTACAAGAAAGAAGTGGATGCTCTCGTAAGCGGCGGAATGAGCAAGGAAGAAGCCGAGAAAGAGGCTCCTTGCCTGAAAGAGGCTCACGAAATGCTTGTGAAGTGGGAGCAGGGTGACAAGGAAGTGCGTGATTTGTGGAAGAAGATGAACGGATGGGTTATGGAAGGTTTCGATGAGACCTACAAGGCCCTCGGCATTTCTTTCGACAAGACATATTTCGAGTCAGATACATATCTTCTCGGTAAAGAACTGGTGCAGAAAGGTCTGGATATGGGCGTTTTCGTGAAGGACCCGGACGGCTCAGTCTGGTGTGACCTCACTGCTGACGGCCTTGACAGAAAACTTCTTCTCCGTAGCGACGGAACATCAGTGTATATGACCCAGGATTTGGGAACAGCTGAGAGACGTTTCTCAGAGTATAATCTCGACGAGCATGTCTATGTGGTAGGAAATGAACAGAATTATCATTTCCAGGTGCTCAAACTTATTCTCAAGAAACTCGGCTTCAAATGGGCGGACGATATCTTCCACCTTTCCTATGGTATGGTAGAGCTGCCGGAAGGGAAAATGAAGTCAAGAGAGGGTACGGTAGTGGATGCCGATGACCTTATAGAGAAGATGTACGAGGAGGCGAAAGCTACTTCTGAAGAGTCAGGAAAGCTTATGGATATGCCTGAGGCTGAGAGAGATGCACTGTATCACTCCATCGGTCTCGGAGCATTGAAATACTTCATCATGAAGGTCGATCCGAAGAAGACGATGCTCTTCAATCCTAAGGAGTCCATTGACTTTAACGGTAATACCGGTCCTTTCATCCAATATACTCATGCCCGTATCAAGTCAATTTTGAGAAAGGCTGATGAGCAGGGCGTCAGCCACGATGCCGCTTCGCTCAGGAATGACATTGCTCTTTCAGCGAAGGAGGTCCGTCTGGTCAAGATGTTGAACCTGTATCCTGCAAAGGTGGCGGAGGCAGGAGCTGAATATTCGCCGGCAGTGATCGCGAACTATGCTTATGACCTTGCCAAGGAGTTCAACCAGTACTATCACGAAACCCGCATTCTCCAGGAAGAGGATGTGCTCGTGAAGAATTTCAGGCTGGTCCTCATCCAGACTTTGGCGGATGTGCTGACTAAGGCAATGGGACTGCTCGGTATCGTACTTCCTGAAAGAATGTAATTTGACAATATGGCTGAACAGAAGGAAGCATATATGTTTCCGACCTCTGTGAAAGAGGTGGAGACATTAGGCTGGGATTACATTGACGTTATCTTGTTTTCCGGTGACGCTTTCGTGGACCATCCTTCTTTCGGAACTGCATGTATAGCGCGTTGGCTTCAGAAATGGGGCTGGCGCGTTGCTGTTGTGCCTCAGCCGAACTGGCGCGACGACCTGCGGGATTTCAAGAAGTTGGGTGCGCCGCGTCTTTATTTCGGTGTCAATGCAGGGGCCATGGATTCGATGGTGAACCACTATACGGCTTCCAAGAGGCTCCGGCACGATGATGCCTATACCCCTGACGGGAAGTTCGGACAGAGGCCGGATTACGCAGTGACTGTCTATACCAAGATCCTGAAGAAACTGTATCCGGATGTGCCTGTGGTCATTGGCGGAGTCGAGGCTTCGTTGCGGCGGCTTACCCACTATGACTATTGGAAGGATTGTCTGATGCCTTCGGTACTGGTGACAAGCGGCGCGGACTATTTGTGCTACGGAATGGGGGAGAAGCCGATGCTTGAACTGACCCGCGGCATCGAGGCGGGCAGAAGCCGTCACGATATGCACAAGATTCCGCAGATAGCGTTCTATGTGAGCGGAAAGCCTAAGCCCAAGGAAGGTGTGCTGATTCTTCACTCCTTCGAAGAGTGCAAGAGGGACAAGAGAGCATTTGCAGAGAACTTCCATCATATTGAGATTCATGCGAATATGATGCATCCTGATACCTTGTTGGAAGGTACCGGAGACGGTTATGTCCAGATCAATCCGCCTTATCCGCCTTCGGACGAAAAGGATATGGATTCGTTCTGGGATCTGCCGTTCACGAAGATGCCTCATCCTCGCTACAAGGGCAAGAGGATTCCTGCCTACGATATGATCAAGTATTCCATCAATACTCATCGCGGATGCTTCGGAGGATGCAATTTCTGCACGATTGCGGCGCATCAGGGCAAGTTCATACAGTCGCGTTCCGAGCAGTCCATATTGAAGGAGGTGAAAGGTCTTCTGAAAGTTCCTGGATTTGCGGGCAATATCTCTGACTTGGGAGCTCCTACTGCGAATATGTACGGTATGAGGGGAAAGAATCCGGCTCTATGTGACGTGTGCAGGCGCAAGTCGTGTCTTTTTCCTGCTCCTTGCCCTAATATGGACAGAAGTCATGCGAGGGTTCTGAAACTCTATCACGATGTCACTTCGGTCAAGGGAATCCGTCATGCGTACATCGGCAGCGGTATCAGATATGACTTGTTCCTGTCGGAAAACGGCTTCGTGGACAAGACTTCATATCCGTATCTGAAGGAACTGATTCTGGACCATACGTCCGGCAGACTCAAGGTCGCTCCTGAGCATACTGAGGACAATGTCCTCTATTACATGGGCAAGCCGTCGTTCAAGCTTTTCTGCCGTCTGCGCAAGGAATTCGACAAGATCGCTTCGGATGCGGGGCTGCGTACCGGCATTGTCCCGTATTTTATTTCTTCGCATCCGGGATGTCATATGAGCGATATGCAGAAGTTGGCTTCGAATCCGGCATTGAAGGGAATCTATATGGACCAGGTGCAGGACTTCACGCCTACTCCGATGACGACTTCCTCGGTCATGTTTTATTCCGGACTGGACCCGAGAACGATGAAACCGGTATTCGTGGAGCGCAATCCTGACAAGAAAAAGATGCAAAAATCATTTTTCTTCAAAAAAAAGTAAGATAACATATTTGTATTAGAAAAAATTGTCCTATTATTGCATCGCGAAATAAGAAGAACGAAAGACTATATAAAAAGTAACGGTACAAATAATATGGCGACTAATCAGAAAAAGAGAGCGGTTGTGAGCTACGAGAAGATGTCCAAGGAGCTTGCGGCAGCGTTTGTAGAGAAGTATCCGAAGGGTTTCAGTGACTATCTGCCTGACCTGATAAAGTATGACAAGCCGGATGGCACATGCTTCTATGCTGTGACTGTCGAAGTTCCGGATGCTATCTATCTAGTGAAGATCAAAATCAAGACTGACAATCCTGACGACATCGAGAAATGGCTAGAGGAAGATGCCTCAGAGGATGGAGATACCACGGCTCCTGATACAGCAGGAGGTGAGACACTGCCGGATGACAATATCTCCCAGTATTCTTCCAGTGATGATGATGCGTCTGACGCTTAGGAAAAGTACAATGAGAGTTATGCCGGGAACGAATTCTTCGTTTCCGGTTTTTTTTGTCATCGCTTTTGTGTAAGTTTGTACTGATGATGAAATGGCTGACAGAATTTAAACTTTTTTTGAGAGGCTTGCCCGAAAAGAACAAGCTTCTTCTGTTGTCGCTTGTCGTGGGTATAAGCAGCGGTTTGGCCGCTGTGCTGCTTGAAACTCTCGTCAGGGCCATTCATCGTGGCCTGACCAGCTGGTTTGACAGTGCCGGGGACAATTTCCTGTACTTGGTTTATCCTGGAGTCGGAATGCTCCTGTCGCTTCTCATATTGCGTCTTGTGATCAAGGACAATATCGGTCATGGAGTGACCAAGGTGCTGGTGGCCGTATCCAAGAACGAGTCCAGGATCAGACCTCATAATATGTGGTCATCCATATTGACCAGTTCATTGACCATCGGCTTCGGAGGCTCGGTCGGTGCGGAGGCTCCTATCGTATATACAGGCGCGGCGATCGGCTCGAACTTCGCGCGGTATATGGGGATGTCCTACAGGAACATTACCATATTGCTGGGATGCGGTGCGGCCGGTGCAGTGGCCGGAATTTTCAAGGCGCCGCTTGCCGGTGTGCTCTTCACATTGGAAATTCTCCTTTTCAATATATCCATGACGTCAATGATGCCGCTGCTGCTTTCTACGGTTTCGGCCACGATGGTGTCATATATATTTCTTGGCGACAGCCTTCCGTTCGAGTGTACATTGACCCCGTTTGAAATCCATAACGTCCCGTTCTATGTGCTGCTCGGCTTTTTCTGCGGACTTTGTTCATTGTATTTCCTCAGAACCACGCTGAAACTCGAGGACAGGTTGGGAAAGATGAAGAATCCTTATGTCAAATGGGCGTTCTGCGCCATTGGTCTTGGACTTCTCATTTTCCTGTTCCCGCCTTTGTACGGTGAGGGCTATGACGCGCTCGGTCCGCTCCTGAACGGCCAGCCTATTTCCTATGACGGGGAGACTGTACTTTCTTTCATGCTGCACAAGCCGTGGATGGTCCCTGTATTCTTTGCATTGATACTTTTTCTCAAGGTCTTTTCAATGACATTGACCAATGCGGGAGGCGGTGTCGGCGGTACTTTCGGTCCGACATTGTTCGTGGGCGCAATCGCCGGCTTCCTGCTTGCGAGGGTGACCAATCTTCTGATGGCCGGGACTGAGTTTGTGGTTCCGGAACAGAATTTCGTGCTGGTGGGTATGGCCGGACTGATGGCGGGAGTGATGCAGGCCCCGATGACGGCAATCTTCCTTATTGCCGAAATATCAGGCGGTTATGAACTCTTCATCCCGCTTATCATTACATCTACCATAGCGTTCGGAACTATCCGTCTCTTCGAGAAATATTCGATTTATACGAAGCGAATTGCGATGACGGGTGATCTTCTCACCCACGACAGCGATCAGGCTGTGCTTACGCTTCTGAAGATTTCCGATGTGGTGGAGACGAATTTTACTCCGGTATGCATAGATGCTACGCTCGGCGAGTTCGTGCAGGCGATTTCCAGTTCGGCACGCAATATCTTCCCTGTGGTAGATTCACGAGGGCATCTGCAGGGCTATGTCTCGCTTGAGGATGTCAGAAAGGATATGTTCCAGACGGAGCTGTATGATAAGATGCACGTTTACAATTATATGAAATCTTCTCCTGCCTATGTCTATGAGGGCGAGAAGATGGACAGCGTGATGAAAAAGTTCGAGAATACGGATGCCTGGAACCTGCCGGTCGTGAAGAAGGACAGGACTTATGTGGGGTTCGTTTCCAAATCCAAGATATTCTCCGCATACAGGGAGGAATTGAAAGAATTGTCTCAAGATTAATAACATAGATGAAATCCATTTACATTGATTTTATAGCAGAAAAGTTGCTGGTCAAGGACTGGCAGGTGGAAAATTGCGCTGCTCTTTTCGAAGAGGGATGTACCATACCGTTCATCAGCCGTTACCGTAAGGAAAGGACCGGAGGCCTTGATGATGAGCAAGTTGCGTCTATCAAGCATTGGACCGAAGTCTTCTCGGACATGGAGAAGAGGAAGGAGTCGATACTCGCGACCATCGATTCTCAGGACAAGCTGACGCCCCAGCTGCGCTCCGCGATTGAGAATTGTGTCAATGCCAATGAACTTGAGGACCTTTATCTGCCGTACAGGCCGAAAAGAAGGACTCGTGCCACTGTGGCCAAAGAAGCCGGGCTGGAGCCGCTCGCGGACAAGATGTATGCTGTAGAGGTCCGTAATCTGCAGGCAGAGGCTGCCAAGTATGTCAATGACAAGGTGCCTGATGTTGAGGCGGCATTGGCAGGCGCCCGCGATATCATTGCTGAGAGGCTTTCGGAATCAGCCAAGGTCAGGGAGGCGATGAGGTCGGTATTCCGTACAAGGCGTGTGGTGTCCAAGGTGACCAAGGCCGGAAAGGAGAATCTTGAGTCCCAGAAGTTCGAGAACTATTTCGATTATGCGGAACCGCTTTCGAGGATTGCGGCTCACAGGCTTCTGGCGATATTGAGAGGGGAGTCGGAGGGATGGCTGAACGTGAAGATCGACGCTGATCCTGAGAAATGCGGAAACAAGATATATTATGACTTCTGTCAGGAGCGCAGATATCCTGCAGGTGAACTTGCACAGCAGATCCGTATGGCTGTAGATGATGCCTACAAGCGTCTTATAGAACCGTCCATTACCGGTGAAATACTGAAGGAGTTCAAGCTGAAGGCTGACCAGGAGTCTATCCGTGTTTTCGGAGAAAACTTGCGCCAGTTGCTTCTCGCTGCACCTGTGGGCCAAAAAAGGACAATGGCTATAGACCCGGGATTCCGTAACGGATGCAAGACGGTCTGTCTGGATGAGCACGGAAATCTTCTGCATCACGAAATCATCTATCCTCATCCTCCGCAGAATGAGAAGATCAAGGCTATCACATCTATATCATCGATGCTGGAAGACTATGGTATCCAGGCGATTGCTATAGGAAACGGAACAGCGAGCCGTGAGACTGAAGATTTTATAAAACGTGTGCCGCTGCCTGACGGATGCAAGGTGTTCGTGGTCAGCGAGGACGGGGCTTCCATTTACTCGGCGTCGGATGTTGCAAGAGAGGAATTCCCGGATGAGGATGTGACTGTGCGAGGTGCAGTGTCCATCGGAAGGCGTCTTATGGACCCGCTCGCGGAGTTGGTGAAGATTGACCCCAAATCGTTGGGAGTGGGGCAGTACCAGTATGATGTGGACCAGTCTCTTCTGAAGGAAAAACTGGACAATACTGTGGAGAGCTGCGTGAATACTGTAGGTGTGAACCTGAATACGGCGAGCAGTTATCTGCTCAGCTATGTGTCCGGAATCGGTCCGGCATTGGCCTCAGCCATCGTCAAGACCCGTTCAGACAAGGGCGGTTTCCGCTCCAGAAACGACCTGATGTCTGTACCGCGTCTCGGGGAAAAAGCTTTTGAACAATGTGCGGGCTTCCTCCGTATTCCGGGAGCAGAGAATCCTCTCGACAACTCGGCTGTGCATCCGGAGTGCTATCATATCGTCTCGAAAATGGCTTCCGATCTCGGTGTCACTGCTGAGCAGCTTGTCGGAAACCAGGAGCTGTGTTCCAAGATCGAGCCTGAGAAATATGTCGAGAAGGAATTCGGTCTGCCTACTGTCAATGATATTGTCAAGGAACTTGCGAAGCCTGGACGGGATCCTCGTGAGGCGGCGCAGGAGTTTTCATTTGCAGACGACATACATTCGATAGAGGATCTGCAGGTCGGAATGGAGGTTCCGGGAATTGTTACCAACATTACCGCATTCGGTGCCTTCGTGGATTTGGGTGTCCATGAAAACGGTCTGATCCACGTTTCCCAGATGGGCAGAAGAGATGGTAAGGTCACATTGAAACTGCATCAGCACGTGACAGTGAAGGTTATTGGCGTGGATTTCGACAGACGCAGAATATCCCTCAGATTAGTAAGATAATCAGCAGTAATTTTCACAAAAATTAAGAAAATATAGATTTTTCCTTTCAGATTGTTCTTGATTTACTTGAAAACAATTATATTTGTAATGTAATCGTAATAAGATGGCTGAAGGAACAATGAATGGTAAAGCAGGGATGGTGGGAGTATATCTATTTTCGCTTCTTGCTATATTGCTTTGGGGAATGTCGTATTTGTGGAGTGACTCTCTGCTTGCTCTCGGCATTCCTGTGGAATATATAGTATTTGCCAGAATAAGTATCGCCGGTGTGGTGCTGCTTGTTTTCAACCTTGCTACCGGACAGAATATCCGGATGCAGAAGAAGCATGTGCTCAAATTCATCCTCATTGCGTTTTTCGAGCCGTTCATCTATTTCGTCTGCGAAACTTACGGTATCCGCTTCACGGAGTCGCCGACCATCAGCTCTCTCTTGATTGCTGCCGACCCGATTTTCTCCGTTATTGCAGGAATGGCGATTTTCAATGAGAAATTCTCATTGTTCAATATGTTCGGCATCCTTGTGTGCCTGGGCGGTATCGTGATGGTGACTCTGTGCTCTGAGTCCATGGGTGAGCACTTCGTCTTGGGTATTGTCCTGCTCGTTATCGCTGTGCTTGCGCAGGTGGGACATGCGTCATTGACGAAATATCTGACAGATTCTTATTCTCCGTCAGTCATCGTGATGTATCAGTTCCTCATCGGTTCGGTGTTCCTTTTCCCGCTGTTCGCAGGCCCGGGCCTGAAAAACTTCGATGCAGAGCTGTATTTTTCGTGGGACGTCTGGAAGCCGATTCTCTGTCTTGCTGTGCTGTGCTCAAGCATCGCTTTCGGTCTGTGGGCCAATACGATAAAGCATCTCGGTGTAGCGAAGTCCAGCATATTCCTGTCCACGATTCCTGTATTCACGGCATTGGCAGGCTGGATTCTCGGACAAGAACTTCTTACGCCGCTTCAGTGGGCCGGTATTTTCGTGGCTTGCATCGGAGTCGTATTCTCACAATACACGAAGTCCAAGCCGAAATCCCTTTAACGGTTTCTGAATTCAAGTTTTTGACCTGCAGCTATTTCGGTGATGAGGTGGCCGTTCTGAACAGTTAATGTTCCGTTCAGATACACGTCCTCCACCATGCCTTTCAGTCTGGAGCCTTCATAAGGGGACCAGCCACATTTGTAAGCAAGTCCTGCATTGCCTTCGTCGCTGCCGCCGACTGTAAATTCCTTTTTCGGATCAATGATGATCAGGTCAGCCTTGTACCCTGTCTGAATCTTTCCTCTGCCTACGATTCCCAGCATGTCTGAAATCTTTTCGGACAGTACTGACGCTATTCTGGTTAATGGAATCTGCTCTTCATCAGCAACTGTGAGCAGCACGGCGACTTCCTGCTGTATGGAAGGCATTCCTGAAGGGCAGGAGAGATATGGCCTCGCCTTTTCTTCCTTCAGGTGTGGAGCGTGGTCTGAGCCGATCGTGTCTATCACGCCGTCTTTCAATGCATTGCGCAGCGCGGCCCTGTCCGTGGCGGTCTTTATTGCCGGATTGCATTTGACACGGCTTCCCAGCCTGTCGTAATCCTCATCACAGAACCAGAGGTAATTGGCTGATGTCTCGGCTGTTATCTCAGGATTGTATTGCTTGGCCGCGCGTATCATTTCGATTTCTTCTGCTGTGGAGACATGGCAGATATGAAGAGCTGTACCGTGATTCATCGCCAGTTCCAATGCCTTGATCGTGCTGCGTATGCAGGCTTGTCTGCTGCGGATGTTCTCGTGCTCTCTCATCGGGATATTCTCGCCGAATTTCTGCTTGGCATCGGCAAGATTCGCCTTTATGATGGCTTCGTCTTCACTGTGAATGAAAATGCGTGAGCCGCTTATGCTGAACAGTTTGTCGAGGGTTTCCTGTCTGTCCACAAGCATATTGCCTGTGGATGAGCCCATAAACACCTTTACGCTTGCGAATGCCCTGCTGTCATGACAGCGTTCCAGATATTCCTTGATATTGTCTGCATTGACATTGTCTGCTCCTATATGGAAGCCCCAGTTTGCATGGCAGCGTCCTTCTGCGAGGCTGCATTTCTTTTCCAGTTCTTGCAGGCTGACAGTCGCGGGAACTGTGTTCGGCATGTCTATGAATGATGTGACACCTCCAAGCAGGGCTGCTCTGGATTCTGTCGCCATGTCTGCTTTCTGCGTCATTCCCGGTTCGCGGAAGTGCACATGGGCATCGATGGCCCCGGCCATCAGGAGCTTTCCGCTCAAATCCCGTGTGACATCTGCATTGACCCTGCTCTGAAGAGCCTCCGGGCCGACCTTTTCGCTTTCATATTCTGCGAGTCCGTCTTCATCGAAGAACCAGACTCCTGCGATTGTCTCTCCATCAATCAGGAGCGCCCCTTGTCCGGCTTTTTCTGCCGTGACAATGGACGCTCCTGTCAGAAGTACTCTGTTCTTATTCATCTTATTCAGTCTTCTTGGCGTGAATCTTCCTGAACCTGAGTCCGAGGACTCCCCAGAATGCTTCACCGAATATGCCGCCGCTCATCTTGGATGTGCCCGCCTTCCTGTTCACGAAAATGATCGGAACTTCAGCGATCTTGAATCCAAGCTTGTAGGTGGTGTATTTCATCTCAATCTGGAATCCGTAGCCTTTCATTCTTACATCATCCAGGTCAATGGCTCTCAATACCTTATTGCTGTAGCACTTGAAGCCGGCCGTGCAGTCATAGACTTTCATGCCAAGTACCGTGCGTACGTAAACGGATGCATAGTAGGACATGATGATTCTGCCTATAGGCCAGTTGATTACGCTGATGCCGTCGCAGTATCTGGAACCGATGGCGAGGTCTGCTCCGTCCTTGCACGCTTTGTAGAGTCGTGGCAGATCTTCAGGATTATGAGAGAAATCCGCGTCCATCTCGAAGGTGTAGTCGTATCCGTTTGCAAGCGACCATTTGAAACCAGTGATATAGGCGGTCCCCAGTCCCTGTTTGCCCTTCCTTTCAATCATGAAGAGCCTTTCGCTGAATTCGGTCTGCAGTCCCTTCACGATGGCGGCAGTACCGTCAGGAGAGCCGTCGTCTATGATGAGAATGTCGTACCCTCCTTCCAGAGAAAACACCTTACGGATAATCGCCTCGATGTTCTCCTTCTCATTGTAGGTAGGGATAATGACTATTTTTCTGTCTTCCATATTGATTATTTTTCAGATGTTTTCATCATTTCCTTTACGGCAGTCTCCAGCTGTTTGTCTTCGCCTCTGAGCACTGATGCGGGGTCATTGTAAACAAGGATGTCAGGCTCCACCTGATGATTCTCGTTGTAATGGCCTTCCTTTATGCACCAGGAGCCGACCTGAGGGATGCCGAACACGATATTGCCGTTAATCTGTGTTTCCCACCATACGGCAGTCATTGTTCCTGCTACAGGGGTTCCCACGAGCTTGCCGATACCCAATGACTGGTAAGCGTAAGGGAAGCCGCAGGCGTCAGAATAGTTGTCCTCGCATACGAGAACGCAGGACGGTTTTACCCATTTGCTGTAAGGGTCTGTGCCGATGTACTGGCCCCTCGGCTGGTAATTCACATAAGCCTTTCCGCTGAGGAATGTTACCAGGTCATCGTGAAGCCATCCGCCGCCGTTGTGACGTGTATCCACTACGAGAGCGTCAGCAGTACGGTATTTGCCGAGAGCCTTGGAATATACCTCGCGGTAGCTTGGCGAATTCATGCCTTCTACGTGTACATAGCCCACTTTGCCGCCTGAAATCTCTTTCACCTTGGCCTCTCTCTGCTTGACCCATCTGTTGTACATCAGCTTGTAGTCGGTGAATGCAGGCTCCACGAAAATCTCCTGCTCTTTCTTTCCGCCTTTCTTGATGACGATGGCGGTCTTCTTGCCTGCTCTTCCTGTGAGCAGCTGATACCAGTCTTTGCCTGCTTTGATTTCCTTACCGTCGATAGAAGCGATGATGTCGCCCTCCTTGATCTCAGGATAAGCCAATGACAGTGCTCCGTCAGGAAGTACTTCCTTGATCTTCAGACCGTCACCTTCGTAATCCTCATCGTAAAGAACTCCCAGATTTCCCATATTCAGGCCTGACCTGTACTGGAAACGTGCTCCAGTATGCGATGCGTTGAGTTCTCCGAGAATCTCCGACATCAGTTCCTGGAAATCGAAATTGTTGTTTATGTAAGGCAGGAATTGTGAGTAGTTCTCCTTGTAGTATTCCCAGTCCACTCCGTGCAGTTCAGGATCGTAGAATTTCTCCTTGACCTGCTTCCACATATGGTCAAAAATATATTCACGTTCTGCCTTAGGCTTGAATTCATATTCGCCTGAGTATGTGATGGTCTTGCCTTCACTTCCGCTCACGCTCATCCTGCTGATGCCGCCTGCAGAAGGTATGTAGATGTAACTCTCGTCAGATGAAGGGATTATATTGCCCATGACACCTTTCTTGAGGACTTTTACATTGCCTTCCTTCATGTCGCGGACACAGAGGTCGTAACTGCTTTCCAGACGTACTTCGTAGAACAGTTTCTTGCCGTCCTTGGAGAGGTAGTGGTCGCCGAGACGTCCTGAGAATCTTGTCAGCCTGAACGTCCTGTCTGCTCTGTTCTCCAGATCGAGTTTCAACTTCGTAGTTTTCTTCTTGTCCGTACTGTCCTTTTTCTCGGCCTTCTCTTCTTTCTTCGCCTTCTTGTCGTCGCCGGCCATGAGTTTTGCGATTTCATCATCTTCCTTGTCGCGGAGGAACTCAGTCATTGCCTTTGCGTCGAAGAACATGATGTAGATGTCTGTCTCAGCGCCCCAGCTGCCGTGACTCCTGTATCCGTCCTTGTCGGACTGCCATACCATTGCCTTGCCGCCGAGAGCCCAGCGGAAGGCGCCGTCATTGTATCCGCTCTCCGTCAGGTCCGTAACTTCTTTAGTGTCAATGTCTATGAGGGCAATGTCGCAGTTGTTCCATCTGCCTTCTGCCTCGTAGGTGGACAGAAGATAATGGCTGTCAGGGCTCCATTCAAAAGAAATGTCGCCGTCTGAATAGGAATAGTTGACGCCTTTCAGAAGAGAAATGGTCTTGCCGCCTTTGGTAGGCTTGATGACAAGCTCGGTCCTGTCCCTGAGGTATGCTACATATTTGCCGTCAGGAGATACCTGCGGCTGGAAACATGTTTCACCCTTGTCGGAGAAAAGTTCTTCCTTGAATTCTGTGGCATAAGCGAATCTCTTGTCTTCTTTGTTTACCAGTGACGTTCTCCAGATGCCCCAGTTTCCGTCTCTTTCAGCAGCATAGTAGATCGTCCTGCCGTCTTCTGAGAAACTTACTCCTCTTTCCTGAGTGGCGGTGTTGGTGATTCTCTTCGTCGTTTTGTAGTCGGCTGAGGTCACGAACACGTCTCCTCTTATTATCAGCGCAACCTCTTTCTGGTCAGGAGAAACAGCTATTGCAGATGCGCCGCCTGATAATGTAAGTCTCTCAATATCACGCTCATCCTGGTCTGAATACACTGAAATCGCTACCTTTTCACTCTTGCCGCCCTCCTTCAGTGTATAGAGACTTCCGTTATAGGAGTAGGTCAATGTCCCATTGTCAGCGACAGAAAGGTATCTTACCGGATTCCTGGTCTCGAATGTCAGCTGTACGGACTTTTCAGGAGCGGAAATGGAACTCCTGTAGATGTTCATGGCCTTTCCGTCTCGCTCGCTCAGGTAGTAGAATGTGTCGCCGTCGGGGCCGAAGACAGGGTTTCTGTCCTCGCCTGCATAGTCGCTGAGTTTCTTGAACGTGCCCTCTGCATTGATACTTAACTTGCCTTCGGCAGAATTGCCTCTGTAGAGCCAGATGTCTCTTGTCACAGCTGAAGTGTGGTGTTTTCTGAACTGGTCCTCATATCCTTTCCAGTCCTCGTAAAGGATGTCGCCTTTCTTGTTTATGCTGATTTCTGAAATCGGCAGTGAAGTGATTCTTACAGGTCTTGAGCCTTCTGTGTCAGTATAATACAACTGTGCTTCGCCAGGGAATCCGTCGAAAGTCACGTCCTGCTGGATATTTGCGGAGAAGATTATCTTTCCGTCAGGAAGCACGGCACGCAGAGTCTCGTGTCCCGGGTGGAATGTCAGCCTCTTGGGTGTGCCGCCCTCGCAGGAGGTGATGAAGATGTCCTTGCTCTTCTCGCGGTATGATGTGAACACGATATTTTTGCTGTCAGATGTCCACATCGGCTCAGAATCATAAGCGTTGTTGGTCGTAATCTGCAACGCCCTGCCTCCAGTTGACGGTACTACGAAAATGTCTCCCTTGTAGCTGAACGCTATCTTGGAGCCGTCAGGGGAGATGCTGTTCTTCCTGATCCATTCAGGAATTTCCTGACCGCAGAGGAAACCCGCAGACAAGGAAATGGCCAATGCCAATGTCAGTATTCTTTTCATATATGTCGTTTATTATATTCCATCTCGTAAAAATAGAAAGAAAATCTGTATTTCCCATCATTTTCCGTGTATCCTTGCCGCATATTTGCCTGGAGTTTCACCAAAGGTGTTCTTGAAGACAGTGATAAAATATGCCGGAGTCTGGTATCCGCATTGTTCGGCAATGTCAGAGATTGGCATTTCTGTGTCTTTGAGCAATGCGCAGGCTTTTTTCATCCTCAATGTCTTGATAAGTTCAACTGGTGATTTTCCGGTTATGTTCTTCAAGCGCAGATGCAGATTTCCTCTTGAGCAGCAGCTGCCTTCCGCCAAGTTTTCCACAGTAAATGCGGCATTCCCGATATTGGCTTCTATGCAGTTGATTGCGGAAAGCAGGAACCGTTCGTCATCATGCTTCATGTTATATGTGGAATCCACGTACATCTCGATTTTGCTCTTCTGTACCTTCTCCTCATAGTTCTTGGTGAGCTGGGCGATTTCCACATCCTTCATATTCTTTACTTTACGGATGTACCACAGTGCTAGGGCTGTGATTCCGGAAATTACCAGAAGCAGTGCCAGAATTTCCGCAAATGCGCTTTTGTACCATATCGGCCTTACCCTGATTTCCAGTCTGAGCGGGTGTTCGTTCCAGATGCCGTCGCTGTTCGCCGCTTTCAGAAGGAATGTGTATCGTCCTTTGGAAAGATTGGTATAGGTCGCTTCCGTGCCTCTGGCGTCATTCCAGTTCTTGTCAAGTCCTTCCAACATATAAGAATATCTGCAACTCTTCTCCGAAATCATATCAGGACACGAAAAACCTAAGGTCAGTGAATTCTGCCAATGCTTCAAGACAATTTTTTTAGTAATGCTGATATTCTTCTTGAGTATCCTGGACTTGTCTCCAGGCTTGATTTCCATGTTGTTGACTATGAGTCTGTCGATAATAGGCCTTTTGGCTATGGCGTTTGGGACAATGTCTTCCGGATTGAATACCTCCATGCCGTAAATGCCTCCGAAATACATTCTTCCGGTCGTATCTCTTGTGTGTGCGCCTGTACTGAAAAGATCGCATCTGATACCGTCATCGTCTCCGAATCGTCTTATTTCACCCTTGGATGGAGCATATCTGTAAAGTCCGTCATCTGAACTGATCTATAGGTTTCCGTCATTGTCCTCCTCGATTCCTCGAATCGTACTGTTCTGGAATCCGTCCGGATGCTCAACTGTCCCTTTTCCGGTTTTTTCGTCAATACAGGCAAGACCATCGATGGTTCCGATCCATATTTTCCCGTCTAATGACTGGTAGATGCACTGCGTCTGTACAATGTCATTGAATTTGTAGCCGCCGGTCTTGTCCAGAGTGTTGTCCTCATTGACAACATATTTGGAAAGGCTCTCTTTGGCTCCGATCCAGAGCTGGTTGTCCTTATCCTTGCACAGCGACAGGATTCGTGTCAGTCTTTCGGGACTGGTGTATTTTAGGTTGATTTTAGTGGAGGCATTATTATCGATGTCATAGAGGTATAGCCCTATAAGTGTGCCTAGCCACAGTTTACCGTCTTTGGCCGGGGTGATGCACATTATATCCAGCGGCGCTTTCAATTTTCGTGTCGTTCCTTTTTCTATATCTATCTCATGCAGGCCTTGAACCTCTCCTCCAGCGTATGCCTTTTTCCCGTTCCCGCTTACCTGGACACTCCGCATATTGTTGAGAGCATAGTGTGAAACCTTTCCTGTTGGACCAAAGCGATAGAGTCCGTCGTTACGCGTGCCTACCCAGAGTGCGCCGAAATCGTCATGTTTCAATGTGGTTATGATCTTGTCCTGAAGCTGGAACCTGTCCTGGGCATAAGAACGGAATTTGTCACGTTGTTTGTGCCAATACATTGCTCCGCTGTACTCTGTGCCTATCCATACCCCTCCCGAAGAATCTTTGAACAGACTTCGGATATTATTGTCAGGCATGATTCCCGGAGCATATCGGCTTATCTTGCCGTCCTTGTCCATAATCATCACTCCTTCAGATGAGCCGATCCACAATTTCCCGTCATCATCATTGCAGAATGCGAATATTTCGAGCCATTTGTCGCTGCCCGTGTCGATTTTCGAGCTGGTGCTGTTTTTGAAATCGACCAGCATCAGGCCGTTGCCTTTGGTGCCCACGTAGTATCTGTCGTCTCCTGCCGGATATGGTACGATTCCGAATTTCGGCAGTTCAACCGGTTCAAAGTTGCGTATGAGAGAGTCGCATGAAAATCTGAGAGACTCGATGGCCTTGTCCCTTGTGCAGACTATTATACGGTCACCGTCCTTGCAGATTGAGTAGTAGGTCAATGATTTGCCTTCAAGTTTGATCTCTTTGGAAGAGTCAGTATCCAGGTCATACAGGAATGTGGCATGTCGCGTGGCCGCAAGATACTTGTTGTCAGCTACTTCCATTACGCATTCTACTGTCACTGCGTCCTTGATGCTGATTCTTTGGAAATCATCGGTCTCCTCTCTATAATAGGAGAGTCCTGAGGAAGTGCACACCCAGAGTCTTTCCTTCGAGTCAATGAACAGGTCATGGACATTGTTGCTCTTAAGACTGTTCTTGTCATTGTGCCGATGCCTGTAAATCGTGAAGTCTGTCCCGTTGAACCTGTCGAGTCCGTCAGCTGTTGCAAACCATATGTTACCGGATGAATCCTGCTCAAAGTCAACAACAGTATTATATGACATCCCGTTTCTGACAGAAAAATGGGTGAGCCGCTGGCGGATAAATGAGTCATGGCCTGATGCTCCACATAAGTAGATCAGAAATAGTGTCAATGTCAAAAGTGGTCGTTTCATTGTGTATCGTTTTGGCCGCTCGCGGGCTGTTTTAGCATTATTGATACAAATTTATAATTTTATTTTCGATTTGTTGTGACAAAATTGAAACAGAAGTCTTCATAATGCGTATTAACTTTGTAGGGCACGTGATTCAGTAACATGAAAACTGCAAATTATAAAAACTAATACCAATTATAGTCACTATATGAAAATCAGAAATTTGTTATCCTTGTCAATGTTGGGCATAATGTTTATGTTATGCTCGGATGTTGTTTGTCTGGGAGCTGAAAACCAGAAGAATGCTTCCCGTATTCTGTCATTGAACGTCGGTGGCCCTGCAAGAGAGATTGTTGAAACTCCGCCATTTACGGAAATCGAAGGCCTTCATAATGTGAAGATCTCAGTAAGGTTCCGTCCCGATGCCGGTTTTGATGATGTGCTTCTTTTCTCTGTAATCAATGGTGGAACCATTACTTCTGCCACTCTTGACGGAAAGACAATTCCGGACAACCTTATAGAATATATAGTCAACAGCGCCAACCTCCGTTTGACCAAGGACATGCTTCAGCGTCCATCCTCGAAGGCGAAACAGCATAAATGGCACAAATTGGAATTGAACGTAAGGAATGCATCCAATTCTTCATGTCTCAAGTTGGCAGGAGCGTCAGCCGATTCCTCAAACCACGGTTTCTTTGTGGACTCTATAGAGGTGACCGACATGGGCGAGGTGCAGCGTTCTACGCTCCGTGTGCTTTACTGGAATATTCAGAACGGAATGTGGACGGACCAGCCGTATGGTTACAAGAACTTCATCGCTTGGGTGAAAAAATATGATCCTGACGTATGTGTATGGTGCGAGGCGGCTTCCATATATAAAGATCATTCAGGACAGAAAGCTCCTGCAGAGGAAAAATATCTTCCTGCCGGATGGCCGGAGCTTGCAGGAAAGTATGGTCACTCCTATATTGCTGTAGGCGGTCATCGTGACAACTATCCGCAGGTGATCACTTCCAAGTATCCTATTGAAACACTCCTCAAGATTACGGATACTGATCAGCCTGGCAGACCGGTATCTCACGGTGCTGCTGTACAGCAGGTGGATGTGAACGGAAAGAAAATCAATTTCATTACTTTGCACACTTGGCCTCAGCAGTGGTGCTTTACCGCTGCACCGGATGAAAGGAAGGAAAGCAGAGCTAAGTTTGAAGGAGACAAGTATCGTGAATTCGAGATGAAATATATAGTTGACCACACTGTCAATGCTCCTGAATTCTCTTCTCAGACGGAATGGCTTATGATGGGTGACTTCAACTCTCCGTCAATGCTTGACGAGTGGCATAACCAGATGCTCGAGAAAACTCCTACCAAATATCTCTGCCAGAACGTAATCAGGGATAACACCACTCTTGTGGACATTATCGGCAATTACTATAAAGGATACTACATGAGCTCTACAGCAGGAGGTTCACGTATCGACAATATGTATGCTTCACCTTCGATGTATTCGAAGGTCAGGAACGCCATGATACTGATTGACTCCTACACGACACTCAGAGCGGACAGCACCTATCCGTCGGGCTTCTATCATCCGTCTGACCATCGACCGATTCTTGTTGACTTCGAGTTGTAATGAAGTTTGATACAAATTTATAATCCGATTGCGACAAAATTTAAATCGATTTGAGATATTGCGTGCTATCTTTGTTTTGTCTGACAAACGGTGTGTTGCCGGACATTGGACCACAAGAACTAATATCAATTATTATTCACATATTATGGGCAGCAAAACGAAGTGTACAATGGTCGTAAGGTGGGATGAGTGTGTAAATGCTTGAATGTGTGTGCGATGTGTGGGTGTTGGTGGCTTGGATTATTCAAAACGAAACGGACAAAAGGTTTAATTTGGTTTAGTTTCCCTTTAATTTCAGGGGTGAAGGTGTTTAATGCGCGTTTAATCGAGGCTTAATACCGGCTTAATTCGGTTATATTTCGAGCGGTCAGATGGCTTGTTATCGGGCTTTCTGGCCGTTTCTTTTGTGCTGCCGTGTGATTGCCAAAGAAAGGGCTGAAAGTGGCTTGTAGCGGCGTTTCTGTTGCTATTTCAAGGGTTGTGGCAGTGATGGAACGGCAGGGTGGAGGAGTATGTTGCTTGAATGCCGTTTCAAAGGCGTTTAATGGGTGTTTAAGATGCCGTTAAATGCCGTTCCGCGTGGCGGTCGAAATGGGGCGTTTTGATAGGGTGGAGTAGGGGAGTGTTTGTGTCCGTTTCGTTGCAAAAAGTAGGGTTGGGCATACAGTTGGGCATACAGTTGGTTATACTTTCGACCATACGAATAGCCCCCCATAACGGAAAAAATCGGCATCAAAAAGCCGCTTTTTTGCGAAAATCTACCCCTTTAATGTCCGAATGGATATAGGAAAAATATCCGTTAAATGGCGTTTAAGTAGTTGTGTTTCAGTATTTAATGCTATTTAATGACTATAAAACGAGCGAAAACAGCATGATTTGCCTGTTTTTACCTATGATGGGAGGTGTATAGGGATATGACATTTACCCTACACTTGCAATACCGGAATTCGGGACATCCGAAGCATCGACCCCCCGTCTTCGTTCCATCACACTGATGCGTTCACGCAGTTGCCCTATCTCTTCGGCCTGTTCACGAATGATTTTATCCTTCTCCTGCAACAGTTCAAGTAGTTTATCTTCTAATTTAGAGTTGCTAATGGGTGATGTTTGATTTTCAATTTGGTTTCGTATCATCTCTCCCCTATCCAATAAAAGCCAATCACTTGATAAATCATTGTAAGCGGTCAAAATTTTGGCTATTTTATCTCCGCCGAGTTCGCTGTATTTTGCATTGCCCTTAAAATTAGACGGTGCAATCCCCATAGCTTCAAAGAAATCAGTGCGTTTAATCCCTTTGAAGTCTAAGTAAGCCAGTATTTTTTCTTTTATGGTCATAATTTTGTCCTTAAAACTTTGATAGGTCAAAATAATGACCTATATTTGCAGCGTGTAATAGGTTACACAGCGGCCAAAGATACGAAAAGGCCACGAGATTAACGAATTTTTGAAATTAAAGAATATGAAAGCAATCAAGGTGTTTATCGACATGGAGGAGCAACATAAGATGTTACCCCTTATTGAAGAGTTGAACAGGAATGACGACATCGCCATGATGGGTGTCGGCGAGACCGAGTTCGTGATAGCTGCTTCCGGCGCGTGTGCAATGGCTTATGCGAAAGCAGTCTTGGCCAAGACTCTCAATGATTGCACGATAGAAAATTGCAAGTGATTATAAACCCATAAATGTTAAAGGATATGGAAAAGTATATTGCTGTGACGAAAGAAACGCGCGAGTATTTGCGCAAGTTATTCAAGACCACCGATGTGACTGTATGGCGGGCTTTGTACTTTGACAAAAGAGCAGGCAATACATTGACCGCACGGAAAATCCGCAAGGCAGCGCAGGAACGTGGCGGTATCTTGATGGCCGTATGCCCTATGATGGAGACGATGCACGATGCCGACGGCTACATGCGGCAATACTTCCCCAATGGCGTGATGGTGGAGTGCAACAAGGAGACCGGGCGCGTGGAGATAATCAAGGACGGCAAGGCCGTCGAGGGCTATGACAAAGTAAGTATCAACCAGCTGTACCAGATACAGGCGAGAGCGGAAAGGATGTGATATGGAAATCTACGGAAACACGCTTTGCATCAGCCATGCGGAATTAACGGACGGCATATTGTCACAGTCTAACATCTATGCGATGGTTAGGCGAGGCAAGCTGCGCCAAGTCCGCCGAGGCTGCAATAACACGCCCGCGCTGTTTGCCGTCGATAGCCTTCCTTTGAAATACCGCACGGAAGTTTACCGCCGTCACCCGGACTTGCAGGAAAAGGCGGAGAGCAAGCCGTTCATGGACACGATAACTCCCGACGGCGAGGCGATGGCGTTCTATGCCGAGTATGTCTTGGCTGACGGTCGCCACCTGACCACGGAAAAACAGGCGGAATATGCCAACAACTGCGCCATTATGAACGCCTTCCGGCGCGTGATAGAGGCGAGCAACAGCCACAGGCTGCGCCAGAGCAGGCCAAAGCTGAACAAATGCGAGTTCTGGCGCAAGGCGGCAGCGGCGTTGCCACGACTTGCCGACCGCTATCCCCACTCGCTGCCCGAAAGCCAACGCCGTTTGCAGCGCAAATTCAACGAATACATGCGCGACGGCTATGTGTGCTTCATCAGCAAGAAGTACCAGAATGCCAACGCAGCCAAAGTGGACGACGACATCAAGGAAAGCGTCTTGGTGCAACTGATAGCCCACCACAACAACCTCGACAATGCGGCGGTCGCAGGCCTTTACAACGCTGTCGCCCGCAAGCAGGGATGGAAAGAGATAACCGCCTCCACCGTCGGTGTATGGCGCGACAAATACGACCTTGTGACCGCCGCCGGTCGGCTCGGCGCGACCAATTTCCGCAACACCAAGAGCATGCAGGTCAAACGGACACGCCCGACAGCCCCGTTCCTGATGTGGACGCTCGACGGCTGGGATGTAGAACTGCTTTACCAGACCACAACGACCAACAAGAACGGCCACAGCGTTACCACCTATTGCAACAGGCTCACTCTCGAAGTGGTACTTGACCCGTGTTGCAATTACCCGATAGGCTATGCCATCGGCACACACGAGACCCCGGAGTTGATAAAGGAAGCCCTGCGCAACGCGGCGCAGCACAGCCGGGAACTGTTCGGGGTGATGTACCGTGCCAACCAGTTGCAGTGCGACCATTATGCCATGAAAGCCATGACACCGCTTTACAGTGTGATGAGCGACAAAGTGACTCCGGCGCGGGTCAAGAACGCCAAGGCAAAGGCGGTCGAGCCGTATTTCGGCTATCTTAACAAGACTTACTGCAAGCTGATGAACAACTGGTCGGGGTATGGCGTAACCACAGATCCGAAACGGCAGCCGAATGCCGAGGCACTCAACCAGCTGCGGCACGGTTTCCCCGATGAGGAGGGTGTGCGCAGGCAGATAGAGGGCATCATTCAGATGGAGCGGCAGCGCAAGGTGGCGCAACTGCGCAAGATGATGGAAAACCTGCCCGACGAAAGACGGCTGCCGCTGACACGCGAGCAATATCTGCTCAATTTCGGCGCAGAAACAGGCTTCAGGAACGCCATCGAGGGCGGAGGATTGCGGCCTACTATTTTGGGCATCAAACGCGACTATGATTGTTTTGACATCAATTTCCGCAGATATGCCGGTGAACGGTGGACAGTCAAGTATGACCCCGACGATTTGGGCGAAGTGCTTGCCGTGAGTGAGGACGGTTCCCTGCGCTTCATGCTGACGGAAAAGTATGTGCAGCCGATGGCACTTGCCGACCGCAAGCCGGGCGATGCCGCCGAACTGCAAAAGGTCATGCAGTTCAACCGCGACCTTGAACAGCATGTGACGGAACAGTTGGCCGAGGCATACGGAAAGACCGAACAGCTCATACAGGACAACCCGCAAATCGGCAATATCCTTGGCCGCCTGTTGATATGCGACAGCGACGGCCAGCACAAACTGCCGAAAGCGAGGAAAAGGCTGCAAGCAACCGAAGCGGAAGCGGTGGAAATCCCCATCGTTCCCCAAGGCGCACCGGCAGCGGACAAAGACGATTATTCAATTTTTTAATAAGCGATAAACCATGTTGAAGGACGAAAAACAACAGATTGCAGCGCGGTTGAAAGACTACTGCGCACAGAAAGGCAGCCAGAACAAGGCGGCCAACAGTATGACAGGCGTGAGCAGCGCGACGGTAAGCAAGGTGCTTGCCGGTGATTGGGACACGATAAGCGATGACATGTGGCGCACGATAGCCTCACAGGTCGGGCATGAGCGCAAGGGCTGGAACATCGCCCCGACACAGGCGTACAAGCGCATGACCTTCCTGCTCACCAACGCTCAGCGCGAGAGCCTCGTGCTTGCCGTCACCGGCGATGCGGGCTGCGGCAAGACGGAAGCCATAAAGAACTACGCCGCCGCAGGACGGCATGTTTACCACCTGTGCTGCTCGGAGTATTGGAACAGGCGCACATTCATGGGCAAGCTGCTCCGCTGCATGGGCATCGACTTCACGGGTTGCACGGTGTCGGACATGATGGATGACATCATCGACACACTCAAACGGACTGACAGCCCGTTGGTGGTGCTTGACGAGGCAGACAAGCTGAGCGACCAAGTGTTCTACTTCTTCATCAGCCTTTACAACCAATTGGAGGGGCATTGCGGCATCATGCTTTGCGCCACCGACTTCTTGGAGAAGCGCATAAAGAAAGGGTTGCGCACCAAGCGCAAGGGATATGAGGAAATTTACAGCCGCATGGGGCGCAAGTTCGTGAAGCTGCAAGTCATCAATGGCGAGGACATCGCCGCCGTATGCGCCGCCAACGGCGTTACAGACCCCAAGGCGGTAAGAACCATAATAGACGATTGTGAATGCGACCTACGCCGCGTAAAACGCGCCGTGTGGGCTAAAAATATGGAGGATGCGCAATGAAAAGGATTAAGATAGAAGAAAAGCCTCAGAAGTGCTGCCTGTGCGGCAAGATGTTCACGGAATACCCCAACAACCCGTACCCGCTCTCGGACGTGGGCGTATGCTGCCGGGAGTGCAACACGACCAAGGTCATACCTGAAAGGTTGCGAATGGTAAAAGAAAGGGAGGGCAAATTATGAAACCGATGCGTGTGGATATGGTAGTGCCTGCGGCATCCGTGCCGCGCCTGCTTGACGAATGGCTCGACAGGGGTATAGCGGTTGACATAACCGTCCGCAAGGGTACGCGGAAAGGCAGGAAAGTGGTCGTTCTTGGCATCTATGGCAGCACACAGGAGGACATAAACGCCAAGATAGAGGCATTGGAAAGTTTGATAAACTGACGATATGGGACGGGCGATAAGCAACAAGAACGTACTGACGGCAAAGTTCGAGGTCGCCGAGTTCGACGGCGCATTCCTCGCCAGCTTCGGGAAGCCGGAACTGCGCGGGGCGTGGATAATCTACGGCGGCAGTGGCTCAGGCAAGACCTCGTTCGTGATGCAGGTCTGCAAGTACCTCACCCGCTTTCGCCGCGTGGCCTACGACAGCCTCGAACAGGGGCTGTCCCTGTCGCTCCAAAAGGCATGGGAGCGCGTGGGCATGGAAGAAGTGGGCAACCGCATCATCCTGCTCAACAAGGAGAGCCTGAAAGACTTGCGGCTGCGTCTTGCGAAGAAGCAAAGCCCGGACGTGGTGGTCGTTGACAGCGTACACTACTGGCTTGGGTTGAAGATGAGCGACTACATCAATCTGCGGAACGACTTTCCCGACAAGCTGTTCATTTTCGTCAGCCACGAAAAGGGCGGGCAGCCCGACGGCAAGCTCGCGCAGAAGATACGCTATGACAGCGACATCAAAATCCGGGTGGAGGGTTACAAGGCATTCGTCACCACACGCTACGAGGTGGCTGAACGCGGCGAAGGCGGCGCGGACTTCATCATTTGGGGGCAGGGCGCACAAGATTATTGGGTAGATAAAATGTAAGGACATGGCAGAGAACAGGACAATGGACGAAATCCACAGGGGCATTTTGAAGAAGTTCCACACCCTTTGCGGCGTGCTGGGGCTTACAGACGACGAGAAACACGCCATAGTGAGCAGCTACGGCGTGGACAGCAGCCGCGACATGGACACGCACGACTTAATAAATGTGTGCGCCAAGCTGTCGGAACAGGCGAACAGGAAAGCCGGACATGGCGAGATTGACAAGTTGCGCAAGCGTGTGATGGCCTCCATCGGAGCGTATCTCCGTGCGACAGGCCGCGAAAGCAACGCCACGGTGATAAAGGGTATTGCCTGCCGCGCTTCCGGGTATGACGATTTCAACAAGATACCCAAGGAAAGGCTACGCAACCTTTATTATGCGTTCAACAACAAGGTCAAGGACGCGCAGAGTGTCAACAGCCTTACCGGGGCTATGGAAACCGCCGCCCTTTTACAATTTGCTGACGGCAGCAAAGTGATATTGAACTGATTGTATAACTATAAAAATTGAACAAAATGAGTTGGTTTACAGAAAGCAACAGGCCGAAGCACTTCAAGTATGCCATTTTGTGCGGCCTCGCAGGAACATTCCTCTTCGCTTTGGGCGTGGCTATGGGAATGGAGTACAAGGATTACCGTTATGGCAACAAATGGGATTGGCTTGACATCGTTGCCACTGCCTTGGGCGGTCTTGTCGGTCAGGCGTTGCAGATATTACTAATCCTCCTAATTGCATTTTGAGATGGGAATGGTCAAGAAAACGCTGCTATATATGGCGTTAATCCCTTTGGTGGTGACTGGTCTTGCCCTTGTCATGGTAGGGGTATTGTTGAAAGCAGCCGGTTTCCTGTTCGTATTTGATACGGACAGTGCGGAAGAAGAAATAAGAACCATCGGGTCATGAGCGGGATATTGATAAAAGAGGTCAAACGGCAAATCAAGGAACAGACCTGTGACCTCGACACTCCCGAATATGTGGAGTTCCTGCGCGAATTGGCCGAATGGGCGGCATCGGAGGCCGATGTTGCCGAATATGTGGCCGAAAGCGACTTTGAGAATGACGATTAAAAGACATTTAACAACCTATTAAACAGCATTAAAATGGAAAAAGTAGAAATGACGGCTGAGGAACGCCGGGAATTTGAAGCATTCCGTGCCGAGAAACAGAAAAAGGAAGAGGCTGCAAGGCGCAAGCAGCAGCGCGAGGACTATGCCAAGATGGTTGACGACGAGGTTGCCACCGCCATACCAGTGCTGCGCGAGCTGAGCGGGAATATCAGGACGGTCAAGGACACCGTTTTCGGAAACTTCGACACTATCCTGAAGATGAAAGCCGAGGTGCTTGGGCTTACCAAAGACGACCAGCGCAGTCACACATTCACCACCTCTGACGGGAAGCTGCGCCTTACCATTGGCGTGAACACCATCGACGGCTACCGCGACACGGTGGAGGATGGCATTGCGATGGTGAAGGCATATATCGAGAGCCTTGCCAAGGACGATACGAGCAAAGCCCTTGTGAATGCCGTCCTGCGCCTGCTGAGCCGCGACCAAGCCGGGAATATCAAGGCAAGCCGCGTGTTGCAGCTCCGCCGTATGGCGGAGGAGGCTGGCGACGAGAAGTTTATCGAGGGTGTGCGTATCATCGAGGAAAGTTACCAGCCTATGAATACGAAGAAGTACATCCGTGCCGAATACAAGAACGACAAGGGTGCGTGGGTCAGCATACCCCTTGCCATGACCGACGTCGATTAAAAAAGGCGACCGACTCCATCCGCCGAAGCTGAACAAAGCCGGTCAAAGCCCGATGTTAAAGGACTTTGCAAAGATAGCATATTTCGGCGAATGGAGAAAAGGAAACACCATGAATCGACCATCAAGCGGGTGCAGTTGGTTAGAGAACTGACAGAACGCTACTACGAGGCGGGCAATAACCAAAGATGTTATAAGGCGGTTTGGCGCAGATACATCAATCCCATTTACCCGATGTGCTACCGCACATATTTGAATTATCTGAATATGCCAACACCGCCGCCTCCACCTCCGACACCATTGCAATTGTCCTTATTTGAGTTTTTCGATGAAAGCCCTCGCCGATGAAGCGGGGGCTTTGTCGTCACTGCCCGACCCTGATTGTCGCCTTGTCGAGTTTTGTGATGGCGACATTGGACGGCATGGCGGTGGTGTCCTGCGCCCGGGTGACATACCTTTCCACACTTTCGATAAGTTCCGCGTGGTTGTGGTTGGTTGCGGAGGTGGTGAGCATGAACGAGGCGAAGTTTTCGCCACCCAACCGCTGCATGGCCGCATTGATACGGTCGATAAGGTCGAAGTAGGCCAAAGCCTCTTCCATGCGGCTGTCCTTGCTCCCATTTGTGGCCATAGCCCGGGTCACGATGTGCAGGCGTACCGCAATATCGCCCATCCGTGCGCTGTTCCCCTGTTGTCGCCATTCGATGGTTTCAAACTCTACGAAAACAGCGGGTAATGGAAAGGCTGCGCCGCCGTTCAAGACATTCACATTATCGTTCCAAAGGTCGATGAACGCCACGTCCGGGGTCTTTTCCGCAAGCCGGTCGCAAATGGCTTTGAATATCTGTTTCCTCATTGCTTAATGAATTTTGAAAGTTGTATGTTGAAGTCGGCAAGATTGTCGTTGATGACCCCCTTGATAAGTTCCTGTGTCCGCTTGCCGTCACCGACAAACTGGCGTTGCGGCATGGTAAACTTGCGCGTGTGAGCCTTGACCGTGTAGGTCTTGCCACTTTTGCTGCGGCGGGTATGGGCGCGGACGCTTTTTGTGCCTTTCCCGCCCTCGTTATGGATTTGGGCATACGGCACGGCAGAGGAGAAACGCACACCATTGGGGCGTTCTTCGGCCTTGATGGAGCGTCGCAATGTACCAGTGACGAGCAGCAGCGAGCCTTTCGCATCCGGGTCGGCACGTTTTTTCCACTTTTTCGTGAAAAAGGCTTTGCGCTCGAAGTTTTTGTCGAACTCTTCCGAAAGTTCCACGCGCATATCTCGGATAATGTTCTTTTTTAATTGTTCTGCGTCAATCATTGCGGTAAGGATATAAATAAGTACCTTTGTGCTAAATAATGCTTGAATGAAACATTTGATAGACGAAATAGAGGAACGCCCCTATCTGTGCGAGGACTGCAAACACTTTATCAAGGGCATAACCTGTCGCGCTTTTGATATTATCCCCCTGAATGTTTTTGAAAACCCGGAGGGGCATACGTCCGTGATACCCGGACAGAACGGCGATTATGTCTTTGAGACCGACAAGCCTCGTGACGCGATGCGGGTTTATCGCGATGGAGGTGAAGAGCCGGAAGAGTGATGCTTTTCGGCATAGAGCTTTTTTATTAACATACCAACCGCAGCCGCTATCGGTCGCGGTTTTTCGTTGTTAATGTATTCAGACCATGCTTCCGCTATGAATTCGGCAGCGTTTGTTGTCCCATATTTCGACAGGTTTTCAGTGATGTCATTTTTGCCTTTTGCCACTTGTTCATTATATACGCTCAAAAAGTCCTTATGACTACGCAGCCCGACAAGCCTGTCTATTTCATGCCCCAGTTCATGGTCTATAACGGCTTTGACAGTTCCGCATCCCGGTGGATGCCATTTGGACTTGCAGTCGCTTTGCAATGACTTTTCTATTTTTTCGCCAGCCCATGAAGTATTGAAACAAATGCCGCTTAATCCCATATCTTTTGCAAAGCCGTGTGAATATGCGTAACAGTTACGGCAACTTCCGACTTTTCGAGCCCATTCTGCCGCCCAGCGTTTGAGTGTTTCCTCGTCCCTGTCAGGATAATCCTTTTTATATTCTTTCAGCTTTGCCTCGGTCAGCAGCTTTATGCGTCCCCGGATAGAACCGACAAAGAGCGTTTCTTTTTTCAGTTCCGGGAAGCGTTGGAAATGCTCCTCCACACTTCTATAAATGGCTTCTATCTGTTCCATGTGTTTCGATGTGAAGCCGTCAAGCGCACAGTTCACGCCGAGATTATCACGGAAAAACTTTTCTGCCTCTTTGACCGTTTTAGGTGTCCATTCCGCCGGTACATAGCCGTCGATGGCGTTTTTGACCTCTTTCGGGGCTTTGTTGTACGGGTGCTTGGGCGGGAACAGTTCGAGCGACTTGCCCGGATTGTATCGGAAAATCGCCTTTTTAGCCCCTGCCGTGCATTCCTCGCCCCTTTTTATGGCATCCTCCGAGTTGGAACGCGGGTACTTGTTGCGGCGCACTTGTACGGCTGTGCAGCGGCAGTTCCAGCCATTGGGCGGGTAATAGCTCTCCCAGAACGGGTCTGACGGCGGCAGCGTGATGCCGTGCAGCAGGGCGTGTTCCTCGCGCACCTTGTCGTCCCCGGCAGTGCGGTACTGCAAGTCATAGCGGTCGCCGTCCTGTTCGATGTCGTGCCACTTGGCGGCCATTTGCGATGCTCCCACGGCATGGTTATACTCCGCATACAGGTAGTTGCGGTTATACTTGTCGTTGATTTTGCGGACATCGTTAAGAAAGTCCGTAAACGGCTTGATGTCGCCTTTTTCCGTTACCAAAGACAGACCCACTTCGCGCAGCGCGTGGAAAGCCTTGAAGCCGGAGAAAATGAAAGCGTTGTTTTCTAAGGCATATCGTAGCGTTTCCGGCACTTCGTGCGGCAGCCCGCTGCCGATGGCCGTATCCAACACGCGCATGGTCTCTTCCACGACAGCCTGAGACTCCGGCGTTGCCATCATCGGCACGTCGAAACCCTTGTTGTCATAAATGGCCTGCGCCGCCTTGTCGAAAACTCCGCCGTCGAACTCGAAAGGCGGCTTTTTGTCGGCAAGCGTCAGCAAGTCCTCCCGGTATAGCGAGGCCAACGCCGCATTGAAAGCCCTGTACCCGTCACGAAGCCCCGGCACAGGGCTTACCCGAAAAAAGCTTCCGGCTGTGTCTTTGCTTGGCGTATGCCGGTGATGTTGACGTTGTACTTGTCGATGAAATACTGCGGGTCGATTTCATAATACTCCAGCAGCACACGTTCCATTTCGCGCTGTTCCGCCGGGCTGAAAGTCGCCGCGTTATCCCACTCGAAAGAAAGCCCCTGTACCGGGAAACCGTGTTTTGCCATGAGCGGGAGCAGCTTGTCGTTCACGATGCAGGCAACCATGCGGGCATCGGCGGCCACCACGTCCTCGAAGATTTCGAGGTGGGTTTCCGACTGCGACAGCGACGATCCGCTGTCGATGGTCATCGTCTGCATCAGCACCCCTTTCGACAGCTCCGAGTTTGCGCGGTCGATGCGCTTGTCATATACGTTGTAGGCATCGCCCCGGCTGCTTTCCTTGATTTCGATGTCCGTGCCGTCCGGGAGCAACGCCCAGAACGCCGCGCCCATGTTTTCAAGAGCCTTTTCGATTTTCGCCTTTTCTTTCTCGTCCGTGGTATTGGTACGCGCCACGCGCATGGGCGCACCGAACACTTCGCCGAACATATCCCAAAAGGCCAGCATGTTCTTCTTGCTGATGCAGGACGGGGCGCATTTCAGCAGCAGCCCCAAATCGCGCGGCTTGCCCACCTCCACGCACCAGAGCGAGAGGTCGCCTTCGCGGTAGCTGATGCCCGTGCGCCAGTCCGCCGCCGGTTCGGGCGTGATGACCCCGTATTCCGGGCATACATGCTTGCGCGGCACAAGCTCCACGCTGCTGAAACGCAGCCCGTCCTCGTCCTTTTCTATGTCGTTAAGCTGGATAAGGCTGTTGCCCCAAAAGCGGCTGTCGAGAGCCAAGTCCATGAAGTCGTAGAACCACTCCTTGCGGAACAGTGCGGTGCCTTTCTCATTCTCCTTTCCGTCCTTGCCGACCAAGCGGAACTCCTTTTGCAGTGTCTTGCCCTTCCGCTGCCCGATGCAGCCGGTCAGGTGCAAGTCGATAAGGCAGTCGGTATAAATGTCGTACAACCGCGCCCTGTTGGGCGTGTCATAACTTATCGCCTGCTGCCAAGCCGACCGCCAAGCGGCGACATCCTTTTTCGTGAGGCTGTCGGTCTGCTGCATGAGTTGGGCTGTCAGCTTGATGCCCTGCTTGCTCTTCATGAAACGAGCCAGCCGCTCCACATCGTTTTGCGAGGGGCGGCGTGAGAAAATCTGTCTGAAACCGTTTATAATATCCATTCAAAAGCCAGTTAAAAACCCGTTAAACGGCATTTACCAATCATATTTGTTTGCAGGCATCGACCCGTACCGGACAGGATTGTGCGCGTCCGTGTCGCCGTCGCAGCTCACATACGTCGGCAAGTCCGGGGAAGCCTTGCTTGCCTGTACATCTTTCAGCCATTTGACGGCATCGTTGTACAGGCATTCCCTGCGTTCATGCCCCATGTTCTGCGGCAGCCTGTGTACCATCAGCCACAGCGAAATGTTCACGGCGCACTGCACGAGCGTCGGGTTGCGGTCATCGCCCTCGGCGGCAAAAGCCTTGTCCATGTCGTAGCGGTGGCGCGTATAGGAGCATATCTGTTCCAAGGCGGAACGTTCTGCCGCCTTCCTGTCCTCCGGCTTCAATCCGCAAATCTGCTCGAACTCGAAGTCGTCGCATACGCTTTTATAGTCGTCCTCGGTTATGAACATTCGGCATCATCGTTTAGGGTTTGCCACGTAGATGGCCAGCTGTTCGGCTTTATCGGGCGTGAAACCTTTTGAGAAGCGATGCCGCCGTATCATCATCTTGATGCCCTGTTTCGACACGACCACCGGTTTTTTGTTGAACACAAGCACAAGGAACTTTTTGCCGTAAAGGTCGGCGTCCGCCTGTGCTTTCCTTATGGCTCTTTTCTTTCTGAAATCGAACAGCAGAGCCTTGAAAAATTTGCCTACCATGATACATTTTTTGCATTAGTCCGCCTGCCGAAAGACGGGGTGAAACTGCTTATGCGCGTATCCCTTTGAAGATACCAGATTGCGCCCTCGTCGGCATCGGGCGCGTCGTCATGTCCTCTCATGCCCTTTTCAAAGGCCAGTGTCTGCTCTATACCGGTCTGCATGTCCGGGTCATCCCTTTCGGCCTCGTTGTAGGTCACGAAGCCGCGTTCCCACAGCGGGCTGATGGCCTCGATGCGCTGGAACTTGTCGGGCTTCTTGCGTTTGTCGGAGGACAGCGGCAGCTGGTAGCCCCGAAGCTCGCCCTCCGTGCGGAAATCGTCAAGGATGGTGTCCTGCATGAAGTTCGCCTCCATGTACCACCTTATGGCGATGCCCGCTTTGACAGACCACTCGTAAAGGTCGTACAGCCACCGCACCATCTCGGCGACGCTGCACTGTCTTACAAACGCTTTGATGTGCCACAGTTGCGTTCCGACCTTGCCCCACAGTTTGGCGGCCTTGTAGTCGTTTTTTGTCGAGCCCTTGAAAGACGGGTCTATGTAGAGTATGATTTCATCGAACTTTTTAAGGTCGGGCAGCTTGCCCCATTTTATCCAGTCCTGCCGGAACACCGCGCCCTCGGTTATGGGGTTGTTCATGTATTCCTTTTGGAACGAGCGGTAGCCTTGGAACGCTTCAAGCTCGCGCACCTCCTGCGGAGTCCACTTGGCCGCCCATGACACGTTGCCCTTTTTATCCAAGATGTTCACCTGTGACACGAACACGCCATTTGTGGCCGCTATGTTGGCCAGCACGCTGCTCTTGGCTATCAGGTTGCCCACCATTATGAAACGCCCCCTGCCGCCGTCCAACGCGCCGAAAAGAGCCTCTTTTACCCAATTAGTGAGTCGGGTGACACGCGCCGGGCTTTCGCAAAGCTCGTCGTCGTCAAGGTCGTCGATGACGATGTAGTCCGGGCGGTGGCTGCGGTAGCGCAGTCCACGCGGCGACTGCCCGCGTCCACGGGCGAAGAAAGCCGTGCCGTCCTTTGTGACAAACTCCCCTTCCTCCCATGAGCCGCTGTTGTATTGCTCGCCGAAATCGTGGATATAACGCTGGTTGTATTGCAGTTCGGCCTGCACATCGCCGAGCAGCGTGTTGGCGTTCTCCTCGCTTTTGCCTACAAGCACCATCACATGGATGTCCGGCTTTTCCTGACATTTAAGCCAAAGGGGTATGAAGATGTCGAGGTGGGTGCTTTTTGCCGCCCCACGATGCCACTTGAAAACTGCCCGCAAGTTTTTCTCCTTGCGTACCTTGTTGGCGGCGGCGATATGGAACGGCGCACAGGGTGTCTGTTTGCCTGTCTGCTCATTCGTCGTATAGTGCGGGAAATAATAGTCCACGAAAGCGGCATAGTCGGCGCGCACCTTTTTGATGCGCGCAAGTTTTTCCTTTGCCGTTTCAGCGGCGTTCACGGTCGTGGCGTTCTGTACGGTCTCGCACAGCTTGTTCCACCGCAGGACGGCTTCCTTTATGTTTGCGACTGATGCCATATCTACATTTTCGTCTGGAGCAGTTCGTTGATATACCTGTTATGGTACTTGTTGATGGTCTTGATGAGTTCAGGGGTTATCTCGTCATCGAATTGCGCTTGGAATTGCAGCCACTTGCTGAACGCCATGAACACCTCGATTACATCCACCACCGACGCTTTCTTGTCAAGCCTTTCAATAGTGGTCGAGAGTTTGGCGAGCTTGTCGCCGAGGCTGTTCATCGCTTCCGGGTCTTCACTTTCGTTTACCTGTTCTATAAGCCGGTTTATGGTATGCAGCAACTTGTTTACAAGTTCCGGGCGTGTGATATTGGTTGCCGCCCGCGCTTCCTGCCATCCTCCGTCTGCCACCCACCTGTTGATGGTCACGGCGGAGATGCCCGTTTTTTCAGCGATGATTTTCTGCGTGTCGCCCTGCATGAACAGCAGCCGGGCATACTCTTTCTTCTCTTCGAGTTCTTTCCTTGTCTTCATTCATAATGGTTAAAAATGATGCCCTGCGGGCGTGTTTGACGGTGCAAATTTGCCTTAAAAAGGCGGGCGCATAAAAAAGAGTGCCAAAGTTTTACACTCTTTTTGCCCCTGTCATGGCATAGGTTGAAATTTGCGGTGTCATCGCGGGATGGAGCAGCTGGCAGCTCGTGAGGTTCATTCCCTCAAGGTCGGCGGTTCGAGTCCGCCTCCCGCAACAAACTTTTGTGTGTTTTTCATGGTAAAAAGTTTTGTTTAGGTTGCGGGCAGCCCCCGACAGTTCCCGAAGGACATCGGCAAGGCAGCCCGCTTTTTTTCAAAGGCAATGGCAAAGGAAGTAGTAATAAGCACAAGCGGCGTGAACAGTTATGGATGCCGCGTCTTGACCGAGGGGATAGACCTCCGGCAGTACCAGCGTAATCCCATACTGCTGTGGATGCACCGCCGCAGTTTCAACGGCGACTCGATGCCGATAGGCCGCATCGAGAATCTGCGCATCGATGGCGACCGCCTGATAGGTACGCCCGTATTCGACCAAAAGGACGAATTTGCGAAAAAGATAGAAAGCAAGTGGGAGGACGGTTTCCTGCGCATGGCATCGGCTGGTATCGAAGTCGTGGAGGTGAGCAACGCCCCCGAATACGTGCAGCCGGGTCAGACCCGTGCGACCATTATCCGTTGCAAGCTCGAAGAGGTCAGCATCGTGGACATAGGCGCGAATGACGAAGCCCTGCAACTTTCGCATGGCGGCAAGGTGTTGCAGCTCGCCGCAGGGGAACAGAGCGACATTATCCCGCTGCTTGACACAGAAGAGGAAGAAAAAACTGCCGAGGGAACTGCCCCCAAGGCACCAGACAACAATCAAATCACAAATCAGATGAACAAAGAATTTTTGCAGTTGCTCGGCCTGCCCGAAACGGCTACCGAGCAGGAAGCATTGGGCGCATTGCGTCTGATGAAAGAGAGAGCCGACAAGGCTGAAAGCCTGCAACTGGCGAGCATCACCGCCCTTGTCGATGGAGCGATAGCCGAAAGGCGCATCACCGCCGACAAGAAAGACCACTTCGTTTCGCTCGGCAAATCGGCGGGCATCGAGAGTCTCCGCACCACGCTGGAAATGATGCAGCCGCAGCACAAGCCCACGGAGCTGCTCCACCAGAAGACTGAAATCCCGGCAGGCGGGGAACACAAGACCTACGCCAAGCTGTCGGAAGTTCCCGAAGAGGAACTCCGCAAGATGAGGGAAGAAAACTATGGCGAGTACGCAAGGCTGTACAAGGCCGAATTCGGAATCGAGATTTAACGACAACCAACAAGAAGCATAATGAAACATTTTAAGATTTACCTGATGGCCTTCGTGGCCTTGCTGTCCGCCGTCGCATTCAACAGCGTGGCGGGCGCGACCATTTTCACCGTGCTGGGAGGTAATGCCCTGACGGGCGCAATCACCGGCAATGCCGTGTCACTGCTTGCCGGGTCGTTCATGCCGAAAGGCGCGATGCTGGACGGCGTGTTCGCAGAGATATGGACAGGCCAGATGATTAAGGCGTTCCGCACCGCAGCGGAGAGCCTCGGCTGGTATGACCGCATCAAGAGCTACGACCAGTATGTGGATGCGGACGTAATCCACTTCACTGAAATCGGCGGAGACCCGACCGTGCTTGTAAACAACACGACCTATCCGCTGGAGATTGAGACCCTCGAAGATGCCGACAAGCCCATTTCGCTTGACAAGTTCGACACCACGGCAACCCCCGTGACCGACGACGAACTCCATGCTTGCAGCTATGACAAGATGGCCAGCGTGCTGGAACGCCACCGCGCCGTATTGCGCGAGAAGGTCTGCGAGAAAGCAATCCATGCCATTGCCCCGACCAAAAAGACCGACAACACCCCGGTGCTGTACACCACCGGCGAGACCACGGCGGACGGCACGCGCAAGAAACTGACTTTTGCCGACCTGCTCGAAGCCAAGAAAGCCTGTGACAAGTTGAAGATGCCGAAGGCAGACCGTATCCTCGTGCTGTGCAGCGACCACGTGAACGACCTTTTGGAAACCGAGCAGAAGTTCAAGGAACATTACAACATCAACCAGACGGAAGGCAAGATTGCCCGCCTGTACGGCTTCGACATCTACGAGTACGACGGCACGCCGTATTACAACACCTCGACGAATGCCAAGCTCGCATGGGGAGCGACCCCGGCATCAGCCACCGACCGCCAGTGTTCCGTGTTCTACTACAACGGGCGCATGATGAAAGCCAACGGCAGCGTGCAGTTCTACCATAGCGAGGCGCGGCAAGACCCGCTCTATCACCGCAACCTCGTGAACTTCCGCAAGTGGGGTATCTGCATGCCTTTGACCGAGAATAACAGTGTCGGCGCGATAGTCAGCGCGAAAGCCTCCTAACCCATACCCAAGCGACAATGGCAAAAAAACTGAAATACTTGGTAATCCATTGCACCGCGACCCCGGCAGGGCGTGAAGTGACCGGCGACGACATCCGCCGCTGGCACACTTCGCCCGTGTCGCAGGGCGGGCGCGGCTGGAAGCAGGTAGGCTATACCGACTTGTTCCACCTCGACGGCAGCGTGGAACGCCTCGTCGGTAACAACGAGGACATGAATGTCGATCCGTGGGAAGTCACCAACGGGGCGGCAGGCTACAACAGCGTGAGCCGCCACATCGTCTATGCCGGAGGCGTTGACGCGAACGATGTGAACAAGGCGGTCGATACCCGCACCCCGGCGCAGAAGGAAGCCATGAAGCGTTATGTCTTGGATTTCCACAGGTGTTTTCCGGGCGTGAGGATTGTCGGCCATAACCAGCTTGCCGCAAAAGCCTGCCCGTCATTTGATGTGCCGGAGTGGCTTGAAAGCATCGGCATAAAGCAGTAGGATGGAATGAGCAGCGAACTATTGACCATCATCGTGTCGTCGCTTGTAGCCGCCGTGTCCGCCCCGATAGGCGCATGGGTGAACAGCAGGATACTGCGGCAGAAATACGACATCGAAATAGGGCAGCTGAAAGCCGAGATGCAGAAGAAGCTGTCCGATGTCAAGGACAGCGAACTTGAAAACGTGCGCAAGGCGAGCGACATACTGATGGAAAACATAGTGAAGCCGCTCGAAACCGAAATAAAATCATTGAGGAGAGATGTCAACAAATTCCGCAAGGCGATTGAGAAAATACCTTCCTGCCCTATGGCTGACAACTGCCCTGTTTCTCGGCAGCTGCTCGCCGACGAGGCAGGTGACGAGCAGCGCGTCCCGGACGGAAACAAACAATGACTTCCGGCAGCGGATTGACAGCGCGATGACAGCCGACCTGTTGCACGAATTGGAGAAGTTGGAAAGTATCCGCAGCGACATTGAAACGGAAATAATCCTGTTTGACACCTCCCGACCGGCCGAACCCGACAGCGCAGGGTTGCGCGTACCGCCTGTACAGGCCATCGTGCGCCAGAGAGCGAAACAGGAGACCGACAGGAAAGAGACCGGGAACACCGAAGCCCGGATGACAAAGGACACATCGGTGGAGACCACCGACCAAGGCACGGAAACGGCCATCGGGCAAATAGAAACGGAACAGAAAGCCGGATGGTGGGAAACCGTCAAACGGTATGCCCTGACAGCCGTTTCAATCCCTATCGCCATATTGCTGATATGGCTATTGTATAAACTCGTAAAACTGTTCAGAAATGGAAAACAATGAGAAAACCACGGTAGAGCAGCCGGTGGAAAGCAGTACGGAAACGGCAGTGGCCAAGAAAGGCAAGTCCGCCGATACAAAGAAGTCCGCTTCTTCTGTTTTGGAGAAAGTCGGCAAGACAATTATCCGTGAACGGGGCTATGCGGAGGTGTTCGTGACCGCCGACGGTCAGGCGTTCAGGCTTGAAAGCGATGCCAAGAACCATGCCCGCAACCTGAAAGACCGCGAAGTGTTGAAAGTTAAAAAGTAGAAAGAATGAACAATCTTACCATCACGAGGCAGAACGGGAATGTCCCCAAGAGCTTGGCTGGTGAAGACCACATTTCGGGCTTTATCGCCTATCTGACCTCTGCGGAGATACCCGAAGCCTTCAAAATCGAACATGTGCAGGCCGTTTCCACCATCGACACGGCGGAGGCAGCCGGAATCACGGCTGATGCCGAATCGTGGTCGGTGCGCGTGCTGCACTATCACCTGAGCGAGATGTTCCGTGTAAACCCCGGCATATCGCTTTACCTTGGTATTTTCGCCAAGCCGGAAACCTACAATTTCACGGAGATAAAGACCGTACAGAACTATTCCGGCGGGCGTATCCGCCAGATGGCAATTTGGGCGGGCGATGTGGCACTCGCCGCCGACGACCTTGTGAAGATACAGGGCGTTGCCGATGCCCTTGACGAGGAAAACGCCCCTTTGTCGGTACTGTACGCACCGAAAGTGGCAGATGTAACCAAGCTCCCGGCGGACGTTGCCGGAGGGAACAAATGCCGCGTCAGCGTGGTCATCGCGCAGGCGGGCAGTGGTGACGGTGCAGACTTGTATGCCGATGACTCCAACAAGACCGTCAAGACCTCCGTTTCGGCCATCGGCATAGTCCTCGGCCTGCTGTCTGCGGCAGCCGTGCATCAGAGCATCGGCTGGGTCAAGAACTTCCCGACCGGCGTGAATGTACCGGCATTCGGCGACGGCAAGCTGCTGCGTGACCTCGACAAGGCTGTCATCGAGCAGCTTGACAGCGAGCGTTACATCTTTTTCCGCACCTATCCGGGCATATCGGACAGCTATGTGAACGACAGCCACACGATGGACGATGCCACGAGCGACTACGCCATGATAGAGAGCGTAAGGACGATGGACAAGGCCGTGCGCGGCATACGCACCTACCTTATCCCGGAACTCGGCGGGAACATCTACATCGATGCCGACACCGGCAAGATGCAGTCGTACAGCGTGACCCACTTGCAGACCACTGCGGGAAAGGCACTCGAAGATATGGAGAAAGCCGGTGAGTTGAGCGGCTATGCCGTGGAGATAGACCCGGAACAGGACATACTCAGCACCTCGGAGGTGGAGGTTGTCATCAAGCAAGTGGCTGTGGGTGTCATGCGAAAGATAAAGGTAAAAATCGGATTTGCTAAATCAGTATAACAATGGCAAGCGTAATCAACAACGGCATACCCTTGGTGAATGGTATGCTCCATTCATGGGCTGACATCGTGTGCGCCATCAATGGCGTACCCGTCACAGGCATAACAGCCATCGAATACGGCGATGACCAAGAAGTGGTAAACAAGTACGGTGCTGGCCGCCACCCGGTCGGCAGGGCAAAGGGGCGCATTACCCCGTCCGGGAAAATTACCCTGTATCAGGAGGAGGTGGAGTCCATACAGCGGCAAGCCCCCAACGGACGTTTGCAGGACATAGCCCCCTTTGACATCACAGTGACCTATATCCCGGACAGCGGGATAGTGACCACGGACATCATCCGCAACTGCCAGTTCAAGGCCAACAGCCGCAAATGGAAAGAGGGCGACACAGGGCAGGAGGTGGAATTGGAACTCGTGCCGTCGCACATAGAATGGAATCACTAACAAAGAATGAATATGGAAAACAAGGAAGAAGAAAAGAAGTATGCCGCGACTTACGACGGTGAGGTAAAAGAAAATGACATACAGCAATGGAAGAGCCGTTATGGCAAAGTTATCCGAATCGATGTGGTCGATGGTGATGAACTGCATGTCGGTTATTTCCACCGTCCGAAGCTCGAAACGATGTCCGCCGTGAGCAAGATAGCCAAGACGGACGAAGTGAAGAGTGCGGAAGTGATGTTTGACAACTGCTGGCTTGGTGGCAGCAAGGCATTGCGCGAGGACACCGTCCTGTTCCTTGAAGTGACCAAGCAACTCGGCACCATCTTCAAGCACTGCATGTCGAGCCTAAAAAACTTGTAGAGGCGCATCTGCTTTCGGAGGACGACAACAAGCACGGCTTCGAAAAAGGGTGCGCCCTCATACGGGCGAACTTGGGCATAGACCCGGAGAGATGCAGTTACGAGGAATGGGCTGCGAACTATGCGCAGGCGTTGTGGCTTGAACAATGGAGGTTGAAAAACGAGGCGGGAATGATAGCCGCCTTATTCGGTGGGAAGAAGTAGGTCAGTCGTTATGCAAGGCGGACCAGAATGCCCACCAAGGCAGCGAACCTGTGGAAGGCTTCCCCTTGAAACAGGAAACAATCATACGCAAGGCTACCACTACCAAGCCAAGAACGCCAAGCAGCATGACAGCCCCGAATGCGTAAGCCACTATTTTAATAAGAATATCCACCGTATAATGTTATTTGTATCGACGCTTCAAAGATAATAAAAATAATTGAGCCATGCAGACGTTTGACTATCTTTTTAACGTGGGAGGCAATTATACCGCCGTCATAAATGGCATGACCGATGCCACCGGGGAATTCCGCGCCAGCGTGGAGACCGCCCAAAGCTGGATCGGCAAGCTGTCGGCGAAACTTGCCGTATTCGACCTGTTCAGGAATGCGGTGGAAAGCGTCAGCGGGGCATTTCAGGATTTAAGTCAAAGCGGCATCACGCTTGACAGCCAGATGCATGACCTGAGTGCCATTGCAGGGGTCACGGGCAAGACACTTGACGAGATAGAGGGGTATGCCCGCGATAGTGCAAAGGCATTCGGCACGGATGCGGCAACGGCGGTGGAGGGCTACAAGCTGCTGCTGTCGCAGTTGTCGCCGGAATTGGGCAAATACCCGGAGGCCTTGCGGGCGATGGGTGATGCGATACAGACTACCTCCAAACTGATGGGGAATGACGGCACGGCGGCAGCCGAGGTGCTGACCACGGCCATGAACCAATATGGCGTGAGCCTTGACGACCCGATAGAGGCGAGCCGCCGCATGGCGGAGATGATGAACGTGATGGCGGCAGCCGGACAGGAAGGCAGCGCGGAACTCCCGGCCATAAAGGTCGCTTTGGAACAGTGCGGAATGGCGGCAAAAGCCGCCAACGTGAGTTTCGAGGAAACCAACGCCGCCATACAGGTGCTTGACAAGGCCGGGAAGAAAGGCAGCGAGGGCGGCGTTGCGCTGCGCAACACGCTGGCCATATTGGGGCAAGGCCGTTTCATGCCCAAGGACACGCGGGAGGCACTTGAAGCGGCGGGCATCGATGTCATCAGGCTTGCCGACACGAGCCTCACGCTGAAAGAGCGGCTCGACATGCTTGCGCCGGTGATGAACGATGCCGCCCTGTTCTCGAAGCTGTTCGGCATGGAAAACAGCAACGCAGCCCGTGCGCTGGTGCAGGGGCGCGACGAGCTTGCCCGTCTGACGGAGGCGATAACCGGCACCAATTCGGCAGAGGAACAGGCCGCCATCGTGATGGACAGCTATGCCGAAAGACAGGCAAGGATAAACCAGACGATAGAGGATTTCAAAATTTCCATATTCCAAGCGACCGGTGATTTGACCATTTGGATGACCACCATAATGAACGCCCTGATACCTGTTTCTCAACTGATGCCGTTGTTTTCGGTTATGGGCAAACTCATGCTTTGGATAAAAGGTTTGAATTGGGCAGGCATGTGGTCAGGCATCATGCACTACGCACGTGCGGCAGGCATACAGATGGCGTTCATCAACCGCGAGCTTGCGACCGGGCAGATGGTTTCCAACGGTTTCATCGTCAATATCACCCGTGCCACGGTTGCCGTGGTGCGTTTCGCCACCGTCGGCCTTTTCCAAGCCTTGAAAGGGCTTGGAGCCTTGGTGCTGTCATTGGTGACAGGCGGTGCGACTTCCGCGACCTTTGCAGGGATAGCGAGTGCCTCATTCGGTGCATTCCGCACGGCGGCTGTTTCCGCCTGCCGCGCCGTGGGCATCGCGATAATGAACATCCCAATCATCGGCTGGATAGCGGCAGCCATCGCCGCGCTCATCGCCATAGGCGTTTACTTCTGGAACACCTCGGCGAAATTCCGTGCCGTGCTGAAAGGTCTGTGGGCATCGTTCAAAGCCCTGTTCACCGGCATAGGCGACTTGGCACGCAACACCTTCGGCGCGATTGGCGACCTGCTCAAAGCCTGTTTCAACCTTGATGCCGCCGGTATCGATGCGGCGTTGTCTAAACTCAAAAAGGGTTTTTCCGACTACGGCAGCCAAATCGGCAAGGCTTTCAACGAGGCATACGACGCGGAGATGGAGGCCGCTAAGAAAGAAGAGGAAGCCAAGAAAAAGCAGGAACAGGGGCAGACGGCAACAGCCGGAAACGCCATTCCTGAAGTACCCGACCCGACAGTACCGACGGCCAACCCGACGGGCGGCAGCCTTGCGGGTGTCGGCAGCAGTGCTGCGGGCGGCAGCGGCCAGATACGGAACATCACCGTCACCATCGACAAACTCGTGGAGAAGTTTGAAATCCACACAACCAATTTGAAAGAGGACGCGGGTCGTGTCAAGGATATGGTAGCCGAAGCCCTGTTGTCCGCGTTGAACGATGTAAACCTTGCAGTGTAATGTTGTCACCCATAAGCATATCATTCGTTGCGGCAGGAGCCGCCATACAGGCCAAGGGGTTGCTGTACCGTTTCAAGTCGGCGCGGACGGGTCAGTCGCCCGACTGGTCGAACAGCGGGATGCAGCCCGTGACCCACGAGCTGGGCAGCCCCATAACCGACAAGCGGTATTGGGAGGGGCGTTATGCCCTGTGCGAGCTGACCTTGCAGGACGAGGCCGGTGAACGGCTCGTGATGAACGACGCGGTGGTTGCGGTGAGCCGGGCGAAGAATATCGTGACCACGCAGCTGGTGGGGCGCGACGGCACGGTGAAGGAATACATCAACGCCGGGGACTACCAGCTGAATATCTTGGTGGGCGTGGCGGCAGTGCGCGACGGCGTGATAGTGGACGAATACCCCGAAGACGGGCTGAGGGAACTGCGTGCGTTCCTTGACGGGAACACGGCATTGCAGGTACACAGCGCGTTCCTCGACATCTTCGACATCAACCGAGTGGTGATAAAAAGCTATTCGCTGACACAGGACACTGCGAGCAACTACCAGAGCCTGACCATATCGGCGATAAGCGACGAGGAGTACACCATATACGGAACAGATTATTAAACGGCATTTAATGGACGGTTAAACGGCATTGAAACGATGTACAGGCTTACGGCAAAAATAACGATAGATGGCGGACGGCGGTGGCAGCTTGAAGAAGTCACGGCGGTAGAAATCACGCGTGACACCGAGAAGCTGACCGACGAATGCAGGATAACGCTGCCCAAAAAAGTGAAGTGGGACGGCGAGCCGGATATTCCCGTGCGCCGTGGCGACATGGTGTCCGTGTCACTCGGCTACGACGGCGAGCTTCAAGCCGCTTTTTCCGGTTATGTGCGTGACGTGGGCTTCAAGACACCCATTGTATTGGTATGCGAGGATGAGATGTTCAAATTGAAGCAACAGCCTGCGCAGAAGAAAGCATACCGCAACGTGGATTTGGAAACCCTGCTCAAAGACCAAGGCATAGGTTGCGAAATCCGGGTATTCGGCGAACAACGGCTCGGACAGTACCGCGTGACCGCCGACACGGTAGCCTCGCTGCTTGGCAAGTTGCAGCAACAGGGCATCCGCTCGTTTTTCCGCACGGAGGACGGGCAGCCGGTGCTTTACTGCGGTGTCCTGTTCGAGCGGGAAACCTCCCCGTCGCAGGTCTTTGCCACCGGGCTGAACATCATCGACGACCAAAGCCTCGAACAACAGCAAGCCGACACGATGCGGTTGCGCGTTAAGGCCGTGTCGCTTATGCCGGACAACAAGAAGGTAAAAGTCGAAGTGGGTGATGCCGACGGCGAACTGCGCGTGCTGCACACCTACAACAAGACGGAAAGCGAATTGAAAGCATGGGCTGAGCAGGAGGTGAAACGGTTGAAACGCGACGGGCTTACCGGGAGTTTCAAGACCTTCGGTTATCGGCTCGTCGATAAACTTGATGTGATAGGCATGAAGATAGACGGCGAGAAGAAAGGCTGCTATCAAGTGAAGAAGAATGTGATAAAATATGACACGGGCGGTTTCCGTCAGGAAATCACCCTCGGTTACAGGGTAGCGGAATGAGCAACATAAAGGATTTGATAAGGGAATTGGCCAAGGGTGACGGCGAGGCGTACAGCCTTGTCTGTACCGTGGACTCCGTTGATAAGGAGGCGCGGACGGTTGACTGTACCCCGGTAGATGAGGGTGCGCCGCTGCTGGGCGTTAATCTGCAAGCCAACCAAGGCAGCAGTTTCGGCGTGGTGTCCTTCCCCCGTGTCGGCAGTTATGTCGTGGTCGGCTTTGTGTCCGGTGGAAGTGCGGGCGTGGTGCTGCTGACCGACGACATAGAGAGCGTGGAGGTAACGACAGCCGAGGACAAGAGCCGAGCCGTGATGGACGATGACGGCGTGCGTATCAACGTGGGCAATAACACCAGCGCGGAACTGACTGCGGACGGCATCGTGCTGAATGGCGGCAGCCTTGGCGGATTGGTAAAAGTGGAGGAACTGACCGGGCGGCTCAACACCATAGAGAACGATATAAACAGCCTTAAAAGCGTGTTCACGGGATGGGTACCCGCGCCGCAGGATGGTGGAGCCGCATTGAAAAGCTCGGTGGCATCGTGGGCTGGGCAACGCCTGACCCCGACGAAACGCGGCGATTATGAAAATGAAAAGGTGAAACAATGAAAGGGCTTGTGACGGACATAGCGACCGGCGACCTGCTCGTGGAGAAAGGCGGGGCGGTGATAGCCGACAACGAGGTGCAAGTGGTGGAGAACGTGCTTCTGGCCACTCGCGGCGACTTCAAGGAACACCCCTTGGTCGGCGCGGAAATCCGGCAGCAGCTGAGCGGCGAGAAAGATGTGATGTGGCCGACACAGACCAAGAAGATGATAAAGGAGTGCGGCGTCGAAGTGCGCAAGGTAAGCATGGCGGACGACGGCACTGTAACGATAGAATGAAATGGAACTGACGGTGCGTGACAGGCAGAGCCTGTGGGACATAGCGGTGCAATACCTTGGCGGCGTGGAGGGTGTTTTCCTGCTTGCCGCCCGGAACGGCATAGAGGTCACGAGCCGCCTGAAAGACGGCCAGCGGCTGGAATGGGAAAATGATGATGTCATATCCCCCTCCATACAGTCGGCCTGTACCGTCAAGGGGATAATCCCCGCCACCGACATCGACGAACAGGACTATAAGGAACTGCTTGCGGCGACTTCGACCAAGGCGGCCACAGCCATTGCGGCGGGGAAGGAAAAGCCGGAACAGGCGGAAGAGGACACCATCGTGATAGACAAGATAACGGAAGTCATCAAAGACCTGCAAGAGGGCAAGCCGGTGGAAAGCGATGGCGGTCAGGCGTTGACCCGGATATTTGAAGATGAATTTGACACTGTATTCGCATAATGGAATTGACAGAGAACAAACTTGCGGAGCTTGACACCGCAGCGTTGACAAAGAAAGCGCAGGCCATCCGCGACGCGGTGATGGCCAAGAGTGTTACGGCGGAACAGGTGGGCAGCCTGTTCGTGGACTTGATAGGAGCCTGCGGCAATGTGCGCGATGCCCTTGCCCTGTTCCTCGACACCAATGTGCCGGAAATCACGGCGGACATCGACAGCCGTCTGGCCGGTGCCGATGCGGCCACGCTTGCCGCCACTGCGGCAGCACAAAAGGCCGAGGCGACCCGCGCCCTCGTTGAGGAACTCGTGGGCAAGCTGAGCAGCCAGAACCTGAGCAAGCCCGTGCGCCTCGAAGTGAAGGCGCCGGGCGAGGTGACGGTATGCAACATGCGGCAGCCGCGCATAGAGGCTCAGACCCTGCCCAAGTTCGGGCTTGGCGGGGTGCTGTTCATCAGCGACAACAAAGCCCTTGAAATCACGCCCGACGGCAAGATAACGCCGGTGGCCGAGGGCATCGGCAAAGTGACCGTGGTGGCCACCGGCAACACTGAACTGTACGAGCAGATACAAATAGCCGTCGTTCCGCCCCGTGTCCGCCTGTCCTCCGACGGCGGCATACGGCTCGACGGCAGCGGCAACATAAGGCTGACATGATGGAAAAGACAAGACACATAAACAGCAAGTCGGACTTCGTGCTGCGCGAGCGTTTCCGTGACGCGGACGGCAACACGGTGGCATTGCCCGATGTGGACTTTACCCTGCGCTACTGGGTGAAAACGGGTCGCATATACGAGGCATCGCGCAAGGGCGGCACATACACCAACTGCGTGGCCGACGGCGATGCAGTGCTGGTGATGTTCAAAGACCACCGGCTCGGTGAGGGTACGCTTAAACACGAACTGCATCTTCAATTAGACAATGCCCTTTTTGACGACGGAGTGCAGAACGTGTATTATCCCGACTGCCTGAACATAGAACTGTGGCAATGGAGCGGCGACACCGAGGGCGTGGTGGAGAGCGACCTGATGGCCGCCTACACGAGGGGCAAGGCGTTCACATGGGAGGATTTCACCCCGGAGCAGCTTGCCGAACTGAAAGGAGAAAAGGGCGACCCTTTCACATGGGAGGACTTCACCGCCGCGCAGATAGAGGTGCTGAAGAAACCGGCCATCGATGCGGCGGCCACGGCTACCGCTGCGGCCAAGAAAGCGGAAACGGCGGCTGACAATGCCGAAAAACAGGCAAAGGAGCTGAAAACGGCGAGCGATGATGCCATCGGCAAATGCGGCACTGCCACAAAAGAAGCGCAGGATGCAGCCGCGCAAGTGAAGAAAGCCGGGGAAACCGCCGTGAGTGCCTGCAACGGGGCGACAGCCGGGGCGCAACAGGCGACTGCGGACGCACAGGCAGCCACGGCACAGGCCGAACAGACCCGCCAGAAGCTGGAAGAGATGACCGCACAGGTAGAGGCGGCAGCCTCGAACATACCAACCGGGTTGCGTGTGGACTGCCCGGAAGAAGTCACGCTTGGCAACACGGTGGCACAATACGTCACCGCCAAGGTCAAGCCCGACTATGCGCAGCAGAACGTCCTCTACCTCTCGGACGGTGCGGCCTGCGACGTGGAGCCTGACGGCAGGATTGTCGCCAGACGGGCAGGAACAAGCCGGGTGCATGTGATACCGACGGCGGGCGTGAGGTATTACAAGACCGTCGGCATCGCCGTGGTGCCTCCACGCATGAGGATGGCGGGGAACGCCCTGCGGCTTGACAAGGAAGGAAACATTCGTTTAACTTAATAACATCAAGACAATGGCATTAACAACAGAACAGGAACAGAAAATCACCGAGCTGCTCGCCGCATTCGAGAACGGCAAGCGCATCAGCGACCTGTCCGACGCGCAAGGCGCGGTGGGCGACATGCAGATTGAGGTGATGGACGAAAGCGGTGAAACCCGGAAGATGATGCTGGGCGAGGCCGTGGAAACGGCGAGCAACCCCATTGCCGGTCGTTATTGGAACGAGGCGAACAGCACGCCGACGGCAGCCGGTTATTACGGCAGCTTGCAGGCGTTGCGTGACCTGCCGAAGAAGCTCGGCCTTGGCCGTTACCTCGTGACCGACGACCGCAAGCGGCGGAAGCTCGACCCGGTTGACAGCACGAAGTTCGAGGACGGCAGCCCGGCAGCCTTGGACGGCAGCATGGGGCAGTGCATGTGGTGTTGGAACGCCCACTACTTCACGACATGGAAAGAGGGGAACAACACCATCCTTGCCGTGACCTTCGCCCCGATAGCGGGCAAACCGAGCATTTATGTACCGGCAGGCGGTATCAGTTGGATGGATGCCGCAGTGATGGACAGGACGAACACAAAACTCTGTTCGGTCATCAGCGATGCGGAACAGTACCGTGGCGGCAACGGCACCGCGCTTACCGCAGGGAACTACTCGAAAGCTCCGGCAGCGGATGCCCCGCAGCTCACTATGCTGGGAATGCCCGCGACAAGCATCAGCACCACCAACTTCGGAGCATACGCCCGGAAACGCGGCGAGGGCTGGGAAGCCAACTGGTTTGTAGCCCGTGCGGTGGTGGAGTACTTGTTTGAAATTATCATGGGTACGCGCAACTCGCAGGCGGCATTCAACGGCGAGCTTGACGAGAACGGGCTGTATCAGGGTGGTTTCGGCACAGGCGTGACGAACATGCCGGACTGGAGCAACTACAACGGAGCGTACCCGGTAATCCCGACAAGCGTGGGGCTTGAAGCCGGAGACGGCGTGTGCCTTGTGGACTACTCCCTGCCGGCGACCGCCCCGGCGGAAGGCTCGGAGGAGGAACAGGCGGAGAGTTACCACACTTTCCAAGTGCCGGTGTTCTTCGGGCTTGTCAATGCCGGTTTCGGCAGCCTGTGGAGATGGGTGCGCGGTTTGACCATTTCGCAGACCGCCGGTGAGAAGATGGAGGTGTATGTCGCCCCGTCGATGTATGCCGACTTCACGCCCGACACGGTGGAAGGCAAGGTGAAAGTGTGCGACTGCCCGCTGACACAGTCGTATATCAAGAAGAAGTCATATAACGGGCTGTGCTGTATGCCTACCGAAGTTGGCGGCTCGGCATCGACCTACTTCTGTGACTACTTCTATAACAATGCGGCGTCAGCCACAGGTTTCCGTGTGCGGGCTGCCGGTGGTTACGCGAGCTATGGCACGGAT
>ERZ780048.27-NODE-27-length-43547-cov-6.68371_pt1 | contig 43547 bp, 45 predicted proteins | sample MGYA00511846_ERZ780048 | MGnify/ENA primary metagenome ERZ780048 (study PRJEB29588, sample SAMEA2157270) | human gut metagenome | biome: human gut; feature: human-associated habitat; material: faeces | place: Denmark | collected 2008/2010 ...
TATCGGATTTCTGTCCGTCAGACCAGATGTTTGCCGCCGGCTTCCTTCAGATTCCGTCTCGCGGCGGACACCCTTGCCTTTGGCTGTAACCTTCCCACTATCAGGGCGGTTTAGGGACTTGCACCCATTAGAGTATGTTCGTGCTGGACGAACTAAAAAGGGCGACCACTTCAGGCCGCCTTTTTATTTATATTGGAATAACTGCCGAATTAAAGTGTCAGAAGTTCAGCATCTTGCACCTATAGGTATATGCTGTGATGTACTGTTTTTTTAGTTCTTCAGACAAGAAAGACTTTCTTACAAGTTCGACTGCCATGGGATTCACCGACTGGAACATCATAATTTCCTGATGAATAACTTTGTCCGGAAGTCCGATTCTCCTTCCAAATTCCACGAAGTCATCATGACCGATATTGTGAGTATCAGCCTTGTTCATCCCTTCTTTGAACAAACCTTTATCAAGGGCAAATATCCGAGGTTCATAAAGTTGAAGAGAGGTATTTACAAGATCATAAGCTGGTGAAAGATGGTACTCCCCATTTCTCTCTATGAGCGAAAAGTTCTTCAAGTGCGCATCATCATTGAGAGACACGAAGTTGAACAATATAATTCTATAAAATCGCCTGATATCAATCAAAGCAGCCTTCACATACCTGTGAATAACCTCAGCACATTCTTCGTAACTTACTTTGTCATATTTATAGTTAGCGCCACCATTGTCTTTACTCCAGCCGAGCAATGCTGCAAAATCTTCCTGCTTGTATTTACCTCCAGGATAAACATCAAAACGTCTTGTAATATATGCTGGCTTATCATCCTCAAAGAAGCAAAGTGCATTACCTGCTGTCTCAATTCCATAAACCTGTGATGCTATCTGCATTGTAACATGCTCATTAGCTGCACAGTAATCCTTATTGGCAATCTGATAACCAGTTGGACGTGGTTTGAGTATATATGTCCCTTGCTCGCCTTCTCGTGTATATCTCAGTTGTTTGTTCTCGCCTATTATGACCGAAAACTTTGGCTGGGCGCCTGAAAGCGATATTCTACCGATATTTCTTATCGAATCCGCAGAGCCTCCATCTTCAGGGCTTGCGCCCGGAAAAATGTGAGAGACTTTGTTTCCGTCAAAAAGCGATTTGACCGCAGCCGGACAATAAGTACTGAACCCTTCCTTCAATGTGGACGGACATATATTCAAATTAATCATAGTCTGATCGGCTTTACTGTTATAGCACCTATAGTATCTATCTGACAGGTTGCCAGAAGAATTCCAAAATCGTCTTCCGGGTCAATCCGCAACAACACGGACTGAACCTGACGGTTCTCTCCTTCAGAAAGCATATTGGCAAAAACCGAAAAAAGATAGGGTGATTTATGCGGTTCCCGCTGAAGAGGAAGAGTAAGACTGACCGGATCCGCATCAGCTCTTTGCAGATATACACTATCATAAGAAAATGTGAAGGACTTATCATCCTCTTCAGTAAGCAAGCCGCACTTTATTCCGTGCAAATAGATTTCACACTGTCTCATAACTGTACAATCAATTTAAGTCCTAGAACATTGCAAATAGCAAGATATGTAGAAATCTTAGGATCCCCTTGTCCACGCTCTGCAGCAACCACAGTATTGATACTGATTCCTGCTAAATCGGCGAGTTCCTTTTGAGTAATCTTAAGGGCCTTCCTGCGTTCTTTAATCTGCATTCCTAAAGTCTTCATATTCACAGCGGATTGGTAATTTCAAACAAAAGTAAAATTTTTATCTGAAAAATTCAAGAAATTCACAATGTGCTGTGAAATATCAGCATAAAGTCGTTATTTGTCACACAGGTAACGGAGCCAGAAGTCGTGGTTGGCTTCGAGGAAATGTTTCCCCTGGTAGCCGCGATAGCCGTGCATGCCGTCAGGGTAGATCATGAATTCGAACTTCTTGCATTGCTTGTGCAGTTCGTCGATAAGCTGAAGCGTGCTCTGGAAATGTACGTTGTCGTCACCGGTTCCGTGAGTGATTTTCAGCATAACCGGCTCTACCGCAGATGTTTCAGCATAGGTGGCCGGGTAAGAAGAGACGTAATTGATGACACGGGAGGAGGCGTAGCCGTCCGGATTGGTCTGAGGCGTTTCCATGAAGCGCTCCGTGTAATGACTGTCGTACAGAATCCAGTCATACACTCCCCCGCCGGCAATCCCGTAGTGGAAATCGTCAGAGGCGGTGAACAACAGCATTGTAGTCATGGTTCCGCCGAAAGAGAAGCCCTCGACTCCGATTTTGTCCCCATTGACATAAGGCAATGATTTGAGATAACGGGCCCAAGCCTTGAAGTCCTCCAATTCCTTTCTGTTCAGATGTTTATAAATCTGGTCAAGGCCTGCCCTGCCATTGTGGCCGGCAGCCCTGCAGTCAGCGGCAATCTGGATTATGTCATTGTCTGACCACCATTGGTTGGACGGAGAAGGGTGAATCCATCTTTCGCGCACCATCGGAGTATCAGGTCCGCCATATATGTCCATGTGCACCGGATATTTGCGGGACGGGTCGAAATTCTTCGGATAGACGATGTAGGCAGGAAGCCTGAGACCGTCATTCTCAATGTAGATGAGCTGGGGCAGCGCATAGTTTTTAGCATTGAAATCAGGCCCTTTCCTGTCAGCCACTACCATAACGGAAGAAGGCTTGGAGGTCTTCGCCAACAGGATCCTGTCAGGTGAGGTGAATGAAGAAACCGACGCCACGAAATATTTCCCGTCCGGCGAGAAACTTACGGAAGACACATTCAACTCAGTATCAGTCAATGCATTGATCTGTCCTTCGGCATTGACCTTATACAGGCAATGTCTTACTGAGGCATCCCGGCAGGCAGTGAAATATACACTTCCGTCCTTGTCCGCCCTCAACAGGGAAATTCGCCAGTTCGGTCCGTCCGTCAGGCGTCTGAGCGTCTTGCCGTCATAAGAGAGGAAATAGATCTGCTGCCATCCTGTCTCAAATGAGCGTGCCATGTACAATCCCTTGTCAGTGAAGAGCATACCGTCTATCCAGTCAAGCCATGTTTCTGACTTTTCCGTATAAATATGTTTCTTGGAGCCGTCGATGGCTGAGACACTGTAAAGTTCCAATGTATTCTGTATGCGGGGTTCACGTGCAATGAAAAACTCCTTGCTGTCGGCACCCCAGAACGGAATTCCGAAATACTGGTCGTCATTTTCATTGAAATCGGCCCAGACTGTGTGAGGAGCACCGTCAGAAGAGATTTCATTGACATCCACTATTCCGATGCGGACACGAGGGTTCGGCTCGCCTGCTTTCGGGTATCTGGTGTTTCGGAGCACGCCGTCCTGACCTGCAGGTGAATAAATCGGGAAAACCGGCACGTCCGTATTGTCGAAGCGGTAGAATCCGATTTTCTTGGAGTCCGGAGACCACCAGAACGCGCGGTACAATGATGGACGTCCAAGTATTTCCTCATAATATACCCAAGAGGCATAACCATTGAGTATCACCTTATTGCCATCGAATGTAAGCCGTTTTTCCGTATCGGAAGCGACATCATAGACGTAGAGGTCATTGTTTCTCGTGAAGGCGAAAGCGGAAGAGTCCGGCGCCCATGTCCGGTTCACCGCGCCTTCCGGATCAGCAGGAAATGTGGAATACTTTGCAGGGGCCTTGATCCCGTGAATAGTCTTGCGGCTGGATGCGCGCACAGCAAATGCCTGTGAATCCGTGAACGAGCCGTCATAGGAAAAGGCAACTTTCTCATTGTCAAGCCATTTCCATGATGCAGGTATCTTCACGAACTCTTGGGCTGACATCTGCATTGACATTGTCAGAAAAACTGCCGCTACTGCGGCCATTCTGCCGGCAAGGCAGAGCAAATCATTCTTCCTCATACGAAATTTGAATCCTTGAAATTAACGAGATATACTTTTTCTGTCGCGCGGGTTAGCGCCGTGTAGAGCCATTTGTAGTCATCGACGGTGTATTCGTCCATCCAGAAAGGATTGTCGATGAAAACGCATTTCCACTGACCGCCCTGGGACTTGTGACAGGTAACCGCATTGGCATATTTCAGCTGCAGGGCATTGTAGAACAGGTCTTCACGTACTGCCTCATAACGCTTCTTCTTGGAAGATATATGGGAATAGTCCTCAGAAACTCCCTGATACAGAGCGTTCTGCTGTTCGTATGTCAATGACGCCGACTCGGATTCCAATGTATCCAGACACACTTTTGCGGAGATTTCCTGGTCGTCATAGTCAGGAAATAGCAGCCTGGCCTGGGCGAAATGCAATCCGTATCTGTCTTCGTAATGGTTTATGGACAAGAGTTTTACGATATCGCCATTGGCTATGTAATCTATGCCCTTCACATCGGTCAGAAACTGATAACAGTTCTTCACGACCATCAGTTTATCGTTGCGGACCAGACGTTCTTCTTTATATTGGACAGCCGAGCGGATACCGGCATTGTACCGGACTGCCCGCTTGTTGGAGCGACACAAGATGATGGTTTCGTCCTCCCCATACTGGTCGAAGGCGTCGGTAATCTTTTCGATAAGGTCAGCGCCGCCGATACGCTCGATATCGTCATAACCGTCCACGTCAAGTTCCAGTTTCTCGACAGGAAAGAAGTTTCCTCCCGACTCGTAATCTTCTGATATCAAAGTTCTTAGAGACGTAGCATTGGACAATATCCCGGATGCCTGCTGCTGGCGTACGACATCTGTGAGGGAAGACCAGAACACCCCGCCGAAACTGTTCATATATTCCGGAGCGAGGGCCGGGCTGTATTCGTGGCCGACCGGCGGAAGCTGTGCGGAGTCGCCAATCATCACCAGACGGCAGCCGTTGCCGTTTCTGACAAATGTTACCAAATCCTCGAGCAGATTGCCAGTGCCGAAAAGCGCCGTAGAATTCTGCCCGGAATTGTCAATACCCACAAGCGACACCTCATCCACGACGAATAACGTGTCTTTCGCCTTGTTCGGGGCCAATGAGAACTGTCCGAAGCCGTCAGATCCGACTGAACGCTGCCTGTAGATCTGTTTGTGGACCGTATGAGCAGGGCGCCCGGCATATCTGGAAAGCACTTTCGCAGACCGCCCCGTCGGAGCCAGAAGCACAGTAGGGATGCTCAGTTCTGTCAATGCTCCGATTACGGCCGAGATTGCCGTAGTCTTACCGGTACCTGCATAACCATTGAGTATCAATATGTCACCGTCATCTCCGGTAAGAAATTCGGCCATCTGATGCAGGAACGTGCCCTGAGACTCAGTCGGCTCGTACTGGAAATGCCCAAGAAACTTGTCGTATAGAAAATCAGCCTGCCCCATTACTTGTTCCTCCTGGAAAAGGCCATCGCAACTACTGCAAGTATCGGGTAGATTTCGACACGGCCGAGGAACATATCGACAACGAAAATGAATTTGGCCATCACCGGAGCCGAATTGAAACTGCCCAATGTTCCCCAGTCTCCCAATGCGGGGCCGACATTGCTCAGAGCGGAGATGCAGGCGGCCACCGATGCGTCTATAGTCACGCCGGAGACAATGGACAATGCCACAGAGATGGCTATTGTCACGAAATACAAGGCTATATAGACAAGATGCGGATAGACTTCTTCATTGGTGAGAATATGGTTTCCGACATGGACTTGGTTTATAGAAGCAGGATGCAGCGCCTTCTTTATCTGCTGACCTATAGTCTTAAGCATCAGATAGATACGGTCCGCCTTCACACCTCCTGTGGTGGAGCCGGCCATTCCGCAAGGAACGGAAATGATGACCATAAGCACGGCTGCGAACGCCGGCCATGTATTGTTGTCGGATATCGCGAATCCGGTCGCGGAAATAGAGCTCACCACGTGGAAGATTCCGTTCATGATAGAGTCTCCCCAAGAGAATTCAGAACCTTTCATTTTCAATGACATAGCCATCATCACTGAGGCTATCACTATCATCAGTGCGTAGAATTTCAGCACAGGATTCTTGAGCGGCTTGAGGCTGCGTGTTGCGAATACGACAAATATGAGTCCGAAATGGACAGAAGCCAAGAACATAAAGACTATGGTAATTATGTTTATGGCATTGGAATCAAAGGAGGCGATAGACAGGTTCTTGGTGCTGAAGCCGCCTGTAGAAACCACGCTGAAGGCATGGTTAATGGCATCGAAAGCCGTCATTCCGGCCAGCCAGTAGCAGAGAAACGCAGATACGGTAATTCCCAGATATACTGCAGCAAATACCCATACGGTCTTGTTCGTACGTGTCCGGTAACCTTCTTTGGAGAGCGAAGACACCTCCATATTGGTCAGCCTGAGCCTCATCGGACTGGAGGACGGGATAATCAGCAGAAGGAACACCACGACTCCCAAGCCTCCGATGAAATGCGTGGACGAGCGCCAGAACAGCAGGCTGTCAGGCAGCTGTTCCACATCTGTCAATATGGTGGCTCCAGTGGTGGTATAACCGGATACCGCTTCGAAAAGTGCGTTGATTACCGAGAACGGGCCGCCCCAGAGAAGGTAAGGCAACATTCCGAAGACGAAGGACAGCAACCATGACAACACGATGATCATATAACCGTCCTTCAGGGTAATGTTGGAGGATTTGCGGACGAAGATGAACGGGAACACACCCACGATGAAGGTAATCGTGAAACTGATTATCATCGCGGCCAATGCGCTGTCGTTTCCTTCTGCCAATGAAACCAATATGGACAGAAACATAAAGAACGCACTGGCAAGCAGCGCGAACCCGACGTTTCTGGATATGACTTTAAGGTTCATCAGGCCTGTTCCTCCTTGTTTTTCTCTATGGAATCACGTAGCATTTTCAGTCTCTTGCGGAGCTGCATGTTCTCGCCCGCCATCTCCGTTATACCGTCATTGAGTTCGGAAAGCTGGTCGTCTCCTTCGAATTCGTAGGAGTATTTGCTCCCGAACGAACGGTAATTTTTCAGCCCCGTGAGCATCCTGTATATTGGGTTCACATAATAAGCCATCAGGAAGAACAGCAGCAGTACCACGAGCAGAAGTCCTACCGCCACGGCTACCGCTCCCGGGATAATGCTCCTGTAGAAGCCTCTTTCGAATGTCGCGGAATTCTTCTGAAGTTCATTGTAAATGGCAGTATTCAAGATGTTTATATCGGAACGCAACCTGTTGTATTTAGGCTGCAGCCTGTCGAAATACCACTCCCGCGCATTGATGAAATCAGAGAGTATGGCATGCTTCAACTCCAATGAGGTCAGCATATACGCAGAATAGGAATAGAGCACGGAGTCAGCCAACGGAAGCATTTTTTCCGAGGTCAATGAGGCCTTGAGGCTGTCGCAATGGTCAATGAAGTCGTTCTGTCTGAGTTCCGGCAGATGCTTTTCGGAATTGTCGCCGATTATGGCAAGGATGCCGAGATTGTAGGAGTTCGCCGCATCAGCAAGTTTCTGGGCGGCATTGATGCTACCGATATTGGCGGCAATCAGGTCTGAGACATAGCTGCTCATCCTGCTGTATTCCATTATTGAGATGAAGCTCGAGACAAGCAGAATCACGGCTATGGAACTGAGGCTCAGGACGAGCTTCATCTTCATAGTCAGTTTGAATTCACGTATCCGTGTCCGCAGTTTTCTGAGAATTGTCATAAACACAAATTTTGACCGTGCAGGAAACTGTTTTGGCGACAATTTCTGAGCACCGTCCATTCAATCTGCGAATATAGCAAATTTTCAGATTAATTCGAGCCGAAGATGTATGCGGAATTGTATTTGCGGACGAGACTCTTCAGACGGGCCTTAGCCTTGATCTGCATCGGTACGCCGACCAATGTGCATGGAGCCATCACTGCCACAGCCACCACTGTCCCCAACACAAGCACCGCCGCCACTTGCCGATTGTCAGTGGAGTATTCTGTCAATACCAATGCCCCTGTTGCTGAGAGCAATGCGCCTCCGGCTCCAAATGAGAGGACTTTCCGTCCGGAGCTGAAGACTTTCACATTCTTCTTGTACATGACTACATCAGCCGGTGAAAAATACAGCCCTGCATCGGAAATGCTTATCGGCTGATTGTCAGATGTGAAAATATAGCCGCGTTTATAGGTCAATGTCCCTTCCACTTTCTTTCCCGAATGCAGTCCTGTTATCCTGACTCCTGAAGAAAGCACCGTCACATTCTCCTCTGACCCGGACGGGCGCGCCGACAGGATATTCAACGTATCCGGAGTCTGGGCCACTGGCAGTTCTCCGGCATTGGCCTCAGACTGAACTCTTGAAAGGGAACGACTCACAACTCGTGCATTGGCCTCAAACGCAGACGGAGCCCCCATCATTACGATGGACATTACCGCAAACAATCTGTATATACGATTCCACATATACTCTGACATTCATTTCACCCTACATAGATGCACCCGCCACGAAAAACGTTGCTCTTCACCTTGACATTTTTCCACATTGACCTTCTCTCTAGAGCAACTTGGAACAACCTGCATTTCCAACATAATTATTAAGCACTCATTATCAGACAGTTAGGGCAATTCATCAAATTCAGGTTAGGCAAAAAAACAGGTAACCTGGCATCACACATTTCACATATCATATTATCATTCAGTAACTTACGCCCATAGTTCAATAGCAGGTTGTTCCAAAACGCAACAACAGGGGCGCAGACTATACACGAACAACAAGAACAACAAGAACAAGAAGTGCCGACCAAGGCCCTGCCGGTGGCGCCAAACATTGTCAGAAACAGGGAACAAGAATTCAGAGACGGACACAAGGATCTGATGACGCCAGGTGCAGAAACGCAAACAAGTGACTCGGCCGGGATACGGACAGAGCCACTTGATTATGATAAACGGAAAATGCCTGATTCTCTCAGATTAGGCTATTCCGGCTTATAGGAGTCCTTGAGGGTGGCGGTCCTGTTGAACACAGGATGTTCCGGAGTACTGTCCGGATCCTTGAAGTAATAGGCGTCACGCTCGAACTGAACTGCTATGCCGGATTTGTCTTCCAACAGGGCAGGCTCAGCATATCCCTTGCCGAGAACCAATGACTGCGGATTCAGGAAATCCTTGTAGTCCTTGTCCTCAGGAACCTGGCTCATATCCGCCAATGTGAACAACTTGTCATACATGCGGAGTTCCACTTCCTTGGCGTGAGCGGTTGATACCCAATGAATTGTACCCTTGACACTTCTCCACTCCCCGCTTCCCGGACGTGTTGACGGATCGAAAGTACATTTGAGTTCCACCACATTGCCCTCAGCATCCTTGATAACCTCATTGCACTTGATGATATAGGTGTATTTCAGACGGACCTCACCATCAGGTTTAAGACGGAAGAACTTCTTGGGCGCATCTTCCATAAAGTCCGCCCTGCTGATGTACAGTTCGCCGGTAAACGGAACCCTGCGGGTAGCTCCTTCCGGTTCAGCAGGATTGAGAGGGCAGTCAAACCACTCCACCTTGCCCGGCTCCCAGTTCGTGAGAGTAACCTTGACCGGGTCCTCAACCACCATATAGCGGTTTGACCTCGCATTCAGGTCCTGGCGCACGCACCACTCAAGAAGCTGGAGATCCATCAGCTGGTCACGCTTGGACACACCGATCTTCTCACAGAACATTTTCAATGCCTCAGGAGTATAACCTCTTCTTCTTACACCGCACAATGTCGGCATACGAGGATCATCCCAGCCGCTCACAAGACCTTTCTGCACCAGTTCGAGCAATTTACGCTTGCTCATCAATGTGTAAGTAAGGTTAAGTCTCGCGAATTCATACTGATGTGACGGATAGATGCCGAGCGTCTGGATAAACCAGTCGTACAACGGTCTGTGCACATCGAATTCAAGTGTACAGATGGAATGGGTGATGTGTTCGATGGAGTCGCACTGGCCGTGAGTGAAGTCGTACATAGGATAGATGCACCACTTGTCTCCGGTACGGTGATGAGAGGCATGCTTGATACGATAAAGAAGAGGATCGCGGAACATCATATTCGGGCTTGCCATATCGATCTTGGCCCTGAGAACCTTTTCACCGTCAGCATATTTTCCGTCACGCATCTCGCGGAAAAGCCTGAGGTTTTCCTCCACGCTCCTGTTCCTGTACGGACTCTCCACACCCGGTTTGTCCACAGTGCCACGCCCCTTGCTGATTTCCTCCTGAGTCTGGTCATCAACATAAGCCAAACCCTTCTGTATCAGTTCTTCAGCCCATGCATAAAGCTGGTCGAAATAGTCAGAAGCATATTTTTCCTTGTCCCACTGGAACCCGAGCCACTTAATATCCTCTTTAATGGAATCCACATATTCGGTATCCTCTTTGGTCGGATTGGTATCGTCAAAACGAAGATTTGTCTTGCCGCCATATTTCTGCGCCAGACCAAAGTTTATGCAGATGCTTTTCGCATGCCCGAGATGCAGATAACCGTTCGGCTCCGGAGGAAAACGCGTAAGGACGCTGTCCACTTTGCCGGATTTGAGATCTGCCTCAATGATTTCTTCGAGGAAATTCAGCCTCTTTGGCTCTTCAACCTCTTTCTTGACTTCTTCCATCATATAATTATTTTCAATTATTTCACAACTTACAAACTTACGAAAATTCCGTTCAATTCTAAAATATTTACGCATTTTTGCAGGTGGACACAATTTTCACTTAATTGTCTCACCGAATGAGGCGGACTACTTCCTGATGACTTCCACTTTGTCCCCGCAGTCGTATATGGCCTCCTTGTCCATGTACGTCACGCTGGCCGGAACATATACCTTCCTGAGGTTCCGGCACTTCTCCACGGCATAGGCCTCGATTCTCTCAGTCCCTTCCGCAAAAACTATTTCCTCCACGTTCTCCAGACGGTAGATGAAATTCTTTTCTATTACCTTGACCGGCTTGAGTTCCAGTCTTGTTATCGCGGACGGGATAAAGTACGGAGCATCGTCACCTATGTTATACAGCACATTCTTGTATGCGGTCAGATACTTGTTCGCAGGGTCAACATTGATTTCACGCAGGGAACTGAAGTTGCTGCTCAGATAGACCGTGTTCTCCCCGACACTCTCCACATTGCTTCCCAGATACAGTTTGTCGTATGACCCGTTGACCTTTTTGACAGGGCAGAAAGACGTGATTCTGAAACCGTTGGTGCTGAACGGAACCAGAACATAATCAAGCTTGGAGTCCTTCACCTCTGCAACATTGAGCCTGCCCTCCTCGAAATTATAAGCGAACCTCTCGTCCTCGAACAGGCTGAAATCCGTCCTGATAGGCTGGAGTATATCTCGATATTTCCCGGTATCATCCATTTTGTAGTCAATGCCGTTTGTCGGGTCGCTTACGTGCCACTCATTGTCCACATATGCGTAGTTCCAGGCATGGCCGCCGACCCCGACGAGCCAACCGTTCACGCACATTGCCGGAATGTCCTGGCTCTGGCACATTATCTTGAACAGGTTCGCATAACCCTGACAGACGCAGACCCTGTGGACAAATACGTCATACGGGTCGAGATATATGGTCTCGTTTCCGCTGCCGTATCTGACATTCTTCACGATCCAATTGAAAATATTGTCGTATGTCTGAATCTTGTTGTCCGCTTTCAGATTATTGTCAATAAATTGCTTGATCTCGGCAAACTGCTTCTCCGTAATCTTCGTTTCTCCCGGAGTCAATGTCTTTGCAGGGTCCACTGCCGTCAACAATTCGCGCAGCGCGAGTGCCCCGTCTGCCGGCAGCCGCTTCGCCCCGTCATCCTCCGGAAAGTCAATGCCGGCCGGCGGTTCCTTGTCCGGAATCTGTTCCCTGCCGTTCTCTTTTCCGCAGGACGCGAATCCCAGGACCGCCATCAATATTATAATCAGTACCTTATTGTTCATATGTCTTTCATTTTCAGCGGCAAATGTAATATTATTTTGCTGTCGTTGATGAAAATAATCCTATATTTACGGGAAATCGCTCGAAAAATGAAAAGAATATTTGCAGCATTGACATTGACCTTTATCGCGACGGCGGCATTGGCGCAGACGGGGACTTGGAACGGCAGGTTGGACGTTTCCGGTTCGACGCTTTCGCTCGTTTTTCACATTGGCGACAGCACCGCCACTCTTGACGTGCCCGACCAGGGCGCGAAGGCGATACCGGTGTCAGTAAAACGCTCCGCTTTCGGTTCCATTGAACTGGAAGTTCCTTCTATAAATACTTCATACAAAGGACTGTGGACAGGTAAACTCATCACCGGGACATTTACGCAGAACGGAATGTCGTTTCCGCTGCCGTTGACACCCGGAGCCCCGGTTCTGAGGCGTCCGCAAACCCCTGTAGGCCCCTTTGCATATGTCAATGCCGATGTTTCATTTTCCAATGGTGATGCTGTTCTGAAAGGGACATTGACAATGCCGGAGAACTGTTCCCGCCAGACTCCTGTGCTCCTCATGGTTACCGGAAGCGGGCTGCAGAATCGCGACGAGGAAATATTTGGTCATAAGCCGTTTGCAGTGATTGCCGATGCGTTTGCCAATGCCGGGATCGCGACTTTGAGATATGATGACAGGGGATTCGGCGAGTCCACAGGCGATGCCGTTTCGTGTACCACAGAGGACTTGAAGAACGATGCTCTTGCCGGAATTGGTCTTCTGCGTGGGAAGTTTGACCATGTCGGTGTGCTCGGGCACAGTGAAGGCGGAAGCATTGCGCTGATGTTGGCTGCAGAGGGCAAGGCGGATTTCGTGATAAGTCTGGCAGGTATGGTTGCCTCCGGTTCCGAAACGCTTCTGGACCAAAACCGTCGTGCGCTCCAGATGGCCGGGATGCCTGAATCCGAAACCAACAACTATTGCAGATTTCTTGCTGACGCCTACGAGGCTGTTGTCAATGATATGCCGTTACCGTCTCCTGACAACTACTGTCTCCCTGCCGGGCTCAAGCAGAACGCATTCATTCTAAGTGCTTCATTGAAAACTCCTTACATGAAATATTTCTTGGGAATGAATGTGTCGGATATCTTAGGCTCCGTCAAGTGCCCGGTAATGGCTCTCAATGGCACCAAGGACATTCAGGTGTCTTGCGAACGGAATCTCTCCCTTCTCCGCCAAGGTCTTCCCGGCGGCTATTCCGAGTCGGTTCCTGCGACAGTCTCCGGTTCAGACCTTGGCTCCGGTTCAGGCTCAAATTTCCGGTCCGCCACTGCTCCAACCGCTGAAACCCGTTCCATTTCCCGGTCCTCCTCTGTATCTGTTCCCGAGAATTCTTATGTCAATGTCATCAGGGCCGAAACTGGTCTGAACCATCTGTTCCAGCACTGTCAGACTGGAGCAGTATCGGAATACAAAGAAATCGAAGAAACCTTCTCCCAAGATGTCCTAGCCGAAATGATAACCTGGCTGCATTCCCTCTTTGCCCACTGAGCGTGAGGAATTGTCATGCTTCCTTCTGTTCCGTTGTTTTGTCGGCAAGGAGCAGAGGTGCTCTGCGTATGGTAATTTTGCTGCTTTCTGTATCGTAGATGATTTGTGAACTGTTTCCTCTTTCATCCACGTCTTTGTCTTTGATATATTTTGAGACGGCATTTCTGAGTGACGCGTATGACAAACCGATTTGTTCGGGGGAGAACATTGAATATATTGCTGATAGTGAACCAAATGTATATATTTCGCCTCCGTTCTTGAAGATTAGCGAAATCACGCTCTGTCCCTTTTTCATTGAATCCTGTTTTTTGCCTTGCTTTCCAAATATACGACTTATTTTTGATTTGTGACAAATATCTGAAAAAAGACATATTTACTATTGCAAATATGTCATATTCGTCATATCTTTGATTGGCCCTACAATGTTTCTGGCTGCCGCAAAAAACGGTGTAAATATCGGCCTGATTTTACACCGAATAGTGGCCAGGTCCAGCTGCAGGCAAACTCCGGACAGCCCGACCGGAAACACAACGCAAAACCAAAACATAACTCAAAACGAAAACGACTATGGCTACTTTCAGAGAAAAAGAAAATTACTGCCAGCGCACGTTTGATGAAAACGGGCCATATTGGCATCTATATACATCCGGCAAGGAAACACCGTTGATATTCAGAACCGAGGACGACTATGTGTTTGCAATGAATGTATATGTTTCGTGGCCGTATCCCGGATATACCTGATAGTTGGCCTGTTGCCGACAGTTTTGTTCTTCCTGTTGCATATTGTTCAATCAAGTTTGCCAAAGCAATGTTCAGGGATGCTCATCATTATTTTTCAATGCTATGCCGCAATCTGGAAAGTTATATATGACTACAGGTGTTCCAATGGCCAGCTCCGTCGTGTCATCGGTCTTACACAGTATGAAGTCGATACATTGTTTCCTTTGAAACAATCGTCAGACATAGGACAGTAAACCTCAAGCGCATTTTTTGCGATAATGAAAAAATGTTTATCTTTACGGGCGGAGATCGGTCTGAGGAATGTGGAAAACCATTAGCTGACAATTAATTGAAGATATTATGATACTTACTACAACACCGACCGTGGAAGGTCACAGCATCAGGGAATACCGCGGTATTGTCTGCGGGGAAGTCGTTGCCGGCGTCAATTTCATCAAGGACTTCACCGCAAGCATCCGGAATTTCATCGGCGGCCGTTCAGGCTCATACGAAAACGAATTGATCGAGGCCAGAGAAAAGGCATTGGAAGAAATGTCGGACCGCGCGAGAGAACTTGGGGCCAATGCTGTCGTCGGCATTGACATAGATTATGAGGCTCTGGGCGCGGATAACGGAATGTTGATGGCGACAGCCTCCGGAACCGCAGTTGTGATAGATTGAGCATTGATTAAGAATCAGTATTTCCGTCAATCCTGCACGCAGCGGAGTGAATAGCGGCTGTTGTCCTTAGTGCTTAGTCCTACTCCTATCTGGATAGCGTAATCCTTTACGCCATAACCGCTTGCATTGTTGCCGGAATTGAACAGTCCGTCAGTCCAATAGTAACCGCATTGCCCTACTTCTCGGAACACTCCGAACCAGCATCCACCTGCAGCCGGCAGAAAAATCTGGGGAACATCCTCGGCATATTTTACCATTCCTGAATACCAGCGGCCGTTGACGCCGTTGTGCGAAGTCCATGCGGACCCATAGTAAAACAGCTTTTGCATTTCCTTTGCCGTTGCAGGACGCCAGCCATCAGGACACGCAGTTTCACGCTCCTTCCAATTATAATAGCTTCCGAGAGGGCTCGACGGGTCACCGCAGTTGTTCAATGCCCATTTGATTCCACCGATGAATTCATATTCCTTGACAGCTTTCTGGACAAATGCGAGCGTACGGGTTTCAGCACCCGCGTAAGTGAAAATGATCTCCGCTACCCTATCCTCCGCTGTCGAATTTTCCGGAATTTGAAGCCTGATGCCACCTTTCTCCTGTTCAAGGTCGATTTCAAACCATTCCTGCTCCGTTTCCGCGTTAAACTCTTCACCATCAATGGGATTCAGGATTTCACACGACACAAAATACTCCTGCGCCTGGCAATCTACCGTCTCGGCAAGACGTTTAAGGCCAATCACAGGACGCAGATAATCTTGTGTCAATGTGAATGTCAATGGCTCCATATCTCCATAGCCTACAATGATTTCCGCCATACGAGACGCAGTTCTGGAATCATTTTGCGAAACCGAAAGAGCAACTTCTGACTCCTCTGGGATACCGACATTGACCCAATCCGCATCCGTCGTAACCGAAATGGACGAGCCATTGTCCAGAAGCACCTTATAGCCGAGCTTCACGTCCTGCGCATTATGGTCAATGATAGCAGAATCGGACATCAGGAGGAGGACACCTGACGATTTTTCCTTGCTGCATGACAACAGCATTGATATCAATGCCAATGCTGCCATAAAATGTAAAATAGTTTTTTTCATAGGCCAAGTCCTATTCTAATTATTGTCATCAATTCTTTTCAGCTTTTTTCGGAAGCGCCATTATCAGGCTCTGGTCATAAAGGGTTCCAGGCTTGACGGAAGATTTCTCAACGGACAGCACTTCATCGTACATCGGCTCGCCATCATCGGAGGTATGACCAGAAAATACAAGCATACGGTCTGCGGATACTTCCTTTACATAGCTGGCAATAGACATTATACGGGTATCGGTAGGATACATGACTTCATACGACACGCAAAGCACCATACTTCCATCTGCATTGGGCTTCATGGTGTACCAGCCGTTCATGGCAAGTACATCACGCTCCTTCATACCGTCCAGAAATGTTTTCTGTTCCGGTGTAAGTTTTTCCGTATCAATGCTTTTTCTCAAATCATCCAAAGCATCCGAGGAATATGCTTGACCTAAAACTGCAGTACCGTCATCGTTCAGCTGAAGAAGCATGAAAGACGACTCAGACACATCTAACATCCATGTATTCACATAAAGTTTCGGTCCGTCATTTTCAGAACCATCTTTTTCACAGGCGCAAGTCATTGCGACAACCGCAATAGCAAAAATGCTGTATATCAATTTTTTCATATTCCAAATTCCATTATTTATTCTCTGATGAGGATCTCTGACAAGTCAACTGTCTTACCTATTTTCAAGCCGGAAGAAGACAAACTTTTCATCTGCAAAAATTCAACATCACCAGCCTCATTGTCCAACTTCATCGAGTCCTTGGTTATATTGAAAAGATGAAAGACCGTCCCCGTCGGGATCGGAATTTCCATTCCTTTGAGAATTTGTGTCAGGAAGATATTCAAAGCAACGTTATCTTCCTTACCGGGAATCACCACATATACACCCTTCATTATGATGACTGCATCATTGATTTTCACAGATTTGATCCTTTCGGCCAATTCCTTCTTGTAACTTTCCGTCGCTTCGTCAATGTAATTGTCATCACCCTTTCCGGATGGTTCCAGGCTTGGCAACCACTTAGTTTTGAGAACTTCAAGGACATTCTCATTGGCGAGAAAACTTAAATTGAAGGTCTTGTCCGCATTGATCTGGTAAAAGCCGTAGTCAACGGATTTGCCACCGAAAGTCAAAAGGCTTTTTGAGTCTGTCACCCATGTATTCACATAGAGTGGGACATTGTCAGATTCCTTGTCACAAGAGGCTCCGAGCAGAAGTGCTGCCCCCAAAGCGAGGAAGTAAATTAATTTCTTCATTGTCATGTATTTAAATTATTCATATCATTCCCATTTCATATCCTGGTCGAAAGCCACACGGAATCCGATCAGCATATTTGTCACCCGGGGTGAGCAATATGCTCTTGCAGCACAACGGCAGCTGAGCTTGTCCATCGTAAAGTCCCCTCCACGAACGACCTTGCCTGTTCCGGTTTCCGGACCTGTCGGATTCCAGGCAAATCCGCCCGAGCCTCCATAATAATTTACATCAAACCAGTCCGCTACCCATTCAGAAACATTCCCATGCAAGTCATAAAGGTCAAAACCGTTAGGGGAATATGAACCCACCGGAGCAGTTGTTTTTCTGTCGGTCGCCCTGATATGCGCAATGTCCCCTGTCAGGTCCAAGCCATTTCCCAAGCCGAAAGGTGTCTCTTCAAGACCTCCCCTACAGGCAAATTCCCACTGGGCCTCAGTCGGAAGCGCTCCACCCACACAATCTGCGAAAGCTTTCGCGCCATACCAGCTGACATTGACGACAGGGCAATCACAGCACCCGTCTGCGGGCTTCCATTCAGCAAGTTCCGCATCCCAGATGAGTCCGAACTTCGCATACTGCCTCACAAGGACTTTCGATTTGTTTTCCGTGTCGCTCCATCCGTTCCAGATACCGTCGCTTCCTATTTTATTTTCATTCAGGAAAGACGCATACTCTGCATTGGTAACTTCATACTTGCCCATATAATAACTGCGGGACATATGTACATTATGCTGATTCTCGACATTCGTATTATTCCTTCCTTCTTCAGTTTTCGGGCTGCCCATCTTAAAATACCACAGCCCATCAACCGGATACTTAAAAGTACCCTTCTGATCAACAACCATATGGATAACATCAGGATGCTTGTAATCCACTGGCAATGAGCGGTTGAACACTTTCACGTCCGCAGCATTCAAAACGCAATCCTCTACAGGGCCGCCCAACTTGAATTCCTTGCCGTCCGTAACATAACTGAACAGCGTCGAACCACCTTTCAGTGTCTGGACCGGAATGACGGCACGATAGATATAATTCTTGCTCTCATCCCCCGGCTTCTCAACTAGACACATCTTGACATTGCCGACAGAACCTTTGGTTTCCTCTGTCGTGGCGGAAGCATCACTGTCCTCAAGCAAATTGATTCCAGCTGAAATCCCGACGCCGCAGAGGCTGACTTCCAGTTTCTTGTCAATGTTCCAATACTTGCTTTCAGGCACCTCTACCTGAATCATCGCGCATTCATGTCTGAATTCAAGTTTCACCTCTTTCCCGATTTTGACACCAGCCTTACTCCTCGCCACCAGAAAATCAGAAAGCCGGTATTCATTCTCACCGCTTTGGTCTTCCTTGACATTGAACGAAATGGCAGCCGGGTCAGCAATGTTCTCATCATACGGATAATACGCATAGAATTTCAACGAGTCCTTTTCCCAGCACAATTTGTCTCCAGTCCAACCGGAACCGTTAAAAGTAAGTTTTTTATTTCCAAAAACCAAATCTTTGGATTCCGCATCATACGCATATATACCTACGGCATCGCCCTCCGCCCAATCACATTCGAGTTTAAAAATGATTTCAGGTTTACTTTCCTCCTCAGGCTTCTGCTCCTCCGGCTTCGGTTCCTCTGTTCCCGGTTCCTCCTGAGACGGACTATCGCTGATATTATCCTTTCCGCATGACACCAATATTAAAGTCAATGTCAATGCTGCCAAAAAGTGCCAAAATGTTCTTTTCATCGCTGATTGTTTTATTTTGACGAAAGTAAGTTTTAGGCACTTGACTATCACTATTTTTAATAAAACATAGTCGCAAAACATGCATTTTTTTGAAAAAAATCTATCTTTGTACTCCTTGAAAAACGAAAACTGAAATGGAAAGAATATATTGCGACTTGATGCTGTTGGCCTCCGGAGTAATCGCTGCACTTGCCGTAGCCATCATTGGCGTAAAGATCCCTTCGAGGCAGGAATTCGGCAAACTGAGAATTGCAAGAGGTACTCTGGCCGCATCATTCATAACGCTTTCCATATTGAATTTCATTTGCTACTTCACCGGATATGACGAGAACTTTGACCGCCTGAACACACTCATTGTCGCTGCATTCCAGGCACTTTTATTGACAGGAACATTGCTAGTTTTCATCCGTCCTGACGTGGTTACCGGCAAATGGGTAGGATTGCAGACCGCGGTCATCTGCATACTCTCGGCCCTTCTCTACTGCGTAATGTTCATTTTTCCGGACATCTATCCGATATTCTTCCAGATCGGAGCTGCACTTCTGGTCATGCAACTCACCATCTACGGCATCAGATTTTTCAAATCGCAGAAAATGACTATCAACGACCTGAACAATTACTACGCTGACGATTTTTCGCCGAGATTGGGCGGGATAAGGGCCGGATTCATACTTATGCTCATCATAGGGGCTATGTCTCTCTGCACATTGGTCACCGGCCCGTGGTTCTACGCCATTTTCGTCCCTGCATATCTGATATGCTATACCATCGTGGCGATTTGCATGATCCGCTATGTGAACAGCACATCATTCATTCTCCAGGCAATCGGGAAACCCGAAGAAGAGGCTCCAAGCACGGAACCCGCTCACAAAGCGCAGGCAAACATACCTGAGCATCAGTTGATTGAATTGAGAAACAATATCGCATCGTGGGTCGAGGCCGGAGAATACAGGCGGCGCGACGTGCCATACAAGGAAATTCTCGAGACACTCAACACAGATGCAGCAACCATGCGAGTTTTCATGAAAAGCGAGAACGGCATGGATTTCCGTTCATGGAGGAACAAGTTACGTCTCCAGGAGGCATGCCAAATGCTGGCCGGCCACCCTGAAATGAATGCGGAACAGATCAGTGAATACATCGGTTACAGCGACAGCAGCAACTTCCACACGGATTTCCGCAAATTTACAGGAATGTCCGCCAGCGAGTGGCGCAGAACCCGGACGAAGACAGGTCAATGAAATTGATTGAATTTATAGGTGTCAGCACGTTCCATTTCAAGCAATTTAATCTTCCTGTCGATTCCTCCGGCATAACCGGTCATACTGCCGTCAGCGCCAATGACCCTATGGCATGGTATGATGAGCGAAATGGGATTATGACCGACAGCGTGGCCCACGGCTTGGGCGGACATCCTCCGCACTCCTTTCATTTCGGCAATGCGGTCAGCAATTTCACCGTAAGTCATTGTCTTACCGAAAGGAATGGTAAGCAATATTTCCCAGACAGCCATCCGGAATGGTGTCGAATCCAATGTCAATGCCGGGGTAAAACCCGGGTCATGTCCTCTGAAGTAAATGTCAAGCCATTGACGGGCCTGCGCAAAGACCGGAAGATCTTTCTCTTCAATCTCATCATCAATGTTGCCCGCAAAATACTTCTGTCCATCAAACCACAGTCCAGTCAAGGCGTTGCCATCACTCGCTAGAGTAATTCCACCTACATAAGAATTATAGTGTTGAATGTAAATCATATTTCAGCGCGACATTATCGTTCAATGCTTGATTTCAAAATATACCAACAGCTCTGCATAGTTATCCTGCGCGGTCAGGCAGGTATCTCTCAAATAGCCAGGGATATCCGGCCAATTCTGAAGGCCTCTATAGTAGAAAAACTTCAGGTCGTCCGTTATGATGAACGGCACTATTCCGTTGGCCAGGCATTCCTTGAACATGATAAGCCGTCCCGTCCTTCCATTCCCGTCCTGAAACGGATGAATCGACTCGAACTGCTTGTGAAAGTCAATGATATCGTCCAATGTCTTTTTCTTCTTGGAGTTATATGACTTGAGCAATACGCTCAACATGGAATGCACCTTCTCCGGGGGACAAGTCTGATTTCCACCTACCTCATTGGGAATCTTCTTATAATCCCCCACATTGAACCAGGATTTCCGACTGTCAGAAGTTCCGGTTTTCAAGATACGGTGTATTTCCTTGATCATCCCTTCCGTAAGCTTATCCTGCGCATGATCTATCATATAATCAATACAGCGGAAATGATTCACCGTCTCCACGATGTCATCAACATTGACAGTCCCATCTGAAATGCCGATAGTATTGGTTTCATATATGTATCTGGTCTGCTCATGAGACAAGCGACTCCCCTCGATATGATTGGAATTATATGTAAGATCAATCTGTGTACGATGGTAAATACCACCTTTCAGACGGCTCGACTTTTCCTCCCTGAGTCTCGACAGAAGCGGAAACTCTTTTCGGGCCTTGGCATTCTTCCTGCCCGGCAAAGAAGCATCTTCCGGAACATTCCATGTCTTTCCTGTCAGGAAAGCGCCCTCCATCTTTCCTGAAGCACACCAATTCCTGACCGTTCTTTCGGAAACGCCATTCTTTCCTGCAAACTCCGCTATAGAAATATAATCCATGTTATCGGCAAATATTATTGTTCAATGTCCATACAAATATAGCGAATCTTGCCGATATCGGCAAGATTCGCAAGCATGATTCATTTACAGTCGCTAATTTCAGTTTTTCACCCAGGTAAGACGTTCCCAGATGCAGCGCGGGACAAGGCGCCAGAAGAATACGAGGATGCGGAATTTCCAGTCGAATGTGTAGATGCGTCTTTTCCGGCGGATGGCTTTCATCACCTCGTCGGCCGCCTTCTGCAATGTCAGCAGCATCGGATATTTCTTGTCGGGATTGAGGATGTCAGTTGCCACGAAACCTGGGCGGATATCCGTAAACATGACCGGTATCTTCTCCATTCTGACCAATTGCGCCAACGCGGAAATATATGTCTGCTGCATTCTTTTGGTAGCGGAATAAGCGGGCGCCGTTCCCAAGCCGGCGGTTCCGGCCACAGATGTAACAACCGCTATATGTGCCTTATGTTCTGCTGAATACGCATCCGGATGTTTTCTGACATAGTCGACAAAATGTGCCAGAATACGCACCAAGCCTTCGCAATTGGTCCGCACGGTACGGATTTCCTTATCAATATCCAGTTCCTTGTTCTGATACCCCACACCGGAGACATACAATAACAGGTCCGGTGCACCCATTTCTTCAATCAGAGCATCCAGCCCGGCCGTCGCATCTTCCTGAGTCACATCCATTTGCTTAATATGGACTCTTTCACCATACTCTTCCCGAAAAGCCTCAAGGGCCTCAATCCGCCTGCCGGAAACGCCCACTTCCCAGCCTTTATCCACCAGACGCACCGCCGTCTCCCGCCCGATTCCGGAAGTAGCACCAATGACAATCGCTTTCTTCATGATACTTTATGCTCTAGTCATTGATATACCTATCCAGTTTTCCCTCATCAAGATCCGCCAGAATCTTTTCTGCAGTTTCTTTCAGAACCGGCATGTCATTATGAATAGTATTGAATACGGCTTCATCATCTATATCGGTATATTCATGAGCTATCACATTCCGCATACCGAATACGGCCTTCCACGGCACTTGTTTATATGACGAGAAAAAATCAGCAGTAACTTTATTCCGAATCTTAATGAAGTTTTCAGTAATATATTGAATACTCATTCCACAAGCTCTGAACACTGTCATACCTGTGATACTCTGCCCGAAATCTTGTGGAGACTTTATTCCTGCAGACATTTTCTCAATCAAATTGATTTCTTCAATAGATACTTTCAGGTATGTTTTGATCCTGTCTTTCGCGCTACACATATATCAAATCTTTCTTAATATTGTCCATAAACTCCTGACGGCTTCTCGATTTTTCAGATACGAGATCCACTTTTCGTTTAAGTACTGACTCCAGCAGTACAGATATCTCAGACAGCACAAATAAAGAAGGTTTCTTGATAGAGATTAATATATCCACGTCGCTATCAACGGTTTGCTCTCCCCGCGCACAACTCCCGAAGAGAGCTATCCTCTCTATTCCGTATTTGTCACCTTGGCTATTCTTAAAAGATCTCAAGACACCCAATATCCGCTCTTGTTCCGATCTTTCACCTGGATATTTGTCCACAACTTTCAGTTCCAGTTCATACCCCAAAGCATCGAGCAAACGCAGAACTGTTTCTTCACTGCCCAAAGTACCATTTTCCATTTTCGAAATCTGAGACTTCGACATACCGGAAAGAATACCCAACTGTTCTTGCGTCAAGTTTCGAGACTTACGCAGTGACTTAATCATATTTGATGTAACCATTCTCATAGTGCAGCAAATATAGAAAAAGTTTCATATTTATGCAACTTTTTCTTTAAACTGTCCAATGATAAATACCGACTATGCTACCGTCGAAATGATCAGATAGAAGGACACGGCACTGCCACTCCCACTCCATAAAAAATAAGTAATCACCGGCAGCAGTATCATTCCGCCGCCAAAACCGACTGAACCAGAAAGCAATCCTGCGACCAGGCCGACAATCATTAGAATAACACTCACCATAACGTAAAGTTAGAGGAAATATTCGAATATTCTCATTAACTTAGAAGAGACATATTTGAAAATTACACTGATCACAGGAGCAGACATCGCAGATGAGGGCGGCGAAGCTGGAAGACGTATGGCCGCATTGTCCGGAATCCACCAGAGAGGAAATTATCCGACAGATTGAAGATTGGCTGAAATAGCACGTCACCTTTTCCTCATTTGTCCTGTTATATATGTGAACATGTTCGAAAAGAAACAAAGTATAATTACATAAACAAACATTTATCATGGAAGAAATTTTAGGCGTTCTTTGGCTCATCGGATGTTCCACAGTTTTACCGATTATCATCATCTGGCTGGTCACACGCAAACAGATCAACGAAACCAATAAGCGCACCGAAATCATAATGAGCGCTCTGGAGAAAAATCCGGACGTCAATGTAGCCGAGTGGCTGGACAAGCTGGCACCCGAAAATAAAGACAAACTCCTGAAAGAGAAGCTCATGACCAAACTGACATGGGGCATAATCTGTCTGATTCTCGGTATCGGCACCATCGTTTACGGCGCGTGTTCTTCATTCGCATCTTCAATGCCTACATTTCTAGGTGGCGGTGCATTGCTCGCAGTAGGTATCGCACTTCTGGTCAGCTTCTTCTTCGGCAAGAAGTTCCTCGCCAAAGAAATTGAGGCCGAGAGCAAGAAGAACCAGCAATAACGATGGACAGAGATCAGTTCATAGCACAAGTAAAAACCCAGCAGAATGGCCTCAGAAGCTTCCTGCTGGCCTTGTGCGGTGGCAATCTCGCTGATGCTGACGACATTGCGCAAGAATCCCTGGTCAAGGCCTACCTCGCAATCGACCGCTATACCGACAGCGGCAAGTTCAAGTCCTGGCTCTTCAAGATCGCCCACAACACGTTTCTCAACCATACGGCGGCGCTGAAACAATACGATTCCATCGAAGCCGCAGAAACCGTTGCGACCCAGGAATCCGCCGACCACAATTTCGCGCATCAGCAACTCTATCTCGCGCTCTCCACCCTACCCCCGAAAGAGCGCGCCGCCATCACGCTCTACTACCTCAGCGGCTACTCCATCAAGGAAATCGCGGCCATAACCGAGGTCAATGCAGATGCTGTCAAAAAGCAATTATCCCGGGGCCGGGACAGACTCAAACAACTCATCAAGCTATGACAAAAGATAAAGAACAGGAAAATTTATTCGCTACCGCAATACAGGAGTTCAATGACAATGACCTTTTCACCGCCGACCTCTCGTCCAAGCTTGACAAGGTGGAAATCCTCAAACATATCCAGCAGGAACAGAAACGCCGTTCCAATACCCGCCTTCTGGTAGCTTTCTTCGCCGGAGCCCTGAGCGTCATCGTCGCCCTGCTTCTCTTGCCGATGCTTCCTACAGACATGGAAATCATCCGCAACCTCACCAGTCTCAGCGACATAGCCTTTTTCTCCCACAAAGTAAAAGTGCTTTCCTCCCTTATCCTGTTCGTCCTGACATACAGCGTAGTCTTCAGCGCCTACTCCATCTACTCCACCCTGTCCGCCGACAAAACAGGAAAGCCGTCGAAGTATCTGTAACGCACACAAATAAAACCGCCGACGAGGCCTACACCTACGACTAGGCATTGAATCCAGCAGAAGTAAGCCACCTGCTGACTGCTTGATGCCGCTCGCCCTATTTTCCAGGCAAGACGCTCCCGGACACGCCGAGGACCTGGAGGATTTTGGGAATCAGCATGGAATGGAGGTACTCCTCTTCCATGTAGTGGGTTCCTTTGTAGGTCTGGTAACTGTCAGCGCCGAAATGCTTGGCCCATTTGGCGATATTGACGACACCGAAAGGCATATAGCGGTCTTCAGTTCCGAAGAATGCGAAGAAATAGTCCTTGCTGCCGGCAGACGGGGCACAGGACATTATGCGCTTGTGCATCCCACGGTAATGTGAAAGGACTTTATGCGAAAAATCCAACGGCTGGCGGTTACCGGGAAGCGGCTTGAAAATAAGATGCATCAGCCACGACGCGCCCGGGATCCAGCTCGCAGCAGCCATCCACGACGCCGCACCGACTGCCGGCGACACGAAAATATGAGGCACGCCGCGCTGCAGAATCGCATGAAGCGACCCCAAGGACTCCCCTATGACCAGATCAGGATGCAGTTCCTCTCGCCAGGAAGCAATCTGCTTTTCTGCAACCTCCGGGTCAATGTCATAAGTCCTTACTACAATGTCAATGTGAATGTCCGGCGACTTCACATATTCATTGATATGTTCCGACAGGATGGATGGTATGCGGCTGTCCTCACCACCGCCCATACCATGAAGATACATTACCGTGTATGTCATGCTGTGTCTTACTTCGTGATGGTAATCGACGTGTTGGTCTTGCCGCTAATAGTGATATTGATTTTCCCATCGGCAATTTCCACAAGCGCGACACTGTTGTTGTCATTGACAAGATTCGGAAAATCCATCCCCTCACACGGTTCCAGATACATATATTTGTGAGTATGACCTGACAGCAGCAGATCCACTCCGGCGTTGTTCAGGACAGGCATCAATGTCTTTCTCAGATGAAGGTCTCCATGCCACGAAGTGGTCATCGGCGGGATGTGCAACGCGGCAATGCGCATCTTGCATGGAGCGCTGTCCGCCAGTTTCTTCTCGAGCCAGCGCGCCTCGCTCTCACGATACCTGTCATAATCAGCGATCCCGCTATATTCGAAGTCCGTGTCAGGCTTGTCCTCACCGCAGTCAAGAATCAGGAAATTGACTCCTCCCACATTGAAATCAAAATAGAAATGTCCCGTCGAAGTCGGGAAATACCTGTGAAGCTGATCCGCATAAGCCCCTCTGGTCTCGTGATTTCCGCGAGTATAGACCATCGGCACTGATTTCGCGAAAGCCTCGCAGCAGGCATCCAGATAACTCGAGAAAATCTGCGCGTCACTCTCCACCGTAGAAAGCATGTCACCGTTCAGAAGCACAAAGTCGATCTTGGACATATCCACACCTTCACAATACTTTTTGATCAGCTCGGGACGCTCGTGCACATCATTCATCATGATGAACCTAACGCTCTCGGCATCAGGATCAAATGTACGGAAATGCGTAGGCCCGTTATAATTCGCACTTGATGCTGTAGTCCTGCCGAAAACCATCTTGCCATATTCTCCGAATGAGACTGTCTCCTTGGAATATATGCGATAGAAATACTCAGTTCCAGGCTTCAGTCCTTCAAGTCTGACACAATGCAGAGTGTCCAGTGTACGTCTTCTGCCGTCCTGAGTGTCATATACCTTCGGATGTGACTCGCTATAGAAAGTATCACCGGTCTTCTCGTCATATTCCACCCAAGCCATAGCAGGCTTGTCGGTTTTCCACATGATGGTCACGCCCGTATCGGACATGTCAGTCAGCCATGGACCATGGGTAACCTTGATTTGAGCCGTCAATGTCATAGGCAGCGCCAGCATCACGGCAAGCACAACTGCACATTTTCCAAAAAAATTCATAAGATTATAGTTCATTTTGTCATTAATGAGAGCATTAGCCTAACAAAGTTAGGATGAATAATTGAATGTACAAACAATATATTTTTGCATTGCTCGCAATAATTTGCGATTTTTGTCAGGTTATAGCCATAATGTCGGCTATGATATTGATGATTATAGTATATGTTTAGAAAACTCAGTGCGGACACCTTCTATATAGGTGCAGACGACAAGAACTTGGATTTGTTTGAAAGTCAGTACATTGTACCGGACGGAATATCCTACAACTCTTACGTTGTCATTGACGACAAGGTAGCAATCCTCGACACCATAGACGAAAGGAAGGCGGACGAATGGGAGCAGAATCTTTCTGAAGCACTTGGGGAAAGAGTCCCGGACTACCTGGTGGTTCACCATCTGGAGCCCGACCATTCGGCATTGATTGCCCGCGTGATTGAAAAATTTCCGTCCGTCACCATCGTGGCGAGCGCCAGGGCAATCCAGATGATACCGCAGTTTTTCGAAGGCATTGACCTGACAGGCAGGACATTGACAGTCAAGGAAGGAGATGTCCTGGACCTCGGACATCACAAACTCAGATTCTTCGGGGCGCCTATGGTGCATTGGCCGGAAGTAATGGTGTCATTGGACGAAAGCGAAGGCGTTCTGTACAGTGCAGATGCGTTCGGCAAGTTCGGGACACTTGACAAATGCGGGTTCTACGGCAGAGACGACGCCGACTGGTCAAGCGAAGCGAGAAGATATTACTTCAACATTGTCGGAAAATATGGTGGACCGGTGCAGACCCTGCTCGGCAAACTGAAAGGACAGGACATCCGTTCCATCAGACCCTTACATGGACCGATTCTCGAAGACAACTTGGGTGAATACCTGAGCCTTTACGACACATGGAGCAAATACGAACCGGAAACAGAGGGCGTATTCATCGCGGCAGCTTCCATTCACGGCGGAACACTCAAGGCCGCCGAAAAGCTCGCGGAAATGCTGCGCGGAAAGGGTGTCGGAAAAGTTGTGGTGAGCGACCTGTGCCGCAGTGACATCGCTGAAAATGTGGAAGATGCGTTCAGATACTCGTCAATGATAGTGGCAGCAAGCTCCTACGACGGAGGCCTGTTCACGCCCATGTACGATTTCCTCCACAGACTTCAGATAAAAGGATATACTAAAAGGAATGTCGGAATCCTCGAAAACGGCTCGTGGGCACCTTGTGCAGGCAGAATCATGAAAGAGATGCTTTCACAGATGAAGGAAATCAACATTGTCGAGCCTATGGTCACCATCAGAAGCCGCATGAAATCATCCGACCTTCCTGCAATGGAAACCCTGGCAACAGAAATCAAATTATTAAACAAATAACAGAAATGAAAAGAAACCTGACCACTTTCATCATCGCGCTGTGCATACCGGCTCTCATGGTTGCGCAGTCTTCAAATGGGCAGAAGCCTGTTGAATATCAGTTCACGACAGTGAAGGCCAACCCTGTCACACCGATCAAGAACCAGTATCGTTCAGGCACTTGCTGGTGCTTCTCCACACTCAGTTTCCTCGAGTCAGAAGCCATCAGAATCAACAACATCAAGGACAGCACGCTTTTCCCGGATTTCTCTGAAATGTTCGTGGTGAGCCACTCCTATCAGGACCGCGCAGAGAAATATGTCAGACTGGACGGCAAACTTAACTTCGGCGCAGGTAGCGAGGCGGGCGATGTCCTTCACATAGTTAGAGACTACGGTCTGGTTCCGCAGGAAGTACAGCAGGGAACCAACTACGGCACAGAACTTCCGGTTCACGGCGAGCTTGATGCAGCTGCTGCCGCATACGTAGATGCCATTGCAAAGAATCCTAACAGAGTACTTTCCACAGCATGGAAAAAAGGCTTCAAAGGCATCATGGACGCATATCTCGGAGAGTGCCCTACAGAGTTCACATACAATGGAAAGAGCTATACACCGGCGTCTTACCGCGATTCATATAAGATCAATGCAGACGATTATGTATCGCTTACATCATTCACCCACCATCCGTTCTACCAGAAATTCGCGCTTGAAATCAGCGACAACTGGCGTTGGGACCAGGACTGGAACGTTCCTGTCGATGAGCTGATCGAGGCGCTCGACTATGCTCTTGAGCATGGCTATACTGCATTCTGGGGCACAGACGTAAGCGAAAAGGGCTTCACCCGTGACGGACTCGGAATACTCTATAAAGAGCAGACCAAGAAGACTTCAGGTTCCGACCAGGAGCGCTGGGTAGGCAAGAGTGCAGAGAAAAACGATGAGCCACAGGCTCCGGAAGAGGTGGAAGTGACACAGGAATACCGCCAGAACGGTTATGACAACAAGACATTGACCGACGACCACGGAATGCACATCTACGGTATCGCCAAAGACCAGTTCGGCAAGAAATACTACATAGTGAAGAACTCTTGGGGTTCTGCCGGCAAGTACAATGGAATCTGGTACGTGACCGAGGCATATGTCAAAGGCAAGACAATGGACATCGTCCTGCACAAGGACGCACTTCCTAAGTCATTGGCCAAGAAACTCGGCATTAAATAATCCAACATGCGGATAGTCAAGCACATACCGAATACTATCACCTCAATGAACCTGATTTCAGGCACTCTTGGGGTGATTTTCACCTTGCAGGGGCATATTGAAATAGCGTTTCCGCTTATGCTGCTGGCCGCCGTCTTCGACTTCTTCGACGGATTTGCGGCAAGACTGCTCAAGGCATATTCTGAAATAGGAAAGGAGCTGGATTCGCTGGCTGACATGGTTAGCTTCGGAGTCCTCCCTTCCATAATGATGTATGAGACAATGTCCGACACATGCGAGGTGGGCACATTGTATTTCGCACGCTACATTCCATTGGTCATGGCAGCGTTCTCAGCCCTGAGACTCGCCAAGTTCAATCTGGATGAACGCCAGCACGGCAGCTTCATCGGTCTGCCGACCCCTGCAGCAGCTATGATTTGCGGCTCATTGGCCTATTTCGTGGCACTTACGCCGGATTCATGGCTTGGCAGAATCTGCGGAACATGGTATTTCATCCCGGCATTGTCCATCCTGCTTGCTGCATTGCTGATAAGCGAAATTCCGATGTTCGCAATGAAATTCGGCAAAGGTCTGGAGGCTGACTGCAAAACGAAAATCCTGAGAATCGGTTTCCTGTCCGGTGCTGTCTGCATAGTTGTTGCAGTAGCGACAGCACGTGCAAACTGGTCACTCATCGTCCTGCTGACATTCCTTTATTATATAGCGCTTAATCTGGTTACATCATTGGCAGGAAAATGCAGACAATGCAAATAACACATTGACCTGCGAACATATAGAAAAAAAACGGAGCTGTCTGTCGAGGCAACTCCGTTTTTCTTTGTCATATTGTCAGGAAATCCTAATAATTGTCCGCTTTTATCTGGAAATAGCTCTTCGCATGCTTGCAGACCGGGCATACTTCAGGAGCCTTCTTGCCGATAACGATATGACCGCAGTTGGTGCATTCCCAAATCATATCTTCGTCACGTGAGAATACCAGTCCGCCCTTTATATTTTCCAGAAGCACACGATATCTCTCCTCATGTGTCTTCTCGATGGCAGCCACCTTCTCGAAAAGAAAGGCAATGTCGTCGAAGCCCTCTTCCTTTGCGGTCTTGGCGAAACCTGCATACATATCCGTCCACTCGTAGTTCTCGCCTGCCGCAGCGTCTGCAAGATTCGTTACGGTATCAGGAACCTCGCCGCCATGAAGGTACTTGAACCAGATCTTGGCATGCTCCTTCTCGTTGCGCGCCGTCTCTTCGAACAGTTTGCCAATCTGGACATAACCGTCCTTAATAGCCTTGGAGGCATAATAAAGATACTTTGTGTGAGCCTGAGATTCTCCGGCAAATGCAGTCATGAGGTTCTGCTCAGTCTGCGATCCTTTTAATTCAGCCATATTATATACTGTTTAAGTCTCATATTTTAACGCTTCAAAGTTATGCAATTTTTAACTATTTTTGCAATAATGGAGCAGAAATATGAACAAAGTAAACCGAAGTGTCGTAAAACATAAACATAAAAGTTCCAACTCAAGCAGCGGCAAGAAGCGCAGCGGGACAAGACGCAGGAAAAAAGACAACAGAAAAGAACTCAGCCTGTGGATAGCAGGCGCGGTAGTGGCGGTTCTGGCACTCGTCACATTACTTTTCAGATGGGAAGACAGCTCCCGTGAGACCGGCGCGAAGGTTCCCCAGCGCGGAGCCACATTCGCCGTGGACCTCTCACATCACAACTCCGGAAAGATCGTCTGGGACTCGCTTCGGGTGATGATAGACCGCAGGGGAAATACCACCAAGTCTGTCAATGACGCCCAGGACATAGTCCCCGTCACTTATGTAATTCTGAAGGCAAGCGAAGGCAATTCACTGAAAGACAAGAAGTTCAAGAAGAACTGGAAAGCCGCCGGAGAGGCCGGATACGGCCGGGGAGCATATCATTTCTTCAGGACGTCCAAAAATCCGGAAACCCAGGCGAAGAACTATATAAAAACTGTAGGCGAGTTGTCATTCAGCGACTTGCCGCCGATTCTCGACATTGAAACCACACATAAAGGCTATTCCAAGATTGCCCTTAACAATGATGTCCTGACTTGGCTGGAAATCGTGGAAAAGCATTATGCCCGCAAGCCCATCATCTACTCATCAGAGGCTTACATGAGAGACATATTGAGTGAAAAGATAACTTCTTCCTATCCTCTATGGGTGGCCAGATATCGGGAAGAGAGGCCCGACCGGGAAGGCTGGGCGATGTGGCAATTCTCCGACAGAGCCCTCGTCTATGGCATTGACGGCCCTGTGGATCTCAACATTGTCAGCAAGAAACTGTCCGACAAAAGATTCTAGAATTTCCCTCCGAAACCTTTGGCAAGACCGCCTTCACTCGTCTCCTTATACAGGGAAGGAATGTCGTGGCCGGTCTGTTTCAGGACCTCAACCACCCTGTCGAATGACACACGATGCTTTCCGTCCGAGAAAGCGGCATAAAGATTCGCATCCAGCGCACGGGTTGCGGCAAAAGCATTGCGCTCAATACAAGGAATCTGGACAAGGCCGCACACCGGGTCACAAGTCATACCGAGATGATGTTCCAAAGCCATCTCTGCAGCATATTCGATCTGAGACGGACTGCCGCCGAAAAGCTGGCTTGCAGCAGCTGCAGCCATTGCACAGGCAACTCCGACTTCCCCCTGGCATCCGACATCCGCACCGGATATGGAAGCATTGTGCTTCACCACATTGCCGATGATACCGGCAGTTGCAAGAGCGTGGATAATCTTCAGATCGCTGAACTCGTGTCCTTTCTGGAGATGATAGAGCACACCCGGAACCACACCGCTCGCTCCACAGGTCGGAGCAGTCACGATTTTGGCACCGGAAGCATTTTCCTCGCTGACTGCCAATGCATAGGCATATACAAGTCCACGTGTCTGAAGGGATTTCTTGTAGCCGGTCGCCTTGATATAGTAGGTCGGAGCCTTACGGGCCAGATGAAGCGGGCCTGGAAGCACACCTTCACGTTCAATGCCCCTCTCTACAGATTCCTTCATCGCCATCCAGATTTCCTCCAGATAATCCCAGATTTCAGGTCCCTCGCATCTCTCCACATACTCCCAGTAGTTCATGCCATTGTCCTCACACCAACGCTGGATATCCGTCAGACGCTCGAGTTCATACACATTGTCAGAAGTGTCGAATCTGTCTCCGGTTGCCTTGCCTTCCGACAATGCTCCGCCTCCTACACTGTAAACAGTCCAGTCTGCCGTAACATTGCCCTGCTCATCCAATGACTTGAACTGCATGCCGTTAGGATGAAACGGAAGGAACACTGTCGGCTTCCAGACAATCTCCACTGGTGCCGCTTTCTCGAGTTCATCAGTTATCGCGACATCAGTCATATGCCCCTTTCCAGTCGCAGCAAGGCTTCCGTACAATGTCACCTGAAAAGACTTTGCCTCAGGGTGTTCTGAAAGAAAAATCTGCGCGGCCCTCATCGGTCCCATTGTATGACTGCTCGAAGGACCGCGTCCAATTTTATATAACTCTTTAAGTGATTTCATTTCAATATCTTATTTGTCAAGTTGATTATAGACGGGCCATTTTACAGTTCCACCGGCGAAGACTCCAAAATAAGTTTTTGCAGTGCTCTGATTTCCTGATATTTAGGCGTATCGTCCTTGAATACCGGAACGATTGCGCGGACCCTGTCGTACAGATTTCTTGTGGCAGGAGCCAGTCTTGACGCGATATCCAGACAGTCCACGGCCTGGACCAATGCCATAAGATGTATAGCGAGAACCTGGCTGCAGTTCTCCACCACCATGCGGCACAGCAGCGCGGAATTCGTCCCCATACTGACAATGTCCTGATTGTCATTGTTGTTCGGGATGGAATGGACATACATCGGATTCGACAATGTCTGCGATTCGGCTGTAGTGGAAGTGGCAGTAAACTGTGATGCCTGCAGGCCGTAATTAAGACCGAGAACACCGAGGTTTACGAACGGAGGCAGGATACCGTTGATTCTGTCATGGAACAGATAGTTCATCTGGCGCTCGGCCAGCATTGTCATCTTGGTAACGGCTATCTTGAGCTTGTCCATCTCGAACGAGACGTAGTCACCATGGAAATTTCCACCATGAAGAACATTGGCGCTCTGCCTGTCCACAATAGGATTGTCATCGACTGCATTGACCTCATCCTCAAGCACTTGACCTGTACCCGTCCACGTATCATACACCGGTCCGAGTATCTGCGGCACGCATCTGAGCGAGTAATAAGGCTGCACTTTCTGCTTGAACACCTGCTCCTCCGACTTATGGAAAAGTTCTAGCTGACGGCTGCGCAGCATTCTGCTTCCGTCCGACAGAGAACGCATCAGCTGCGCAATACGGTTCTGCCCGGGATGATGCTTCAGTTCATTGAGCACATCAGACATGAAATCATCGTAGGAAGAAGCGATTTCATTCATCAGAACTGAGCCGAGAATCTCCCAACCGAGCAGTCTGCCGGCCAAGATATGATTCACCACGCCGATACCGGTCATCACGGCCGTCCCGTTCGTAACTGCAAGACCTTCACGGATATACATCTGCAGAGGCTCAAGTCCAAGCTCAGCCATGACCTCACCCGCAGGCCTGATCCCGCCCTTGTACGAAACTTCGCCTTCGCCTATCAGGGTCAATGCAATATGTGCCAACTGCACAAGGTCGCCGCTCGCGCCCACGCTTCCGTGACGCGGAACCACAGGACACACGCCATTGTTTATAAATGACACGAGAAGGTCAATGAGGGAGACATGCACGCCCGAGTGGCCTTCCAGGAATGTCATCAGGCGGGACAGCATCGCAGCTCTCACACAGATGTCAGGCAGTCTCTCCCCCGCTCCTGTAGAGTGGCTTCTTATTATATTGTACTGAAGTTCTTTAAGATGATTGTCCTCTATTCTCCACTGAGCCATCGGCCCGAAACCGGTATTGATGCCGTAAATGACTTTGTCTTTAGAGAATTCTTTCAGAAACTCGTAACTGTCAGTCACTTGACTGCGCAACTTTTCAGAAACGCGGATAGTTTCGCCATGGTAAAGGACCTGTTCTATCTGGGACAGCGTCAGACGCTCATTGATTTCGATCATTTCATTGTCATTTAATCGTACAAATGTAATCATTTGAACGACAGAAAACAACCCGGCAGGCCCCGTCAGACACGAAAAAAGCGGCCGGGGAAAACCCTGACCGCCAATCTTATGTTATATCAAGCAAAAATTACTTGGTAATTACACGTGCCATTTCGAGGACTTTGTTAGAGTAACCCCACTCGTTGTCGTACCAAGCGCAAACTTTTACGAATGTGCTGTCGAGCTGGATACCTGCCTTCTCATCGAAGATAGAGGTGTGGGAGTTGTTACGGAAGTCGGTAGAAACAACAGCCTCGTTGGTGTATCCGAGAACGCCTTTGAGCTCGCCCTCAGAAGCCTCTTTCATAGCTGCGCAGATTTCCTCATATGTGCACTCTTTCTTGAGCTCTACAGTAAGGTCAACGAAAGATACGTCAGATGTAGGAACACGGAGAGACATACCTGTAAGTTTGCCATTGAGCTGAGGAAGAACTTTACCTACAGCCTTAGCAGCACCTGTTGAAGAAGGGATGATGTTCTCGAGGATACCACGACCACCTCTCCAGTCCTTCTTTGAAGGTCCGTCAACTGTCTTCTGAGTAGCGGTAGCAGCGTGAACAGTAGTCATGAGACCACGTACGATACCGAATTTCTCATCGAGAACCTTGGAGATAGGAGCAAGGCAGTTTGTGGTGCAAGATGCATTTGAGATAATGTCCTGACCAGCATATGTCTTGTCATTGACACCATATACGAACATTGGAGTAGCGTCCTTTGAAGGAGCTGACATGATGACTTTCTTAGCACCAGCCTCGATGTGCTTGCGAGCTTTCTCATCTGTAAGGAAGAGACCTGTTGACTCAACAACTACATCAGCGCCAACCTCGTTCCATTTAAGGTTTGCAGGATCCATTTCAGCTGTAAGACGGATTTTCTTGCCGTTTACAATAAGAGTGTTGCCCTCTACAGAAACTTCGCCTTTGAATGCTCCGTGAACTGAATCAAATTTGAGCATGTAAGCAAGATACTCTGGATCGAGAAGGTCATTGATACCTACAACCTCGATGTCTTTTGAGAAGTTTTCAACGGCTGCACGAAAAACCATACGACCGATACGGCCGAAACCGTTAATACCAAGTTTTACCATTGTTAACAAATTATTTATTAAGTTAAACTTTATTTACAACTTAAAAGTGTACGCAGTGTCCCACTGCAAAAACGATGCAAAATTAGGCATTTTTTTGAATAATTGCTCTATCTTTGCACAGAAATTAAAGAGCAAACAGAACTATATCGTTTAATATGAACATATTGATTACCAACGACGACGGATATACCGCAAAAGGCATACACACTTTGGCAGAAATAATGTGCCAATTTGGCAATGTCACTGTCATCGCCCCGAAAACTCACCAGTCCGGAATGAGCATGGCAGTGTCACTCGGACTCAAGCAGATCGCATACAAAGAGCTGCCTGACGAAAAGCCGGGCAAGTGGTCTTATCTGGACGCTACTCCGGCAAGCTGCGTGAAATTCGGACTTAACGTTCCTTTTCTCGATCACTTTCCGGATGTCGTGGTAAGCGGAATCAACCACGGGTCCAATGCTGCGTCGGCAGCCTGCTATTCAGGAACGCTCGGAGCAGCCGAAGAAGCCGCATTGAACGGAATCCCGGCGATAGGCGTATCATTGGACACATTGTCCCCCGATGCCGACTTTTCCGCGGTTGTCAAGTATTTTCCTGACATTTTCAGGAAACTCATCTCCGATTACCCTACAGAACGCGGCATATATTATAATGTAAACTTCCCGAACATCCCGGCAGCGGAGATCAAGGGAATCCGCGTGGGCCATCAGGGACTGGGCAGATGGATAAGAGAGTTCAGGGACTGGGACCCTTCCGTTTACAGCAAGCACAAACTGACTCCGGAAATGTTGGGACAGAGTTCCGTGCCTGTGTGTGAAGAGGGAGAAAAGCTCTACATGATGGTGGGAGACTTCCTCGACGACAAGGCAAACAATTCAAGGTCAGACCATTGGATTATGAAAGAGGGGTACATCAGCATTGTCCCGAACAATCTTGACGCTACTGACTATGCGGAGAAATCCCGACTGGAGAGCGCAGGTTTCGATACCGATTTCGCTAAGTAAGCGTTAAAAATTTGCGTCAATGAAATACTACATCATAGCAGGCGAGGCATCCGGCGACCTTCACGGCTCTAACCTGATGCGCGGACTTTACAAAGAAGACCCTGAGGCGGACATCCGTTTCTGGGGCGGTGACCTCATGAATGACGTTTACAAGGAACACCAGAGCGGAACCGGACTTGTCCAGGACTACAAGGACGGGGCCATCATCGGATTCGTCCAGGTGCTTCTGAAGGCCAAAACGTACATGAACAGGTTCAAGCGCTGTTTTTCTGACATTACTGCGTGGTCGCCTGACGTGGTGATTCTCATAGACTACCCGGGATTCAATTTCAGGGTGGCGGAATGGGCGCACAATAAAGGATACAAGGTCTATTACTACATAGCCCCCAAAGTCTGGGCTTCACGCGAAGGCAGAATCAAGAAACTGAAGGCTTACGTGGACAAACTGTTCATCGTATTTCCGTTCGAGATTCCTTATTTCACCAGGAAAGGCATCGACTTCATATACAAGGGCAATCCGCTTGTGGACGCCATCGACAATTCCGCTGCGCTGAAGGAGACAAGAGAAGAGTTCCTGACACGCAACGGTCTGAAGGACAAGCCGATGATAGCACTGATGGCAGGCTCGAGGACCGGCGAAATTTCCTCTATGATGCCTGTTTTCATGCAGTTTGCCGACAAGATGAGAGCGCTCACACAATATGCTGACTACCAGTTTGTCGTCGCGGCAGCTCCATCCAGGTCAATGTCGGACTACGCCCAGTACCTTAAAGGCAGGGAGGCTTATGTCAATGTCGTTTTCGGCGAGAGTTACGCCGTGATACGCCACGCGGAAGCAGCTGTGGTAAACTCCGGAACGGCTTCACTTGAGACTGCATTGATCGGAACGCCTCAGGTGGTGGCATACAAGGGGGCTGAAGTCAACTTCGTGATAGCCAAGCAGATAATCAAGATCCGCTTCATCAGTCTCGGAAATCTCATCCTGAACAGGACCTGCTTCAGGGAACTGCTTCAGTATTATTTCACACCCGACAATGTGCTGGAAGAGGTGCGCAGAATGATTGAGGACAAGGAATACCGCGACAACATGCTTGCCGGCTATCAGGAGATCCGCAATGCACTCGGCGGACGCGGAGCCTCAGCAGCAGTCGCAAAGGCAATGATTGAAGAACTCCGCCGATAATCAGGTTGTTTCAATACTGTCTCGGGCCGAAAATGTCGGAGCCGATGCGGACCATTGTGGCACCGCACTGGACAGCGATTTTGTAATCCTCGGACATGCCGATAGAAAGCTCCTTGAAATCAGTCAGTTGCGGATGAAGTGCCACGAGCCGGTTCTTAAGTGCAGCGATACGCTCGAAGTCCGCACGGACGACTGATTCATCATCCGTATTGGTAGCCATTCCCATCAAGCCGCAGAAAACCACATGCGGATACATTGACACGGAATCCAGAACCGCACAGATTTCATCCTCAGTCAGACCATGCTTGGTCTCCTCCGCCCCGAGATGGAGTTCGAGCAGGATACGGAGCACCTTGTCATTGGCACTTCCCCATTTTTCTATGTCCTCGAGCAGATGCACCGAATCAACAGACTGAATCATAGCGGCATATGGCAAGACAAGTTTCAGCTTGTTCGTCTGGAGATGTCCGATGAAATGCCATTGGATATCAGACGGAAGGGCATGCACCTTAGCGGCAAACTCCTGCGGTCTGCTCTCGCCGAACAGGCGCTGACCTGCATCGTAGGCCTGCATTATCGCCTCGACAGGGTGGAATTTGGAAACTGCCACAAGTCTTACGTCCTGCGGCAGTTCATTATTGAGTTCAGATATTTTCGATGAAATCGACATGATTCTGATTTATCTTCTGTTGTTTTTCTGCTGTTGCTGAGCCATCTGACGCTGCATCTTCTGCGCCTCCTCCAACCTCTGCTGCCATTTGCTCTTAGGAAGCGGCTTGTTCTCAGTCTCCTTCAGTTTCGCAAGCACGTCTTCAGGACGGACGAAGAACTTCTTGATAATCCAGGTCTCAAGCATAGTAATCAAGTTTGAAAGCAGGTAGTAGTAAGTCAAACCGGCTGACAGACTGTTACATATGAAGAACATCATGATAGGCATCATCCACAAACTCATAAAGCGCATTGTCGCAGTATTCGGATCATTCGATGACATCTGCCCCTGCATCGTAACTTTGGAGTAAAGGAACATTGACACTGCCATCAGGAGCGCGAACAATGAGATGTGGTCACCCAACAGCGGGATTCTCGTGCCGAAATCCAAAAGCGGAATCGTATCGTAAGCGCTGAGGTCATCGGCCCACAGGAAGGACTGCTGACGAAGTTCGATGGAAGCAGGGAAGAAACGGAACATGGCCCAGAGAATAGGCAACTGGAGAAGCATCGGCAGACATCCGCCCATCGGATTCACGCCTGCACGCTTGTAGAGTTCCATCGTGGCCTGCTGCTTCTTGAGCGCGTCTTCCTGTTTCGGATATTTCTCGTTCAATTTATCCATCTCAGGCTTGAGCGCCTGCATCTTGGCTGAAGAAGAATATGACTTGTAAGCGAACGGAAGCACCACAATCTTGATGAACAATGTCATAAGAAGGATGATGATACCGAAGTTCGAGATGAACTTGTGCAGGAAGTCAAAGAGCGGGATAATCACCCATTTGGTGAACCAGCCGACCATCCAGCCTCCCAGCGGAATGATCTTCTCGTACTTCTGACCATAAGATTTCAGTGTACGGTAGTGGTTCGGACCGAAATAGAACTCATTGTCCAGCACCACATTGTCAGAGACCTTGAAATCTCCGCGCATATTTGCACGGCAATGCATCAGGTCATGAGAAAGGTCTTCTTCAGGGATAAAGTTGATGGCCAATTCTCCTGACGAGAACTGATCTACAGGCCTCATGATGGCAGAGAAGAACTGCTGCTGGAAAGCGAACCACTCCATACGGTTCTCGATACGCTTGTCGGCATTGCGTCCACGACCGATTTCTTCCGGATTCTTGTCACCGCCGTAGTAGTAGTCCACTTTGGAATACTGCACCTCGTTCTTGTAGCCTTTTTCCATCCTCGGAATGGTCACGTCCCAGTCGAAATCGTAATATGATACATTTCTCGGAATCACGCCGTCGAGTCCGATGAATGAGACCTCGTTGGAAACCACGAAAGAACCTTCTGTCAATGAGTATTTCTGCTGGATATATCCCCCGTTGCGGAACGGCAGTCTCATCACGATGGAGTTGTCTGTCTTTTCTGCCACTGAGAACACGAAATCCTTGGTGTTGATGTTCTCGCCGGCATAGATTCCTATACCCATCTCACTTGCACCCGGCTTGAAGAGATACAGGTCCGTAGAATCATAATTCCTGTAATTCTTCACTTTCACCGAATACGGCTGCGCGCCCTTGGTGGTGAATGCTATCGCAATCTTATCATTTTCAATGCTGTAGAACGTCTCCTGTGCATCGTGAGCCACGTTCAGCAACGAATCCTTATAAATGGAAGTAAGCGACGCTGCATAATCCTTCGCAAGATTTGCACTGTCAATGCTGCCGGCAGCTGATGTATCCGCTGCCACAGGGAGCCTGCCCGCTATACTGTCCTGAATGTACTGTTCTCTTGCCTGTACCGCAGCCAATGAATCCAACTGCGCCTGATATGCTATCTGCTTTTCATACTGTTTTGACTGAAACCATGTGAATCCGAAAAGGACTGCACCGATCAGCACAAAACCGATAATAGTATTTTTATTCATTATCTGTTTTCTGTCTCTTCGAGTGATTTAATCTGCATCTCCAGCTCCTTAAGTTCGTTTTTGGCCTCTTCTATGCGGCTATGCATCTGCTGGATGAGCGGCTGTGAGTTCTTCGACATCGAGAAGAACCCGATATTGTTTTCATATGTGTCAATGTCCTGCTGAAGTTTGTTGAACTTCTGGATGAGACGGTCTTTCTCAGACCTGCCCTGTCCTGCGCCACGTGAAGAGCGAGGCACATCGTGGAACTTGGCGGACATCGCATCATTATAAGCTTTAGCGATTTTTTCTTTCTCCTTGAACGGCACGAAGCCTATGCTCTGCCATTTTTCAGCGAATTTCTGCCTTGTCTCAGCTTTGCTTACACCCTCCTCCGGCTCATAGGCATTGATCTCGGCGATCAGCGCTTTTTTCGCTTTCAGGTTTGCAGCATAATTGTTCTCAGGCATAGCATGCTTGTCCCTCTCGGTAAAGAACTCATCGCAGGCAGCACGGAAACGCTTCCAGATCTGCTCTGACTTCTTTCTCGGAACAGCGCCGATTTCCTTCCACTGGTTCTGGAGGGCAATGAACCTGTCTGTGGTCTTCTTCCAGTCAGTACTCGTCTTAAGTGCCTCAGCCTCAGTGATGATGGCCATCTTCTTCTCCAGATTCCCGTTCATATTGTCCTTGAACTGGACATAGAAGTCACGCTTGCGTCCGAAGAACTTGTCACAAGCGGCACGGAAACGGTCGTATATCTTCTGGTTTTCCTTCTTGGACGCGAAACCGATGGTCTTCCACTCCTTCTGGATATCCTCGATTTCCTTGGAGAGGGCGTTCCATTCATTGGAAGACTTGATGTCTTCCTTATCTGCAATGGCTTCCACCTTCTCGCACAATGCAGTCTTTGCAACGAGGTTTTCAGCCTGTTTCTCTTTCTGCTCTTCGAAGTAAGCCTGGTATTTCTTGTTGATTACAGATGTTGCAGCCTTGAATCTGTCCCAGATCTGGTCACGGAACTCTTTTGCGACAGGACCGAATTCCTTCCACTGTTCGTGGAGTTTCTGGAGTTCCTTGAATGCATCCACTACATTCTCGTTCTCCGAAAGCCTCTCGGCTTCCTGACAGAACTCTTCCTTAGCCTCCAGGTTCTTCTTGAAGTCAAGGTCTCTCAAGTCCCTGTTGATCTGCACCTTATCATAGAACTGCTCTACATAGAACTGATAGGTGTCATTCAGATTCCTGAAATTCTGAGCCGGAACAGGACCGGTTTCACGCCATCTGGCCTGAAGTTCCCTGAATGCAGGGAATGCTGTGCCGAGGTCATCCTGTTTTTCCACCAACGCTTTCAACTCATCTACCACAGCCTGTTTCTTCTTCAGGTTCTCCTCTCTCTCCTCGTCAAGTTTCCTGTTATACTCAGCTCTTTCTTTCTTATACCTATTATATATAGCTTTGAATCCGTTTTCAAGTGCGGCAAAAGGATTGGCGAGAATAGAAGGCGTCTCAGTTTCCGCCGATACCTCTGTTTCAGGCTCAACTGACGGTTCGGCAACAGCCTCAGGCTGCTCCGACTGCTCCGCTTCTACTGTGGACTCAGGCACTTCCGGAGTTTCCAAGCCTGCAGCAGCCTTTTCCCTGGACAGTTTCTTATAGAAAGCCGCCTTGATAGCTTCCGCCTCTTTGGATTTAGACATACGGTCCTCGCTGTCAGCCAGTTCCTGAAATTTCTGAGACAGTTCGGCCAATGACATTTCACTGTAGTCAGGTGTTTCTACAGTTTCGGCCTTAGTCTCTTCAAGTACGTCTGGTGTCACTTCAGCACCAGGTTTCAATTCTTCACTCATATCAAGTGTATCGATAAAATTAAACAATACGGCAAATATATGAATTTAAATCCAAAAAGACCACCGATGCAACTCGTTAATGTAAAATTTTATGCAGGTTCTGCAGGTTAGCCAAAAATCAAATTGCGCGTGACCGGTCGGACCGGTCACGCGTCAATGTAATTTAGTTGTGTGCTATTCCTATGGTTGGTTATTGCCTTGCGGCTAACGATTTAAAAAAATCACTTTAACGTTTTATTAAAACAATGCAAATTTAAGGCAAAAAATCTTATTTGCAAAGTAATTGGCAGATATTTTCTGCAAAATCTTATTTTTTTTCATCCAAAAGGCCCGGGCGAAGCTTTTTCGTGCGATCCAAAGCCTGCTGCATCTGCCAATCCTGAATAAGACGCGGATTTCCGCTCAGAAGGACATCCGGAACTTTCCACCCGTTGAACTCGGCCGGCCTTGTATAGACAGGTGGCGACACGAGCCCGTCCTGGAAGCTGTCGCTCAATGCTGAGGTCTCGTCAGTCAGCGCCCCCGGGATGAGGCGGACAATGGAGTCTGCCAAAAGCGCCGCCGGAATTTCTCCGCCGCTGACGACATAGTCACCTACAGATATTTCACGGGTAATGAGGTGCTCGCGGACTCTCTCGTCCACACCTTTGTAGTGGCCACAGAGAATAATTATGTTCTCTTTCAATGACAGTTCATTGGAAATGCCCTGCGTAAGCTGTTCGCCGTCCGGTGACATGAAGATTATCTCATCATATTCCCGCTCCGACTTGAGTTCTTCTATCATCTTGAACACAGGCTCGACCATCATCACCATGCCGGCATCTCCTCCATAACAATAGTCATCAACGGTTTTGCGTGGTCCTATTCCATATTTACGCACATTGTGAACATAAATTTCCACAAGTCCTTTCTTGCGGGCACGACCGACTATCGAGTAGCCGAGCGGGCTCTCGAGAAGTTCCGGTACTACTGTGAGTATATCTATTCGCATAAAATCAAAAAATACTTAAAAAAGGCTGTGCCTATTTCAATCCCCCCGACCCCCTTTTCAAGGGGGCGATCAGGGCCTACGGGCTTTCCATCGCC
>ERZ780048.42-NODE-42-length-36312-cov-7.17625_pt1 | contig 36312 bp, 20 predicted proteins | sample MGYA00511846_ERZ780048 | MGnify/ENA primary metagenome ERZ780048 (study PRJEB29588, sample SAMEA2157270) | human gut metagenome | biome: human gut; feature: human-associated habitat; material: faeces | place: Denmark | collected 2008/2010 ...
TATTTTCCGTGTCTACTTCTCGCGCGCGGTACAGTTTGCTTGCAAAAAATCTTAAAAAGGTGTATATTTACAGCGGAGAAAATCTCGAAAAGGTGTATAATATGATGAAACAAAAATCTCAAAAAGGTGCAGATACTATCATTATGAAGCGTAAAATATATCAGCAACTACTTGACTGGAAGGAGAAAAGAAACGGAGAGGTGGCACTACTTATAGAGGGAGCGCGACGCATCGGAAAGAGTTATATTGTAGAGGAGTTCGGTAAGAATGAGTACGAATCATATATTCTCATCGACTTCAATAAGGCTCCCAAGATGGTTAGAGACTGGTTTGATCTCTATCTTGAGGATCTCGACACGCTGTTCCTCTACCTGAGCCAACACTATAAAGTGAAGCTTCACGAACGCAAATCACTCATCATCCTTGACGAGGTGCAATTGTGTCCCAGAGCGAGAGCGGCCATCAAGTTTCTGGTGGCTGATGGTCGATATGACTACATTGAGACAGGTTCACTGGTAAGCATCAAGAAAAATACACAAGGTATCGTACTCCCCTCAGAAGAACGCCCCATTCAGATGTATCCGATGGACTTTGAAGAGTTTCTATGGGCCACAGGCAACGAAATGCTGATGGAGTTGATAAGGAAGAGGTTTGCTGAACGGAAGCCGATGGGGCAGGCCTTCCATCGGCAGGCAATGGATGCTTTCCGACTCTATATGATAGTGGGAGGAATGCCGCAGGCTGTCAAAAAATATGTTGAGACCAAAGATTTTGATGCAGTAGATGCTGCTAAGCGCGACGTACTGACCATCTATCGTAACGACATTTTCAATTATGCGGGTGAGATAGCTGACAAGGTAGTATCAATCTTCGACCAGATACCATCTCAGCTCTCCAAGCACGAAAAGAAGTTCCGGTTATCTGCCCTTAAGCCTGGTGCGAAATATCGCGATTGGGATGACGCGTTCTTTTGGCTAAAGGATGCAAGAGTGGTCAATATCTGTTACAATTCGACCGAGCCGAATATCGGGCTGAAGATGAACGAAGACCGCACAACCTTGAAATGTTATATGAATGATACTGGCTTGTTAATCAGTCACGCTTTCGATGAAAAAGGGATTGTCTCGTCTGAGATATACCAAAAGCTGCTTTTTGGAAAACTGGAAGTAAACGAGGGAATGCTGATTGAGAATATAGTAGCCCAAATGCTTACAGCCAACGAAAACAAGCTTTTCTTCTATGGCAAGTCGTCAGAGGCTGTTGAGGAACGTATGGAGATTGACTTCTTGCTCCAAAAGAACAAGGTAACCAGTCGCCACAATATCCGTCCGATAGAAGTCAAGAGCGGAAAGAACTACACGTTATCTTCCTTAACTAAGTGTATGAAAAGGTTTGGCGAACACATGACCACGCCCACTGTACTTCATGCAGCCGACTATAAAGAAGAAGATAATATCACCTATCTTCCGCATTATATGACGCCATTATTGTAAATATGGCTAGACATGAAACCACCTGGCGGGAGAGTTAGATTTTCATGCTGGTAATAAAACACATAACCGGCCACAAATCGCGACCGGTTATCTAATTTCCCGCTTAAAATGAAACACCCAGTTTAAGACCTATCTGGTTCTGTTTGTATTTGACTTCTGCATTCATAACAGTCGTCTTGCAACTATATCTTTCGTATAATAAGGTCAATTTCATTCCGACCTTCTTACTCATCGGAAAATGTAAGCCAAACTCAGGACGGAACATTAAACCACCTGTCATATCATACGTATAATCGAGTTTTGTTCCTACATCCACCCCAGCTGTCAAATCCAGTTTTCGAGCAACTGGAAAATAACCTTTTACATCAACGAACATCGGGAAGATTATGGCTTCATCTGAAAGTTCAGCGGTCGCTCCTATACCCGCACCGGCGAAAAGATAACGTGAGAAGCGCACACCATTGATTACTTCCAGGTTAAGGTTATTAAGTTCTTCACTCATATCGAACGAATAGGAAACATTCACCTCTCCTTGATATTTGAAGTACTTGACATCCTGAGCACCGATGCCGAGCGGCAAGACCAATAAAGCCAATAGGCACAATATGCGATTTATTCTCATGGTTTTTGGATTTGAAAACAGGTGTTAAATATTTTTTCAAATTTAGCTATTTTTTTTTGAGCGAATTGTTACAAAAATGTAAAAAACAACCATCGCAATTTCACGATTGTAAACGCTCCCGTTGCCGTTTCTTCTTTACGATTAATTATTCAAATTTGATGATAGAAGAAAAACGTATCAAGTAACGTCTTAACTTAATATGTCTGCCCATCCATCCACGCAGTCAAACCAACAGCATCAAGATAAACAACCAGATGCACTGTTTTACTAAAAGGATAATAACTGCCAGATAGATTTTCTTAAAATGTTTATATTTGCAAACATAATTACAGAAACCATGGATCATAATGAGATTGCGAAATTGTCGATTTCGCAATCTCTGAGCTGGACACATTACATAAGACTGATGCGGATTTCCGACCCGAAGGAACGAACATTCTACGAGATTGAAGCGAAATTTGATGTCACTCAAGATGTCACTCAAGATGTCACTCAAGAAACGGACCTGGATCAATGGATAGAGTATCAGATCGCTGCAAACCCGAAAATAACGACAGATGAGTTGGCAAAATTATCCGGAAAGACTCTCATTGAACAGGGGCGCGTCAGATCAACAGGCATCAAAGCTGCAACGAAATATGCTTGTAAAAAATAGAGTTGAATGGCACTGATTTTTAACAAATAATTTGACAAGTACTCGATTTAATCTACTGATTATCAGCAATAAAACCTTTATTAAATAATACAATCTAACTTAACAAAGAGATTAGTAATACTGAAAATAAGATGCTCATCATGTGCAACCCTGTCTTCAGTATTTTTAGAGTTGGGAGGGACCCTTGCACACGCCATGAAGCTCACGGCCGCCGCGCGCGTCCTCTCCTTCTCCCCGAATACATCTGGCTGACCACCGGAGGCAAAAGTCAGTTCAATGACAGACTGATGGTCCTGAAAGGCTGTAAAGTGACAGCATTCCCGGACATTGACGGCTACGATGAATGGAGGAAGAAGGCAAAGAACTACCCGATGCTTGACATCACCATATCCGACATCCTTGAACGTAATGTCACACCAGAGCAACGAGAGCGCCAAGTGGACATCGCGGACGTGCTTCTGGAGGAAATGCTGAAGCGGAAATGACTTAGTCAAAAACGGTGCTGAATAACTCAAACATCTCAAGTAACTAAGATAACATCATTAACTTAATTAACGGATACAAGATGCTGATGATAATGAGCTTACTGCGCATTGTTGTCAGTATCTTCATTATCATTACATTACTCGACAGGCGACTTGCGGAATGAGGATATCTTTTCTGCTAATATGATTGCATGAAGTTGCATATAATACCGGACCAATTTTACGGAAAGTGTTGAAAAATCGTTATTTTTGTAAGAGTACGTGGATAACTCAATTTAATTACGCAACTATGAGTTTGTGTTATGCGTTAAAGTGAAAACGTTTTCCACTGCGTAAAGAGAACAAAATATAATATATATGCCAACACTTACCTGGATTGGAAAGGACAAGGTTGTGACACATCATAAGGATGTGCCATATCGTGTGCTTGCTCACAAATATGGTTTCAATTCTGCTAACCCTGAAGATAAATCGGAGACTCATAGCGGGAACAAAATTATACACGGAGATAATTTGGAAGCACTGAAATCATTGCTGCCAGAATATGAAGGAAAGGTGCAATGTGTTTATATAGCTCCCCCATATAATACAGGAAAGATAAGTTTCTTGAGCGTTTGAAAAGTCTATAGGAAGATTCCTGCTGCATGGCGGTTTGCACAAGACATAATTAAAGGTAGAGATATGGAGGATAAAAATGATAAACCGACAATAATTACTAGAGACGGAGCGTTTTACTATGATACTGTCGTTGAATTGTCGAAAAAAACAATTGAGGATCTGGACCATATATCTAAGAAAGGACAAGAGCCGTCAGCAATTGATTCTATTTTAGATGAATGTAGCAATGTTCCGAGTTTTGTTCAGCCTTATTATCATGCCAGGTTTAACTACTCTTCGAATAGGATAGATGCAGCCGTATCATATATTGATGTGGCGGTAAGCGAGCTCGTGAAGGAAAGGCCTGCAACTGAAAATGAACTGCAGATGTGTTTGTGGGGACTAGCCGGAGAGATATACGCAAATGCGGATCGCTATGCAGATTCTGTAAATGCGTATAATCGGTACCTCGCTATGCATTTCAACATTATAACTGAAAAAATTTGCAACAAACTATTGTCCTTCAGGCCTATAAGTAAATATTCGTTGAAGGACATCATTAACAAGGAAATTACTGTCAGCCATCCGAAAGTAATGAATGATCCGTTCGATACCATTTACCTTCAATGGTTAGATTACTATGACCAAAATAATGACAAGGGAAGAAAGCATATTAAGCCTATACTGGAAGCGATGGGAAATGTTCGGATACGTTGTTTCGTGAATAATCAACTTGATGTGACCGATTCGGAGCCTGTATCTAATATCTTAATGTGGTCGCATTATGCAGATAGCCATCGCGGAATGTGTTTGGAGTATCGATTCTCTAATAAATTCATGAATCAGACGAATGATGATTCAGTTCTTCGTTTTCGCAAGGTAAAATACGGTCCTGATGCTTTGTCAATTAAAAGTGAACAGATGACGACTGATATAGGCCTTCTTCAGAAATGCAATGCTTGGGAGTATGAAAACGAAGTGCGTTTAATATCATTTGCTCCTAATCGCAAAGAGGATTTTATTCCCATTAAACTTGATGATGGATCATGTGTTTCACGAGTATTTTTCGGAATGACTTGCCCTAAGCGGGATATCGACACGGTTAGAAGTATTCTCTCTGATGGAAAGACCGAATTTTATCAGATGGAGAAAGACTGGAATAATATTTATCATCTGAAATATCGAGAAATATAGTTGCATTTATAAATTTGTTGAAAATAAGAGTCATGGATATACATAAACTTCTATATGGTGGTGAGCGTGTAACGCTCGAATGCAAGAAGGCGTCAAAGGGCTTGCCGGCTTCTCTTTGGGAAACCTATTCAGCTTTCGCCAACACATACGGCGGGACGATACTGCTGGGTGTGGTAGAGCATATGGATGAGCCGGATAAATCCAAACGATTTGAGATGGTCGGAGTTGACGATGCTGATAAGATTCGAAAGAACTTGTGGGATATTGTCAATAACAAGGAGAAGGTTAATGTAAACCTCTTGAAAGATGATGATGTTCAAACCATAGATGTCGAAGGTAAAGCAATTGTTGCCATTAACGTGCCTCGTGCAGATTATACCATACGTCCCATCTACATCAATGGCAACCTGTCGAAAGGGACCTTTAAGCGCAATCATGAAGGCGACTATCATTGTTCAGAGCAAGAATTGAAGATGATGCTCCGTGACGCTAATGAAGCCGGTAACGACCGAATGATTTTGGAGTATTACACGATGGATGATATCGACATCCCGACCCTGGAGCGATATCGTATCATGTTCAAGACAAATAACCCGGACCATGTTTGGAATGGACTTGATAATAAGGAATTCCTAAAGCAACTTGGTGGTTATGCCGTCAACCGCAAGGATGGAGTGGAAGGATTGACGATGGCGGGTCTGTTGATGTTCGGTAAAGGCCTGCCGGTAAGGGAAAGGTTTGATAACTTGCGTATGGACTATATTGATAAGTCTCATTTGATTGGTGACCAGCGATATAGCGACCGTCTTACGTATGATGGAACATGGGAAAACAACCTTTTCAACTTTATAAGGACCGTGCTGCCGAAACTGACAAGTGACTTGCCGCGCCCGTTCAATATGGAAGGTGTTGTTAGAAATGACGACACACCGCAGCATAAGGCGGTACGCGAAGCGGTGACAAACATGATAATACATGCTGATTTCATGGTGAACGGACTTCTAAGAATTGAAAAGTATGATGATCGCATCGTTCTTACTAATCCTGGTCTATTGAAATTGCCGTTAGAGCAGATTTATCATGGTGGAGAGTCAAAAGCCAGGAATCAACGAATGCAGAATATGTTCCGAATGATTGGCTATGGTGAGAACCTTGGTTCTGGCTTTCCGCTCATTCTCAATGCTTGGAATGAAAAACACTGGCTCAAGCCAGAACTTCAGGAACAACCGGAACTGATGCAAGTGAAATTAACCCTGCATATTCAACCTGACCCAATAAATGACCCAATAAATGACCCAATAAATGGCCCAATAAAATTGACCGAAAGACAGGAGTTAATTTTGCAAATGTTTGCGGAAGACAAAAGTCTGAGTAGGGAAAGGATATGCGAAAAGACGGGATTATCAGATGGTACAATCAAACGCGAGATTGCATTCCTCAAAAAGTCTGGTTATCTGGAACGTATCGGGAGTTTTAAAACTGGATATTGGAAAGTAAATTCGTGATTCACACGCTCCGTTTCCCTCTCCGATGTTTAACAAAAACGCCTTTCCATGGTTCGGTTGGATTCGCTCCCTATCGGTCGCGCATCCCTGACCCTGCCATGGGCAATCTTACGAATGACGGTGGAGAAAGCTGGCGCCGGCATGTGACGGCTTGGCTTTTTCGTTCGGCACAAATCCACTCATAACCGCACAAGTCCGTAATCAACAAATCAAGTAACGTGGTAAGGCATTGATCAGGATCTCGTCCTCTCCGAGATTTCGTCGCTCGTGCTCCGACATCTCGCTCCGCCTGCGGCGGGGCTTTACAAAAACGGGAAAGAGAAAACAGCGTTCAAGTGAACTTGACGCTGTTTTCTCTTTCTCGTTTTGCGGAGAGGACGAGATTATTACCTTTGTCGCATTCTGTCGCACATTATCGCATAAAACTATCAACAGGATGGTTTAAAAGAGTGATTTTGTCCTTTCTTGCTTCATATCAACGCCTTTGCAAAACTTCCCTTTTCAATGCTATTTTCTCATTCCGGTACATCTTTTATGGTTGAAAAATGCACCGGAATTAAGATAATCTCACAACACGTTGATTAAGTATTGTTCTTCTAGTGTTGAATTGTGAAAGTACTAGTTGCAGTGTAATCAGCAGCCTTTTCAGTAACAATAATTTCTTTCAAAGTCCCTGATGCGAACTCGTATTTGATAGAATAGGATGTCTCGCACTCACCTGCAACCAGATACTTTACTTCTATAGGAAGTTTTTTACTGTTTTTTCCCATCAATCCTAGCTTTTTCCATCTCTCCACATCGTCAGAAGATGGGGAAAGCCAAAGTGCCGTAGGCTCAAAATTCAAACCATAGTATGGATTCTTGTCCTTCCCATAAACGAATTCATATTCCGCATATACTCCTAAGTTACTATAACGTTTAGTGATTTTACTTAGGCAAGAGTCTTCCCAAATATAATCGAGATATTCCGCCTCGTCCGGATCAACAATTTCTTCCAATGTTAAATATCCATTTTTGTAAGTATGGTTATGTGTGTTATAAGATGTGATAGAAACATGTTCCAACCAACGGGTAACACATCCATCAACAAACACCAAAGAAACATCTTCATTAGCGATATCCTCTGTCTCAGTAACAACTGAACCAGAATATGAATATGAATAACGGCCAGTTGTCTTCCCCTCTGCAGTAGCGGTTGTATATCGGCTTATTTGCCCGTTTCGATCGTATATGAAAGATTCAGAAGAATTAAAATTTTCAACATGTTCACCATTATTAATCGTAAGGGTAACATTTGTATTGATCTTGCTTGGTAAGGCATGATTTTCAGAGCCCCCACCAGTATTGTCTCCCGATGTGGTTTTGAATGATTTCGTATATATTTCACCACTCTTAACTCCATTCTTATCACAAAAAGCAGCAAATACAATATATTCAGTATTTTCACTTAATTCCTCAACAGTGAAAGAACTATTTCCTGTAAAGATAGCCTCAGCGAGTTTACCCGCCTTTTTATATTCCGAGATATAAGTCTCCCATATTTCATCACTACCATATTGATCCCACATAGCCTTTTTTGACACTTCCCAAAAATATGTTTTTGAGGAATTAGAAGATACAGATATACTACAAGAAGTGTTGCTGATATTCAATACATCAATGTCGAGAGCATTCAGTTCTCCTTCATTTCCACCAGATATGTTTTTGGACTTTACAGAAACTGAACATGTCGCATTTTTACCTCCATCATCTGAGAATGCCGAAATTACAGCGGTTCCTTCTGCAATCGCTACAACAGTACCATCGCTGACGGTAGCAATAGTAGCATCGGAACTACTCCAAATAACCTTTTGATTACTTGAATTACTTGGTGAAATTGTAGCTGAGATGGTTGCGGTCTGTCCTTCAGTTAGTGTAATAGATGTTGGATTGAGTGAGATACTTGACACATGAATGACTTCTGGTTCAGTTTCAGTGCAAGAGAATGCCATTATCGACAAAATAATAGCTCCCAGCTTTTTGATTTGTTTAACCATTGATGATGATCTTTCTTTTGCCGATAGGCTCCAATATCGGCGATAGTAAAAAAAGAAAAGCAGGAACCTACCTACTCCACGAAACCCTCTGGACAGGGAATAACAGCAATAGACACGAACCTGCTTATATGGTCGGTGCCATTGCTGACATCGAAACATACCAAGCCTGACGGTCCACCTGCTGTATAAAAATTGTCCAGATTTTTCGTGAAGATGAACTTACTTTTCCGCCCTGGGCATTACTCTTCCCAGTAGCACCACAAAAATACAAAAAATAATATAACTTGCAATGAATGATAATGTTGAATCGCTTTCTCTAGCACATCAGTTAGACCTGTAAAGAGGTTATTGTTCCTCCACATTTTTCTCTTTTTCCATTAGTGATAATATAGATTACTGAAAATCAGCCGTGAAGGTATTTCAAGCACGTTTTGATAGCACCTCAACATTCACTTTTATCACATTTAAAACAGAATTGTAAAAGGGCGAACCGAAGTCCGCCCAGTGGTTATGAAGTATGTTTTGGATTGTGTATTTTGTTTCAGCCAAGAACCCGTTCGTTGCTTATAATGACATTCTTCTCATAAGAGATAATCACTTCGTATCATCATAATTGAACCTCTTCTTGATATCTTCGACGATATGATGGATGAACAAGTTTCTGGCGGACTTCAGCACGTGGTCATTGTTAACGCTGTTGTCATCCAGTTCGGTATCCTGCACTTTTATCGGTTCGTCTTTCATGTGTGTCTCGACAAGTTGATAAAGATAACTGTCAATACTGTCTTCTCCATCATCGCCCTTGACTTTTTTCTTTGCAAGGTCAAGGATATTATTGAATTTCAGCCCCGGAGCTTCTCTTTCAAGATCGTTCAGACATTTGTCGATTACGCTGTTATATTGATCGAATTGCAGAGTACAATAGGCCTCTTGCAGGAGGGCACTATACTCTGCAAAACCATATAATACGTTGGTTTGTCTGTATTTAGGATTGACAGTTGTTCCTGAATTGAGTCCTTCATTGATTTTCTGACCCCGTAGCCATTCCTTAAATGAGCTGATACGATGTAATTTTTCGTTTTCCATTTGCATTGTTCATTGTCATATATGATGGAAAAGCTTCAGACCTTTCCATAGATATTTATGCAGTCTTGGACTTCACTTCACTTGATCGGTTGATGTATTCTCAATCTTGACCGAAATTTTCACACCATACATTTCCATACTGACCTGCTCCATAGCTTCTTTTACTTTAACCCCGTCGCTTTCTCGGACACAGATTGCATCGTGGATTGTGTAGAATTTCATATCAGCCGGGAGCATTGCAAGGCAGGCCTTGATATAGTCAACTTCCACCCGTTGCATTTCAACAGGAAGGACACTGCACCATTTGCCTTTTCTTCTTTTTCTCCAGCTGTCCGTCCAGGATTTCTCGGACCAGGAAGGGTGTCGCTTATGATGCTCTATGATGTCATAAACAGCTGTCTCATTATCTTTCAAATAGGAGGTCAGTGTCTGTTCAAACTTCTTGTATCCCTTTATATATGTTTTGCCATCAGGAGGAATATGTTCCCCTTCATAAGTCTTTGACAGATTCGAGCCATAGCAGCTGAACAGGTATCTCATCATATATTTCTTTACAACGGACCTATCCACCTTGACACCTGTCAGTTTCTTCATCCATTCATAGAAATCACCATTTAGACAATGCTTCAACCATTCGGTTGTTATACCTGTATCCCGCTTGACTTTCAGGCCGAGCAATGTGGGCTGAGAAGAAGATACATCAACCTCAACTATCCTTTCCCCATCCATAGTAAGGCAATTTCTCCTGAATTCCTTGCCCATACCGACCATCATAGAATAGAAACGCCCACCCTTATCATCAACCTTACAACATCCAACATTGCCTTCATAAAGATTAACAAGCCATTGACAATTTCTGTATCTTCCGCGCAAGTCTTTCTTCTTATCCTTGTCTTTGACTGCATCAAGGATTTTATATGTGCAGGAGCTTATAAATTGTTGGGCTCTCTCATAACATTCACGAATGACAGATATAGATGAAATAGTCTCATATTGCCTCATCGAAAACCAGTCCCCATAGAGGTTCCAGCTCCTTTTGCTCGCTTCATCTTCTCTGTCAAGGAACGAATAATCAAAATCACTGTCAGTCGATGATACCATAACCCAAGTCTCATCAATTGAGGAAGATAAGTCTGGCTCACTGAACTCATTATTCGGTTCGGTACAACTGGAAGTCCATTCCTTCAGTTTATCCACATCCACATAGTATTCCCGCCCGTGGTCCATTGTCTTATCTCCGATGTGAAGATAATTTGTCTTGACCCCTGTGAAAATTCCCAGCATCCCCAATAGTAGGATAACCCTCTGAGGGTAAACCTTGTTCCCTTTACTCTTAGATCCATTCCAATATGGGGCATTCAAAAAATTAGAATAAGATGTCTGGCCAAAATGATAAGGGTTGAAACTATAATTGCAGACCACAAAGAACCAATCCCGAAATTTTAGCCTGAAAGTATTCACCCTTGGATCAACCCCAATAATCAATGATTCAAGGTCAGGCATCTTACAACCAGAAGAAAACATCCACCGATACTCATCATACAATTCCATCCTTTCTGTCTTATTCATAGAGGATAAATCTTCATCAATCCAAAAGATGCATTTATCATACAGCATCTCAATAACACAATCATTCATAACTTTTTATATCAATTTATATTATATATTATTGTGTCTTCACAGACACAAGCAGGCTGTTTCTCCTTCAAGAAACAGCTTCTTCATATCCATATTCCACCATCACAACCATATCATATTTATGTTTCATCAAAGTGTCCGTCAAGGGAATGGTATTTTTTCACTATTATTGGTGTGATAGCTCCAACATTACCAAGAATACCAACCTTTTGCAAGACAGGTTTGACAAGAGCCCATTTACCTGCGAAACCCCTACCCGTTTTCTCCGTCAAAAAGGGAACAAACCCCTCAGGAGTATCACGATTTAAGCTTCGTGAGCTTCCGCACAATCCGCAAAAGAGCATAAATAGCAATGGAATACGGATGTCCATTTGTATATACTATCATTGTCCGGCGGAGAGAAATTATTCCTCACCGCCTTTTTCTTTCCACATTTGGTCTCCGTCAATCTGTCGCACCGATCAATCGCGGCGCATAAGCTGCGGTAAATCAGTCAATAAGGAGTAAGTACAATAATAATGAGATGAAATAAGTCAAAGAGAAAAAATATCTCAAAAATAAGCGAGATGAAAATGCCCCACAGACTTAAAACAACTCAAAATCAAAACACCTCAAAAAAATGAATGCAGTAATATATGCAAGAGTGTCTTCGACAGGAGACAGACAATCGACAGAACGACAGGTTATAGACCTGACAGAATATGCAAGAAAGAACAGTATGACAATAGTAAGGACATTCGAAGAACACATTTCCGGAGCCAAGAAAAACAAGGAACGGCTTATTCTCAACGAATGTCTTGCTTATGCCGTGAAGAACAATATTGATGTAATTCTCATATCAGAACTTTCCCGCTTAGGAAGAAACGTGGATGAGGTGTTGGCAAACATCCGTCTCTGTAAGGACAGCAACCTCAACATATATTTCCAGAAAGAGGGAATATCAATCTTTGATGCAAACGGAAAGGAGAACCCATATCTGACGATAATGATTGCCGTCCTCGCCACAGCCGCATCCTTGGAACGTGATGCCATATATTTTCGACTATCCAGTGGCAGGAAGGCTTATGTGAACAGACAAGTTAAGGAAACAGGTAAGACAGGGCTTGGCAGAAAATCAGGGTACAGAAAACCTACGGAATCTTATGCTGAGGAATATAGGGCAGTAATCAAGCTTCTCAAGAAGGGATACCCGATACGCCAGACTGCAAAGCTCGCCGAAGTCTCCGAAAGCACAGTGAAAAAAGTCAAGTCAATGTTTACATTATAGGGACACTTTCTTCATCAGCCGCATAGAACTTTGTTATTTTTATCTCGAGACCTTCAAAATATGAATATGAATGAAAATGATAAACAACACTTTGAATTTAGACAACAGGAATGTAACCATTTCCATGACTTACCAGGAGCTTCAGGACCTGATGAAAGACTGTGCTGATTACACAATAAGAACTTATACAAAGGAATTTGATAAAATGGAAAAGAGAAAGATGGTCAATGCCAAGGAGGCTGCCAAATACCTTGGCAAGAATGTTTCAACCATCCACCGGTGGAAAGGAGCAGGATATCTGCACTCAAAGAGTGTTGGAGGAAGAGACTATTTTTATATGGATGAAATCAAGAACCTTACAACTTTAAATGCATCATAATATGGCCACTATAAATTTTGAACTATCAAAGGTGAAAGGGAAAGAGACCAGAAAATCTCAAATTCTTGTGAGAGTAAGCATCTCAAGAAGATTCAGAGTTGGTGGCAAGACTGGTCTGTTCATCAGCCCTAAAGACTGGAATGACAAGATGATGCAAGTAAGGAAACTTTCTCGTATTGAAAGCCGGGATAGACAAGAAGAACTGGAAGATCTACGGGCTAAATTGGATAGACTTAAAGAACACATTGGCCATTGTATCATTGACACCAAGGACTTTGACACTATGACTGACAAAAAAGACAGACAAAACTGGATGGAGTATACCATTGCCAGTTTTTATAATCCTGCCGTCAAACTGGCAAGGGAGAGAAATCTTACCTTCAAGGCATTTGCAAAGATATACTGTGAAGTCCGCAGCAAGGAAGAAGACTGGCCGCTAGCCATCAAATCAAGCACAAACAAGAAAAAGAAATGGAACCATCCATCCTTTGACAAACTGAGTGCTGTACAGACCCAGATCAACAAAATGAACAGCACCCTTAAAATGACAGACATAACAACAGCAACACTTGATGATTATCAGTCCTTTCTCATCAAGAAAGGCTACAAGAATTCAACGGTGGAGAACCATCTGTCTTATCTTAAACAAATACTGAAATGGGCTTATGACAGAGGATACCTGAAACATGGACAAGAAGTGGTAAGCCACATTCCACCTCCGCTGAAACTTGCCCCTAGGAAAGCAGTTATTTACCTCAGGTGGGATGAATTCCAGAAACTGTACAATTACAAGTTCCCTGACAACATGAAGCATCTGGAACTTACCCGTGACAGGTTCTGCTTCTGCTGCCTGACTTCTCTCAGGCACAGTGATCTTGACATACTCAGGCGTGCAAATTTTGACAATCAGACTGACCCCACCAGAATATCATTTGTAAGCAAGAAGACAAATGATGGCTTAACCATCTTTCTTGTTCCAGAGGCCATTGAACTTTACAAAAAATATATCTCCATACCGACAGGTGGTCTTGCTTTCCCTAGGAAGTCAAACCAGAAGATGAACAAGAACTTGAAAGAAATTGCAGAGTTACTTGGATTTACCAGAGAGGTGGAAGTAATGCAATACTGTGGTAAGAAACCTGTATATAAAACTGCTCCCCTTTATGAAGTAATTGGAACACATGCTGCAAGAAGAACATTTGTTGTCCATGCGCTTGAAGAAGGAATGTCTCCTGAAATGGTAATGACCTTTACTGGGCATGCTGACTATGACTCCATGAAGCCATATATTGCAATAGCTGACAAGAAACGTCAGAGTGTCTTACTGGACAGTTTTAAGATGTGATAAAGTCAAAAAGTAATCTTGGTGCAATTTCGGTGCAGTTTATACAAAATAATAAGTCCTAAACTCTTTGATAAACAAGAGTTTAGGACTTATTTTCAGCGGAGAGGACGAGATTCGAACTCGTGGTACGGTAAACCCGTACGTCAGTTTAGCAAACTGGTGGTTTCAGCCACTCACCCACCTCTCCGGAAATGCATTCCTTCGAGAGATTCGTTAACCGATTTCTCCTGATAGGAATGCAAAGATAAAACGAATATTCGGTTTTGCCAAAAATTTTTGACTACAATCCTAATTCATCTATAATTCGGGACATGCCGGCATATCTGTCCAAAGTCCAGAGAATGTAGCGGATATCCACGCAGACACACTTGTTGTAACCCGGAACTGCGTACAGATCACTGGCAAGAGACTCCTTGTTGCCGTCGAAAGCAAGGCCTATCAACTGACCAGAGGCATTGAGCACAGGACTGCCGGAATTGCCGCCGGTGATGTCATTGTCAGTCAGGAAATCGGCAGGCATTGTCCCTGCAGGAGCACCTGCGAACCCGGTAGCGGCCACATTGGCCTTCCCGCGTGATTTTCCTGATACAGGCATCACAGACACAGCCCAGCGGCCCCAATCACGTGACTTCAGCATTGACATAAACTCGTCTGAAGGCTTGAAGTCGCGGTTGGAAGCATCGTATTTTTCGATGATGCCGTTCGTGGATGTCTGCCAAGAGCACCATACACCATCCTTCGGCTCGAGCGGCCCGACAGTTCCATAAGTAATTCTCATGGTGGAATTCGCATCCGGATACTGGGCGATTCCCTTGTCACGACGCATTTCATAAAGCGCCTGGGTGTATTCCTTGTTCAGAGCCAGAATCTTATTCCTGAGATTCATGTCATTGTCACACTTGTTGAAATCGAGTATGCTTACATCCAGAAGCAGCTTCTTGAGTCTGTCCTCTTGGAACTGTGCAGGGTCATTGAACAAAGCCGCCTTTTCCGGAGAGGCAACCATGGTCCCATCCCAGACGTAGTCAGTCATTGACTTGAAATCATGACCGAACTTGGCAAGAAGTTCCTTCTGGTAAGGGCCGAAAAGAGAAGTGTCAATATTAGTAAAGTACTGGGCAACAGCATATTCCAACAGGTCTTTCTCCACTCTCGGGTCTGTCTCGGCAATGCCCCTCATAAGATGTTTCTTCATCGGTCCGAACTTGCCGCGAGCACTGTTCATTCTCATAATCGTGCGACCGATAATCGTGCCGCGGAAGAAAGTCTCCCGGAAATAAGCCTTGTTGCGCTCCACGGCCTCTGTCTCATCATACATCTTCTTCAAATCCGACATAAGACTACCCCATCTGGCTTTACGACCGGCATCAGCCTCTATCCACGCCTGAAGTTCCTTCTCCTCAGACTCCTTTATCGACTTGACACCGAACCGTTTAAGACACTCTGCCTCACCTTCCTGCATCTCACCTATATTGCTCAGACCGAAGAAAGTATCCGAATACTTGAGCCATACAGAAGGGTCGGCATCCATCCAGCGACGCATAATCTCCATCTGATTACGTCTCAGTTCATTGGCAATCGGAAGAGTCACACGCTCCTGATAATCTGTCTCCAACGAAGACGCATAACGATTGGTTCTGCCTGGATAGCCGATAACCATCGTATAGTCACCAGGCTTATATCCCGCAAGCGAAATCTCCAACTTGCGAAGTGGCTTCAGAGGCACATTCTCCTTAGAAAACTTGGCAGGCCTGCCGTCAGGAGACATATATACACGATACATAGCGAAGTCGCATTTCTGCTGAGGCCATTCCCAGTTATCAGTATCACCACCGAAAGCAGCCACAGAAACAGGAGGCGCAGCTACAAGACGAAGATCCTCATACACATCGTACAATGCCATATAATACTTCTCGCCAGCCCACATTGAACTCAAATACGCCTCTTTACCGGTGTCTTTCTTGTATTTCTTCTCCATGATGAAGCTGATACGGCGCATTCCGCACGGCTGCTTCTTGCAGCGTAACTCCTCACGAAGAGCAGTCACCTCAGATGTAACATCCAACACACGCTTCAGGAAGAACACCTGCTTGTCCGGAATCGGCAGTTCCTGATCCTCCTTCAGAGCCCAATAACCTTCTTCCAGATAATTATGATCAGGCGTACTCAGCGCAAACACATCACTATAAGCGCAATGATGATTGGTAATCAGCAATCCCTTGTCGGAAATGATACTTCCGGTGCAATAGAATCCCAACGATACGATAGCGTCAGACACAGCACTTCCCGGAGCATCAGCATTGTAAATCTCCCCTGCTGACAGTTTCAGACCACGCTCCTGCATCTTCTTCTCCAATGCGGAATTGATGTCCTGAATCAGCCACATTCCTTCATCCGCCTCAGCTGCCGCCTGTCCCAACAGGATTCCCGCCAAGGTCAATGCCATCAATCTAATCTTTCTTAGTTTCATATTTATTGATACTCAAAATTTACTCAGCCAGAACAGTTTCAAGAGCCGAACCCTGATAAGGCATTTCCACGCCTGGAGTCTTGAACTTCAGCTTGGCATCCACTTCACGGACATCATCTTCAGCATAGGTGATAGTCCATTTTTCCATATTGAGGAGTTCCCAGATACGGCTTGCTGTCATAGGGGCAGCATATCTTACCATAAGTGCAGGAACGAGATCCTTGTTGAGTTCCAGATAGACGCCGATGATACCGTCGTTCTTAGACAAATGGTTGCTTACGAACGGAAGATTGCGCAAAATGATAGGCTTCTCGTAATTCGCATCAGGAATCTCATACACGAACTGCGGCTTACCCTCGAATTCCTCGACTCTCTTCTTGAACTGAGCCTTGAACGGAGTGAACATCCTGCGGATGAACGCTTCTGTAGAGATGTAGCTTTCGCCGTCCTCCAGGTCCACGAACTTGAAGTTCACAGGAGTAATCTTGGTTCCGCCGCCATGCAAAGGCATTTCGAGCTCCTTCATATTGACAATCTTCTTGAACCATGCCTTGTCGAGATTCTCAGAAGGATCCATATACACTCTGACAATGAGCGGGCAGGCAAACTCGGACTCCAGACCATATATCTTCTTTTCAGTCAGACGCATCTGCAGACCGAGATAGTTCAGGTCGAGCTTGTCATACATGTTCTCAGTCCTGATGGTCACCACCTTGATACTGTCCGTAGCGGCAGGATCCGGAGTATTCACACGGAACTTGGACGGAGTGAACACGCTTTCCTGAATCTTTTCGGAAGTCGTAACTGAAGGGTCATAAGTAATCACCGCCCTATGATGAGCCACGAATGTCTTCACGCCATACACGCCGCGGATCTTCTCCAGCTTGGCCTTGAACGCCATAGAACTTCCGTAGCACTTCACTGAGCGCAGACCGGTCATCTCCATGGTCTCGAGCGCAGAAGGATCCACCAGCTGCTTCACGGTGCCGTCCTCGAGAGTCTCCTCGATGCCCCAGGTAACATTGATCGTAGGCAATTCGTACTTGTCCCCGGCCCAGAAGCCGAATGCGACAAGCAGCACAGCGATAATGGCCGGAAGCAGCACATTGCCAAGATTCCTGCTACCTTTCACGCATACTCCGGTGTGGATAGCGTCCATCGGGCAAACCGCAGTACATTCGCCGCAAAGCGTACAATCCACGGCATTGACAGCGCCAGTCTTGCAGTTCGCGATATCGATACCATAAGGACAATGCTTGTTGCAGATTCCGCAATGGGTACATTTCGCATCATTCTTCATGATATGGAGCACCTGCAGCTTCGGCTTCCCGCAAAGAATCTCCAACAGGTAGCCGGCTACACAGAACGCAGCCAGAAGAGCCCACCAAGGGACATTGACACCCACCAGGCCGAGCACATAATACGCTGCCGCGAGAACGACTATCCACACCCAGAATTTCAATGAATTGGAAATCGCTCCGAGCGGGCAGAGGTACTTGCACCAGAACATGTTGATCATGAATCCGCATATCAGGACCAATGCTACCGTCACGATGGACATCCACAGGGTGATTTCACCCTTGAATCCGGTCGCCACAGCGTAATACGGGTCCAGGTTCTTGCAGAACAGTTCACTTGCAGTGGCCGTCATGTAGAAAATCCAGAACAGCAGCGCATATTTGATGACGCGGAGGACCTTGTCGGCGATGCTACCGTTCTTTATTTCAATGCCCTGCCACCCGATTACATTGCGCAGCTTGACCAGGAGGTCCTGCACCGTTCCGAGCGGACAGATATAACCGCAGAAAAGCTTGCTGAAAAGCACGACAGAAGCCGCGAGGACAATGCCCATGACTATCTGGACCATGCTCATGCTGCAAGGCAATGATCCTCTTACGAAGAATGTTGTCAATGCCTGAAGTCCGCCCATAGGGCAATATGCTTCAGGATTGGCCGGGTTCTTACAAGGAATAAGCAAGAAACCGGCAATAGCGGCCAGAACACCCCACTGTAGGAGATACTTAGGCCAATTCTTTTTGATTGTTGATTGTTTAGCCATTAACTTGTGTATTTTAATTTATTCTTCATTAAGTACTGACAATAGGCGGGCACCCTTGTTCGCCTTGCGTGCTGTCTTATGGACGTCAGAAGCCGTCACTTCTGAAAGAGCCTGTTTATAATCTTCATCCCAAACTCCGGATGCCGCATGATCCTGAATAGACGCATTTCGCTTAACCACAGATATTTGACGATTCTTCTGGAGTTTAGTATAATACTTCATCAGATAGTTCTTCGCTGCAGACATTTCCTCGTCAGTCGGTCCGTTCTCACAGAAATCAGACAGCAACTCATATGCGTCATTCACAAGAGTATCTCGCAGTTCCGGTCTGGTTTCGAAATCCACAGATGACTGGACAAGACCTTTCTTCTCACGGAAAATAGAAGAACTGAAGCTTACGGAATAGGTTCCGCCACGCTGCTCTCGAATCTGTGAAAGGCAACGCGCAGACATAATGTAATCCAAAACATCCACAGCACACAAGCTCCTCAAATCTGTCTTCACATTATACAGCCAGTTCACGCTGACCGTGGCTTTAGAGACTTTGGATGATGCCTTGAAAGTACGCACAAATTCATTGACCCCCTTATAAGAAGGAACTTTAGGCTGGACCTTCGCGAGCTTATAGGCATATCCGGCAGGCATGGACGCCAAATACTTTTCGGCGAAAGCCGCGATTTCCTCTTTCGGCATCGAACTGCAGATATAGACATCCGTAGCACCGGCATCTCTGAGTTGGCGGGCATGAACTTCCGCAAGCAGTTCCGGGGTCAATGCTCTTACTGCCGCTGAGTCGATCCTGCTGTACCACGGATGATTATTGTAGCAAACTTCGTTGAAGCCCTCACGGAATACCGATGAAGACGAACGAGGTTTACGCATAGATTCCACTGTCGCATCGATTGTGGTCTTCATCGTGCGGGCGTCAGAGAAATACGGTTCAGTAACAAGCAGATTCAATACACTAAAGGCACGATCCGCTTTATCAGCAGCTACAGCCGTGGTAATCACAGCATTAGAGGCTGAGAATGACACCATGTACGGGATACCTTCGAACTGAGGGCTATTCATATTCTCCACCTTGTCAGAGCCACGGATACCGAGATACTTCTCCATAAATTTCTCGGCAAATTTCTCTGCCGGAATATTATCAGGAGCGAAAGCACGCACACCTGTATTTACAACAAAATTCACCGAAAGCGCAGTCTTGGACTTCACGCCGTCTGCCGGTGTCCACCATACGCGCATCCCGTTGGAGAGGGTCCAAAGCTCCGTTTGAGAGCCCTTGACCGGCTGAGATTTAATTATTTTCCCCTTAGGAAGGTCAATGCTGAAGTCCACTTTCTTGAACTTGATAGCATCGAATGTCAAGTCTTTCTGGGCGCATTCGTGGATTCTTTCACGAATCTGCTGCTCAGAAGGTATCTCATGTCCATCCTTCGGATTATAGAAATAAGAATATATCACCTCGCTTTCGGAGAACATCTTAGGGATATAATCGAGGATATCCTGCAGCTTCAAGGACGACATGATCTCCATCTTGATTTTATGGAGTTCAGACGGGTAGGTCAATGCTCCTCCATGCAGGAAGTTGTCCACACAGCCTGCGACGATTTGATCATCAGTAACAGACTCTGGAGACAGAGCATTATGCAGTCTCAAATTCTTGACTACCTTAAGTTTAGCAGACTGAAATTCATCTTCAGTAAGACCGAAGCGAAGCAACCTGTTGGCGTTGTCGCAATAGAAATCGACAAGGCTCAGTGGTGACGCATCCCCACGAGGAAGGATGGTAAACAATGAAAAATAGAGATTCGTTCTGGAGGCATTGGAAACCATAACGCCCCTGGATGAAGGACAATCAGGAGACTTCACCTGCTCATCCATTCTCGCACTTACGGCAGCAGATATGATTTGTCTGATAAACTGCTCTTTATAGAACGACCTCTGGGCACGCTGACTGACCTCAGGATAAGGCTGTTTCAAGAACACCTTGAGTGCCAAGAATTTGGCAGAGGTATCCACCATGTTTTCGAAACGCTCGTGAACGAACGGCGCCAACTTGTAAGTCTCTTTTGGAACACAATTCTCAGGATTCTTAATATCCGAGAACATGGATTTTATCTTGGACTCCATCTCCTTGGCATCGAAATCTCCGACTACCACAATAGCCTGAAGATTAGGACGATACCACTTGTCGTAGAAATCCAGTATTTCTTCTCTTTTAAAGTTATTGATAACATCGAGGGAGCCTATGACATTTCTCTTCGGGAAAGTGGAACCCTCATAAAGGACAGCCTCTTGAAGCTCAAAAAATCGGGACTGGGGACTTGTTCTGGTACGCCATTCTTCTCTGATGACACCACGTTCGTCATCCAGTTCCTTCTGCTCGCAAGAAATGTCTCCTGACCAGTCATGAAGGACCATCAGGACAGAATCCACGAAGCTCTCCCGCTTGAGCGGAACATTATCCATGTGATAGACCGTTTCCGTCTTGCTGGTATATGCGTTGATATTGTAGCCGAAACGCACACCCTGAGCCTGAAGGAAATCGATTATACCCTTCTTCGGATAATGTTTGGTCCCGTTAAACGCCATATGCTCAAGAAAATGCGCCAAACCATCCTGATTTGGAGCTTCCTGGAAAGCACCTACATTATGCACTATATAGAAGTCCGCATAACCTTTAGGATTAGCGTTATGCCTGATGTAATAGGTCATACCGTTATCCAACGTTCCTTTTATAATAAGGCTATCCACCGGCATCGGCTGAGCGACAGCGGATGCAGACGCGAACAAGAATACGGCAATAGCTGATACCAATATCCTGAATCCTTTGATTGTCATGTACTAATAACTTTTAGAAATCAATACCGACAGTCACGTTCAGCACGTTTCTATATCTTCCGGACAAAAACTCCGGATCTTTAAACATACTTGTATAAGAATCACTGATTTCCGCAAACAGCGTCAACCCGTGACGGATAATGCGGGAATACTTGAACGACACCTTCACAAAGCCTGCAGGAGATGTCCTGTATTCATAATTCCTATCCAGGTATACTGTACCGGAATAAGCAGTTCCAGTAGCTGAAACTTTCTTTCCGTCCTCATTCTTGGTTCCGGTTCCATAATGAGCACCAGCATAAAGTCCTGTCGAGAAGACGTTATAACCCTTCTTGCAGTTCTTGACAGCATACATATTGAAATCCAATTCCGTGATATCCTGCTTTCTGTAATCAGGATAGCTCTCGGATGTCAGCGATGTAAAATTCATTCCGAGTTCTGCTCCATACTCCCAGTCGGGAAGCATCCCGGACAAACCCGCATAGCCTTTGTAAGAAAGACCTGCATTAATCTGTGTCTTGTCCAATGCTGTCTGAGAACCGAGATATACCACTTCCAGATTACTTCCGGGAACTGAATTTATCTTGTAATTGTTTTCCTTATTACCTAAAGATGAATAAGTTCCGTCAAGAGTTATATAATGAGCCGTCTCATTTTTCTTCACGGAAAGTACGCCTTTATATGAGATTATATTACCCGACGCATCACAATAACGGATAGAACCTGAAGACTTTTTTCCGAAAAATCCGCTTCTGTGCAAGAATGATATTTCATTAAAGAACCTGGTACTTCCCGAGAATGTGAAATCAGCCTGAAGGCTTCCTCCATAAAACTGGTTAACCATAGGACGGCTTTCACGGCTTTCACTTCCTTCAGTAGCCAGGTATCCGTTGGAATTATCCAACATGGATCTTTTTCCGAAATAAGCGCCGTAATCGACAATGTAGTAATAGGTTTTTGCAGCCTCTCCGAAAATATCCGCGTCTACCGACTCCACTGTCTTACGGAATTCTCCGTCGATGCCTAAAGTAACTTTGTCTGACAACTTGGATGCAATTCCTAATGAGGCACCGAAATCAGCCCATTTGCTGGCAAAACGAGGATCCTTCAGTTTCGAGTAATTCGCTGTGTTATAAGACAATTTGCCACCTATAGACCACATGTCACCAAGCCGGTAATTAATACCTCCTGACAAGTCAAAAACCTCTTTGGATTTCCTGCCGGGATTATCGGTCGTGCTCTCTTCGAAATTAATAAAGTTATAAGACGGATCCATAAGGACAGGACCACACATCTTGGATCCGGTAAAATACGAATAGGACAGCTTTCCTGAGAAAGCCATCCTATCCGAAACTTTTACATACGATTCGGTATATGCACCTGCTTCTGCAGCATTTCCTGATTCGTGCACATCCATATAAGAGCCGTCTGATTTGGTCATCCCCACATTTACAGTAGAGATATTCTTCACAGAAAGCGTATACAGCGATGCCGTATTAGGAGACACCAACCACGGGTTATCTGATTTCACATAGTCAAATGATTTGAACACAGACACCCCCTTTTCCTGTGCATTTGAGAATGACGGGAAAAGAATTAAAAGCGCTGCTGCCAAAGGCAGTTTCATATTACCTCTCATATTCTGAAATTCATATCTACTTCTTCAGAGAAGCGACCTTTCTCTGGTGGAAGTCGTTTGTAGAGTTGTTTGTATCTTTATAAATGATGTGAGCTCCGTTTGCAATAGATGCCTCTGCATCGATGCCTGAAGGATCGGTAGAGCCACCCTCTTCAGCCTCGGTACCACCTGCATAATTGTAAACCAGTTTGCCCTCATTCTCAGGAAGTGCCTCAGTAGCAGCCTTATCTACATTTCTGTAAACTGTATATCCGAGTTTGTTTACAAATCTTACATAACCGGCGTCAGCAGAAGCAAGTACACGTTTTTTGTTTAAATCCATCTTGGAATTGTCGAACACCTCCACGGCATCTTTCACCCAATCAAGAGGAACTTTTGCAGACTGCATAGCATTAGCAGGCATCTCGATATTGTCAGGATTTTTCACGAAAGCCTCGGTTGTAGTTCCTTCCGGAGCAAATACTACGAAACCAGGAGACGTTACTGAAAGAGGCCAAGCATTTCCCATTCCATACAGATACGTCTTGAGATAATGGTCAGTAGAAATAGATGCATCAGGTGCCGGATATGCCTTGGGATTACTAAACACTTCAGGATCGTACATAACATAGTCAGCGTGGCTCAAATCTACTGAATTGGAAACTGTTGCACTATGATTAACCGCACCGTTCATAGCCACTACAATCTGAGAATATGCAGGAATCTTTACTGAGCCCTGGAACCACCAGCATGCGGCCCACATAGGCATATAGTCGGTATAAGAAAGCTTACCGTCTTTCATCCATTTGCTGGCCATATTGGAGTTCGTAGGACAAAGCATTCCGAAAGCATATTTGCTGGCATCAGCCTCCACTGGAGAGTTGTTGTACAAGATTACGTACTTGTCATACTGAAAAAACTTACCTGCATCATCAGCACATCCTCCGAAATAGAGTTCCTTGATGATTACCTGGCTGGTCTTGGAAGCTACCATATCCAGTTTGAAAGCGTTCTCAGCTCCATCTGCAACAATAACGGCAGAATTTGTTCCGTTATAAATGTTAGAGTTCTGATATAATGTAGCAGATGCCTCATATGCTCCAGCCTTCATCTGGAAAACAGCAACACCATTCGCATCTGTCAATGCTGTATAAACAGTCGCATTAGCAGAACTTCTAAGGGAGACTTCTACATTCTCCACGGCAAAGGCTTCTCCACCCTTGGTGAGAGACACCTGCACGTCATTAATCTTGTCCTCTGTCTTCTTGCAGGAAACAAGAGCAATGGCCGCTGCCATCATGAAATACACGATTTTCTTCATAACTTTAAATATTAGTGATTGTTAAAACTTCAAACGGACTGTCATTCCGTAGTAAAATGCCGGAAGATAACTTGACAATGAAGAATACTGCTTCGTCTTAGTCGAATAAACCTGACCGAGATTACGGAAGAAATTGTTAGCGTAGAACGAAATGGACGCTATATCTCCAATTTCCTTCGTTACACTGAAATTAGCCGAGAAATATGGTGATATATAATCCTTTGCAAAGTAATAATCATATACGGTACGATGACACAGATTCGACAAATCCCCATATAGTTTCGGATTATTCTTACTTGCCCAAAGGAACTTCTCCTTGAACGGAATAAGTTCATCAGGATTATCATAAGTGGAATAGTACTCAGGATATGTCACAGTCAACACCCTTCTGTCCATAAACGACGGGTCATCGGCAGGAAGCCATCCTGAAGAACTGGAGGTTGCGTAAGTCCTTTGTGCTCCATCCACTCCTTCACTAAGATAACGATGATATCTCATAAGAGAAGCTTCCACTTTCATAGAAACAATCATTCTCACAGAAGGGATATGAGTCGTAATGGTAAGATTCGCATTAATTCGCTTCGATTCCGCGCCATTGGCGATACCACTTTTACCTACATAATGACCAATGTATTTGTAAGGGGTCCCATCGGACATAAGTTGGGTAGTCGGAGAATACTCTACCATGCTATAGTCCACGTACTTATATCCATAGAATGATCCATCCAGACGGATTTCAGTGTTGATAGGTTTGATTCTCGCAAAGTCTATCACCCATTCGAGTCCATACCTGTTACTAGGTGATCCGCAATTGTTCGCATAGTAATTGGTTGTCAGAGCCTCCCTCTTCTTTCCATTTATGACCTCTGAAGGCAACACGCCGGTTTTATCCGAAACAGTAACCACGCCAGTTTTGCCATCCATGCTATACACTCTATTCGCAGCAGGAATTCCGCAACTTGCAAGAGCAGTCTGGTCGGTATAGTTATAGGAGAACTTATCGTATGACTTATCCACTTCAAAAGCGTTCTCAGTCCTTGTATAATATCCAACGAGAGATATCCTGTTACCGGCCAGATTAATCTCCATTCCAAGTTCAGCCTGTTTGTTTCGCTGCCAGACAAGATCTTCGTTGTACAACGTATTCTTCGGCATAATATAATAGCCATAATAAGCTGTGCCTGAAGTAGATGTAGGATTAAACACCTTAATGTCAAAATATGACGGGATAGGATACAAAATGGCAAATGACGGCTGGTTTACTGCCACACCATAACCGCCACGGAACGACAAATAGCGAACGACTTTATTCCTGCGGTTTTTTCCTGACAACACTACATATTTCGCACTGACTCTCGGCGACAGACTATAAGTATTGCCATATTCCGAACCATTTATGAAAGTTCCTTCTCCACGAAGTCCGGCAATGATGTTCAACCTCGTCTTTCCGATAGGAATCAACACATTGTCTTCGAGATAAACAGCCCCATTATTCATTGCAGGCTGAGCACTGTAATCATACAACCTGAAACTTGGAGCAGTAGCAAGATCTTCAGTAAACGCACCGGTTCCGAAGTTTTTGTCCGAATTCCAGTCGACACCGAGCTTCACCTTATTGTTTACCTTCCCAAAATGCGTAGCCCAATTAGCCTTTAATCCCACCTTATAAGTAAGAGGCTTGTCATCGATTCCCATGACATTATAGGAATACCCCTGTGGAACCAGCACAATATCCTGATTATCAGTTCCATCATAATCCTGGGCTACAAAATATCCTTCATTCCTGCCATGAAGCGATGCGACAGAAGAAGTATTCGAATAATGCTTGCGCTCCCTGCTCTGCTTGTCGCCATAAACAATAGAAGCGTTCAGGTCAATGCCGGTAATCCATGGTTTGCTGAGCAGCCAGTTGAGAGACATATTCGCACGCAAACTGTTATCCTTGTCTTTCACCCAAGTACCCGCCAGAGCATCCGGATCCGCCTTCGAATCCCTGCCGCCAAGGTTCCCCGAAAGACCTACGGTCAATCGCAACGGCTTGTCAGTCAATCCCCCGTTATTAAAAAGATCGGAGTAGGTCAATGATATCTGCTTCCTGTCATAAGACGTATAAGGAGACATGGTATTTTTGATGGCTTTCGTATATTCCACGCTGGCATTCAACACCGCAGCCTTCTTTCCGATACCGAAACCTTTACTCGCCGATACCTGCTTAGTGTTAGGATTCGAAGAGAATGTCACCATATATGGTGTTTTACCCTTCTTTGTAGATATCTTCACGATACCGGAACCGACATCACCATACTCTACAGAGGGAATACCTGAGATAACCTCTATAGATTCCACATTGCTGGTAGACAAATTATTGGTAGTCACACCTTTCGTTTCAGAAAAACTGGCATTGCTGGAAAGTCTGGCACCATCCACTTCCACGGCTGTACCGAACGAAGGGTTACCGGCCTCATTTGCTGAGCCGGTTCTGATAGAAAAGCGATTTTTATCAGTCAAATCAGGTTTCCCGGTAGTACCTCCAGGAAGAAGTCCGGAGATATCCGAGACATTCAACATCTGCACGTGGTCCAAAGTAGTCCTGTCGATAGTTCTCGCAGTAGATGCACTATTCTCATTTTCCTTTGCAGTCACCACTACAGTGTTAAGTGTAAGGTTATCCTCGACAATGTACGCCTTATAACCCGTGATATTTCTGGATATGATGATCTCTTTTTCATCTGTCACGTAGCCGAGACAAGACACCTTGATGACATTATTGCCCGACGGGACATTCTTTATAACGAATTTTCCGTTTGCATCTGCTACCGCCCATTGCTCTGTATTACCAAGTATTACAGTAGCAAATTCTACAGGTTTGTTAGACTTCTTGTCCAATACAACACCATCAATAGTCCAATTCTGCGCAAATCCCACTACAGAATACATAAAAAAAATGATGGCAGTTACGATTAGCTTCATCATAATATCACTAGTTGTGTGCTTACAAATATATAAATATTTCTAAATTCTACGCTCCATGCAGGCGAATGGATCAGGATAAACAGGATAAATCAGATAGGATATCTTCCAAATGCGTCCAAGGTGGCGTTCTATGTAACAAACTAGGGAACTTACAGACTGGAAGCAGGCGGGGCGAAATCGCCGGACTTGGAATCGACAATTTTTCCAGATATGCTGTAAAGCGAGCCCTTCTGAGCAAAAGAAGGACTCGCGTTAAACATATTTGCGACTTGCTCACCCCTTCCTCCTCAAAAAATGGACTATTTCTTGTGAAAAACAGTTATAGATTGTTACTTCACCGGCCTTATCACGAAGTTGAATTCGTATTCGGCAGGCCTTACAAGGTATGGTTCAAGTGGCCATCTTCCCCAAGAGTCAGTTCCGCCTACGCCCATTTCCTTCAGGTCGAAGTTCACATAAGTAGTTCCGAGAGAACGGGCATCATTGTGCGCAAGTGGCAGAAGTTCAAGCGAATGCGTAGCCTCACCTGCCTGCTGGTTTGTAGGGTTCTTCCTCGGGCGAGGATCAGAAAGAGCTGAATCCATCTGCTTCTGGCTGAACGGCAGAGCAGAGCCGCTGAAGCGTGCGTCAGATGTTATCTCTATCCCTATTCCAGATGATGAGAGAACTTTCAGCCACCTCAAATCAGATTTCGTTCCGGATTCCTGAGTACGCACATAACCGTACCAATACTGGTCCTGAACCCTCTGTACGTAATGTCCGAGCAGAGCCGCTGACTTCCTGTCGCAATAATTGTCCCACGGACCGAGGCCATAGAAGTCGAGCGTCGAGAACTCACCCGGCATCGCCAGTTTCATCCCGAAACGGAACAGGCATGGAGCCTTGCTGAGTTCGCCCTTGTCGTTCATCTTCTCCTTAGCTACGATCGCGCCGTCAGGATGGATTTCGTAAGTCATTGTCACAGAGCATACTTTTCCGAACGGAGCATATTCCGTAGTCACCACATAGTGGTCAGAGGACTTCTCCACATTGAAAGAAGCCACCTTGAACTCCGGATATCTCCACATCTTGAATCTGTTCTGGAAATCGGCACCCATATCGTTCTCCACTACTGCCCTGCCGAATGACGGCATAAGCGGTTCTTTCAGGGTCTCCACTCCGCCTATCACATAACTTGACAATGCGCCGGTATTCTTGTCGAAAACGGCCTTCCAGTCAGATACGCGGTCGCCTTCCATAGACTTCTCATAGATGAACTGGCCTGAGAACACTGCCTCTGAAGAGGTTTCCTCTGCATTGACAATATCATTTACAGCCGCAGAACCGGCATTGAAAGCGGAAGCAGGAGCCTCGTAGAGGACAATCTGGTCATAAGCCACTTCGTAGCCGGCAGGCAGCAGCCCGTCGCTTTCCTTCAAAGTCCAGCTGACCTTCACGCACACGTCAGTGTCAATGAAACCGTCCGGAGTGCCGAAGCCTGTGCAGGAAGGCATGTTTCTCAATGACTTGCTCACAGCCGAAAGTATATCCTTGCCGGAAATGCCAAGTCCTACCTCAACTGTCTGACCAGGAGCAGCTTTCACATTCTCGACGATGCCAGACTTGACTGCCGCGCCACCGGCTTCGACGGTCCAGTTCATCCTGTAGCGGGAAAGGTCAATGAAGAAATTCTCATTATATACATTGACCACAAACTCCTTGTCCTCCTCCAGGAATGACTTTCCAGGGGTGCAGAACTTCGTGTCGGCAGTGGTCAGAATGGAGCGGTGCTGATACCTTATCTCATAGGTCTGAGGGTGCCAGCTGCGGTCTGCCGCCAATATTCCGTTGCAGTTGAACGAGCCGTCGGACGCGTCATAGTCATTGGCATCGCCGCCGTAAATGAAGATGTGGTCCGTGCCGTATTTCAGCGCATCCACCTTCTTGCAGATGGCCTGGTCCACATAATCCCAGATAAATCCGCCCTGGAATTCAGGATATTTGCGGACAAGGTCCCAGTATTCCTTGAAGTTTCCGTTGGAGTTGCCCATCGCGTGCGAGTATTCGCAGAGGATAAGAGGCTTCGGAGGATTGTTCTTCAGATATTTCTCGCAATCTACCGGAGGGGTGTACATCGGGCAGTAAACGTCTGTGTTGTATTTGAGTTCTGCTCTTTCGTACTGCACCGGACGTGATGTGTCATAGGCTTTTATCCAGTCATACACCTTCTCGAAGTTCTCACCGTTGCCGGCTTCGTTGCCCATACTCCAGACAATCACTGAAGGGTGGTTGAAGTCGCGGCATACCATTCTGCGGTTTCTGGACAGATGAGCCTCATAATAGTCAGGCCTGTGGGCCAATGACTCCTTGCCGTAGCCCATTCCGTGAGACTCTATATTGGCCTCATCCACTACATAGATGCCATATTTGTCGCAGAGGGCATACCACATAGGGTCATTCGGATAGTGGGATGTTCTTACTGCATTGACATTCAACTCTTTCATGATTCTTATATCCTCGAGCATCTCGTCATAGGACATCACGTATCCGCCATAAGGGCTCATTTCGTGACGGTCAACGCCCTTGAACAGGACTGCCTTACCATTGACAAGCAGTTGGCTGTTCTTTATCTCGACAGAGCGGAAGCCGAATTTCACTGATGCGCTTTCCACCAGGCCTTTCTTGTCGTAGGCGCTCACTGTCAATGTGTAGAGCGAAGGACTTTCCGCGGACCAGAGTTCCGGAGAGGAAACGACTGACGCACAACGTATTACGCGGTTGCCGTCCTTGTCCTTCATCACCTTGCTATCGACATTTTCCACACAGGAGCCGACTTCGTGACCTGACGGGTCCGTGACTTTGCAGGAGAATGATGTGACGCCCGGAGATACTACGATGGACATATCCATGTTGCCGTCCATATCTCCCTTTACATTGATGTCCTCTATTCTCTTGGTCTCACGGGTATAGACATAGATTCCGCGCGCGATTCCGGAAAACCTCCAGAAGTCCTGGTCTTCCAGATAGGAGCCGTCGCACCAGCGGAAGATCTCGAGGGCAATCTGGTTCTCGCCTGCCTTAACATATTTGGTAATGTCGAAACGGGCCTCCAGCTTGCTGTCTTCGCTATATCCCACTTCCTTGCCGTTCACCCAGATACGGACATTGGATGTGGCGGAACCGATGCACAGGCAGATCTGACGGCCTGTCCAGTCAGCCGGCATGTCGAAGGTGCGGCGATATTGTCCTACATAATTCCTTTCCTCCGGAACATAAGGCGGATTGTTCTCGAAATGTCCTCTCCATGCATATCCCACATTGACATAAAGAGGATCTCCGTAGCCGTTCAGTTCCCAGAGTCCAGGTACAGGGATGGTTCCCCAGGCAGAATCGTTGAATTTTTCTGAAAAGAAATCCTTTGTCCTCTCTGCAGGAGACTGGCAGAGCTGGAATTTCCATACTCCGTCCAGTGTCAATGTTTTCTGCTGGTCTGTCTGGAATGTGGCCCTCATCGGAAGCCTGTTCATCTCGAATACACCCGGATCCTGCCAGATTTCCATCTTTGTGGAGTTTCCGGAAACGGCAACAGATGACGACATCGCAGCTGCAGCCAAAGCACACGTCAATAAGTTCATAGTGTAAAAATTATTTCAATTTTAAAGCTCGTGTTTGAAGTAAATGCTAATTTACTCATTCTCTCCCACTCCTGCAAAAGTAAGGGGAAAATGACGGAATTTTTAGTATCTTTGTCTTCCTTAACAAAAGATGAATTATGTCCTTCGTACACCTTCACGTCCATACCCAATATTCGATTCTTGATGGCCAGTCTTCTATCGAAAACCTGTTCAACCGAGCCGAAGAGCTTGGTATGCCCGGCCTTGCGATCACTGACCACGGCAACATGTACGGAGTGAAAGAGTTTTTCAAATTCGCGGCGAAGCACCCTTCCGTAAAGCCTATCATCGGATGCGAAATCTACGTGTCCAAGGGAGACCACAAGGTAAAGGAGAAGGGCTATTACCACCTTATTCTGCTGGCCAAGAACTACAACGGGTACAAGAACCTTATGAAGATCGTGTCCACCGGACATATCGAGGGCATGTACTACAAGCCGAGGGTTTCGCACGAGGTCATTGAAAAGTACCACGAGGACATCATCTGCTCTTCTGCCTGTATGGCAGGAGAGATTCCGAGAATGATTCTCGACGGCAATATCGCAGGCGCGGAAAAGGCCATAGAGTGGCACAAGAGGGTGTTCAAGGATGACTATTATCTGGAGGTGATGCTGCACAAGACGGAGGTTCCGGGACTTTCGCTCGAGGTGTATGAGAAGGAGAAGGAGTACGACGAGGTCATCTTCGACCTGGCCGAAAAGCATGGCGTGAAGGTCATCGCGACCAATGACGTCCATTTCGTGCGCAAGGAGGACGGCCCCGCCCATGACAGGCTTATCTGCCTGACTACCAATGCCTACATTGACGATATAGACCGTCTCAGATATACCCAGCAGGAGTATCTGAAGACCGAGGAGGAGATGGCGGCATTGTTCCCGGACCATCCTGAGGTCATCACCAACACGCTGGAAATCTGCGACAAGGTGGAGAACTACACCATCGACCGCGGACACGTGCTGCCGAAATTCGAGATTGACAAGGACTTCCTCGATGATATTGACACATATCTTGAGAAATACAAGGGTGTCATAGACGCCGGACGCAATGACGAGAAGGGAAATGACCGTGGCGAGGAATTCCGTCATTCGGTCGCGTTCCTGTGCCATCTGTGCTACAAGGGTGCGCAGGAGAGGTACGGAGATGTTCTGGATGATGTCACTGCGGACCGTCTGGATTTCGAGCTCAAGACCATCTCCAGAATGGGTTTCCCTGACTACTTCCTCATCGTGCAGGACTATATCGCGGCAGCCAGGGCCCAAGGCATATCTGTAGGTCCGGGCCGTGGTTCCGCTGCCGGTTCCGCCGTAGCTTACTGCTTGGGTATCACCAATTTGGACCCTATCAAGTACGACCTCCTGTTCGAGCGTTTCCTGAATCCGGAGCGTGTGTCAATGCCTGATATTGATGTGGACTTCGATGATGACGGACGTTATCGTGTCATCCAGTATGTGCAGGACAGATATGGTGTCGATCATGTTTCCCATGTCATCACATTCGGTACTATGGCCGCAAAGGGTGCCATCAAGGATGTGGCCCGTATCAGCCGGCTTCCTCTGGATGAGTCCAACAGGCTTACGAAGATGATTCCGGACAAGCCTATCACGGTCACGGAGACCAGCGAGGTGGAACTGAAGGATGGCGAGGAGCCTGATGAGGGCGATAAAGTCGTGGAAAAAGACGGGAAGCGTTTCAAGATCGTCAAGAAGGATGTCGAAAAGAAGGCCACCCTGAAGAACTGCGTAAAGTACATTCCTGAGCTGAAGAATGAACTGGAGAACGGTTCTGAACTGGTAAGGGAGGTGCTCAAGTATGCATTGCAGCTCGAGGGATGCATCAGGCAGATCGGCATCCATGCCTGCGCGATGATTATCGGACGAGGCAATCTTACTGATTATATTCCGATTACGCTCGGTGAGGACAAGGCCACGGGGCAGAAGGTGTGGGTATCCCAGTACGAGGGTTCGTTCATCGAGGACGTGGGTATGCTCAAGATGGACTTCCTGGGACTCAGGACATTGTCCATCATAAAAATCTGCCTGGCTGAGGTCAAGAAGCGGTTCGGAATCGACATTGACATAGAAAAGATTCCTATCGACGACCCGAAGGCTTACGAGATCTATTCGAACGGCGATACGAAGAGCGTGTTCCAGTTCGAGTCTCCTGGAATGATGGAGTGGCTTCAGAAGCTGCATCCTGAGCGTTTCGAGGACCTTATCGCGATGAATGCGCTGTACCGTCCGGGGCCTATGGACTATATTCCTTCATTCGTTGCCAGAAAGCGAGGAGAGGAGCCTATCACTTATGACCTTCCTGCCATGGAGGAGTTCCTGAAGGAGACTTATGGTGTCACCGTCTATCAGGAGCAGGTGATGCTTATCTCCCAGAAGGTGGCGGGGTTCTCGAAAGGCAAGGCGGACAAACTCCGTAAAGCGATGGGTAAGAAGAAGATAGACATTCTCCAGTCGCTGTATGGAGAGTTCATCGAAGGCGGAAAGAAGAACGGACACCCTGAGGATGTGCTGAAGAAGATATGGAAGGACTGGGAGAAGTTCGCTTCTTATGCGTTCAACAAATCGCACGCTACCTGCTATGCCTGGGTAAGTTACCAGACGGGCTGGCTCAAGGCGCATTATCCTTCCGAGTTCCAGGCAGCCAACCTCAGCATGAACAAGAACAACATGACTGAGATCCAGGCCATTATGGCGGACTGCAAGAAGCACCATATCCGGGTTCTGAATCCGGACGTAAACGAGAGCGAGTCGAACTTCACCGTAAACAAGAACGGGGACATCCGTTTCGGAATGGGCGGAATGAAGGGGTTCGGAGCCAATATCGTGGACGCCATCGTGCAGGAGCGTACTGAACATGGCCTGTTTGAAGACATATATGACTTCTGTGTCAGGATGTCCGGCGTGGTAAACCGCAAATCGATGGAAGCGCTGGTGAATTCAGGAGCATTCGACTCTTTTGGCATATCCAGGTCGCAGTATTTCCTCGCCGGAAAGAACGGCCTCCAGTATCTGGATGACCTTATGAGTTACGGACAGATTACCAGGCAGAATGCGGAAGACGATGCGGCATCTCTTTTCGGTGACGCTGAGGAACTGAAAATAGAGAAACCGGAGCCACCTGCATTGACCATAGAGCCTGACATTCTGGAAGTGCTTCAGAGAGAGAAGGATGTGGTGGGAATGTACCTTTCGGACCATCCTCTGAAGAAATATGAATTCGAGCTGGAGAATTTCACGAACTGCAAGATGGCCGAACTGGGTGACCTGATTGCCGACTGCGACAAAAACAGACAGACGGCGCAGGTAGCATTGGCCGGACTCGTCACATCCGTGGAAACCAAAATTTCAAGGAACGGAAAACCGTTTGCCAAGGTGAACGTGGAAGACTTTTCCGGCATATATGAATTCGCATTCTTCGGCAAGGATTATGAAAATTTCATGAACTACCTGCATGAGCACACGGCCATCTACATTGAAGGAGAGATCTGCGAGAAATATTTCCTCAAGCCGGAAGAAATCGCTGCCGGCAAAAAGGCGCCTTACACATTCAAGGCGAAGAAAATCAGCCTTTTGGGAAATGTGGCGGAAGACCGTCTGACAGGCTTTGCAATAGAGATGCTGGCAAACGACATCACCCCTGAACTGCGTCATAGGCTCGTGCATCTGGTCAAAGAATACTCGGGCAAAATCCCGCTTTCAATGATTGTCTTCGACCCGGTTACGAACTATATCGTGGAATTCATTTCCAGAAAGTACCACATCACGGTCAGCGCGGATTTCATACTACAGCTCAATGAACTCGGACTCAAATACCGGGTTTCCCGCAAGAACTTGTCATCATAGACGAAGCTACAATATTCGCAATGACAGCCCTGAACCGCGCTAAAGAGCCTTTATCCTGAGGATGGACCCGATGAGTGAGGATTATCAGCGCTGTCCTGTTTTTCATGTCAATGACTATGGACGGGCCGGTGTACCCGGTGTGGCAGATCGTGCTCTCACGGTCGAACAAGTCGCCACGTGGACCGGAATGGGTGCTGTGATGGTCCCAGCCCAATGCTCTGCCCACGCCGCTGTCAATATCTTCCGGAACACGGGCCATAAGGTCAATGGCGGCCGGCGAAAGGATACTGACGCCATTTGCAGTTCCTCCGTTCATTATTGCCGCACATATGACGCTCAGCCCCATCGCATCCGAAAAGACACCGGCATTGCCCGAATTCCCACCGTTTATGCGCCTCGCAAGCGGATCGTGCACCTGACCGCAGAGAGGAGCGCCATCAGGCTGCAGTTCCGTCGGCGCACAATATTTCAGGTCAATGACGGGAGTCTCCCCTACCGGCAGATATCCTGTATGCTTCAAGCCCAACGGACGGAACACGTTTTCCTTAGCATAATCACAGAGTCTTTCTCCTGTAACTTTCTCAAGGATAGCCTGTAATGCAATGAAATTCAAGCAGCTGTACATAAATCTGGTGCCAGGGCGGAAGTTGCGGCCGGCATTGTCCGAGATATATCTGACCAGTGAATCCGGCTGGTTCTCCCCATATTTTTCCACAAATGAATTTACACTCAGATAAGGGTCGATGCCGGACGAATGGGTAAGCAGATGCTCCACAGTAATATCCTCCTTCCCATCTTCCGAGGTCCAGGGCCTGAAGCCTGGAATATAACGGCTTACGGGATCATGGAGTCTCACTTTTCCCTGTTCTATCAGCTGCATGAATGACAATGTGGTGCCGACGCATTTGCTGCACGATGCCAAATCGAATACGGTCTCTTCCGTCATGGCGACAGTGTCAGGAACTACTGACTTGTTACCGAACGACTTGATATACACCAACTTGTCTTCTTTAACCACTGCCACTACCGCCCCCGGTATCAGGCCTTTGGCAACAGCAGCATTGACAGTACTGTCTATGAGGGCAAGTCTGGAGGAATTCATTGACATGGATTCCGGCGAAGCCTTTTTCAGTTCTCCCGGGAGGGATCTCCCACGCGCTCCGCATGCGGACAAAAAGGAGACAGCCGCCAGAACGGCAGCTGTCAACCGATCTA
>ERZ780048.101-NODE-101-length-21192-cov-3.73401_pt1 | contig 21192 bp, 8 predicted proteins | sample MGYA00511846_ERZ780048 | MGnify/ENA primary metagenome ERZ780048 (study PRJEB29588, sample SAMEA2157270) | human gut metagenome | biome: human gut; feature: human-associated habitat; material: faeces | place: Denmark | collected 2008/2010 ...
GATACTGGCGGTTATTTATTCCCTTAAATGCTCTTAGAACAATATTATCCGGCAGAAAACGGGTATACCCCACTGTTTTAATCGTATCGATAGTCGCTGTATCCTTCCACAACGTATCCTGACGCACAGCAGCCTCCATGGAAGGAATAATAATAGAATCACAAAAAGCAATCATCTCGGTCTTGGAGTCATACAAATAATTCTGGTTACCATCCATCAAACCAAAGATATGATATTTACCAGGTGCGATACCGCGGATGGTAAAACGCCCTCGGCTATCAGTACGGGATACACGGTCAAACGGTTTCTTGACAAAAGCGCTATCGCTCAGATCTGCATGCAATCCCACCATCATACCTTTGACAGGTTCCAAATCAGCAGCAGCCAATACATTTCCGGAAACTTCCAGTGTATCAATGGCTTCTCCCGTAGAAAAAGAAAAAGCATAATTACCTAGCGGATTACCCTCATTGTTATCCACAATGGCATCCGAAAAATCAATGGTATAAGTAGTATTGGGTTTCAATGAGTCCATGAGGTTAACCAATACTCTTCTGCCGCTTGCCTTAATATCAGGTTGTTCCAATTGAGGAGGAGACACTACCACCTTCTCCGATGTTTTCTCTAATTTGATGAACTCATCAAATTCAATGGCAATCTTCTTATTCTTATTGTTTGTTGCATACGGCTTGGGAGAGCTTCTGATAAACTTGGGCGGCTCCTCATCATACGGACCTCCATCCGGTGTTCCCATGCTTGCGCAGGAATACACCACGATCATCAGCATCAACAAAGCAGGTAATTTATGTTTTTTCCAATTCATGTTCTTATTGGTTCAAGCTTAGCATTTCTTCTATATAATCACGCGTATTGCTCAATCTCGGCACTTTGTGCTGTCCGCCTAATTTGCCTTTTTCTTTCAGCCAATCGTGGAACAGATTAGGTCTCGCCACGATTATTTCCAACGGCTGCAAGGTAATGTTTTTATGGCGTTTAGCTTCGTAATCGGAGTTAATTTGTTGTAAAGAAGTGTCAAGAACCCGACTAAAATTCTCTAAAGAATCCGGCATAACGGCAAATTCTATCAGCCACTGATGACGGCACTTGGCATGTGCATCCATGAAAACAGGAGCAGCAGAATAATCAATAATCTGTGCACCGGTCGCCTCGCAGGCTTTTGCCAACCCTTGTTCCGCATTATCCACCATCAACTCCTCACCAAATGCATTAATAAAGTGCTTGGTACGCCCTGTTATAACAAATTTATAGGGGTGTTTGTTGGTGAACTTCACGGTATCACCAATCATATAACGCCACAATCCGCAGGAAGTACTGATGACCATCGCATAATTTTTATTCAACTCCACATCTGTTAACGGAACAATATGAGGATTTTCAGTACCGACATCTTCCATCGGAATAAATTCATAAAATACCCCATAGTCAATCATCAGTAACATGGAAGGATCACTGAAATCATTTTGTAATCCGAAAAAACCTTCACTGGCATTGTATGTTTCCATATAATGCATCTTGTCGCTACGAATAAGCTGTTTATATTGTTCGCGATAAGGAGTAAAAGCAACCCCTCCATGAAAAAAAACTTCCAAATCAGGCCATACTTCCGCCAAATTATCCGTTCCCTTCACTTCCAGAATATGTTTCAGTACAGCCATCATCCATGACGGCACTCCTGAAAGATTGGTCACATTCTGATTCATTGTGGCACGAGTAATCCTTTCTACTTTTTCCTCGAAATCACTCAGCAACGCAATCTTTTTATCGGGCACCCGAATCAGATTGACCAACGGATTCACATTTTCAATCAATATGGCAGAAAGGTCTCCTACAAGACTTCGTTTCACATTATAGTTTGGTGCATGGCTTCCTCCAAGAATCAGACCTTTTCCAGAGAAAAAACGACTCTCAGGATTTTGTTGGAGATACAGCGCCACTGCATCCATACCACCCGCATAATGAATATCATGAAGTCCCTCCCTGCTGACAGGAATAAACTTACTTTTGTCATTAGTTGTTCCTGAAGATTTGGCAAACCACTGCACTTCTCCACGCCACAGGACATCTTTCTCTCCATGACGCATCCGTTCCACGTATGGCTTGATTTCTTCGTAAGTCTGTATAGGTACACGTTGAAAGTCTTGATATCTCTTTATGTCTTTATAGCCATATTTCAATCCCCACTCCGTATGGGCCGCATCCTTCATCAGCCGGCAAAACACTTTATGTTGGAGCGCCTCAGCCTGAGTTGCATACAAGGCTGTCGCTTTTTGTCTGGGCTTGAATAGCGTACTAATTAATCTGGTAGAATTCATTTGTCTTAGTATACGATTCGTTATATCTTGCAAAAATAGCTTATTTCTATATTATAATGGCTGATAACATTATTTTTTTTATAGTTTTCTACATTACTTTTATTTTTTGTTATCTTTACGGTCGCTTACAACTTAACATCAAAGGCTATGAAGATAGGAATATTGACATCAGGAGGAGACTGTCCAGGAATAAACGCCACAATTAGAGGAGTTTGCAAAACAGCGATAAATCATTACGGTATGGAAGTTTATGGAATTCATAGCGGATTCCGGGGATTGCTGGACAATGACGTAGAACCATTGACAGAAAAATCATTATCGGGCTTGTTAAATCTGGGAGGGACAATACTAGGCACTTCCAGAGAAAAGCCATTCAAGAAACGCCTGTCGGCAGCCTCGGAGGACAAACCGGCTTTGATGTTAAAGAATATCCATGATCTAGGTCTGGACTGTATCGTATGTATCGGCGGAAACGGAACCCAAAAGACCGCAGCCAAACTGGCCCAAGCAGGTGTGAACGTTGTTTCCGTACCTAAAACAATAGATAACGATGTTTGGGGAACAGACGTTTCATTCGGATTCGATTCTGCCGTAACCATTGCTACCGATGCCATTGACCGGCTGCATTCTACAGCCAGTTCACACCAACGTGTCATGGTTATTGAAGTGATGGGACATAAAGCTGGCTGGATTGCACTTTATTCCGGAATGGCGGGAGGCGGGGGCGGGATTCTTATTTCCGAACTGTCTTATGATATTCATAATATAGGCAATACCATCATTGAACGCTTGAAAAAAGGGAAGCCCTATTCCATTGTTGTTGTCGCAGAAGGCATCAAAACCATGGACGGCAAAAAAGCCGCCGAATATATAGCCCAAGAAATAGAATATGAAACCGGATTCGAGACCCGTGAAACTGTACTGGGATATATCCAGCGTGGCGGCTCTCCTACTCCCTACGACCGTAATCTGGCCACTCGCATGGGTGGACATGCCACAGAACTGATTGCTTCCGGACAATTCGGACGAATGGTCTCTCTGCAAGGTGCGGAAATTGGCTCCATCCCTCTGAATGAAGTGGCTGGGGAATTAAAAAATGTCAATGAGAACCATGACCTGATTGTACAAGGCAAACGGATGGGAATCTGCTTCGGATAAGAAGCAGATTCAATCCTTTTCCATATACTTGGATGGAGACACTCCGAATTGCTCGGTAAAATGCTTTCGGAGCGTACGTGTATCACTATATCCTACCATTTCGGCTATTTCCTGAATGGAATACCTGTTCTCCATAATAAGGGAGGCAGCCTTGCTCATCCGTACACTCCGAATCATATCAATAGCAGCCAGTTCGCTACGTTGCTTTATTTTTCTATAAAGGGTAGGCTGACTCATATTCAATTGCTCCGCCAACATTTTTACATTAAAGTTCTCATTCGCCAGATTAGCTTCTATGACATGAATAATTTGCTGTATAAAATCATCCGGAGCATTATTCCCATCCGCTTCCGGTTCACTTTCCTGCTGCTTCAACATCAACGTCTTTGTATATATCCTCTTCAGGCGTTCCCGCTGGAGTATCAGGTTCCGGACTTTTGCCTTCAATACCTCCGGATTGAAGGGTTTCATCATATAATCATCCACACCTATTTTTGAAGCCTGCAACACATCCGCATCCTCAGCCTTTGCCGTCAGCATCAAAATAGGGATATGTGCTGTCCGAGGCTGCTCACGCAATTCCCGGCAACAGGTAAACCCATCTTTTACAGGCATCATTATATCAGAAATAATCAAATCCGGAATTTTACTCATTGCCACATCAACCCCCTCTTCACCGTTTGCCGCCTCATATACGGCATAATCTTTACAGAATAAAGAACAGACATAATGCCGGATTTCCTCATTGTCCTCAATAACAAGAAGAGATGTTTTTTTATTCGAAGGCTTGTCTTCCTGCCCTTCCGCCTGCATTACCGGTAACGGAAGAGCATATTCCTCCATCTCCGGAGCACCAACAATCTCATACCGGTCCTCTGCAAAATGTGCATTTCCCTCAGGAATCAATAATGTGAAAGTGCTACCCTTTCCGAGAGTACTGTCCAAATTCACCGTGCCATGATGAAGATCCATCGTATTTTTAACAATACGCAAGCCTATACCTACCTTATTAGAAAACAAAGGTGTATTTTCTCCGGTAATAAATGATTCAAAAATCCTCCCCCGTAACTCTTCCGGTATTCCTTTACCTGTATCCGATATGATTATACTGCAAAATGAATATCCATCTATCTCGATACGGTTCATCTTAAAAATCACCTTTCCATTCGGAGATGTATACTTAAACGCATTAGATAATAAATTACGGATAGCCGAACTTATTTTTTCCACGTCTATCCATAGCAAAAGTGGCTCATTCAGCGATTCAACCGTAAAGTTAATCCCTTCTGTTTCTGCCAGTTCATGAAAAGGATCGGTTATCTGCTTTGCCAATACCACTATATCGACTTTCGAAATCCGGAGTTTAATCATACCTGCTTCAATCTTCTGCACATAAAGCAAATGATCGACCAATGTCTGCAAAGAGGTTCCATTGCGATACATGGCAGCCAGTTTAGTATAGACGGTGTCTGAAGGGCGGACGGTTCCTAACAATTCCTGCAGGGGAGATAAGATTAAAGTTAAAGGTGTACGCAACTCGTGAGCTGCATTCGTAAAGAAATTCTCGCGTTCCATCCGAATCTGCTTCTCCTTGTCACGCTCTACAGTAGCAGCAAATATCTCATGTTCCAAGCGCAACTCGTGCTCCAACCTCTTTTGCCGTAATTTAATACGCTGCATAACCATATAAACTATTATTCCTCCCAGCACCATCATACAGAAGCGGAAAAAGAAAGTTTCACTCCAATGAGGCAAAATCTCTACTCTCAACGAGGTTATTTTACTGTCTCTTTCATCCGGATAAATATTTTTCACCTCAAAAACATATTCCCCGGCAGGAAGGTTAGCATACGAAACTTTTTCCCCTCCGTTGGCCACAAGCCAATCAGGCTGATAAGGACGAAGCCTGTAACTATACTTCTGCTGGCTTTCAGAATAAGAAAGGTTATTGAACGTCAGCGCAAAGTCACGATTCGCATGATTCAACCGGACAAAAGGCGTATAGAAAATACTTTGTGAAAGAATGGTCTGCCCATTGACCTCTCTTCCTATCTCTACAGGTTTATTATTCACCTCCAATCCGGTAATCACGACAGATTCGGAAGTGGTAAACGCTTTAATGTCATCGGGGTTAAAATAAGTAAGATTTTTATTATTTCCCCAAAACAGGACATCCTCCCAATGCAGGACAGAACGGTTACTGCCCGCAATGTAATAATTATAAAACAAATGCTGATGACGGCTATAACGGGAAATACCTGAATTAGAGCCCAACCAGATTTGCCCGTCCGCATCCTCAGTCATGCAACCAATAAAGTTACTGCACAATCCATCCCGGGTAGTATATACATGAGTTATCGCATCCTGTCCGGGAGAGAAAACTGCCAGACCGGCCATGTATCCGACATACAGATTACCATCGGACGAAGCTAATAATGAACGAACGGAATTCTCAGCCATACCATACTTCTTTTCATAGCCGGTCTGCAGTTCTTTTTCATTTATCACTTTACATATACCATAATTCGCAGTGCCCAGCCAAAGCGTATGATCGTCGGTTTCAGCCATAGCACGAATATAAAGAGGAGACAAGTTCTGTAATCCGGATACTTTGAAATGTATCTTCTTACCCCTGTTCGTTTCACGGTCGAATAACCAAAGTCCTTTATGTGTACCAATCCAAAAACGGCCTTTGCTATCAAGAAATAAGGCCCAGACAGATGATTTGTTAAGGTCACCATCTTCCGTGATCAATCGCAATATCTTGAATGAGCGTTCTTTTTTATAATAACAGGTCAATGAACCATCTGAATTCCCAAACCATAAATTCCCTTTCTCATCTTTCAGACTGCACAACACAGTCTGTTGTTTTTTCACATCTTGATCTCCTACTTGAAAGAAGTCTATTTTTTCCGAAGTACCAAACGCTGTCCGGCTCCGCATAATTCCTTTATGGTATGTTGCCAACCAAAGATAATGATCGTCATCCGCTACAATAGAACAAATCTCATTATGCCTGTCCTGATAAAAACAATTATAAAACTGCATACGCAAATCCGACCAGATAACTCCTCCACCATCCGTACCAATCCACAGAATACCATGTGAATCGTAATAAGCCGCAATCATCCTCGTTTCAAGATTGCGGTACATCAAAGAAGAAGTGTTACTATAAACTTCTGTCAATATCTCGTCCTGATTATTTTTATCTATTGTCATCACCGTATATCCATTCCACGTTACGGCCAGATATTTATTCTCATTTAATCTGATAACACCGAAAACATCTGTATGAGAAAGTCTGTCGGATACCGGAGCCACATGATAAGTCAACTGCTTGATTTTCCCGGTTCGTTCATTGTAATAAATAACCCCATGAGCAATTGTAGAAATCCATATCCGACCATCATCATACAAAACAGAATTTACAGACAGACTACCGGTACGCCCCAGGTCAATCACCCGAAAGGAATTCAGGTTTGTCGCATCCAGCAAGATAATTCTACCTTTTTCATCAATCAGACAGATACTTTTTTTATCCGAAGAATAAGTGATGGCAACCAAAAGATTATCCTGGTTATTCCAGCCTGTATATTTTTCTTGAACCCGGAGCCGAAGCTCACCCTCTTTTGATGCGCACCGCTTCATTAAATGCAGCTCACTCCCGGAAATCACCCAAACCAACGAATCATTCCTCTGCAACATCCCTCGAGATGGAATACCCTGTCCCGAAGAAGAAACCACAGACAAAAACCGTTCTTTTTTCAAATCAAATGCAGAAAAGACACCATTATCCACAAATGCCAGCACCCCGTCAAAAACCTCCTTTAAGTTTGAAATACTAGGATAACTCCTACTCCTTTCAAAATTTGTAATCCGCCTACCGTCATAACGGCTCAACCCGTTTCGGGTTCCAAACCAAACGAAGCCTTCTCTATCCTTATAAACAGCAGATACGGTATTGTCGGCCAATCCGTTTTGCATATTGAGCAGATGCACATCTTTGCTTAAAAAAGCATAGCACACATCCGGCAGCAATATACATACTCCAATTATAACCAGTGATAAGATTTTAAGGTTCATATTTAATTCATTACCTGTAGCAAAGGAATAAAATAAAAAAGAGATAACAACAAAGATTCACCAAAAAATATAGAGATGCATTAAACATGCATGCTGAATGAAATAAACGTGTATTAAGCCACGTCACTGATTAACATACATTTGCAATGTATTAACCTAATGTCTAATTAAAAAACAGAGAAGCATGAAAAAAATCTCAATTCTATTTTTGATATTGCTTTGCAACTGTACATTCCTGTACGCCCAGCAATTCAGCATCACCGGTGTAGTCACGGATAAAAAGTTCAAAGAGCCTATTATCGGTGCCAGTGTCATTGTCAAAGGGACAACCAATGGAACGGTGACAGACCTTGATGGAAAATTCACAATCCAAGCCTCAAAAAGCAGTGTGCTAATTGTTTCCTTTATCGGGTATACCCCCCAAGAATTTACAATCAATGGCAACCAAACTTTTTATCAAATCTCTTTAGCGGAAGATACGCAAACGCTGGACGAAGTTGTGGTAGTAGGCTTTGGTACGCAAAAGAAAGTGAACTTAACAGGAGCAGTTGCTACCGTGGATAAAAAAACACTGGAATCACGTCCTGTCACTTCAGTTTCACAAGCTCTTCAAGGAGTGATGCCAGGATTGAACATTGACATGAATGACAAAGGTGGACGATTAGACTATAATCCCACCATGAATATTCGTGGAACAGGAAATTTGAATACCGGATCCAGTGCCTCACCTTTAGTTTTAATTGATGGAGCCGAAGGAGACATAAACTCATTAAATCCGCAGGATATCGCTAACATTTCCGTGTTAAAAGATGCTGCCGCATCTGCCATTTACGGTTCACGCGCTCCATTTGGCGTAATCTTGGTTACAACCAAATCAGGAGAAGCAGGAAAAGCCACCATTCAGTATTCAAACAATTTCAGATGGTCACGCCCCACCAACATTCCTGACATGCTCGACTCCTACCGCTTTGCCAAGTATTTCAATGCAGCACAAAAAAATTCAGGAAGCGGCACCACTTTTATTTTCACTGATGATACGATAGACCGCATTCAGAAATACATGGCGGGTGAATACCCATACACCTCAGACCCCAATGGTTCACAAGGAAACAATTTTTTCCCTTTCAACGTCGCTTCCAATGATAATCAAAACTGGCCAAGAAACTTCATTGACAAAACATCTTTCGGACAAGAACATAATCTAAGTATCTCCGGAGGAGGTGAGAAAGTTAAATACTATCTATCGGGAGCTTTCCTTTCTCAAGACGGACAGATGAATTACTCTGACGAAAACAAGAAACGTTATAACATCAGTGGAAAGGTAACAGGACAAGTCACCAAATGGCTAAGTTTAGATTTTAACGCTCGTTTTATACGTTCAGATATAGAAATGCCAACTTTTGTGAAACTCTATGGCGACCGTTTCTTTGCAGAAACGACCAAATTATATCCCATGATGCCTCTCTATGACAACAACGGACACTATACACGTAATCCTAAATTAATGCAATTAACTTCTGGAGGGCGTTCAAACAGCAGTAAAGACACCTACTTCACTTCCGGAGGTTTCCATCTGACTCCATTAAAAGGATTAGGTATTCACGGACAGGCGACTCTACGGACAGAAAGCTACCGCCACCAATATAATGTAAATAAAGTCTATCTCTATACCCGTGACAACCAACCCGTGGAAGAAGCATGGTTAGGAGGAGACCCCGATTTAGCAGCAGGAAAGACATTTGTGCAAAGTCAAACACAGCAAACTTCCATGATGACAACTTCACTATATGCAGATTATGAATATTCCTGGAACAAGCACAATTTCAAAGTTACAGCAGGGATGAATACCGAATATTATTACATCAACGAATTAATCGGCAAACGCTATGATGTCATCAACGAAAATGTCCCCAGTATCAATACGGCCACTGGTACAAGTGATTTGAAAGGCTCCTCAAAAGAATGGGCTACAATGGGATATTTTGCCCGTTTAAATTATGACTACGAAGGACGATACCTATTAGAAGGAAACATTCGTCGCGATGGGACTTCACGCTTCCGCGGTAACCAACGATGGGGCACATTTCCCTCTGTTTCTATAGGTTGGAACATCGCCCGCGAAGCATTCTGGAGTCCGGCAGAAGCATATGTCAACCTGTTAAAACTACGTTTTTCTTACGGTAGCCTAGGCAATCAGAATACAGATAATTATTATCCTACTTATTCTATTCAAAATATAACTGTAGGTAGCGTAGATGCCGGCGGACGCTGGCTGCTTGACTTAGCCAACAAGTCCAATATAGCATCTTCCCCCGGTCTCGTCAGTTCCTTGCTCACATGGGAACGTGTCACCAGCTATAATGCAGGACTTGACTTTGGTGCATTTAACAATCGTCTGAACGGATACGTTGAATACTACATTCGTGATACCAAAGACATGGTAGGACCTGCCGAAGAAATAACTCCATTAGTAGGAGCATCAGCTCCCAAAATGAATAATACCTCTTTACGAACCAAAGGCTGGGAATTACAACTAACTTGGCAGGACAGAATTGGTAAAGTAGGGTATCATGCTTCTTTCAATCTATCTGATGCTCAAACAGAAGTAACAGAATATCCCAATCCTGATAAAACATTTTACACCAAAGATGGAGACGGAAACACCATTGAAAATTATTGGAAAGGGAAAAAATTAGGCGAAATATGGGGATTCAAAACAGTAGGCATAGCAAAAACCGATGAAGAAATGCAATCATGGATAGCCCAACATGACCAAAGCAAATTACCCAATGTAGGAAACAATATTTGGAAAGCCGGTGATATCATGTACGCTAACCTGGATGACAATCCTGCCATAGAAAAAGGTACGTCTGCCACTGATCCGAAAGATTTAACCATTATTGGAAATTACACACCCCGCTTTCGTTTTGGCTTCTCATTAGGAGCTGACTATAAAGGATTTGATATCAATCTAATGTTCCAGGGCGTAGCCAAACGTGACGTTTGGGTAGGAGGCGACGACAGAACCGCTTATTCTAAAGGTATGATTTTCTGGGGTATCAACGGGGGGCAATGGGATTCCACCGGATACGAAGAACACATGGATTACTTCCGTCCTGAAGGAGATGAAATGGGAGCAAATCTCAATGCTTATTATCCGCGCCCCATTATTGGAAGTAAACAAAACCAGCAGGTACAAAGTCGTTACTTGCAGAATGCAGCTTACATCCGCTTGAAAAACATACAAATAGGTTACACGTTGCCTAAAGCATGGATACAAAAAGCTAACCTGGAGAAAGTACGACTATTCTTCTCCGGAGATAATTTATGGACTGGTACCAAGATGAGTAAAAATTTTGATCCAGAACTAATTTACCAAAACGGTATGAGTTATCCGTTAAGCTATACTCTATCATGTGGAATTAATATTACATTATAAACTTTAAATAAATCATAATCATGAAATTAAAATACATCATACTCCCTATAATAGCAACTTCATTCGCTATAAGCTCATGTAACGATTTTCTAGATAGAGAACCATTGACAGACAATGTGAATGAAGGTTTTTTCACAGAACCAAGCCAATTGCAGGCTTATTGTAACAAGAAATACGAACTATTGCCCGATTTCAAAGACACCAATCTTTTTACCAACGATCAAACCAGTGATAACCAAGCAGGAACAGATCCTGTAGATTTCTTTCTACCGCAACGTATCAAAGTTGCCGCCACAGGAAGTTATAATCGGCAAGGACATTTGCGCGACTGTAACCGATTGTTATATTACGCTTTGGAAAATATCCAAAAAGGGGAACTGGAAGATACCCGCGAAACTCAGCAATATATCGGTGAGATTTACTTCTTCAGAGCTTACATCTATTTCGAATATTTGAGGAAATTCGGAGATTTTCCCATTATCAAATCAGAACTTAGCGCAGATGATTATGCCGCCAATGTGGAAGCAAACAAACGTAAGCCACGTAATGAAGTGGCCCGATTTATTCTAGAAGACCTGAACGAAGCCATTGCCCGATTATTACCGCGCAGTAATAATCTGACCAATCACCGTCTGAACAGAGAGTGTGCCTATCTATTTAAATCACGTGTAGCCCTGTATGAAGCAAGTTGGGAAACCTACCATCAAGGAACCGCACGAGTACCAGGTGGTCCGGGCTGGCCGGGCGGTACTTTCAATGGCAACCTTAATACTGAAATAGATTTCTTCCTGACTGAAGCGATGGCATCTGCCAAAGAAGTGGCAGAAGCAATACAAATCTCTGATAAAATAGAAGATTATATGAATATGTTCAATCAATATGATCTTTCTTCCAACAAAGAGGTATTATTATGGCGTATGTATAGTGCGGATGCCAAAGTGAATAGCTTAGTAGAAGGCAATTATCATAGCATATACAATGAAAACGGTGAAGGCTGTGTGGGACAAGGTGGAGGTTATACACGATCCATGGTTGAAACTTTCCTAACTACCAATGGCCTGCCTATTTATGCACCAGAAAATACAGAATACAAAGGCGACAAGAGTATCCCCGATGTAATGGAGAATCGTGATTTACGCCTTGTAGAATCAACATTCAAACCGGGTGATATGGTTTGGAGAGGTGGTAATATGGACCAAGACGGAAGAATGGTCTATGCAAATCTACTACAAGCTTATCAAAACTTAAGCAGAACAGCTACAGGATATTTAGTTCGTAAAGGATGGAGAGACAGCAATGTAGCTCCAGCGGATAATTCACCTTTGGCTTATATGATATTCCGCGCCAGCGAAGCATATCTCAACTATATGGAAGCTGACTATATGAAAAACAAAAATCTAGATGATTATAGCAAAAAATACTGGAGAGCTTTGAGAAAGCGTGCCGGCGTATCAGAAAACTTCCAAAAAACTATCGATGCAACAGATCTAAGTAAAGAAAACGATCTGGCTGTTTGGTCCGGAAGTCAGATGATAGATAAAACTTTATATAATATCCGCCGTGAACGACGTTGCGAATTTATAGCAGAAGGCATGCGTAAAGATGATCTTTTACGCTGGCGTTCACTAGATAAAATGAAAAACTATCAAACAGAAGGATTCAATTGGCAAGAGTATCAAAAAGAGCCTTACTATGTGAAACAATTGGCTGCCGGCTTAGTGGTTAGTAATTCTAAATATTTACGTCCGCATTTTGCCAACGAACTGATCATTACCAACAATGGCTACAACTTTGAAGAAGCGAATTACCTGACCCCTATCTCTTATGACGTATTCCGTCTTTCAACCCCTGAGAAAGGAGGCGATATTTCCACTTCCGTTGTTTATCAAAATCCAGGCTGGCCTGTCGGTGCCAATCAATATGCTCTGCAATAGGTTTAGATAAAATAACTCAAAAAGGGTGTAGTTTAATTCGTTACAATGTATTCTTATTGTACCTTTGGACACACCCTTTACCAATATCATACCGAATTAATATGAAATTTTTCTCTAAAAAAACATTTTTCATCTTTCCGTTCTTGACTTCTATCTATTTACAAGCTCAAGAAAAACCTAACCTGGTCTTCATCATGGCAGATCAGTGGAGAGGAGATGCTTTAGGTTGTTTCGGAAAAGAACCTGTCAAAACACCTTGCCTGGACCAACTGGCCCGTGAAGGTGTAAATTTCACCAATGCTGTCAGCAGCTATCCCGTATCTTCACCGGCACGAGGCATGTTGATGACAGGCATGTATCCGCATAAGAACAAAGTAACAGGCAATTGCAATTCTGCCAACGCTCCTTATGGAGTAGAACTTCCACAAGATGCACGCTGCTGGAGTGATATACTTAAAGCCAATGGATACCAAACAGGATATATCGGCAAATGGCATCTGGATGCTCCTCATGAACCGTACATAGATACTTACAACAACCATGGTGCAGTTGCTTGGAACGAATGGTGTCCAAAAGAACGCCGGCACGGTTTTGACTATTGGACTGCTTATGGCACTTACGACTACCATTTAAAACCCATGTACTGGGACACTGACGCTCCCCGGGACAGTTTTTATTATGTCAATCAATGGGGACCGGAGTATGAAGCCGACAAAGCGATTGAGTACCTCAACGGACATATAGATAAAACGCAGCCATTTGCCTTAGTCGTATCCATGAACCCTCCACACACCGGTTACGAGTTGGTGCCCGATCGATACAAGGAGATGTATAAAAACCTGAATGTAGAGGCATTATGTGCCAACCGTCCCGACATTCCCGCCAAAGGCACTGAAATGGGCGACTATTTCCGCAACAATATCCGCAATTACTATGCCTGCATGACCGGAGTCGATGAAAATATAGGTCGGATAATCAACGAATTGAAACGTTTGGGTTTATTTAAAAATACTATTGTAGTATTCACTTCTGACCACGGCATCTGCATGGGGGCTCATGAACAAGCCGGAAAAGATATCTTTTATGAGGAATCCATGCGAATTCCAGTCCTTATCTCATGGCCGGAAAAAATAAAGCCGAAAACCGACCGAACAACCATGATAGCTTTTGCCGACTTGTATCCGACCCTGCTTTCCATCATGGGCTTTCAGCAACAAATACCGGAAGAAGTACAAACATTCGACCTTGCTTCCGTTCTCCTCTACGGAAAAGAAAACAACCGCATTGTCCAACCCTATTATTACATACAGTCATCCAATCCGGCAACAGGCTACCGGGGATTACGCACCGCTACACATACGTTTACTATCCATGCAACCGATGGTAAGGTAGATAAGATTATTCTATTCGACAGGAGATCAGACCCTTACCAAATGAATAATATAGCTATGCAGCATCCCAAACTGGTAAACCGATTGAAAAGCCAATTAAAAACATGGTTGCAAAAAACAGAAGATCCATTTTTTAATTATTTATAACCCATGAAGATACTATATACATCCCTTCTCTTCCTTATGAACTGTGTACTGAGTGTTGCACAACCGGAAATCATTGTACCCAAACCGCATCAATTGAAATGGCACGAAGCGGAAATGGGAGCCGTATTTCATTATGACCTCCACGTATTCGACGGCATCCGCTACGGACAAGGCAATAACCGTATCAGCCCCATTGAAGATTATAATATATTTAATCCTACCCAACTGGATACTGACCAATGGATTCAGGCAGCCAAAGCCGCAGGCTGCAAATTCGCCGTACTCACAGCCACGCATGAAACCGGCTTCGGATTGTGGCAAAGTGACGTAAACCCATACTGCCTGAAAGCTGTAAAATGGCGTGACGGCAAAGGAGACATTGTCCGCGACTTTGTCAACTCCTGCCGTAAGTATGGTATCCAGCCGGGCATCTATGTAGGCATCCGGTGGAATTCACTTCTGGGTATCCATAATTTCAAGGTAGCCGGTGACGGAGAATTTGCCGCCAACCGACAGGCGTGGTATAAACGCTTCTGCGAGAAAATGGTGGAAGAACTTTGTACCCGCTATGGAGATTTATATATGATTTGGTTTGATGGCGGAGCCGATGACCCACGAGGTGACGGTCCTGATGTGGAACCCATCGTCAATAAATACCAACCCAACTGCCTGTTCTACCACAACATAGACCGTGCTGATTTCCGCTGGGGAGGTTCAGAAACCGGCACAGTGGGATACCCCTGCTGGTCCACTTTTCCGGCCCCCTGTTCACATCATAAACGTATTGAAAGCCAAAAAGACCAAATAGCCTTATTAAAACAAGGTGATCCCGAAGGAAAATACTGGGTACCGGCTATGGCAGACAGCCCCCTGCGTGGTGCCCCCGGCCGCCACGAATGGTTTTGGGAACCCGATGACGAGAATAATATCTATCCATTGACAACGTTGATGGATATGTACGAAAAATCAGTGGGCCGCAACGCTACGTTAATCATCGGGCTGACCCCCGATCCCGATGGGCTATTGCCGGCAGGTGACGAACAGCGTTTAAAAGAATGGGGAGAAGAAATAAACCGGCGCTTTGGTACACCATTGGCGGAAACCCAAGGCCGGAGGCAACGGCTTACGCTGAATCTGAATGAAAAACAACCGGTCAACTACTGCATCATCCAAGAAGACATTGCCAAAGGCGAAAGAATACGCCAATACAAGATAGAAGCGAAAGTCAACGGAAAATGGCAGACAGTGTGCTCCGGCGAGTCTGTGGGACATAAACGCATTGCGCACTTCGAACCGGTAGAAACCACCGCCTTGCGCCTCACCGTAACCCAATCCGTTGCCGTACCCGAAATCAGACATTTCAGTGCCTATAACGTAACCCTCAAATAAAAAATCATGAGAGAATATAAAGCAATATTCATTTGTATCCTGATTTGCAATGTATTTGTTTGTCCGAAATCCTTCGGGCAAACAGATTACACATATGAAAAAGGAAAGTCATTCAAGAGCACAAACGCTTTGTCAATGACAGATACGATTGATTTAACTTCCATTTCTTCTCCCATACCCTATAAGAAATCCATACCCGGACAAATCCAGACTATTGCCTGTCCGGTACGGTTACCCGGGTACGTCCGAGGTATTTTCTTCAGCCGAGACTCCCGTCCGGGAGATTTTGAATGGCCCAACAATACCAACCGGCTCCTACCTTGGGTGTTCAACGATTTAAAAGAATTAACCGACACCCGCTATCCGGGAATACCTTCCAATGCAGCCCCATCTACGTTGGGAGATGCATTACTGCTGGAACTGACAAACGGAGAATACTTGTTTGCCAAAGCTGTTGCCGGCCGTAACAGTTTAAGCTGGCTGCAAGTAAACGATAACGGCTCTGTCACCCTATATGTATCCACCTTAGGAAAAGACTATCTGAAACCGGAAGTCCCTCTTCTACTCATCCGACAAGGAAAAGATATTTATTCAACCATTCGGCAAGCCTATCAAGCGCTGATGAAAAATACAGAAGCCGCCGACTTAAAAAGCCGCACAGCCAAGGAATATTTCGAAGCTTTCCGCTATCTCGGTTGGTGTACATGGGAACATTATCATAATGATATAAACGAATCCAAGGTAATAAACGATATGAAAACGATAGAGGCATCCGGCATTCCTATCCGGTATGTACTGATTGACGACGGTCATCTCGCCCACAAGAACAGGCAACTGACCGGTTTCATACCGGATAAACAACGTTTCCCGTCGGGATGGAAAAAAATCATGTCATACAAAAAAGAAAATAAAATCAAATGGATCGGACTGTGGTACAGCCTTTCGGGATACTGGATGGGATTATCCCCCGAAAACGGATTTCCACAAGTCGTCCGACAAGTCCTATACCCACACGCCGGCAGCCTTCTGCCAGGAACGGACAGCACCCGCATCCGTTCCTTCTATCGCTACTACGTCAGCACCTTAAAAGAACAAGGATTCGATTTTCTGAAAGTAGATAACCAAGCTTTTACGCTGCCACTCTACATGGGAGGGCATGAAAGTATCCGCCAGGCAACCGACTGTAACCGAAGCCTGGAAGCCGAGATCCACCGGCAAAATATGGGATTAATGAACTGTATGGCACAGAACATCATCAATACCGACCATACGTCATACAGCAACAGCACCCGTGTCAGCATAGACTATAAGAAATATGATGAGAATATGGCAAAATCACATCTATTCCAGTCTTATACCAATACCCTGTTACTAGGACAAACCGTATGGCCCGACCATGATATGTTTCATTCCTGCGATACCGTTTGCGGCACTTTGATGGCACGTTCCAAGGCCATTTCCGGAGGTCCGGTCTACCTGTCGGACGCCCCCGGGGACTTTATCAAGGAAAACATCTTTCCCTTAATTGACGAACAAGGCAAACTATTCCGCCCCGAAGCTCCTGCCGTACCTATGCCGGAATCTATACTGACCAATCCATTATGGAGTGGAAAAGCATATCGAGTAGCAGCTCCCTCAGGCAACGGAGCTATGACATTAATCTGTTACAACCTGAATGTTTCCCCCCGGCATCAGCAAGTCCAGGCCACTATAAAAAAAGAAGATTATTCTCTTCGGAACAGTTTTGAGAAAATGTCTGCCACCCCCGAAGAACGCGTGCTGCTTTATAATTGGAAATCACAAAAGGCAGAAGAACTATCAGACAGCAGTACATTCGAACTCATCGGATTTACAGACAAACTGTTTCATCTCTGCCCCATACGGAAAGGATGGGCAGTCATTGGCATACAGGAAAAATATCTGTCCCCGGCCACCGTCCAAACTATCTCTTTAACAGAGAACCGCTTGGTGCTGAACGTACTATGTACAGGTACACTAAAAGTATGGATAGAAAATTCCGGCAAGCAAGAACTGAGAAGTATTTCCATAGATACCCCCAAAAAAATTGTAATCGAAAAATAACTTATAAAACTAGCCGATATGAATAAAAAACTACTTGTATCTTTCGCTCTCGCTTCCTTAACAGGAATCTCGACGCAAGCAAAAGAAAAAATGTCTTCAGAAACAACCCAACAACGTCCCAATATCATCTTATTTATGGTGGACGACATGGGTTGGCAAGATACATCCTTACCTTTCTGGACACAGAAAACACATTATAATGAAGCCTACGAAACTCCCAATATGGAACGTCTGGCCAAGAAAGGGATGATGTTCACACAAGCATACGCCTGCAATATCAGTTCCGCTACCCGTTGCAGTCTGATAACGGGTGCTAACAACACCCGACATCGTGTAACAAACTGGACACTTGAAAAAAACAAAGCTACCGACAGACCAAGCAATACAATACAATTGCCAGACTGGAACTACAACGGAGTCAGCCAAGTAACAGGAACGCCCAATACCTTTGTCGGCACTTCTTTCGTTGAGTTACTCAGACAGAACGGTTATCATACCATCCACTGCGGAAAAGCTCATTTCGGTTCTATTGACACACCGGGAGAGAACCCTACCCATTGGGGGTTTGAAGTAAATATAGCCGGACATGCCGCCGGTGGTCTGGCTACTTATCTGAGCGAACAGAACTACGGGCACACCCGCGATGGAAAGCCCTATTCACTAATGGCCATCCCCGGCTTGGAAGATTATTGGGGAACAGGTATATTTGCAACAGAAGCCCTGACACAAGAAGCCATCAAAGCATTGGACAAAGCAAAAAAGTACAATCAACCTTTTTATCTATATATGGCACATTATGCCATCCACGTTCCTGTTGACAAAGATATGCGCTTCTTCCCCAAGTATATTAAAAAAGGACTTAGTGACAAAGAAGCCGCATATGCATCCTTAATTGAAGGAATGGATAAAAGTCTGGGGGATTTGATGAACTGGTTGGAAAAAAATGATGAAGCAGATAATACCGTTATTATTTTTATGAGTGACAACGGAGGGCTAGCTGCCGAACCCGGATGGCGCGACGGACAAATTCACACTCAAAACGCTCCTCTCAATAGTGGCAAAGGCTCCTTATATGAAGGAGGAATACGCGAACCAATGATTGTAAGCTGGCCCGGAGTAGTCACCCCGGATACTCGTTGTGACAAATATCTTATAATTGAAGATTTTTATCCTACCATACTTGAAATGGCGGGTATCACAAACTATAAGACAGTCAACCCTATAGACGGTATCAGCTTTATGCCCCTGCTGAAAGGTACAGGAGACCCGTCCAAAGGACGCGCACTGGTATGGAATTTCCCTAATATCTGGGGTAATGACGGACCAGGCATCAATCTGGACTGCTCTATCCGCAAAGACGAATGGAAACTGGTCTATTATTATGAAACCGGTAAAAAAGAACTTTTCAACATACCAAATGATATCAGTGAAAAAAATGATGTAGCAAAGCAACATCCCGGCATCGTAAAACGGCTCTCCAAGGAATTAGGGAACTATTTGCGAGCAACAGGAGGACAACGTCCCACATTCAAAGCCACAGGAAAACCCTGCCCATGGCCTGATGAAATCTAATTCCCGTCAGTATATGAAATATGCCCGACTACATTTTCTTGATGTAATCGGGCATATTCCAATGTATTATGTATTCCTGCCGGACATACCCAAAACCACCGGAATAGCCAATTAATAAATTATAAACAATATCGATAAAATCCGCTAAGCGTTTTCCTTAAAAGCCTTTTCTTCCGCTTCACTGATTATCTGCTCGACCACATCCGTTTTCTTAATCTCCTCCAAAGAAAGATCCGGAGTAACGGCCCCACTGTCTGAAGGCTTACTATCAGAAACCGTTACCTCCTCCTGAGGCAACTCACGGGCAGTCTTAGCCGCAAAAATACATTCAATAAAGCCGGAATCATTCTTTATTTTTCCCAAAGCCACACGCGCAGCCATTTGCTGAGACTCTTTTTTAGAATAACCGGTTCCTTTTCCTCCCGAAATACCTTCCACCAGAACTTCACTCTCGAAAGTCGGATTATATCCCTGATCGTGTGATTGGGTTATCAGCTCAAAGGTAACCTCAAAACGATTTTTCTGGCTCCATTCTATCAACTTGGATTTAAAGTTTACCTCCTTACGGGAAATCTTCTCCAAATTTATATAAGGCCCAATAATACGATGCTCCATGAAATATTTACAGGCACGATATCCCCTGTCTAGATAAATAGCACCTACCAATGCTTCGAATGCATTGCCGCACATATAGCTGTTATGAGAAGACTGGCGGGCCGTATACTTGATCAGCTTATCCAAACCAATCTCTATAGCCAAACGATTCAATGTTTCACGCTGCACTATTTTAGAGCGGGTATTCGTGAGAAAACCCTCACGCTTTCCTTCAAACCTTTTGTAAACAATATCTGCCACCACAGCATCCAGAATAGCATCCCCCAAGAATTCCAAACGCTCATTATTAAGCAAACGCCCCTTTTCAGACTTCACTGATAAAGATTTGTGAAGCAAAGCCTGTTCGTAGATGCTAATGTCTTTGGGATAGAATCCAAGCATCTTATAAAAACGAAGATAAGACTCCCTATCCTTACGAAAAAGAAGTCTTATCCTATCCTTTATATTGCTAAACACGATTATTCAGCATATTTTTTTACGATTACACATGCATTATGTCCACCAAAACCGAAGGTATTGCTCAATGCAGCGTTTACTGTACGTTTCTGAGCTTCGTTGAACGTGAAGTTCAAGTTATAATCAATGTTTTCATCATTATCACCTTCTTCATGGTTGATAGTGGGCGGAACAATGTCATTCTTCACAGCCAATACGCTGGCAATAGCTTCTACCGCACCGGCAGCACCCAACAAGTGTCCTGTCATAGACTTAGTAGAGCTGATATTCAGTTTATAAGCGTGATCTCCAAATACATCCTTGATAGCTTTCACTTCTGAAACATCACCTACAGGAGTTGAAGTTCCATGTACATTGATATAATCAATATCTTCCGGTTTCAATTCCGCATCTTCCAATGCGTTCAACATAACCAGTTTAGCGCCTAATCCTTCCGGATGAGAAGCTGTCAAGTGATAAGCGTCGGCAGAAGCGCCTACACCGGCAAGTTCCGCATAAATCTTGGCACCACGTGCTTTTGCATGTTCCAATTCTTCCAAAACCAGCGCACCGCTGCCTTCGCCCATGACAAAGCCGCTGCGGCCTTTGTCCCA
>ERZ780048.111-NODE-111-length-19527-cov-6.9329_pt1 | contig 19527 bp, 11 predicted proteins | sample MGYA00511846_ERZ780048 | MGnify/ENA primary metagenome ERZ780048 (study PRJEB29588, sample SAMEA2157270) | human gut metagenome | biome: human gut; feature: human-associated habitat; material: faeces | place: Denmark | collected 2008/2010 ...
AAGAAAACTACTTCGTTTTCCTCCTACTCGATTTTGTGTCAGATGGATAATTTTGCAAACAAATTTTTCATGTCGTCTATTGTCTTAGTAGTGACATACGGCTGAGGTGCGACCTTGGTTACTGAATTATGTTGCGTCTTACTTACAACTTCAAGCATTGCGGCCAAATCGTTACTCATAGCCTCAATATGCACAACTTTTCCAGATGGTTTCTGGAATAGTATTATGTTGTAAAACTCATCCATAAAGCTTCGAGTGGTAAACTGGACACCCTCAAAATTCAGTGTGATGGTTGTATCATCCAAATTATTGATTGCATCCAAGATATCCCTCGCGGAAATTCGATTCAATATGTCTCGACCGATTAAGTCTTTAATGTATATAACTGTCATAATTCTATTCTTATTCTACGTAATTGAGATAATAAAACCCATTACCAACATGCGGGATTCTAAAAGCAACGATCGTGCCTTCAAATCTGATACCATATGGTAGTATAAGTGATTGCCCTTGAGTCTTGTTTACTGCAAAAGCGGAGTCGCCCGAGACTAAAAGGTATTCTCCTCCCAACCCTTTTGTCAGCATATTTATAGATGTCCTGAATCCATAGCCTCGATTTTCAGCATCAGGTAGATTCTTTGCCGAAATACCATTAATAGCTGCTTGAATAGCCTCTATGTCGGAAGAAATCTCTGATGTGCGCGGATTGCTTGCGTAGCTGCCTATCAGTGTGTTACCTGTGTCTGCAATGCAGATGTCGGTATAGCCTCCATTTTCATAACTTTGTGCTACAATATAGCCGAACTTCGAATTTGCATGTTCGACAATATTGTCAACAGCTTCTCCGATAATATATTTCAATGCTTGACGAACATTGTTTCCGAATTTCACTTGTCTTCCCAGAATGTTATCAATGCAATCCAGAATCGCATTGCGAGTATCACTGCCGGAGAGATCTGTAGGAAATTTAATAATCGGTATGAAACTTTTCGATGCATATGACTCCATATAGGATTTGAATGCCGAGCTCCTTAAAAAACGGGACGAATCTATGCCGCCGTTTTGAAAAGATACTACGGATAGATAAGTACCTATATTTGTCATATTTGGCCAATATGGCAGATTTTGCAAATATACCATAGCGGGGAGTAAAAATGATGGAGACACAAATCGCACTTCTGACATATCCAAGTCAGAATCACCGGTGTTGCGACTTAATTCTCTGCAAAACTCTATTGCTTCTGTGAAGCCAGAAGACAATTTTTTGGGTTTGACATTGACAACTGGTTTTGGACTCATTATTACTCCTCCTCTACTGCAAATATACTTAATTTCAATTATTTGAGCAATTCTTGTCTATTGTCTATCGTCTGGCCGAATCTTGAAATGCTATGACGGTTTATGGTGGCTGTCGGAGATGCCGAAATGGCGGCGGTACTCTTGGACTGAATTCTGGAGGTGCTTTTCCACGGCTCTGGTGGAGATTCCGAGAATCTCGGCTATCTCGCTGTGCGTCATGCCCTCAATGCGGCTCATGTAGAAGATGTCCCTCGTACGCTCCGGCAGAAAATTCGAAAAATCCAGAACGTCCGTAATGTCAGGCAGCTGCTTAACTTTTTCTCCAGGAATATCGCTCTCATCTTCGAAATCAGCAGCTGCGATTATTTCCCTTGCCGTCAATGGCAGTTCATCAAATCGGATTGCCGAATTTTCTTCCTTGTTCCGGCTGATGATATTGTAACATTTGTTTCTTACTGCCTTGAAAAGATATGCCGGAACATTGTCTGAACTGATTTCAATCCGCTTGTCGAGAAATGCGCAAAGGACATCATAAAAAATGTCTTCGGCGTTGTTCGATGTAGAGCATTTTTGCCCGCCTCTGACTAGTAAACTGTTGATATACGGCACTATACGCGGGTGGATCTTGAGAACGAGATCCCTCACTTCATCTTCTGAATATGTAAATAACCGCGTGTCCATAGTTCAAATTTGTCGGCAAATATAAAAAAAAATTGAAAAAACAGGTTCGGGATTTTCAAATGTCGTGTCTATTATGATGAACCCGGAAAACTGAGGCCGGCCAATGAATAAGATGAATGAATATATTAAAATACTGGTAAGCAAATATGTCAGCGGAACTTTGTCGGATGAAGAAGCCGTGAGACTTGCAAAATGGATAAAAATGTCAGGGGACAATGCGAAACTGTTCCGCAATGAAGTACGTGTCATGGAGAAAAACCGGACAACGACCTCCGATGCGGTCGAATTCTGGAATCGCCTCGCGAAAGACAAATTCTCTGGCAATGATAGCACCAGAAAATCTTTCAGGAGAACGTGGACAAAATATGCCGGTGCATTTGCCGCTGCAGTAGCGGCCATCGTCAGTGTCTCAATCTTGATCATGAACATTGACAAGAAGGATATTCCGGAGCAGGACATTGTCGCTGAGCACGTGCAGATGCAGGAAACTGCGGCCCCGGCCCGTAAGGAATCGCTCATTTACACGGCAGCTGCCGGTGAAAAGAAAACCGTGATTCTCCCGGACAATACGAAGGTCATGCTCAATTCCGGAGCGAAATTGATGCTTTCGGATGATTTCAATGAAACCGAACGTCGCGTGGACCTGGACGGCGAAGCATTCTTCGATGTCGCGAGGAATCCAGAGAAGCTGTTCATCGTATGCTGCCGTGACAATGAATATATCGTACGCGGTACATCCTTCAATGTTTCCTCATATGTGAATGACAGATTCTCTATCGTGACACTGCATACCGGACGTCTTGAAGCCCGGGTTCATGACGATGTCATCATGCTGAAGCCCGGTGACGAGTTGAGAATTGACAGGAACATGAACCAGATTACCAAGCAGACGGTCGATATCTCCAATTCTGCGAAGTGGAGGGACAGCGGACAGTTGTCTTTCTCATCACTGCCGCTTAAATACGTCGCCAACCAGGTTTCACACAAGTACAATGTGAAAATCAATGTGCACAGCTCGATTGAGGACATTGTCTATGACGGATGTCTTGACCGTGAATCCCTGCAGGATGCTCTGAGGCTGATTTCAATGACATCTCCTGTCGAACTCTCCGTCACGGAATTCAAGGGAGAATACTACATCTCCAAAAAATCAACAAGACAACAATTAAATCACTAAAATATGAAACCAAAAGTTAAAACACTAAAACCGAGTTATGAAGCACCGGTCATTACCGGCATCGACTTGTCGCTGGAAGCGGATATCTGTAATATCGTCAGCAGTTCCCAGACTCAAGAATTCAGAATTGACGACAGTTGGATCTGGGAAGAAGAATTTGATAACAAGTAAGCCTATGAAAAAGACAATATTGGCGGCATTTTGCCTGATGGGGGCAATTGCCTGCTCGAATGAGCTTGAATATCAGAATGATAGCCGTACAGTGCTGACACTGGAATTGCCTGGAACCACCAAGACTGTTCTCGGTGATGCACAGGACGGAATGCGTCCTGTCCTTTGGTGCAAAGGAGACAAGATTTCTGTCAATGGAGTCGCTTCTCAAGCCCTCGCGATTGAAGAAAATGTCCCGACAGCAAGTTTCGTGTTTGAAAAAGAACTGACAGCGCCGTATTCCATCATTTATCCTGCCACCATGGTCAAGAATGGCGGCTCGGTCATCACCCTGCCCTCACAGCAGAAAGCTGCATCCGGTGACAATATCGTTTCCGGTTCAATGCCGATGGCTGGTTATTCCACCACGGAATCTGTCATGATGAAACAGGTTTGTGGAATACTGGGAATCCGACTGAAAATGGGAACGGAGGCCAACCTTATCCGCTACATCGAGGTTACGGCATTGGGAGGAGAACCCGTATGCGGTGATTTTTCAGTGGATTTCCAGAACAGTACGCTTTCATCTGAAGTGAAAGATGCCAATGTGATACGAATGGAAGTTCAGAATACTCTTCCTGCAGAATCTGCAAACGCGTTCAATGTAATTCTTCCTGCCGGCGTGTATTCTGCCGGGTTCCAGGTAAAAGTCGTGGATGAAAATGGTCGGGCAATGGTCAGGAGCATCAAGGGAAACCGCGAACTCGAAGCCGGAAAGTTGATGCTTATGCCGGAATTGACATTCGTGCCTAATTCTGAAGACAAGGGTGTGGAGATTGCCACGCCGGAGGACTGGAACTCTTTCGCGACGGCTTACAACGCCGGAAAATATCCGGATTCACAGATTGCAACTATCACTGCTGACTTGGATTTCTCGTCAGTTAACGCCGATAAATTTGTTACATTGGGACTCCGTGATGGTGCGAAGCAGTCCCCTGATGGACCGGCCAAATATTTTGCCGGAACTCTAAACGGAAACGGGAAGAGGATATTGAATCTGAAAACCGATGTGCCTTTCATTCAGGCTATTGGAACAGGTGCTTTGGTGAAGGATGTCAACATCGACAAAACTTGCAGTTTCACACCATGGTACGGCGGTGAAAAGCAGTTGGAATTCGGTTCGCTTATCGGTTATTGTTCCGAGGGCACTGTAAAGAATTGCACCAGTGCAGCAAGCATAACCGTTTCGCAGTGCAATGCCGTAGCGAACAAGTTTCCGCTTTATGTCGGAGGACTTATTGGAAGAAATAGGTCAGCGTCTATCAGTGACTGTACAAGTTCAGCAACAATTGTGTCTGATGCAACTTATGTCACGGACGCCGAAGCCAAAACTGACTTGTATATAGGAGGCTTCACAGGCTATTGCTCAAATCCTAACGGTGTACTAGAGAAATGTACCAATACTGGGAACATTTCCGTTGCATCGACGGCTCTGAATATCTATGTAGGCGGTATCTGCGCAAAAGCTTCTGCCGGAATAATTACCGGATGCAGTAATTCCGGAGCTATAACGGCATCGACCGTCAGTGCAGACGGAGATCCATGCCAATCCATTTATCTCGGAGGTTTGTTCAGCATTGTTGACGCAAATAAAGATCAGTCTATAGAAGTCACCGGATGCTCAAATTCTGGAGACATAACATCAGCATCAGATGTGAAACAACAGACAATTGGAGGAATTGCTGGTAGATTGAGCACATATAATGTGAAGTTAACAGACAATACGACCTCGGGGAACATCACAACAAAAGCAGCACTTCAAAGTCTCTTTTGCGGAGGTGTGTTCGGGCGGATCACTGCATCTCAAACACTTACTTTTAGTGGTGAACCGTGTACTGGAAATATAAAAATAGGTGCTACCGAATCCTCAAATCAGGCAACCATATATTGCGGCGGTCTCATTGGTCAAACGACTAAGAATATTACCATTGGCGGTGATGTTACCTGCAAATCAAACATTACTTATGATATAAGTGCTGCGGCGAATATAGCTGCGGAGTCTTTCTTCGGAGGAATTATCGGTTGTGCATATGGCGCTCCTATAAACATCTCCGGTATGAATGCTTCAGGAATCATAACAATTCAATCTCCTTCGAAAAAAGCCATGCAGCACAAACTCTCGGGATTTGGTGGAATTATTGGAGGTGCTACGAAAGGGGCAAAAATATCGGATTGTTCAAGTTCAGTTTATGTGAAGATGACAGACAAAACTTCAAAGACGAATGGTAGCGCTGTACATTTCGGCGGAATTGCCGGCAGACTTTATGGTGGAAATGTCGAAATAAAGCATTGCACGAATTCCGGACGCCAGCAGAACAATCATTACAACAATAACATTTGGTCAAAGAATTATTCCGGAAATGTAACTGGTGGAATCGTTGGCAGTATTGGATATTCAGCAGGCAACACCGAGTATTCTGCAATAATAGATGATTGTCATAACACCGGTTCCGTCTATGCTTACCGCGGCGCTGCCGGAGGAATTGCAGGTTATCTGTCAAACGCGACTATCACAAATTGCAGTTCGACAGAAAATGTCACTCGTTCTGCACCTGGTGGAGGAATTGCCGGAGTTGCTAATAAATGCGTAATTTCCTCATGCTATGTCAAATCCAATATTCAAGGCGCTGGTGCAGGCAGTTGTTTTGGCGATACCGGTGGAATAGCTGGTGAATCGGTTTCTTCTTCCATTGACGGATGCCAATATTATGGGAACTTGACAGATGGTACAGATAAAGACTCAATTGCAAAAAAAGGTGTCTTCGGCGGCATCATAGGCAAGGCCGACGACGCAAGTTCAGCCGGCGTGACGACAACCTGCGGATTCGGCGGAACCATCAACGGCACCACAATCACTGAAGAAACCGACCTCAGCACCTGCGCCATCGGCAGCACCACCGGCACACGCGGAAACTTCTATCTCTGGAATGGTGTGCTCCAATAGTGAGCATGAGTTTACCGAAAAACCATAAATCACGACAATATGAATAATTTTATGAAAAGATTGCTTGTCGCAATGTTTTCTGTGGGGTTGGCAGTATGCTTCGGGGCTTCCTCTTCCGTCAATGCTGCGGAAGTTCGGCAGGAACCGGTCATTAGCATATCTGTCAAGGACATGCCGCTGCGGGAATTTGTAGCGGAAGTCGAAAAGAAATGCAGTTATACCTTTTTTTACAGCGTTCAAGTACTTGAACAGGCGGGGAAGGTGACGGTCAATGCCGAAAACGAGCCCGTAAGCGAAGTGCTTGAAAAAGCATTGGCAGGAACTGGATGCACGTTCGAGGTGCTCGGAAACAAAATTGCCATCAAGACGGATACAAGTTTGAAGCCTGCCGATGCAAATATTGCGGCAAAATCGCAGACGGTGACGGAACAATCTGCCGGCACCCGGGAAACTCGCATTGTGTCTGGAGTCGTGAGAGATTCTGAAGGGAAACCTCTTCCGGGAGTCGGCGTGTTAATTGTCGGGACAACTACGGGCGTCATTACTGACAATGACGGTGCATATTCCATCAAAGTAGCCGCGGGGCAGGATTTGAGATTCAGTTCAATGGGCTACAAGGACGAAACTGTCAAGGTCGGCAGCAGGTCGGAAATCAGCGTGAGAATGATGGACGATGCGCAGGTACTTGAATCTGTGGTCGTTACGGCGTTCGGTATGAAGAGGGATGAAAAATCGCTCGGATATGCTGCGACCAAGGTTGACGGCGGGAACTTTTCCAATGCCGCCACATCTTCCAACTGGGTAGGAGGACTGGCAGGCAAGGTTGCAGGTCTCGCCATTGACAGGACAAACTCCGGTCCGGGCGGATCAATGCGTGTGACATTGAGAGGCGAGTCGTCTGTAGATCTGGCCAACAACTCGGCATTGTTCGTCATCGACGGTGTGCCTATGTTCAATACGTCCACATCATCTACCTCAGGCAGTGATGAGTCCACCTTTGCCATCGACTATGGTGATGGAACCAGTGATGTCAATCCTGATGACATTGAGAATATTACGGTGCTGAAAGGACCTGCCGCCACGGCGCTCTATGGCTCGAATGCCGCCAATGGCGCTATCATCATCACTACCAAATCAGGAGGAAACCAGGATGCGAAACTCAGCGTTTCATACAGCACGAATGTGATGTTCGAAACATTGACGACATCGCCGGAACTTCAGTATGAATATGGTCAGGGTACCAATTCCAACTATTACTACTATCTCAGAAGCGGTGATAATGCCAAGGGATTGGGCTATCATCCTGTACCGGATTATACCAGTACCGTGAGTCTGGAGTCCTGGGGCCCGCGGATGGACGGTTCATTGCAATATCAGTATTACGATGACAGGCTTTCAATCGGAGGCGCCAAAAATGAAGATGGTGATTTCCAGAGGACTGCGACTCCGTTCGTCAGTCGCGGCGACTGGTTCAAGGATTATTTCAGGACCGCTTACGTGGTCAGCAATTCACTGTCGGTTTCTGGAAAAATCAGCGGAAAGAACTCCATCCGCGCGACATTCAGCGATACCCGTGGAGACATGATGGTTCCCAATACCGATTACAGCAAACAGTATGTTTCGCTCAGGACAAGCAACAAATTGTCCAACTGGATGACCGCCGAAACTTCCATAACTTACAAGAGACAGCAGTGTGACAATATCCCTACGTCTTCCGGTTATGGTTCTACCTCCGTCATGTACAGCCTTTGGACTTATGCGCCTAACGTGGATATGTCGTGGGTGAAGAATTATTGGCTTCCGGGAATGGAAAACCTCAAGCAGGACAATAGCCTTTCGGGCGGAAAAAACAATGCCTACTTCGTTGCGAACGAGTGTGTCAACACGCAGCTGCGCAACAGGGTATATGGAAATGCCAAGTTCGACATGACGCTCTGCAAAGGTCTTACCCTCATGCTCCGTGGTGGCCTCGACATGAACCTGGACTTCCGTACGCAGCAGCAGGCGACATCCACCCAGGCCAATCCTGACGGATGGTACCGGGAACAGAACATTTCTTCGGTGCAGATTACGGGAGATTTTCTCCTGAAATATGACAGGGAACTCGGCGCGGATTTCCATTTTACCGGAAACTTCGGCGGAAATATCATCAATCAGAATTATCGACGTCAGGCACAGACTGCGGATAAACTCAAGCAGGCTGCCGTGTACTCTCTTGCCAATTCGCTTGGCGAAATCAAGGTGGACAATTACGGGTATAAGACCCAGACGAATTCACTCTACGCCCTTCTGCAGTTCTCCTGGAAAAATGCCATTTTCTTGGATTTGACAGGACGTAATGACTGGTCCAGCACGTTGCCTTCAGAGAACAGGTCATATTTCTATCCGTCCGTGTCCACCAGCATTGCCCTTAATGACCTGCTGGATTTCGGCCGCACCAACGGCTTGGTCAACTTGATGAAAATCAGGGCGTCATGGGCACAGGTCGGACATGATACATCAGCGTACCGAATCGAGGATTACCTTGCAAGTACCAAATTCCCGGGAGGGGTGTCTCTTCCTACAGCGAAGTCAAACGGTCACCTGAAACCGGAAATCGTCACTTCATGGGAAGTCGGTGCGGATATCAGGATGTTCAAGAACCGCCTGAGCCTGGATGTGGCGTACTATGACGGCAATTCGAAAAACCTCATCGCCAACATGCCGGTATCTTATGCTACCGGAGCGACCAGCGTTTATACCAATGCCGGTACTATCCGGAACTGGGGTGTGGAACTCACTGCCAATGGAACTCTGTGGAAAACCAGTTCAATGCAGCTGGATCTCGGTTTCAACTGGTCGCTCAACAGGAACAAGGTCCTGTCGCTTGGTGACGGCATCGATTCATGGATTGTCGCAAGATACTCTTCGCATGCGCTTATGACTGCTTATGAAGGCAGTTCTCTTACATCAATGTATGGTAAAGGTTACAAACGCGCACCTGAAGGCTCATATGTGGTCAATGCTGACGGTACAATGCAGAATGTCTCCGGTATGGTGGTCCTCGACAAGCAGGGCAAGCCACAGACAAATGAGGACTTGCAGTACATCGGTGACTGTAGCCCTAAGTGGAGAGGCGGATTCAATCTGTCGTTCCGCTGGAAAGATCTCAAGGCTTCCGTAAGCTTCGACGGCCAGTATGGCGGACATGTGTTCTCTTATACGAATTGGATGCTGAATTACAGAGGAAAAGGTGTCGGTACTCTTGCCGGTCGTGAAGGAGGAATGGTTGCAGAAGGCGTGGTCCTCCTGGATGACGGCAACTATAAGATCAATGATTATGCGATACCGCGCAATGATATCTCTGAATACTATCATTCTGCTTACAGCAATACCAATGCGGAGGCAAACTTCGTAAGTACCCAGTTCCTGAAACTGCGTGATGCAAGGATTGAATACGCATTGCCGAAGAAACTTCTCGCCAAGACGAAGGTGGTCCGCGGACTGTCCATAGCTGTCTATGGCAATAACCTTGTCTGCTGGAGCAAGTTTCCGGGATGGGATCCGGAAGGCGTCTCCATGAGAGGCAGCGCGATTATTCCGGGCTTTGAGATTCTTCAGATGCCATCGGGCTCGCAATATGGTGCAAGCCTGAAAATAACATTCTAATTGACTGTGAACATGAATAGAATTTTCAGATATGTTGCAGCGGCTGCAATACTTCTTACAGCTTGCTCCAAATTCGATGATATGAACAAGAATCCGTATGCGCTCTACGACGCTCCTGCGGAATCCTTTGTCCAACCTATCCTGTACAATACGGAATATACTCTGGTCTCCAGGTCATATGACCTCCTGTCGGAACTCATGCAATACAGCGTCAATTACAATACCGAGGTGACTTCCCAGATGAATTACAATTATTCCATTACGGAGTCCGTGGACGCCTCCATCTGGCTCGGACTTTATCCTCAGGCCGGCAATGCGGAATACATGTTGCATCAGGCGGAGAAGGAAGACAACCCGGCGATGAAGGGAGTTGCATTGATACTCAAGACATTGGTGATGTCCAATATCGTGGACGCCTACGGCAATGTCCCTTATTTCGATGCCCTCAAAATCGCTCTCCAGAAGGATACCCTGAACTATACGACCAGATATGATGACATGAAACTCATCTATGCCGACATGTTCGCCCTGCTGGAAGATGCCAATGCCGCATTCGTGAAAGCGGAAGAACTCAAGAATTCTGGTGAGATCCCGCAGACTGACTTCAGCGCACTATGTGACTATATGTATGAAGGCAATGTGGAAAAATGGCGTCGTTTCGGCAATTCCCTCTATCTGCGTCTGCTTATGCGTGCGGCAATGAAAGTTGAGGAAGACGGCGGTGTGATGGACATGAGCGGAACAGAGCATCCTGACTTCAGCATTGTCAACAAGATAGCGGAACTTTACGATTGCTTCAATTCAGGCAGTGGGGATTATCCTCTTATGCGAGACCGGAAAGATGCTGCCGTAGTAGGGTTCAGCAAGAACAACTCTGCACTCTATACGCCGTTCTATGCTGTCACATCAGGAAACTGGAACAGCGTAATCGCTTGTGAGACATTGGTCAACGAGATGTATAACGCTAAGAAAGGACTTGCGGACCCTCGTTACTATTACTATTTCACGAAACCGCTTGGTGCTCCGACGCAGCTGTTCAAGAGCAATCTAGATGCTTTTCTGGCGAAGAATGTTTCTGCTGCCGGAAACTCCAAGGTCGGAAGATATCCGAACGGTAATTCGGGCCAGATAGGAAATCTCAAGAATGCTGACCGTTATGCACTTATGAATTATTCCGAGCTGCTGTTCATTTTCGCGGAAGCCGGTCAGAGAGGTTGGCTGAATATCAGTTATCCGGTCGTGAAGAAGATCTACCTTGAAGCCGTTACAGAATCGGCCCTCGAATGGAATACGACGGAATCCGCCGTGAGTGAGGACATGACGAAATTCATAGGAATCCTGTCCGATGAAATCGAAGCGGACAATGCCCTGGAGAAGATTCTTACACAAAAGTGGGTTTCAATGTTCTGGGTAGGCATTGAGTCTTGGTGTGACTACAGGCGTACCGGATATCCTGTCCTCAAGACCAATGGTGAGGCTGCGGACAACAATTACATCCTGCCGACCCGCCTGAGATATCCTGCCGATGAGAAATACCGTAATCCTGTTACATATCAGGAGGCTCTGGACAACTGGCTTGGCGGTACCAACAACATGCGTACCGATGTCTGGTGGGCTTCGACAGCTGAAAGCCGCAATACCAGGTTGCGTGGTAGAAAATAATTGAAATACATGAGATTTATGAAACAATATATTAAACTGTTGCCGCTGCTGTTGTCGGTTTTCATTGCCGGTTGTTCTGAAGAACAGCCTGATGACACTGGCGCGGAGGTAAAGAGTATCGAAGTCAGCTACTCTTATGACGGCGCTGAAGTGAAAGCTCTTCCGTTCAATTCTTCTAGCCGGAGCGTGCGTGTAGATGTGAAGGTGAACAATCAGGACATTTGGTGGAATATCGAATCTGACGCCAGCTGGTGCAAGGTGTTTGATGAGCAACATCGCGGAGACGGCGGATTCACATTGAACATATTGGCGAACGATGATTATTCTGACCGTGAGCCTGCTACGCTTACGTTCGTTTCCGGTCAGTTCCGAGGATATACGATGCAGGTTTCCCAGACGGGCAATGTGTTCATTGTGAACAAGTTGTTCGCTGTGGGCCCGCGCTCTGCCGGAACCGAAGAAGTCGAGGTCTCTGTGAAGGAAGGAGTCGAATGGGACATTGTCAACAGTGATTGGATTACTGCTGTCAAGGAAGGTGAACCGGTATCGGAAGGCGGCGTGACCAAGACGCGCGTTTCAGTAAGGTGGAATGAAAACACCTCTGCAGCCCGTTTCGGTTCCATAGGATTCAAGAGGTCTTCTTTCAAGGAGGCTGATTCCCAGTTCAGCGTGTTCCAGTTCGGAAATGAATTGACCTATGATGAATCGGGTGACATCATGCTTCCTGCAAAGGAATGTCCGGCAGTCGCCGTCAAGGTCCCGTCTTCCGGTGTCAATGGCGTGGTCCTGCCGGAATGGATAACTTATACGACCGAAGTCAATGCCGACAATACCATAACGTACAATCTTATATTTGAGGACAATCCTAGTGATACCAGGACCATCCGCAATTCGAATGTGTCTTTCGATATTGCGGACAAGGATTCGGATGTGGTCCTTCCTGTCATCAAGCAGGACTACTATACCGTGCATGGCATCACTACTGCAGACGGATTGAGATTGTTCGCCAAGACGGTGAACGAAGGAGGAGATGTCAGCGAGTGGCAGAAAGACGGAAAGACGATATTGCTGAACAACATTGACATGTCGGCATTGACGGGAGAATGGACTCCGATAGGAACTGCTGACAAGCCTTTTGCCGGTGTTTTCGACGGTCGTTACAGGAAGATCTTGAATATGAAGTCTTCTTCGCCGTTGTTCGGTACTTGCGAGGGCGCGCAATTGTCCAACATCATCATCGACGAGTCTTCGGAATTCAATGTCCGGGGCGAATATCTGACGGAATGCGTGGCTGCCCCTCTGGCCGGAAAGCTTACGGATTGCAAAGTCTCGGAGTGTACCAACAATGCTTCCGTCCTTATGGAAGCGTCCTCGCTCAATGAGGCGACTGTGGCTTATGTCTCCGGTCTCGTAGGTGTGACGAAGGGTAATACAACTGTCTATAAATCAGAAAATAACGGTAGCGTTACAGCATCTGGCAAATGTAAGACGGCCAAGGCCCAGGGCACATTTTACGTCGGAGGCATTGTCGCCATGAACGAAGGGTCCGTTGACGGATGTACCAATAACGGTGCTGTTTCGGATGCGGCTGTTTCTTACAATCATTCACTCGCAGGAGTCGCTGCCGCCAATTCCGGAACTGTCCAGTCTTCCAAGAACAGCGGACGTGTTTCTGTGGCTGCCGTGCGTGTCGTGGATTCGCAGAACGATGTTTCCCGCTATATCAACATGGGAGGTATAACAGGATACAATATGGAAGGCGGAAAGATTGCAGAGTGTACCAACGATGCTGCCCTGGCTTCGACTTCCGACGTGAAATTGCAGCGCATCGGCGGCGTGGCCGGATATCTTGAGAGTGCCCAGGTTTCCAAGAATGTCAATACTGCCAATGGAAAATGTGATATAATGGGAGCATCTACCGATCTCAGAGGTGCCCGTCAGCTTTCTCTCGGCGGTTTGTATGGCGAAATGACATGTGGTGCCGCGCTCGATTTTTCCGGAGACGGAAAATGCTCCGCAGGACCGTTGACCGTTTCCAATTATGAAGCGTCCGCTGATTATGTCATCATCTATATCGGAGGCATGGTCGGACATGCCGGTCTGGCTGATGATATCTCAATCTTGCATCCTGAATGGAATGGAACCATTACGATGAACTTGAAAAACAACAAGTTCGCCGGCTATGTCCTCGGTGTGGGCGGCGTGATCGGCGGTGTCGGAGTGTTTGAAAAAGAGAGAGTCACTGGAGGTCACCTTACGGTGGAAGATGCTTCTGTAGGAGGAACCATAAACGTCTTGGCAAATAAGAATAATGCAATGAACCATAAATTCGCAGGAATCGGCGGTGTGTCAGGTTTTGTTTCTAAAGGTGGAGTTTCGTTCCGGAGATGCACGAGTGAGACCAAGATCCTCCATCCGGATAGTTGTGGAAAATCCAACGGATGTGCCCAGCATGTGGGCGGTATCGCCGGTATCGTAATGGGCGGCGATTCGGAAATCACCGATTGCCATAATACCGGAGAAATCGACAACGAGCACTATAACAACAATCCGTGGACTGGAACTAATCTGCAAAGCGGATCCACGTCCGGAATCATCGGCGCATATGCGTATGACAATGATTATAAGGCATCAATCAAGATCTCCGGGTGCACCAATTCAGCTTCCGTCACGTCCTTCAGGGGCATGGCCGGCGGTATCGCAGGATATCTTCGCAATGCCGAAGTGTCGGACTGCCGCAATACCGGTACGATGGCAAACGGTGCCCGCTCTTATGTCGGCGGTATCATAGGAATTGCTGACAACTCGTCCGTTTCCGGCTGCACGGCAGTGTGCAATATTGCCGGTTCCTCAGCAGGTTCAGAGGTTTATAGCGGAGGCGGAGTCGTGGGCATACTTTGGACAGGCTCAAGTTGTGAGAATTGTGCGTACTTCGGTGATATTACGAGTCTTACGCCAACAAAACCTGGTGAGACTTACGGAAGTGTCGCCGGTTCCACTGCCGCCGGTTCGAAGATAACCGGGTGCAAGTTTGGAGGAACTGTTCTGGGCAGCACTGTAACAGAATCCAATTATTCCTCATTTGTGGCCGGTGACAGCAATGCGTCCATATCATCTTGTGCATATTGGAATGGGAAGTAAGCAATTGAATATGAAGAAGATAGTTCTAATGCTCCTGTTTCTTGCGGGAACTTGGTCTTGTTCTCCGTCAGCTTCTTCTCCGGATGTTCCGGAGAAGGAAACCGGAGAGATTACCGTGACAGGAATAATTTATGACGACAGCGCGAAACCATTGGCTGATGTCCTCGTGTCTGATGGTTATATATTTGCAAAAACCGGTGCGGATGGTCGTTTCTCACTGGAGAGCGACCTTAACAAGGCCAAATTCGTCTATGTGGTCCAGCCTTCCGGGTATCAGGCCCCTGTCGAATCGGGACAATCAATGTTCTGGAAGCGGTTGGGTAAAGGCGATGCGCAGAAAATCAATGGAGTATATCAGCTCAGGTTTACATTGAACAAGATCAAATCCGATGCGGACAAGTTCTCGATGGTTATAGCAGGAGACCCGCAGCCGCGTGCGCGTACTGCCGGTTATGACAAATTCGCCTATCATTCACTTGACTGCAATAAAGACATGTGGAAAGATATGAGCGAATATACCTCATCTTTGGGCGGGCGTCAGGTCTTCGGAATAATGTTAGGTGACCTCGTACATGAGAACATGTCCTTATATCCGGATTATTGCAACGGGCTTGCGCGGCTGAATTGCGCCGTGTACAGTGTCATCGGAAATCATGACAATGACCCGTCCGCCACCGATGACGAAGCCGGCGCGGCCTATTTCGAGAACTATCTGGGCCCGAGGAATTATTCCTTCAATGCCGGGAAGTTTCATATCGTCGTGGTGGATAACCTGATAATGCAGCTGAATTCATCGAGACAGCTTAAAGATTATGACCAGGGGCTTACTGACGATATCTGGAAATGGCTTCAGAAAGACCTTTCATACGTGGATTATTCGACACCGGTCATCATCTGCTCTCATTCCCCGATGTTCATGCTGTCGTCAGGCGGTGACAGGTCCCTGTCCGCGGCTACGCGTCACGGGGCGGACTATGCACTGTTGCTTTCCAAATACAAGAAGGTATATGCCTGGGCCGGGCACATGCATGCCGCGTTCAACTATGTGTATGGCCCGTCTTCGAAATATCCGGGGATAGAGGCACATACAGTGTCCAGGGTTACCGGCTCATTGTGGGTGAACGAGTGGCTGTGTGAAGACGGAACCCCGAGGGGATATGTCGTGGCGGACGTTGACGGTGAAAACTTGACATGGAAGTTCAAGCCGATTGCCTATCAGACCGCGAAGGCGGTCGGTGAGGTTCCGGCCTATACGCTGCGCGACTATACCTTGACCTCGGACGACGTCGCCATGCGCAACGGAAGGAAATTGGACGAAACCTATCAGCTTCGCGCCTATCCGCGCGGAACTTATGGCGACAACTATGTTTATGCCAATGTCTTCATGTATGATGAGGCATGGGGCGAGGTGAAATTCACTTCATCGAAGAGCGGCCCGGTGGTCATGACCAAAGTCTCTGAAAAGACCAAGAAATATGATGCCGCCTACAAGGAAGTGTTTGATTTCTATAAATCGGCTGGTTCTGCGTTAAGTTCATCATCTGATTTCGTGCTTTTCAACAAGTCCGGTGAAGTGGCCAATCCTGTGCCTCACCTCTTCAGATGCTATTCTTCTGCGGAATCCGATACCGGAACCGTCACGGTAACAGACCGTTTCGGCAATGAATATTCTACGACAGTGTCATGGTAATGGTGAATCATATGAAGAAAACAATATCTATCATCCTGTTGCTCCTTTGGGCGGTTGCGGCTTATGCCGAAGGCATCGGGACTTATAAAGATCTTCTGGAGTTTGCTGCCGCAAGCAACTCCGGACAAAACATTGACAAATGGAAAGATGCCGACGGCGTCATTTGTCTTACGGCAGACATTGACATGTCGAAAGTGAAGAAGTTCGACGGCGTGAAATCGTTTGGCGGGATTTTCGACGGATGCGGGTTCTCCATTATGAATTGGAAAGCCCAGAGGGGACTGTTCGGACAGATAGCGGAAGGCGGCATTGTCAGAAATCTGAAGATTGACGCTTCCTGTTCAATGAAAGTTTCCAATGGAACTGTCGAATATCATGTCGGATTCATTGCAGATGAGAATGGAGGAATCCTGGAAAACTGCGAGAATCACGGCAGCATCAGCCATCGTTCCGGCTTTACGGAGAAAGACGTGTATGTCGGTGGTATCGCCGGCATAAACCAGGCATCCATTCTTCGCTGCCGTAATTATGGAGACGTTGATTCCAGAAGCGCATCAGTCAGCCAAAAGGGAGAAATATCCGCACATGTCGGAGGCATTGCAGGTGGCGGATACCTGAAGACTTTCAGGTGCCCGGTTTTCGCCTGGTGTGAAAACTATGGACAAATACGCTTTGAGGGGGATTTTCCGGCATGCAACCTGGGTGGCATTGTGGGCAATGGTTTCAAGGTCCCCGTGAAATTCTGTATCAACAGGGGGACTGTCACGGCGGTAACTGTGCAAGGAGAGCCTGGAAATGATGCAATGATTCCTCAGGTACGTGTAGGTGGTGTTGCCGGAATGACTAAAGGCGACATTATGGGATGTGACAATTTCGGAGAAGTCTCATCTTCAGGCACGCATTGGCCTGTAGTCGGCGGTATCTGCGGAATGCCTCACGCGGCCATCGTGATAGGGGATTGCGTGAATTATGGAATTGTCCGTATTACGAATGATTCTCCCGGCTGCGTAGGCGGCATTGCCGGTTCCATAAACAGGCCGGTTCATGTAAGGGGTTGTGTGAATCGTGGAGATATAACTTTTGGAGGATTCAGTCCTGACAGACGTTCTGCCTGTGGCGGTATCGCCGGCTCAGTCACGGTCAAGCGCGATGCCAAAGAAGGCGCGTATGTCCGTAATTGCCTGAATTACGGCAATGTTGCCGGCGGCTCCGGTTCGAACAAATATGAAAACAGCGACAATGCAATCCATACTGGAGGCATTACGGGATGGATATCAGGTTCCGATCTGGCTGTCGTGATGCTTAAGGATTGCACCAATTATGGAAAGGTGACATCTGACGGCGGCAGGTGCGGAAATATTTCCGGTGCATGTGTCAAGGTCCAGACAGGAGGGCAATACCCGGACGATTGGGCGGAGGCGGCTGAACCGATGTCCGACGGCAGCAATGTGTTCGGACGTGTTACGGATGTGACAGGAAAGGCTGTCGCCGGTGTGGTGGTCAGCGATGGCTTCCAAAGTGTCCAGACAGACGGATATGGTTATTATTCCATGAAGAGCGACTTGTATGCGGTCAGATTCGTCCAAATCTCGTTCCCTGCTGAATATGAAATCAATGCCGTGGACGGAAAGCCTTGCGGATACAAGCGCGTGGCAAGATATCAGAAGGCCGTCATGGCGGACTTCGTGCTGACGCCTCGCAAGTCACCTTCGGACAAATATACGATGCTTATGATAGCCGACCCTCAGATGAGGCCGTTCGGCGTGGACAATTCGGCGGAGGCCTACAAGAATTCCGTCATTCCTGATGCAGAAGCGTTCCGGCAGCAGTGCGGTGACGAATGTTATTCAATAGAACTTGGCGACCTGGTTTATAATTTCATGACTGCTTATGACGATTATATGGATATCACTGCAGGACTGAAATGTCCGACATTCAATGTGATGGGCAACCATGACTATGACCAGACCACAATGTATGACTCTGAACTGGGTGTCGTTTATTTCGAAACGTATGTGGGCCCTCAGAATTATTCGTTCAATATCGGGAAGGTCCATTACGTGGTTCTCAATGACATAGTTTACAGCAGGGCTTCCGCCAAGGATACCTACCTCTCCGGCTTGGAAGAACAAGCATTGAAATGGCTGGAAGGCGACTTGGCTTTCGTGCCTCATGATACGCCTCTTGTGGTATGTGCGCATTCGCAGATGTTCAAGAAGCGTTCGAGCCATTCTTCACACAACCTGAATTATGCAAGTTATAAGGAACTTATATCCCGTTATTCCAAGGTTTATTCATGGGCTGGTCACAATCACGAAAATTACTATTATGACTATGCCGGAAAGGAGTTGGGCCTGGACAACATATCATGCATCACGGTGTCACGTTCTACCGGGGCGCTCAGATTGAACAAGTACCTGAACAATGACGGTACGCCTCAAGGATATATGGTAATGGAGGTCGATGGCGATTCTTTCCGCTGGTATTATAAATCTGTCGGCAGGAAAGGCGATTGGCAGATGAAAGTCTATCCGCCACGCCGCACCGACGGGGCAAGGATCGTTGCGAACATCTGGAATTACGGTGATGGCTGGAGCAATGTCGAGTGGTGGGAGAACGGCAAGAAGGTGGCCGACATGAGCCGGACCGAAATGGAAGACCCTGATTATGTTGATATCTTCGCCGAGGTCAAGAATACTACGACACGGAAGTATTGCGCACCGCTCAAGAGCCACAACATGTTTGAGGTGATGCCGTCCGACAATGTCCGTTCAGGTGAAGTTCACGTCACGGACAATTTCGGCGTGACCTACGTCTCCGAAATCCAGTGGTGAACGATCTGCGTAAGCGTCTCCGCAGTACGTATTGACCAATCTGTGGTAAGCGTCTCCGCGGTTACGTGTTGACGCATTTTTGGCGGTTCCGTACTTTTGCCCATGGAAATGTCAGGACGACACACGCAGCATTTTTCCCTGGGCGCGCCGCATCGCCCGATAGCATTTAGCTTCCATAAAAGTTTACTTTTTTTTTGGTAAACTTTTTGTAAGCGTCTCCGCGGTTACGTATTGACCGGAC
>ERZ780048.139-NODE-139-length-16668-cov-7.10286_pt1 | contig 16668 bp, 15 predicted proteins | sample MGYA00511846_ERZ780048 | MGnify/ENA primary metagenome ERZ780048 (study PRJEB29588, sample SAMEA2157270) | human gut metagenome | biome: human gut; feature: human-associated habitat; material: faeces | place: Denmark | collected 2008/2010 ...
TACCCCTCCGTGTCTACTTTTACGAGTGCAGCATAAAAAAGAACCGAAGTTCAGATAATTTCCTTATTCAAAAAAATATTCTGATTTTTTTGCACAAAATCCAAGATTCCGGACTCTCCGTCTATGCTGTATTATTAGACGTCCGTATGAAAAGCGGCGCGAAATTATATATATATTTCTAATATTCAAAGAAATAATCACAAAAATATGATTTACGCGTACATTAGAATCAGCACGGACAAACAGTTCGTCATTAACCAGAAAGAAGAGATACTTAACTTCGTAGACATTAAAGGCTTAACTATCGACAAATGGGTCACGGAGACCATCAGCGGAAAGGTCGCAAAAGAAGCCCGAAAATTGGGCAGACTGCTCAAAAAAACGAAAACAGGAGACATCATAATCGTTACAGAAATATCCAGACTGAGCAGAACATTGGTCGAAATCATGGAAATAATGGGGCATTGTCTGAAATCCGGCGTAAAACTCTACTCCATAAAAGAAGGCTATTCTTTCGATGATTCCATTAATAGTCAAGTACTTTGCTTCGCATTCGGTCTCACCGCCGACATCGAGCGCCGTCTAATCTCCATGCGCACCAAGGAGGCCCTCGCCGTCAGAAAAGCCGCCGGCGTCCAACTCGGAAGGCGTCCGGGTCAATGCCCGAAGATTAAGATTCTCCTCACCAATAAGGATAAAATCCTGACTCTCATGCGCGAAGGCAAATCCATCTCCCGCATCAGCCGCGAGTTCCACGTAGCCCGCGCCACGATGATGAGGTTTGTTTATGCCAATGCCGAAGTGACGGCTGTTTTTAACGAAATGATCAAACATCAAGTTCCTCCAGTTCCTCAACAAAGTGTTGTTTAGTCCCTCCAATACGTCCAAAAAACGGACGTCTGAAATTGCTGAAAAACAGCTCATCTCATGCCCACGATACCATAGCATTGGAAAACGAACAAACAAAACAAATTTTAATAAACAATGGAAATGAAAAAGTTAACTTATGAGGCACCAAAGGTACAGGTTTTCGGTGTCGAGACACAAAACTGCTTTGCGTCGGGAGCTGAGACTCAAAGCATGAGCATCCAAGATGTAGATGAGTGGGATTCTTAAAATCAGACAGGCCATGAAGAAGAAATATTTGATTGCAGCCGCTCTCTTGGTAGTTTGCGGATGCCAAAAATCTAATGAAAGTCCTGTTGTTACAGGCAAAGCCGACAAGATTCAGGCTTATGTAGAGGACAATGCAGATACGAAAACCATTGCCACACCATCTAAGGACGGCAAGAGCCTTGATTTTGTTTGGGCTAAGGGTGATAAGATCGGTGTTGTTACGGCTTCTCCGGATGTTAACGATTGGGGATATAAGGTCGGCAACAGCTATACATCATTCGAATACACTCTCGACGGAGAAGGCGAAAGCAAAGTTGGTACCTTCTCTACTGAAAACGGAACACCGGATGTGGATGGAGCTAAGTATCTGGCCATATACCCACGCGAGGCAACATCTGGTGTCACCCGCGAAAAGGCAATAAACATTTGTTACACAATTCCAATAGACCAGGTTTATGTTGAAAATGGATTCAATACCAAGTATGCTGTAATGTATGCAGAGTCTGACTCTAAAGAGAATATGACATTTAAACACTATAGCAGCGTATTGAAACTCAAGATGACCGCGACGGGAAAAGACTATGAAGGCACTAAAGTTACTGGAATAAAAGTTACTGCGACTCCAGAAAAACCTGACGAGATGCCTTCAATTTGCGGACGATCATATTTCAATAAAAGCGAGGGTAGCACTACTATAAACCATTGGAATGCATATATGGAAGGCGGGTATAATCAAAATAAAGTGATTAATTACTCCGTTCCAGGTGTAGCGCTTTCATCTAAAGAGGTTGAATTCAATATTGTATTCAACCCAGTACCTACAGGAAAGAATGACAAGGTCAACAATGTGATTTTCACGTTCGAGATTCAAACGGACCGAGGCACTATAACGAAGAAGACTAAGACACTTAAAGTACATAGAGGTGTCGTATATAACATGCCAGCGTTTGAGGTAAAACTTGCTCCTCAGAATGTTTATTTCTTTAATGATGAAGCGATTTCGGCGCCAAATCTTTCTTCTCCTGTAGAAGGTACTGAAAACTTCACATCATTGACAATTAAGCCAAATGAAGTAATCGGAAAGATTACACTTGCAGAGACTGATCTTGTGGCTATTTCTGATTACATAGAAAAATATGGTTCTGAAGCTGGCGTAAAACTTGATCTCTCAAAGGCTTCCTACACCTCTAACGTTTGGCCTAACACATTCAGGAATAATAACAAGCTTCAGAGTATCTCACTTCCATTGAACATTACTAAGGGTAGTGCAGAAGGAAACGGAGATGGTGCTGCGCCATTCAAAGGATGTACAAAATTGAGCGAAATTATCCTCGATGAGGCCATGTTTAGCCTTCCGGACATGTTCCTCAATGGCGTTCCGTCAATTAAAACCATCAATCTTACCAAGAATGTTCAAGACATTTATTGGTTGCAGAACGATAGCGACGCCAATCTGGAAAATATCACAGTGGATGCAAACAACCCGAACCTCTATGCGGAAAAAGGAGTTCTTTATCGTAGGTATGGTAATGAGAAAGTAAAATCGCTTCAATACATTCCTGTTGCGAACACAGCAGCGCTTACAAAGGACGGAGATGATTATATCTATACACTTCCAAGCGATGTTTTATATATTTGTCAGGCTGCATTTCATTGCAACAAGAACATCACGAAGATAGTCGTCACAAATAATTTCGAGTCAATTGTTGGGGGTTATGTCTTCGGAACAAAGAAACTTAAAGTGATGGATTTTAGTGCTCTCGATCATGTTCCTACAATCAATGTTAATGCAACTTTATCATTAGGTCCAAAGGGCGGCGAGATTTGGTGTGCTTCAGACGATATGATCACAAAATTCAAATCAGACGAAAAATGGGCAAAAGTTGCTGATGAAGCACGCTGGACATTCAAAGTAAAACCAGCCGTCACAAAGAGCCAGGCTCCCGCTATCAGCAACCTCATCTCTTCAAAACCTGATTTTTCTTGGGAATAATTAGGCGATAAAAAACTATAATTATCAGATAGACTGAGCATTACAACTCAGCCTATCTATTTTATTCTTTCACAGAACATGAAGAAATTACTTTTGCTCTGCGCCCCGTTAGTGATAGCGTGCGGCAAGACGGAAATAATGCCGACGGAGAACAACAACACATTCAAGTTCAGCGTCACCGCAGAAACGGCATTGACAAAAACAAACCTGGGCGAAAATAGCGACGGGACATATTCATTGACTTGGACAAAGGGCGACAAAATCGGACTTTTCGTGGCGGACCGACAGGCGAACTGCAAACTCGCGTTCGCGGATGGGAAGTTTTCGGGCGAGCTGGTCGCGGGCAAACCGAGCGCGGCATCGGCGAATTATCTCGCGTACTATCCGTATTCGTCCACTTCCGGCGACGGCTATATGGTCAGCAACGAGATTGCAAATATCCAGTATATGCCTTTCGACGGGACTTCGGATTTTATGTATACGGACGCCGTTGCGAACCCGTATGACGAGCGTAACATGCCTACTGATATGAAGTTAGCTTTCGCGCACCACCTGTTCGGAATCGTCGAGGTCAATGTCAATTCTACGGATGAGGCGCTTAAGGATGAGAAGATTTTGTCAGTTACATTATCTTCTGAGAGTACGGTGCTGAGTGGTGCCTATACTTTCGACCTTGCGAATACTGGCTTTGCACCGAAGTTCGATGCCAACAGAAGTTATAATAATGTGACGGTGGAGTATAGATATCCGAAGGAGTTGGTAGGCGGAAACCATGTGTTTCAATTCATTGCGAATTCGTTTACTGATGTCAGCGACTTGACATTGACAGTTAATACTACTCATTATACGTTTACGAAAAAAGCTGGGGCGGCGGTGTCACTTAAGGCCGGCGAAGTCACTGTCCTTCCTGCGGTTACGATTTCAGGTACCGGGGTGAAGAGGAAAAAAGTGCTTTCTTATTTCGGGGACAGCATAGCATGTAAAGCTTTGCAAGATTATTTGCAGGGACTTCTCGGCGAGGACTGGGATGTTTATATGAATGGTATTCCTGGCGCTGGGGACTTGAATGTCGCTGCTGCCGTGGGATGCGTAGATATTACTTTCGATGAGTCGTTCACATTGCCGGCCGATGGAACAGAGGTGGAGTGCGGTAAGATTTCTGCACTTGAGAATCTCGCTGGGGTCAAGGGTATGTACAATGTGTTTAGCAAATATTGGTTCAATGATCATTTTAAGCTTAATCCGATAACCGTGTATACTGATGAAGATGCTGTCGGAATCGAGTGTGAGTTAAGTTGTTCTTATGAGTATGATAATAATGGACATTCTATTCCTATTCCCCCATTCTATTTAAAGAGGGTGCACCCGACAGACCAGGCTACAGAGATAAAGGCGGGCAAATCACGTGTGAAGACTTATCAGGCTACTCATCTTCGTGATGCTGATGTATTGTGCATCTATACAGGAACCAACAATAATTTTAAAACATCTGATTATGACGCAGTCGTAAATATTCACAAGAGGATGCGCGATTTCATGACTGGTCCAGCCAAGGAAGACTATATCATTTGTGGATTCCATACCAACAGGTATGTCGAAAAGTGGATTATGTGGACTAAAGAGTATGCGGAAATCATGGAAACAGCTTTCGGAAAGGAGCACATGCTTGATTACAAGCTACTTGGACTGGATATCGACAAGAATCATGTTCCGGTGCCATCCGGGTTCAATGCTGATGCTACATTTACTAATAAGGATACTGCCACGAAAGCAGAGAAACAGGCTTACTATGAGAAGGCATTGAACTTATCCCTTAAGGTCGGAGCGCGTGATTTCAGCACTAAGGAGATAGACGAGAATATAGCTAAGGATCAGGCCAATGTCGCTGTATTCGAGTGGCCGGCATCTTGGTGGGGTAATTACGACAATAACGTCCACCCTAATAATGATGGCTACAACGTTATGGCGAATTTGGTCTACGAAAAGATGAAAACTTTAGGATACTTAGACTAACATATAACAATTTAGACAAAACCCATAGTCTTCTCGCATAGGTGAAGGCTTTATAAATAAAGTATTATTCTGGGCTCCCCATAGTTGTGATAACAGCAGGGGAGCCTTTTTTTTTCGTACTGATTCTTTCGAAATAAATCATTTGAGCAAGAATGTCAGGAAGTAAGGGAACGTGTAGAACTTGCCGTTGAAACCAATGTTCTTGGAGTTCGTCGAAGAAGAAGAGGGTATCTCCAGAAATAAACCGAAGTTCAGATAATTAGTATTAAATTTGAAACAGTAACCAAAGAATAACAAATGACTGAAAAGACACTGATTGTCGCAACTGCGATATTATGCGCTTTCGGATGGTCCTGTTGCAATTCGACACAAGACCAGGCCGAAAAGTTGAACGCGGAAGCGACCAAAGAGTACCTGACCCCTATCAGACCCGCTTCTGAGGGCCGCAACCCTTGCTGGAATGAGTTCTGCAAGAAGTTCACCTATGCCCCGACTTTCGATATAAAACCATCGGAAGGAGCTGTCGCCTATAGGTTTAAGGTCAATGCTGAAGAAGGTCCCGGTGAATGGTCTTTCACTTCATCAGATCCTACTACTGACCTCTCCCCTATTTGGGCTTCCATCCCACCTTCCAAGGTCAAGCTGACCGTGCTTGCACTCGATGACAATGACAATGTGAAAGACACTGTGTATCAGCGCAGTTTCCTTAGGGATTTTCCTTTCGAAGGGCCATATAATTCTAATGTGAGACCGTATAAGGAGGCTGCTCTAATGGCTGCCCTTTATATCCACAAAACACCAGGTGTACAGAAATTCAAAGAAACATTGACACCTGACCTGGACCTTTACTCGCATTTCACTTATGCGAACAAAGTCATCGGCGGTCTCATCCGCGTCGAAGCCAAAATCGCGAAATATGTACCGGCATTGAAAGAAGACGCTCTGCTGATAGCGAAGAATGCGGCGCAGTTCCTCATGGAACAGAGCCGTCCCGAAGGCGACAGACTGGAGTTTTTCCCTCCTACATATTACGGGGACAAGGTGGCTTCCAAGAAGGACTGGAATGTGGGCAGAACCATGACCATGGATGCTTGTTATTCCGGAAACGCTTTCCTCGACCTTTTCGATGTCACCGGTGATTCACTTTATTATGACAGGGCGTTGAAAATCGCTGATACGTTCACCAAGATTCAGAACGAGGACGGTTCCTTCCCTATAAAGGTATTTTTCGAGACCGGAGAGCCCGTAAACGGCGCCAAGGCTATGTTGCACCCGATTCTCAACTATACGCGTCGTCTGGAGCTCGAATATGGCATTACGAAGTATGCTGACATGAGTGACCGGGCTGCAAAATGGATGAAAGAGGTAGCACTGGAGACTTTCGATCTTACCGGACAGTTCGAAGATGTCACTGTAGAGGGTTTGAAGCCATATCAGAATCTTACGAACTGCACGGCTGCTCCGTACGCGTCGTATATTCTGAAGGGGCATCCGACTTCTGAGGAAATAGAGGATTCCCGCGACCTTATCCGTCTGAGTGAGGACCAGTTCGTGCATTGGAATGCCCTGCCTAATAAGAACGGCGTGCGGACTATCGCTACTCCTTGCGTTTATGAGCAGCACCGTTATCAGGTCCCGGTGGACAACAGCACTTGCAACGTGGCCAATGCTTATCTCGACTTGTATGAGGCTACCGGAGACAAACTGGCTTTTGCGAAGGCCAAGGCTCTCATCGATAATCTCACTGTGGTTCAGAACATTACGAACGGACAGATTCCTACTACTTTCGATTTAAGAGATCCTGAGCGCAACAAGAAGCGGTCTTACTGGATAAATTGTTCCAACGCTTCCATAACCATTCTGCTGCGTATGGCAGAATTGGTAGGGGAAGAATAGTCCGATAATCACAATAAAAGAACCAGGCACCGGAAACATAGTTCTGATGCCTGGTTTTATTGTGATAAGGTCTGCCGCTATGCCAATCCTCTGAGGAGGTTGGACATATTCACCTTCTTGTCTATCATTGCACGAAGTTCTGAAATAGGGACTCTGACCTGTTCCATCGTGTCACGGTCACGTACTGTGACGCAGTTGTCATTGAGAGAATCATGGTCCACAGTCACGCAGAACGGAGTTCCGATAGCGTCCTGACGACGGTATCTCTTGCCGATGCTGTCCTTCTCGTCATACTGGTAATTGAAATCATATTTGATCTCATCAACGACTTTCTGAGCGAGTTCAGGAAGGCCGTCTTTCTTGAGCAATGGAAGCACAGCAACCTTGATAGGAGCGAGCGGTGCAGGAATACGGAGCACAACTCTGGATTCGCCGCCCTCGAGTTCTTCTACTGTGTATGAATGAGCCAAAACAGACAGGAACATACGGTCCACACCGATAGATGTCTCTACGCAATACGGAGTATAGCTTTCGCCTGTCTCCGGATCGTAGTACTGAATCTTCTTTCCTGAGAGTTTAGCGTGGTTGCCGAGGTCGAAATCAGTTCTTGAATGGATACCCTCGAGTTCCTTGAAACCGAATGGGAAATTGAACTCGATATCAGTTGCGGCATTGGCATAATGAGCAAGCTTCTCGTGGTCGTGGAACCTGTAATTCTCTGCGCCCATACCGAGATTCACGTGCCAGTTCATACGGGTTTTCTTCCAATACTCGAAAAATTCCATCTCTGTTCCAGGCTTGCAGAAGAACTCCATTTCCATCTGCTCGAACTCCCTCATGCGGAAGATGAACTGACGGGCTACAATCTCGTTTCTGAAAGCCTTGCCTATCTGAGCGATACCGAAAGGAATCTTCATACGGCCGGTCTTCTGCACGTTGAGATACTCTATGAATATACCCTGTGCTGTTTCAGGACGGAGATAAATCTTGTCATCAGCATTGCCGGTATTGCTGATTTGGGTGCTGAACATAAGATTGAACTGACGCACATCTGTCCAGTTCGCTGTACCTGAAATAGGACAAACGATACCGCAATCCAGAATAATCTGCTTGTACTCGTTCAGGTCATTGGCCTGCTCAGCAGCTACATATCTGTTGTGAACCTGCTCATATTTGGCCCTTTCACGGAGGATATTAGGATTGGTCTCACGGAATTTGGCCTCATCGAAGTTTTCACCGAACTTCTTACGTCCTTTGGCAACCTCTTTCTCGATCTTCTCCTCTATCTTGCCGAGATAATCCTCGATAAGATTATCTGCACGGTATCTTTTCTTCGAATCCTTATTGTCGATAAGCGGGTCATTGAATGCAGCAACGTGTCCTGAAGCCACCCATGTCTTAGGGTGCATAAAAATACAAGAATCGATGCCCACCACATTCTCATGAAGACGGGTCATAGACTCCCACCAATATCTCTTGATGTTGTTCTTCAGTTCAACACCCATCTGGCCGTAGTCATAAACGGCTGCAAGTCCATCATAGATTTCGCTTGAAGGAAAAATGAAACCATATTCCTTGCAGTGCGCAACCAGGACCTTAAAAAGTTCTTCCTGTGTCATAACAGTTATATTAGTTTAATTATTTGCTTTGCAAACCACAAATGTAGTCATTTGGCACTTGTTTTCAAAGCAGGGCGGAATATTTCAGGGAAAGCGTTTTCTATCCCGTCAGTCGCAATCTGCCTCAGAGGCACCATAACAAAATCCCTTTCTGCCATCAGCGGATGAGGAACAGTCAGCCTTTCGGACGAAATCCGCCTGTCGCCGTACAGAAGTATGTCAATGTCAATGTTTCTGGAATGATACACCCGGCTGCCGTCCTCCCTGTATTCCATCACTTCGTTCCGGCCCAATTCCGCCTCTATCTCCTTACACGTTTCCAATAACGACTCAGGGCTCACTGTACTGTCCACATTGACCCTTACAGCGCAATTCAGGAAGCAGTTTTCTGACTCAAATCCCCAAGGCTCAGTTTCAATGACGGACGATTCCTTCTCCACCCGTACTCCAGGCGTGGAATCCAGCATTGACAATGCCTTTTCGATATACAGGTTTCTGTCGCCCTGATTGGAGCCTAATCCCAAATAGACTTCTGTGGATCCGCTAGTCATCATCCAGTCCCAACTCTACTTTTGCCTCTTCAGAAAGCATGCTCTTGTCCCATGCAGGCTCGAAAACCAAGTCAATGCTGCAAGATTTGATGCCCGGAACATCCTCTACCGAAGCCTTCACATCCGCGAGTACCTCGTCAGCCATAGGACAGTTAGGCGCAGTGAAAGTCATCTTCACAAACACATCATGCGCCTTGTTTATAACCAGTTCATATATGAGTCCCAAGTCATATACATTGACCGGAATCTCAGGATCATATACTTGTTTCAATGCCTTGATGACATCTGCATAGAACGGCGCTATCTCCTTGGCATCCTCCGCCGTCAGTATATCATTTTTATTATCTTCCATATTCATTATTCTTATTTGTATTCGCCTGACTACTTGTTTTCAAGTGCTACAGCCTTGATAGTAGCTATCATTGAAGCAAGTCCATTGGCCCTTGTCGGCGACAGATTTTCCTTAAGTCCGATTTTCTCAATGAAACCGAAATCTGACGAAGCTATTTCCTCCGGAGTTCTACCTGAATAAACGCTTATCAGAAGCGATATTATACCCTTAGTGATGATGGCATCGCTGTCAGCCTTGAAATAAATCCTCCCATCCTGCACCTTATAATCAAGCCAAACCCTTGACTGACAACCCTTTATAAGTTTATCTTCAGTCTTGCACTCTTCAGGATAGGCTTCGAGATTTTTTCCAAGGTCAATGAGATATTCATACTTGTCCAGCCATTCGTCGTACATGGAGAAGGTATCAACCACCTCATTTTCAGCCTCCTGCAATGATTTATTCTCTTGCATAATATATTATAACATATTAATAATCAACCTATTGTAGCATTTTCACAGCCTTATCCAAAGACTCTATGAAATACTCAGCTTCTTCCATGGTATTATACGGGGCCAATGAAAGCCTCAGCATGCCTGTGACCCCGAACCTGTCCATACAAGGCTCAGCGCACATCTGTCCGGATCTTGCCGCAATTCCCATCTTGTCGAGAATCAATGCCAAGTCCTCGTGATGCGCACCTTTCACTGAAATAGAAAACAGAGGAATCTTCTCTTCCATTGATGAAGGTACTCCGTACAATGTAATCCTCTCATCCTTCATCAACTCTTCCATCAGGTATTCCTTCACTCCGTCACAGTACTTGGTCAATGATTCATCCCTCATTATCAATGCCATCTCTATCGCAGGTCTGAGTGTAGGAACTCCTGTGAAATTCTGGGTTCCAGCCTCGAACTTTTCAGGGAGCGGAGCATAAGTCGTACCGCTGAATTTGACAGTGGATATCATCTCACCGCCACCCATGTAAGGAGGCATCTTGTCGAGCCATTTCTTCTTGCCGTAGAGGACGCCGACACCTGTCGCCGCATAGATTTTATGACCTGAAAACGCATAAAAATCGCAGTCAGTCTTAGTGACATCCATACCATGATGAACTATTCCCTGCGCCCCGTCGACCAACACCGGAACACCTTTCGAATGACAGATTTCGACAATTCTGTCAATGGGATTGACAATTCCGAGCACATTGGAAATCTGAGTGACAGCGACAATTTTAGTCCGCTCTGTTATCAGGGAGTTCAATGAATCGACCATCAGATGACCAGAATCATCCACCTTCAATACATTCAGCACGGCTTTCTTTCTCTGGCACATCATCTGCCACGGAACTATATCCGAATGATGTTCCACTTCAGAAACTATGACTTCATCCCCTTCTCCCACAAAAGCCTCTCCGAAAGAAAATGCCACGAGATTTATAGCTGCAGTAGTACCTGACGTAAACACTATTTCCTCGCGATGCTGTGCATTGAGAAACTGCCTGACATAATCTCGAGTATTCTCATATTCAGCAGTTGCTTCTTCTGACAGTCTATGTATTCCGCGATGTATATTGGCATTGGACTGAGTGGAAAGCCTATTCCACAAATCCAATACAGACTGTGGTCGCTGGGATGTGGCGGCATTGTCAAAATAAATCAATTGCTTTCCATAAATCTGACGGGAAAGCAACGGAAACATCTGACGTATTTCATTTACAGAAATCATAATCGGCCTGTTATTGTATAATTCAATCTGCAAATTTACTAAATTTGCAAGTAAAGTAATAATATTGATTCTAATATGTACGACTACATCAAAGGAAATATTTCCGAAATTTCCCCTACTGAAGTGATTGTGGAATGTTGCGGCATAGGCTACAGCATTATGATTTCTTTGCAGACTTACGATATTCTGAAAGACTGCTCGGAGGCTAAAATTTTCATCTATCACTATATCAGAGAAGACGACGAGCAGTTTTACGGATTCGCTACCAAAGACGAAAGAGAACTGTTCAAACTTCTTATCAGTGTTTCCGGCGTCGGTGTGGCATCTGCCAGGATGATGCTTTCTTCTCTTTCAGATGAAGAAATCAGAAATGCAATCATGGGAGAAGATGCAGCCAAAATTAAAAGTATAAAGGGAATCGGACTAAAAACAGCTCAACGCCTTATTCTCGATCTGAAAGACAAAATCATCAAAGGCGGCGGAGTCGATAAGGCAAATCTCACCATTCAGGAAAGCAACAACAATATCGACGAGGCTACTACAGCTCTTCTTAATCTTGGATTTACCAAGGCCAACATCAGCAAGATTTTACCAGCCATTTTAAAGTCCGAACCTCAGGCTTCGATAGAAACCATCATCAGGGAAGCATTGAAACGACTGTAGCAGTACTCCCGTATCTGTGCAGATAGAATTAGAAAAGCGAATGTATATGTTCTATGTGGAACACTTACATTCGCTTTTTACTTTATACTAATATGAATTGATTTATCAGTACTTCATGTCTTATTGCAGGAACAGAATAGCATCTCAAATCAGTAGTACTACCTGCCGAAATGAATCAGAAGAATAGAAATATCAGAAGGCGAAACTCCAGAAATTCTGGAAGCCTGACCTATCGTGCGAGGAAGATATCTCTTTAGTTTCTGTCTGCACTCGATAGAAAGTCCTGAAATTTTATCATAGTCATATCCATCAGGAATAATCAGACTTTCAAGATGAGAAATCTTATCAGCAAGTTGCTTTTCCCTTACTATATAACCTCTATATTTCAGAAGAATCTCAGCATTGTCCAATATCTCTCGAGAATAATTTTCAAATACCTTATATCTATAATCAGTTAAGGTATCATCCGAAATAGGCATCGACTGATTAAAAGACAATATCTGATAAGCATCAAATAAGGATGTAAACCTATTTGAATCTACTTCACCAAATGAGTATGGAGTAGAATCAGGAATCAACTCGATATCTCTATTCAATTCTTTTAATAATTTTGTTCCACGTGGAACATTTTTGATAATAGAGGCATACTTTACCTCCGGACGAGAAACGATATCTGTAATAAGTTTACTTTCCTTGATAGGAGTCTCCCCTATTGACTGAAGATAATCATTAGCCTGAACCGCAGTAATATTATTAGAATCAGAAAAATCAACGAACTGCTGAATCCTATCATACTTACGGGAAGTATAAGAATATCTGAATTCATCAGCAAGGCCGATTTCATGTGACTTGGAAGTGAGTCTGAAATCAGCATTGTCCTGTCTGAGAAGAATTCTATACTCGGCACGAGAAGTGAACATTCTATAAGGCTCATCAACACCTTTAGTAATCAAATCATCGATGAGAACACCAATATAAGATTCATCCCTGTTAAGTATAAACGGATCCTTATCATGAACAAGCAATGAGGCATTGATACCGGCCATCAAACCTTGAGCAGCTGCTTCCTCATAACCGGTAGTGCCATTGATCTGTCCTGCAAAGAAGAGACCAGGAATAGACTTCAATTCAAGTGTAGATTTCAACTGTAACGGGTCGAAATAGTCATACTCGACAGCATAAGCCGGCCTGAATATTTTTACATTCTCAAAACCATCGATAGCCTTGAGAGCCTTCAACTGAATATCAATCGGCAATGAAGACGAGAAACCCTGGAGATAATATTCATTGGTAGAACGTCCTTCAGGTTCGAGAAAAAGTTGATGAGAATCCTTGTCGGAAAAAGTACGCAACTTGTCTTCTATACTTGGACAATACCTCGGCCCCTTTCCATGAATAAGACCGGTAAAGAGAGGAGAATCACCAAAACCGGATTTCAATATATCGTGTACTACTGTATTAGTATGGTATATAAAACAAGGCATTTGCTCATTGCCGTTCTGGGCAGATGACAAGAACGGAAGATACGAGAACTTCTCCGGATCAGCATCTCCATATTGATAAAGAGATTTGGAGAGATCTACTGAACGGATATCAATTCTCGGTGGGGTGCCAGTTTTCATACGGGCAGTCTGAACTCCATAAGAGACAAGCTGCTCGGTAAGACCTGTCGAAGGAGACTCCCCTATCCTGCCTCCGGGAAAAGAATTTCTGCCAATGAAAATTTTTCCATTGAGAAAGGTTCCTGTCGTCAAAATCACCGCGCGAGAGTGAAAAATAAGCCCGGTAGATGTACAAACGCCTGCAATTTTTTCATTCTCAAAGAGTAAAGAAGTTGCCGAATCGATGTAAAGTGTTAATTTACAATTACTTTCGAGAATTTTTCTCCAGTATAGAGAAAATTTGATTTTATCACATTGAGCCCTCGGACTCCACATTGCCGGTCCTTTAGACCTGTTAAGCATCCTGAACTGGAGAGTGGAAGCATCTGTGACGATTCCTGTGTAACCGCCAAGCGCATCTATCTCACGAACAATCTGACCTTTGGCAATTCCTCCGATTGCAGGGTTACACGACATTTTTGCCAGACCGGTAAAATCAGAAGTAATCAACAGAACAGATGACCCCATATTGGCAGCAGCCACAGCCCCTTCACATCCGGCATGTCCTCCCCCTACTACAATTATATCAAAATCATTGATCATAGTACTAATGTTCGATATGATTTCTTAAATCAAGATAATAGTTTTCTTTTTCCCTCATTATCTTCTGATCTTCCTCTGTATGGTCATCATATCCGATAAGATGAAGAAGTCCGTGGACAATGACTCTGTTGAGTTCATCCTCGAATTCAGTATTGTAGAAAAAAGCATTTTCCCTGACAGAGTCCACGCTGATGAACAGATCTCCGGAAAGAATATTCTTCTCACAATAGTCGAACGTAATGATATCAGTGAAGTAATCATGCTGAAGATACTTCATATTGACATCGAGGATATAGGCATCGGAACAGAATATGATGTTTATAGCACCCAATTTCTTCACTTCACTCTCTGCAACAAGCTTAAGCCACGCATTGTTCAACCGCCGATGGTTGAACTTGAAATCCACATCCTGAAAATAATAAGAAACCATATTATTGAAATTTGTCGCAAATCTACTAAAAAGGGCCGAAGAAAAGGAAATAGAAAGAAAAAATTTGATTTGAAAAAGAATTATTTATAACTTTACGACACGAATGGAAAATAAAAAAACACATTGATATGGAAGTTAAAAAATCAGAAAAGGCAAGTCTTGAAAATAAGAGACTTCTCTTCACAGAGATAGGCTTTGTGGTTGCCTTGATTGCTATTTACTTCGCATTTAACTGGTCTTCAACCGAAAAAGAGGTTGCAACCCTCGAGACTGAAGTAGCGAATGTCGAAGTAGAGGATATGGTTCCTATTACTCAGGAGACACCTCCACCACCAGAGGCAGCACCTAAGATTCCTATTTTGTCAGACCAGATTGATGTTGTCGATGATAATATCAAAGTAGATGACAATATGTTCCAGAACCTCGAGGATGACGCAAACTCAGGCGTGGAGATTATGGACTATATCGAAAGTGCACCGGAAGAGGAAACAGTGGAAGAAGAAGCCATTCCATTCCAGTTGGTAGAGGAAAAACCTTCATTCAACGGTGGCGATGCAAATGAATTCTCAAAATGGGTGAACTCAAAGCTCGTATATCCGGAAATCGCTAAGGAAAACGGTGTACAGGGTAGAGTAACACTGCAGTTCACTGTAAATGCTGACGGTACTGTATCGAATGTAAAGGTACTCCGTGGAGTCGATTCCTCACTTGACAAGGAAGCTGTGAGAGTCGTTTCAAGTTCTCCTAAATGGAAACCGGGAAAGCAGAGAGACCGTGCAGTCAAGGTTACATATACCTTCCCTGTTATATTCCAGTTGAGATAAAAACTAACAACACATAATAAGAATAAGGCTGTCCCTAATATAAGGATGGCCTTATTTTTTGAAAGTGAATAATCTAAAATAATATGACAGAAAACGTAGAAAAAGCGGTTTTCGTAGGTATTATCACAAGTAATGACGAAGAAAGCAAGGTAATGGAATACCTTGACGAACTCGAGTTTCTTGCTGAGACAGCAGGAGCGACGAGGGACAAGAAATTCGTCCAGAGACTTGACAGACCGGACAATGCCACATATATCAGAAGCGGAAAACTCCAGGAAATAGCTGATTACTGTGAGCAGAATGACATAAGATATGTGATTTTCGATGATGAACTGTCAGGTACGCAGCAGAGGAACATTGAGAAAATAATAAAGACAAGCAGTGTCATTGACCGTACAAGCCTTATTCTTGAAATCTTCGCTCAAAGAGCAAAAACTGCATACGCAAAGACTCAAGTCGAACTGGCCAAATACAACTATATGCTGCCGAGATTGGCCGGCATGTGGACACACCTTGAGAGACAAAGAGGTGGTATGGGTACGCGAGGCGGTATGGGTGAAACTCAGATCGAGATAGACAGGCGTATCGTGAAGGAGAGAATTTCCAAGCTGAAAGAGCAACTGAAAAAAGTGGACAAACAGATGGCCACACAGCGCGGAAACAGAGGTCAGCTCGTGCGTTTGGCACTGGTAGGATACACAAATGTAGGAAAGAGTACATTGATGAATCTGCTGTCCAAAAGCGACGTTTTTGCGGAAAACAAACTGTTTGCCACGCTTGACACAACGGTCAGAAAAGTGGTTCTGGAAAACGTTCCATTCCTTCTCAGTGATACAGTAGGTTTTATAAGAAAACTGCCTACACAGCTGATAGAAGCATTCAAGAGTACACTTGACGAAGTCAGAGAAGCAGACATTCTTATTCACGTAGTGGATATATCACATCCGGGTTTTGAGGAGCAGATGGAAGTGGTGGAAAACACACTTAGGGACATCAATGCTGACAACAAACCTATATACGTGATTTTCAATAAGGTAGATGCATATACGTATGAAGAGTATGACGAGTTTTCACTTGAGCCGAAGGGTAAGAACAACAGGAGCCTGGAAGAGTTGAAAAACAGCTGGATTGCAAAGGAAAAGACCCCTTGCATCTTCATATCTGCCAAAGAGAAAATCGGCATTGACAAACTCAGGAACGACATATACAAGATGGTAGCTGAGATTCATGCAGGACGATACCCGTTCAACAATTTCCTCTGGTAATCTTTGCGAGTCTTTTCGGTCTATATTCCTTTTCA